>Ga0187863_10001980_pt1 | contig 15918 bp, 13 predicted proteins | sample June2016WEW_11_1_FD_132975 | JGI IMG/M metagenome (GOLD analysis project Ga0187863, IMG submission 132975) | Peatland microbial communities from SPRUCE experiment site at the Marcell Experimental Forest, Minnesota, USA - June2016WEW_11_10 | ecosystem: Environmental > Terrestrial > Soil >... | reverse complement strand
CTCCACCGGGCCCGCCAGCCCCACGTAGAGCGGGAGCGTGACGCCACGCGCCCGGATCCGGGCCACCCACTTGCGCAGCACGGCCGGGTCGAAGCAGAGGTTGCTGACGATGTAGGACGAGTGGTGCCGCTTATCCCACATGGCCTGCACGGTGATGTCGTCGTCGATCCGCGGGTGGCTCTCCGGGTAGCCGGTGATCCCGACACGGGCGAACGGGCGGCCCATCTCGGTAAGGCGGGTGAGCAGGGGCAGCGCGCTGTCGAACCGGCCGGCCGGGGGATCGGCGTCGCCCGCAGGCACGAACACGTCGTCCACCCCGCAGGCGAGCAGCCGGGTCACGATGGCGCCCAGGTGCGCGTCGTCCACCACCAGCCGCGCGGACAGGTGCGGCACCACCCGGTAGCCCCGGGCCGCCAGCCGCTCGGTCAGGTCCAGCGTGGCATCCAGCCCCCGCGCCGGTGAGGCGGTCACGGTCACGGTCATGCCGGGCGGGACCCAGTCCGCCACGACCTGCTCGACCGACCCCGACGGGAAGACCTCGTAGCGCGGCTGCGCCAGCAGCGCCGCCGCGCTGGTCAGCCCGCCGCGCACCGCCCCGCCTCGATGGCTGGATTTTCTGGGGCTTGCGGGGCTGCTGTGACCTGTGGGGTCTCCGCCGTGGCCGCAACTGCGGGCCCGGTTTCGTGATCAAACGATTGGTGCTGTCCTAGCGACACCAATCGTCTGAGCACGACGCCGCCGGCCACGCCAGCCGTTATGGGTGGGGCAGGAGGTGCTGGTGGGGTGGGAGGTGAGCCCGGGGCCGGGAGGGGGTTCCCGGCGGAGGCCTGGGGGGAGCTGGCCTGGGGGGAGCTGGCCCGGGGGGAGTCGGCCCGGGGGGAGTCGGCCAGGAGGCGTTCGAGTTCGCGTTCCAGGCGGGCCGTGCCGGTGTCGATCACGGTGAGGGGCAGGCCGAGCCTGGCCGCGACGGCTTTCGCCTCGGCGGCCAGTGCCGGGTCGCGGGACTGGGCCAGCCACACCACGCGGCGGTAGTGCCCGAAGTAGTCCGGCCACAGCTCGGGGTAGCGGTCCAGGCCGAGTCCGGCGACCACCGTCCGGCCGAAACTGCGGACCAGGAAATCGGTCAGCACGTAGGTACCGGGCTCCGCCTCGAACAGCGCCGCCAGCCGGTCCGGCCCGGCCAGCAGGTCGTAGCAGTGCAGCCCGGGCAGCCGCCGCAGGCCCAGCCGGGCAGACAGCTCGTCCAGCGCGCCGTAGGTGCCGCAGTCGGCGTAGCCGATCGCCACCGGCAGGCCGCGGGCCTGGGCCGCCACGGCCAGCCGCTCGACCTCCGGGGTGATCGCCGCGGGCCGGTTGTGCAGCAGCGCGGGCAGGCAGTGCAGCTCCACCGGCCAGCCCCGGCGGGCGGCGATCTCCCGGATGGGGCCGCCGAGTGCCCCGCAAGCGATGACCACCACCTGAGTCGCGTGCGGCCTCTGGTGTTCGTGAGGTCTGTGAGGCGAATGTGGTTCCTGAGGTGCGTGGGGCGCACGGTATTCCGAGGGCAAATGGGGTAGGTGGGGTGGGTGGGGTGCGTGGGGTGCGTGGGGTTGGTGGCGGCGCGGCCCGGACTCGGACGGATCAGTCCGGGAAGGCCAGCTGATCGACGAAACGGTCGTTGAAGTCGGCGCGGTCGGAGAGCTCGACATACCTCACCTCTTCCAGCAGGGCCAGCCCGCCCGCCCGCTCACGGACGCTGAGCAGGGCCATCTTGGCTCCCTCACCCGCCACGTTTCCCGCACTGACCACCCGCAACACCGGGATGTCGGGCACCAGGCCCAGGCGGATCGCGTTGGCGGGAGACAGGTAACTGCCGAACGACCCGGCCAGCAGCACCTGCTGGATGTCGCCCGGCTCCAGCCCGGCCTCCTCCAGCAGGATGCGCCACCCGGTGGCGATGGCCGCCTTGGCGAACTGCAGCTCGCGGACGTCCCGCTGGGACAGGTAGACCGACCGGGACACGTTGCCGGGCTCACCCAGCCAGTGCAGCACGAAGACCCGCTCCGCGCCGAGCTGGGTCAGCCGGCCCGCCAGCGCCGGGGCCAGCTCCGCGGCCCGTTCCTCGGTGACCAGCCGCCCGGAGGAGTCGAGCAGGCCCAGCCGGACCAGCCCGGTGACGGCGTCCACCAGGCCCGACCCGCACAGGCCGGCCGGCTCGGCGTCCCCGATGACTTTGAGTTCCAGCTCGTCCCGGGTCATCGTGACCACCTCGATGGCCCCGTCCGCGGCGCGCATCCCGCACCGGATCGCCGCGCCCTCGAAGGCCGGCCCCGCGGGCGCGGCCGTGGCCAGCAGCCAGTCCCGGTTGCCCAGCACGATCTCGCAGTTCGTGCCGACGTCGATGAACAGCCGGATCCTTGTGTCCCGGTCCATGCCCGACGCGAGCAGCCCGGCCGTGATGTCGCCGCCCACGTAGGCGCCGAACGGCGGGAACACCACCGCCCGGGCCCGCGGGTGAGCCGGCACGCCCAGGTCGGCGGCCAGCACCTCGGGCAGCAGCCGGGTGGCCAGGATGAACGGGGCCACGCCCAGCGGCTCCGGGTCGATGCCGAGCACGATGTGCGTCATCGTCGCGTTCCCGGCCAGCGCGACCTCGTACACCTCGGCCGGGTCGATCCCGCCCGCCGCGCAGGCCTCCGCGGCCAGCTCGGCCAGGGTCTGCTGGGCCAGCGCGGTCAGCAGCGCGAGCGTGTCAGGGTCCATCATCGTGGCGCTGATCCGGGTGATCACGTCCGCGCCGAACGGTTGCTGCTGGTTGAGGGCCGAGGCCACCGCGACCGGCGTGCCCGTGGACAGGTCGAGCAGGGTGGCCACCACCGTCGTGGTGCCCAGGTCGAACGCGACGCCGAACAGCCGTCCCGAGGTGTCCCCGGCCTCCACGTCGATCAGCACGTCATCGACGACCACCGCGGTGACCTTGTAGTCCGCGGCACGCAGGACCCGGCCGGCCACCCGGACCGCGTGCAGGTCCACGCGCAGTTCCAGGTCGTCCACCGCGGCCAGGATGCGCTCCACATCACTGCGCTGGTCGGCCAGGGACGGCTCGTCCAGCTCCATATAGCGCTTCTGCACCGCGGGCCGCAGGATGACCTGGCGGCCGACCCCTACCGTCGCCGCCTTGGGCCGGGTGACCAGCGGGGGAACCTCGATCCGCGCGTCGCCGGCGGCCAGCACCCGGCAGGCCAGCCGCCAGCCTTCACGCAGCTCATCCGGGGAGAACGCGCGAATATCCAGCGGCGACGGCGCCGCCACTCCGTCCAGCATCCGGACCTTGCACTTCTTGCAGGTGCCGTGGCCGCCGCACGTCGAGTCGATCGCGATGCCGTTCCAGCTCGCGGCGTCGAAGACGCTCACCCCCGCGGGCACCCGGACCTGGCGGCCCGAGGGCTCGAACCGCAGGTCGACGCGGACCGGGCCGGCGGTCCCTGGGTCGGCGTCCGGGGGGAGCGCGCCGTGGCGGTTTTCGTTGCGGCGAACTGAGGGCTGCGTGCTGCCTCCCGCAGGGGCCGTGCCGGGCGGCACCATCGTCATGCCTGGGCCTGGGCCTGCGCGGCCTGCGCGGCCCGCTGGGCCTGGGCTTGCTGGGCGCGGTGCGCGGCGATCCACGCGGCGCCCCACGGGTCGCGGCCGGTGAGCAGGTCGGCGGCCTGCACGGCGCGGACGATCTGCGGGGCCCGGGCGTCCAGGATCGCGCTGGTCAGCCCGCTGGTGATGGCCATGGGCAGGAACGCGGCCCCGATCGCGTGCCGGTCGGGCATGCCGAACGAGACGTTGGACGCGCCGAGCGTGGTGTTGACCCCGAACTCCTCGCGCAGCAGCGAGATCGTCTCCATGGTCTTGAGGACGAGCGAGGTGTCCGCGCCGACCGGCATGGCCAGCGGGTCGATCACGATGTCCTCGGCCGGGATGCCGAACCGGCCGGTCGCCACGTCGATGATCTTGCGGGCCAGCTCGAGGCGCTTGCGCGGGTCCTCGGGGATCTCCTCCTCGTCGTTGGGGAGCGCGATGACCGCCGCGCCATAGTTCCTGACCAGCGGGAGGATCGCCCCCAGCCGCTCGTCCTCGGCGGTCACCGAGTTGACCAGCGCCTTGCCCTCGTAGGCGGCCAGGCCCGCGTCGAGCACCTCGATGATCGACGAGTCGATGCACAGCGGCAGGTCGGTCAGCCCCTGGATGAGCTTGACCGCGGCCACCATCAGCTCGGCCTCATCGGCCAGCGGTGCGCCCATGTTCACGTCGAGGACCATGGCCCCGCCCGCCACCTGCTGCGCCACGTCGATCTCGATCCGGGACAGGTCACCGCGGCGCAGCTGTTCCTGGAAGAGCTTGCGGCCGGTGGGGTTGATCCGCTCGCCGATGATGCAGAACGGGTGCTCCGGGCCGATCGTGACGGTCCTGGTGGCCGACCGGAGGACTGTTTCCATGCGCGTGCTCCCTAGGCCGGTGTCATCGCGCGGCGCTGCCGCAGCAGCTCCTTGGCCCGGACCACCGCGGCCGACGCGTCGGCCGCGTACCCGTCCGCGCCGACCACGTCCGCGTACTCCTGGGTGACCGGCGCGCCGCCCACCATCACGATGACCTGGTCGCGCAGGCCGGCCTTCTGCAGCGCGTTGATGTTCGCCTTGAACATCGGCATGGTCGTGGTCAGGAACGCGGAGAAGCCCACGATGTCCGGCTTGTGCTGCTGGATCGCGGCGATGAACTTCTCCGGCGCGACCTGGACGCCGAGGTCGACGACCTGGAACCCGGCCCCCTCGAACATGATGTTGACCAGGTTCTTGCCGATATCGTGCACGTCTCCCTTGACCGTTCCCATAACGATTGTTCCGATCGACTGGGCACCCGTCTCGGCCAGCAGCGGGCGGAGAACTTCCAGCGCGCCCGCCATGGCCTTGCCCGCGATCAGCATCTCCGGGACGAAGAAGTCGCCGCGCTCGAACCGGGCGCCCACCTCCTCCAGCGAGGGGATCAGCGCCTCGTAGAGCAGGGTCTCGGGGCCCAGCCCCATCTCCAGGCCCGCGTTGGTCAGGCTGAGCACCTCGGGCGCGTTGCCTACCAGGGTGAAGTCATAAAGCTGGCGGAGCAGCTCCTCCTGCGTCACGAGGCACCTTCTCTCTATCGCCCGGCGGGGGATTTATCGTGCTGGAGCCCGGGGCCGGGGCCGGGGCCGGGGTCGCGCCCGGGGCCGGGGCCGGGGCCGGCGGCCGGGCGGTGGCCGAGGGCCGCGGACAGGCCGAGGGCCTGGGTCACGCACTGCGCCGCCACCGCGGGGATGCCCGGCGGGGTGAGACGGCTGGCCGGCGCGGTCACCGACAGGGCCCCCACCACCTCCGCGCCATCCCGGAACACGGGGGCGGCCACCGCGACCAGGCCTGGCTCCAGTTCTTCGTCGGTGACCGCGTACCCGCACCGGCGGACCTGGCGCAGGTTGTCCTCGAGCGCGGCCCGGCTGGTCATGGTCCGGCTGGTGCGGGACTCCAGCCGGCCGGGGGGCAGTTGCGCCGCGCCGTAGGCCAGCAGCACCTTGCCCAGCGCGGCGCAGTGCAGCGGCACCGGCCGGCCGACCCAGTTGGTCCCGCCGATCAGGTATCTGCTGTCCACCTGGGAGATCTGCTCGACCAGGCCGTCCCGGGCCACTCCCAGGTTCACGGTCTCGCCGGTCTGCTCGCCGAGCCGGTCCAGGAACGGCCGGGCCACCTCGATGAGCCCCGCCTCGGCGCCGCCCCGCCAGGCGTACCGGACGAACACGTCGCCGGGGCGGAACCGGCCGTCGTCGTCGCGGCGCACCAGCCCGCCGCGCTCCAGCGCGACCAGCAGGCGCGACGTGGTGCTCTTGGCCAGCCCGGTGGCCGCGGCCAGCTCGGTGAACGTGACCGAGCCCGGCGCGTGCACGACCTCGGTGACCAGCCGCGCCGCCCGGTCCACCGCCTGCGTGCCGGTGGGAGCTGCCCGGTCTACCGCCTGCGTGCCGGTGGGAGTGGCCACTGACGCCTCCCGCATCCCCGGCGCTCGCCTGCCGCGCTGCCCGCTACGCCTGCCCATGAGTTCCATGCTTGTCAGGTCCGAGCCCATAAGTTCCATGTTACGGAACTCTGTTCTACTATGTGATGCTACGTAGCGGTGCCAGGGAGGGTCAAGACGGCCGGAGGTGGCGATGTTCCGTAACACGATGCCGCGCTACGAGATCCTCTCCCCGGACGCCATCGGCGTGCTGGACAAGGGATGGCGGCGCATCGTATCCGAGATCGGCATCCAGTTCGCCAAGCCCGAGGCGCTGGAGCTGTTCCGCCGGGCTGGCCAGAAGGTCTCCGGCGAGGCCGTCTTCCTCGACCCGGACTTCGTCATGGAGCAGGTGGCCAAGGCGCCGCGGCAGTTCGGCATCCAGGCCCGCAACCCGGCCAACAGCGTGCACATCGGCGGGGACCAGATGGTGTTCGGCGGGGTCTACGGCTGCCCCTTCGTCCGTGACGGCGACGTCCGCCGCGACGCGACTATGGAGGACTTCCGCCGGCTGAGCATGCTGGCCCAGTCCTTCCTGCAACTGGACACGGCCGGGGGCGTGATCTGCGAGCCGAACGACACGCCGCTCGACTCACGGCACCTGGACATGATCTACGCGCTGCAGACGGTGACCGACAAGATCTACATGGGCAACGTGGTGTCCGGACCCAACGCGGCCGACACGATCGCCATGACCGAGATCCTGTTCGGCGGCGGCGAGGGCCGGGAAAAAGGCCGGGCGTCGATCGAGCAGACGCCGGCCACCATCTCGCTCATCAACTGCAACTCACCGCTGCGCTGGGACGACCGGATGCTGGACGCCCAGTTCGAGTACTGCGCCGCGAACCAGCCGGTGGTGCTCACCCCGTTCCTGCTCATGGGGGCGATGTCGCCGGTGTCGATCCCGGCCGCGCTGGTCCAGCAGCTGGCCGAGGCGCTGTCCGGCATCGCGCTGGCCCAGCTCATCCGGCCCGGCTGCCCGGTCGTGTTCGGCTCGTTCCTGTCCAACATCGACATGCAGTCCGGCTCGCCCAGTTTCGGCACCCCGGAGTCGGCTATCGGCCTGTTCTGCACCGGCCAGCTGGCCCGCCATTACGGGCTGCCGTTCCGGACCGGCGGCGGCCTCAACTCCAGCCAGACGGCGGACGCGCAGGCGGCGTACGAGTCGCTGATGACGCTGCTGCCGACGTTCCTGGCCGGCACCAACTTCGTCATGCACGCGGCCGGGTGGCTCGAAGGCGGCCTGGTCAGCTGCTACGAGAAGTTCATCATCGACATCGAGCTGCTCCGCATGCTGCGGGTGGAGTTCACCCCGCTGGAGATCGACGAGGCCTCGCTCGCGTTCGGCGCGCACCAGGAGGTCGGCCACGGCGGCCACTTCCTCGGGGCCCAGCACACCATGGAACGGTTCCGGGAGTGCTTCTACCGGCCGCTGCTCTCCTCCACGGCCAACTACGAGCGGTGGGTGCGGCTCGGGGCCAAGGACGCCACCGCCCGGGCCGGGGAGATCTGCGCGAAGACGTTGGCGGAGTACGAGGCGCCGCCGCTGGATGACGCGATCCGGACTGAGCTGGAGGAGTTCGTGACCCGCCGCCGCGCCGAGCTCGGCGACTAGCCCAGGCTGGCCCTCCGGCCGCCGATGCTGGCCCTCCGGCCGCCGGTGCTGGCCCTCCGGCCGCCGGTGCTGGCGGTAGGCGCCGCCACACCGGCATCACCAGTCACATTGATCTAGGCCGGCGGCCAGATATCACCTATCTGGTGCACCCTTCTGTCCGTTTTATGGGAGTTTCACGTGCGCTAGATAGGTGATAAGTCGGCGGCGCCTGCCTGCTCGGGCCGCTGGGTGACGAGCAGAAGACCTCCGGCGGGGGGCGGCGGCTAGCATGTGGGCCGTGACTGACTCAGGGATCGATCCTCAGGCGACCGGGGCGCGGGGTGCCGGCCTGGCCACGGTGGTGAGCGGCGCAGCCGGTCCGGGCGGGACGGTACTGGACACCTGGTTCCCCGCGCCGGAACTGGTCCCGGCCTCGCAGCCCAGCGGCACCGTCGGGCTGTCTTTGGCCGAGGCAGTTGAGGCGCTCGGCCCCGACGTGGCTCCGCTGCTCGGCCCGGACGAGGCCCGGGGGGTCGAGGTCGTCGCGGTACTCACCACGATCGGCCGCCTGTCCGCGCCGCCGGCCGACGGGCACGACGCGTACCTGAGGCTGCACTTGCTGTCCGGCCGCCTCATCCGCCCGCGTGGCTGCAACCTGGACGGCATCTTCGGGGTGCTGGCCAACGTGGTGTGGACCAGCCACGGGCCCTGCCCGGTCCAGGGCTTCGAGGCCAACCGGCTGCGGTTGCGGCGGCGCGGCCCGGTTACCGTCTACGGGGTCGACAAGTTTCCCCGCATGGTGGACTACGTGCTGCCGGCCGGGGTGCGGATCGCGGACGCGGACCGGGTCCGGCTGGGCGCGCATCTGGCTGAGGGCACCACGGTCATGCACGAGGGCTTCGTCAACTACAACGCGGGCACCCTCGGCACGTCCATGGTCGAAGGGCGGATCTCGGCCGGCGTGGTGGTCGGGGACGGCTCCGACGTGGGCGGCGGGGCGTCGATCATGGGGACCCTTTCCGGCGGCGGCAAGGAGACCATCTCGGTCGGCGAGCGGTGCCTGATCGGCGCCAACGCCGGCGTCGGCATCTCCCTTGGCGACGACTGCGTGGTGGAGGCCGGGCTGTACGTGACCGCGGGGACCAAGGTCCGGCTGCCGGACGGGCAGGTGGTCAAGGCCCGGGACCTGTCCGGCCGCCCGGGGCTGCTCTGGCTGCGCGACTCTCAGACCGGCGCGGTCCGGGTCACCGAGCGTGCCGGGCACGGGATCGCGCTGAACGCTGCCCTGCACGCGAACGCCTGACCGGCCGGAAAGGAAACCCATGCGGCTGGCCACGTGGAACGTCAACTCGGTGCAGGCCAGGCTCCCCCGGCTGCTCAGCTGGCTGGAGGAGACCCGGCCGGACGTGCTCTGCCTGCAGGAGACCAAGGCACCCGACGCCGGCTTCCCGGTCGGGGAGGTCGCGGACCTCGGCTACGAGGCCGCGCTGTACGGCACTGGCCGCTGGAACGGGGTGGCTATCCTGTCCCGTACAGGCCTGGAGGACGTGCGCCGCGGCTTTCCCGGCGAGCCGGGGTTCCCCGGCCCGGAGGCCCGGGCCATCTCCGCCACCTGCACGGGCTGCCGGATCTGGTCGGTGTACGTGCCCAACGGCCGGGCCCTGGACAGCCCCCACCTGGCCTACAAACTGTCCTGGCTCGCGGTCCTGCGTGACGCGCTCGCCGCCGACCTCAGCGCGAATGGCCCGGACGGGGGCGGATCGCGGCTCGCCGTGTGCGGCGACTTCAACATCGCCCCCCACGACGACGACGTGTGGGACCCGGCCGCATTCACCGGCTCGACCCACGTCACCCCGGAAGAACGGGCTGCCCTGGCCGGACTGCTGGACCTCGGGCTCACCGACGTCCCGGCCCGGGCGCTCAAGGGCCAGCCCTTCACCTACTGGGACTACCGGGCCGGCATGTTCCACAAGGGCATGGGCATGCGCATCGACCTGGTCCTGGCCAGCGGCGTGCTGGCGTCGGCGGTCAAGGACGCCTACGTGGACCGGGAGGCCCGCAAGGGCAAGGGGCCGTCCGACCACGCCCCGGTCGTTGTGGACCTGGATCTGCCACCGGCCGCCTAGCGGGGCCTCGCCCCAGCCCGATTACCTGGCCCGATGACCTGAGCCCCGCGTCGTGAAGGCCAGCTGACCCGCGCGTCGCGGCCGCCCGGCCGGTCCCTGCCGGGGACACCGCCTATCCTCGGCGTTCATGGTTGCCCTTGTCTGGTTCCGCCGGGATCTCCGCCTGCACGACCACCCGGCGCTGTGCGCGGCGCTGGCCGGGCACGAGCAGATCGTGCCGGTGTTCTGCCTGGACGACCGGCTGCTGCACGGGCGGCACGCGTCCGGATCCCGCACCGCGTTCCTGCTGGAGAGCCTGGCCAACCTCGATGGCCAGGTCGCGGAGCGCGGCGGCCGGCTCGTCATCCGGCACGGGCCGCCTGAGCGGGAACTGCCCGCGCTGGCCGCGGAAACGGGCGCCACCGAGGTCCATCTGAGCCGCGACCCCAGCCCGTACGAGGCTGCGCGTGGCCGGCGCGTGCGCCTCGCTCTGGAGCAGGCCGGCGTCACCGGGCACGCCCATCCCGGGGTCAGCGTGGTGGACGACGTGCGCGCGATCCACACCGGGCAGGGCCGCCCTTACACAGTGTTCACGCCGTTCTACCGCAACTGGGACGGCCTTCCCCGGCGCGCGGTCCTGGACCCTCCGAAGCGGATCGACCTGCCCGCGAAGACCCGCCACGGCCGGGTGCCCTCGCTGGCCAGCCTGGGCCTGAGGCAGGAAGTGCCCGAGCCGGCCCCGGGCGGGGAGAGCGCCGGGCTGACCCGGCTGGCGGAGTTCCTCGACGGCGCGGCGCGGGACTACGACACCGGCCGCGACCAGGCTGGTGCCGATGCGTCGTCCCGGCTGTCTCCCTACCTGCGGTTCGGCTGCCTGTCGGCGCGCGCGGTGGAAGACCTGCTGCCCCGCGGGACCGGCGCGGGCGCGGAGGGCGGCGGGGCGTTCAGGCGCCAGCTGTGCTGGCGCGACTTCTACCAGCACGTCCTGGTGCACCATCCGGGGAACGCCCGGCAGGAATTCCAGCCCCGCTACCGCGGCACGCTCATATGGGCAGGTGACGACGCCGAGTTCACCGCCTGGACCGAGGGCCGGACCGGGTTCCCGCTGGTGGACGCGGGCATGCGGCAGCTGCGGCGGGAAGGCTGGATGCACAACCGGGTCCGGCTGCTGGTGGGCTCATTCCTGACCAAAGACCTGGGCATCGACTGGCGGCGCGGCGAGGACTGGTTCATGCGGCTGCTCCTGGACGGCGATCAGGCCAGCAACAACGGCAACTGGCAGTGGATCGCGTCCGTGGGGGTGGACCCGCAGCCCGCCTTCCGGCGCATCTACAACCCGACCCTCCAGCAGGAGCGCTTCGACCCGGACGGCCGGTACGTGCGCCGCTACGTCCCCGAGCTGGCCGGGGTCCCGGACGAGTACCTGGCCGAGCCGTGGCGCATGCCCGAGCAGGAGCAGGAGCGGTCGGGCTGCCGGATCGGCCTCGATTACCCGGGGCCGATCGTGGATCACAAGCAGGCGAGGCAGGCGGCGCTCGACCGCTATCGGGAGGCGGCCGCGGCCGGGTCCTAGAGCATCAGGATCAGCATGTAGCCCATGGTGACGCCCATCGCGATCTGGCAGCAGGTCGCCAGCCGGGGTGACAGCGCCCGCGGGACAGGGCTGAGCGCCAGGTCCGTGGCCGCCACGTCCAGGGACGCCCGGGCGGCGGGGGTGGCTGATCCCTCGCCGGACCCTGTCCCCGGGGCCAGAGCGAGCGTGGCCGGGGAGGCCCGGGCCGCGGCCGGCAGCCGGTCCGCCTGCCACATCACGTAGCCCACCATGAAAACGGCCAGGACCAGCGCGAGCAGCGGGAAACGGCCCGCGGCGGCCGGTCCGCCCATGGCTAGCCCGGGCCCCGGCCCCGGCTTCCCCGCGTGGACGGCGAGCAGCATGTACACCATGGCGCCACACATCACGAGGTGAGGGACGGGGTGACGGTGCGCTGGCCGGCTGCGGCCCGGCGCCCTGGCCCGGACCCGGCGGCCGCTCCAGGCCCGCCACCCGAACCAGGCCGCGCCGACCGCAAACACCCCCTCCCATAGGCGGTCGGGGAGTGGGTTGAGCCAGTTCACCAGCATGCCCGCCATGGCCACGCCCATCCCCGTGTGCATCAGGTCGACGTCGCCGCCCGCCCGCCGCGGTGCGCGGGCGATGACCAGGCGGCCGGCGCAGTACCCGGCGGTTGCGATCATGATTGCGGCGAGGATGCCGTCGAGCCAGGAAGGTCCCCCCACGTCACGGTCCTCCCTGCGGCCCGCGCGCAGATGGTCCCCGCCCCATCGGTCCGCGCGCAGGCCAGAAGGCGAGAACAAGCAAGGTCAGCAACGGTGCCGTATCGGGGTCGGTGCCACTGCCAGTGAGAATGCCGCCGAGGGCCTGTCCCGCCACCCAGATCACGGCGGCCATCACCGCCGCCAGGGCCAGAGCCACCCGGGCCCCGGCCGGCGGCAGGTACACGCCGAGGGCGATCAGGATCAGCAGGGCGGCGAGCACGACCGAGGCGGCCAGTCCCTGGTGCGCCAGGAACGCCGCACCGTGCTGGCTGATCGTGGCCAGCCAGGCCGGCTCGCCCGGCGCCATGCCGGACAGCGTGTCGTGCAGTGCCTGCGGGGCGCGGTTCGCGGGCAGCAGCGCGAAGTAGGCCAGGCTGGCCCACAGGATGAGCCAGAGGGCCCGCGCGGCCGGGGCCCCCACGGCGCGGGCCGCGACAAACGGGACGGGCGGGTCGCCGGCGAGGGCCGCGGTGCCGCGGTCGCGGGGCCAGAGCAGGATCGCGAGCAGCGCGTAGAGGACTGCCGGGCCGGGGGCGCCGCTGACCGGGCTGGCCGTCCCGGTCAGCACACCGCCCAGGCCCTCACCGAACCACCACACGCCGAGGGCCCACACGACTGAGGCTCCCAGCCCCACCTTGACGGTGGGCCGCCAGGCGATGCCAAGGGCCAGCAATAGCTGGACAGTGGCGAAGACGGCGTTGAGCGCGACCGGGTGCTGCCCTACCAGGCGGGCATCCCAGATGACCGGCCGGCTCACCAGGGCCGGATTGCCCAGTGCCGCGGCCGCCAGCATCCGGCCGAGGGCCCGGGTGAACATGACCGGCTGGTACTGCAGGATCGCATCCAGCAGCCACACGGCACCCAGGGCCAGTTGCAGCCGCCGCCGGGCGTCGGGCGCGGGCCAGTCCGCCGGAGCGATAGCACGGTAGTCACCCGGAGCGCGCGTGCCGCGCCGGGTAACGGCTATCTCACTCACGATTGGCTCTCCCGCTCCCGCGCTAAATTCGCCACAGAGGTGCTCGCTGCGGCGCGATCGGTTAAGGGCCTTATCTGTGCGCCGGGACGCGATAGGAGAAGCGTAAAGGCCAGGCTATTCTGGTCGCAAGCAGGAGATGTCGTGACGTCATCAAGTATGGCTCTGAGCTGGCATAACGTTGAGAGACGTATCAATAGCACCGGCTGCCGGTAAACCCGGTGAGGGTATCGGGGAAACCCCCCGGAGGTATTAGCGAATGCCGCGCCAGGCATGTGACGAACCTGGCCGGTGTATTTCTTTCCGGCGCAACGATTATCCGGAAGCAGAAACGATGGGCGGCGCCCGGGCCGTATATGTCCGGTCCGTACACGTCCCGGTCCTGGACGCCCAGGCGGGGCGCGCGGAACTAGCCGGCGGATCCTCCCATCCGCAGCCGCCTCCGCTGCCCGGGCGCCCACGGGCAGGTTCCTGGCGGGGCGCCGGCACAGCCAGCCGGCTCGTGGTGGCATCCGCCGAGGCCGCAACGTCGTCGAGCACTCCCGGGCCCGGCCGGCCGCACTCAAGCACCAGCACGCCCGCTCCCGACCGACGGGCGGCCGGATCGCGCCCGGTCTGCCGTGCCACAGGGGCGCACGGCGGCCGGGCCCGGGCCGCCCTGAGCGGCCTGGGGCACCGGGGCGGCGGGTCTGCGCAGGTCAGACCGGGCACATGCCGTCACACCCGAGCGCGCCGTCACCAGGAGGTTCCCGGACGGTTACCGCCGTAGCACGAAACCCGCCCGGACCAGCCCCGATGAGCTCTAGCGTGATGGGATGTTCGACCGGGAGATCGTGGCCGCCATCGTGGCGGGTGACCCGTCGGAACTCGAAGCCGCCTACGACCGCTACGCGCCGGGCCTGTACCAGCTGCTGGGGTAACAGCCTGGGCCACGGTCCTGCGCGCCGGCCGTGTGCGCCCGGCCTTCCGGCCCGGCCGGCCCGCCCGGCCTTCCGGGCCGGCCGGGCCGGTCGTCAGGGACCGCTGACCGGCTCCTAGCGGGAGAATCGGGGCGCCTGGTAGGCCCGATTCGGCAGGACTCAATCCGAAAACTGCCTCCAGGCCATAGCGTGATGACATGCGTGACGGGGACTTGGTGGCGGCGGTTGTTGCGGGCGACCCGGCGGCGCTGGCGGCGGCTTACGACCAGTTCGCTCCGGCTCTGTACGGATATTGCCGGTCGCTGCTTACTGAGCCTGCTGACGCGGCGGGAGCGGTCCGGGACACCTTCGTGGTGGCCGAGGCGAAGCTGCCCTTGCTGCGTGACCCGAGCCGGCTGCGGCCCTGGCTGTACGCGGTGGCGCGGAACGAGTGCCGACGTCGGCTGCATGGCGATGGTGCCTCCGTCCCGCTCACCCCTGATGAGTTCGGCGCGGGTGAGGCGACCGCCGACCTTGGCCTGGCCCTGGAACAGGCCCAGCAGCGTGCGATGTTCTCGTCGGTGCTGGCCGGGCTGGGCGCGGGGGACCGGGAGATCGTCGAGCTGAGCCTGCGGCACGAGTTCTACGGCGCGGACCTGGCGGACGCTCTGGGGGTGCCGCGGAACCAGGCGCAGGCCCTCACCACCCGGGCGCGGACCCGGTTGGAGACCGCGCTAGGCGCGCTCATGGTGGCCCGGTCCAGCGTGGGCTCATGCCAGGAGCTGTCCTGGATCCTGGGGGACTGGGACGGGGAGCTGACCGCCACGCTGCGCAAGCAGGTCCGCCGGCACGTCGCCACCTGCGAGATCTGCGGCGAGCACGGGCGGCGCCAGGTGAACCCGCTGGCCTTGCTCAGCGTGCTGCCCAAGCCCGTCCTGCCGGAGAGCCTGCAGTACGAGGTGCTCGGCCTGCTCGCGGACACCTCGCCCGATGCGGCGCAGGAGCGGGCCGAGATCGCGGAGCGGGCCGAGCCGTTCACCCGGTCCGGGTTCCCGGTGCCGCTGGACCCGCTGGTGGCCCGCCGCGGGCCCGCCGCGTTCGTGCCCGCCGCCGGGGTGCTAGTCGCTGTATTCGCCATGTTCGGTGGCGGGGCCATGCTGGTGGCGAGCACGCTGCACCACGCGACGCCCCCGGTCAGCTCCGCGGTCGCGTCCGCTGTCCCGTCCGCGCAGGCGGCGCCCGCGGTGAACACGCCGAAGCCGTCGCGGTCCGTGCACAAGAAGGCCCACGGCAAGCACGGCGCCAGCGCGGGCGACACCGGCATCGTGTACTACCCGTCGGGGCCCGGGGAGTCCGGGAAGTCGTCCAGTCCGGGCAGCCCCCCGTCCTCGGTCAAGCCCTCGAAGTCCAAGCACACGACCCCGCCGACCACCCCGCCGCCCACGTCGGCCCCGCCGACGACCACCCCGCCGACGACCCCTCCGCCGACGACCCCTCCGCCGACCACCGCCCCGCCGACCAGTGGCAGCAACTCCAGCGGCGCGCTCGGGTCGATCATCGGCTGGCTGGGCACGCTGTAGCGGCCCCGCCGTCACGACCGTCCCTGCTGTTTACACGTTTCTCAGCCGTGGGCTTGCCCCCCGGCGGGCGGGAGCGAGGATGACAGGCCAGCCGGACCTGATCAGCCTGCCAAAGCCGCCCGGAACATCCTGCGGCGCCTCGGCACTCGCCGACCGCCGGCACCCGGCAGCTCCCCAACCGTCGCGCCCGGCAGGCCGCCCTCAGGAGACCGTGGGGACGCCAGCGTCCGCACGGAGCAGGGCAGCGGCCATCCGCAGCGAGACGAGTTTGCCGAACGCCGCCTCCCGGGGGAGGTACTTCATGCCGCAGTCCGGGGCCAGCACGATCCGCTCCGCGGGCACGTACTTCAGGGCCCGGCGGGCCCGGGCGACGATCTCGGCCGGGTTCTCCACGGTCTCGTCACCCAGGTTG
>Ga0187863_10001976_pt1 | contig 15928 bp, 10 predicted proteins | sample June2016WEW_11_1_FD_132975 | JGI IMG/M metagenome (GOLD analysis project Ga0187863, IMG submission 132975) | Peatland microbial communities from SPRUCE experiment site at the Marcell Experimental Forest, Minnesota, USA - June2016WEW_11_10 | ecosystem: Environmental > Terrestrial > Soil >... | reverse complement strand
GTCGCCGTCATGGCCCTGTGTATTGGCGCCACGACTTCTCTCTTCACGGTGGTGCGCTCCGTGTTGCTGAGGCCGCTCCCCTTTCGCGATCCGGCCGGGTTGGTAATGGTCTACGAACATTTCCGAGATGCCCGCAGCAACGCGCAAGTGTTCAACTACAACTCCGTCGCTCCTGCCGACTACTTCGACTGGCGCGCGAAGACTCACGGCTTTGAAGACATGGCCGCGATGCGCTACTGGCAATTCAACCTGACCGGGGAGCACGGAGAGTTGCCGGAACAGGTGAGAGCGCGCGGCGGAAGCTGGAATCTTTTTCCGCTGTTGGGGGTGCCTGCGGCCATCGGGCGCACGTTTACTGAAAGCGAAGATCGTCTGGACGGCACTGCGGTCATGCTCACGTGGAGTCTCTTCGAGAGGCGCTTCGCGGGGGACGCTTCCATTGTTGGCAAGCAAATCCACCTCGACGGGAAGCCTTATACAGTGGTCGGCGTGCTTCCACAGGGTTTCACATATCCCGATGCGAAAGTACAGGTTTGGGTCCCGTATTTGTCGGGGTTGCCGCCGGATATCGTGCCGCATCATGACTATCACTTCACTACCGTGGTGGCCCGCTTGAGGCCGGATGTGAGCCTGGCCAGTGCGCTGAGCCAGGTGGACGCCGTGCAGTACCGCCTGCATATGGAGAACCTGCATGCGCCAGTGGCTGAAGATGTGGCGCCGCGAACCCTCAACGACGACCTGGCACGGGATGTGAAGAAACCTCTGCTGATCTTGATGTGTGCTGTTGCGTGCATGTTACTGATCGGCTGCTTGAACGTCGCCAACCTGCTGGTGGCCCGCGGGGCTGCCCGGCAAAAGGAAGTAGCGATCCGGGGCGCGCTGGGCGCCCAGCGGTTGACGCTCATCCGTGGGCAATTGACGGAGAGCTTGTTGATCTGCGTGGCCGGAGGTGTGGGCGGGGTGTTGTTGTCGCTGGCGGCTACTCGATGGCTATCCAACGCGTGGAAGGAGCTGCCCAGCGCCGCGGGCATCCACGTCGATGGCGTTGTGCTGGGCTTCGCCTGTACGGTGGCTTTTGCGGCGGCGTTGCTCGCCGGTCTGCTGCCGGCCATCTCGTCGACAGGCAAGGCGGTTTTTGCCTCGCTCCAGGCTTCATCGCGCACCGCCAGCGGTAACCTCTCCCGCGCCACAATGCGCAAGACGCTGCTGACTGTGGAGATCGCGGTCACCGTGGTGTTGTTGATCGGCGCGGGGTTGTTGCTCAGGAGCTTCGTTCGCCTGCGCACGACCGATGTCGGATGCGTGACGAACAACGTGCTTTCTTTGGACTACAGTCTTCCGGAGCATAAATACGGCAGCCCGGAAAAAGTGAACGCCTTTAATGAAGCCCTTCTTAAAAAGCTGCGTGCCCTGCCCGGCATCCGTGCCGTTGCCCTCGGTTCGATTCTGCCCGGAGAAGGAAATGGCGGCGACGATATGTTCACCATCAAGGAAGATCCTCCACCGAAACCCGGCGAATTGCTGCCCGATGCTCTCGTGCGTGCTGCCGATCCTGCGTATTTCAGCGCGCTGCAGATTCCGTTGCTGCAGGGACGTTTTTTCACGGGCGATGATCGTCTGGACCGCGCCAAAAAGGTTGTCATCAGCCGCGCCCTTGCCCGGCAGTATTTCCCGGGCGAAAATCCGATAGGCAAGTCCATTCATGTACCCGCGCTCAAAGACGCGGACTATGAAATCGTGGGTGTCGTCGGCGACACGCTTTGGCAGGTCGGTCAGCCCATCATGCCAACCATGTATTTTCCGATACTCGCCGGGGACGTTGACCACGGTGGGTCGCTCGCCATTCGCACGGTCTCCGACCCGCTGGCAATCTCCGCCCCGGTGCAAAAGCAGATTGCCTCGCTCGATGCCGAACTGCCCGTTTCCAACGTGCAAACGATGCAGCAGGCAATTGGCGAGTCGCTGGGCAATGCCCGCTTCAGCGCCAGCCTGGTGCTGATCTTCGCGGTGCTGTCGCTGCTTCTGGCCTCGGTAGGCTTGTTTGGTGTGCTTTCGTATCTGATGACACAGCGAACAACGGAACTTGGCGTTCGGATGGCGCTGGGTGCGCAGAGAGATCAGGTGCTGCGGTTGATGCTCTTCGACGGATTGCGTCCGGCAATTCTTGGGTTGGCGCTCGGATCGGCAGCCAGCGCCGGAATCACGCAACTGATTCGCTCCATGCTGTATGACACACGGCCGCTCGACCCCGCTGTCTATGCGGCAGTGACTCTTACGCTGCTGATAGTGGCAACTGTTGCCTGTGTGGTTCCTGCCTGGCGCGCCTCGCGTCTGGATCCGATGCAGGCATTACGGGCTGAATAGTTCCGTAGACAATTCGCCTTAAAGGCTCTCTGAAGTTTGTGACCCTTAACGAGCGCCGAGCTCATGCGCGTGCTGCGTATATTCTTCCTTCATCTTGAAACTGAAAGAAGAGGATCTTTTATTTCAACGATCAATCTTGTACACGTTAAGCCGAACGGCTGGCATTGCTGCCAGCCGCTCTGCCCTTCTGATTCAATTCTTGATCTGTCGTAGTTACCGGCCTTTGGGGCCAGGTTTTGCTGTTCTGTCATTGTGCTTCTCGTTATAGATCTGACGGCTGTTCCTGTTCTCCTGGCGGTTTGCCTGGTTCCGTTGTTGCTGGGTCAGGGCGCCCCCGTTGGCAGTGCGTTCGTTGTGAACCCGCTGGTCGAGTGCTGCCTGATTTCGATTGGTGCGCGCTGCTTCGCCGGAGGTCATCTGGCCGCTGCGCAGGCCCTGGGCGGTGCGCATCTGCTGGTTGGCTTCCCGGTTGTCTACTTCGTTCGGCGTGACGGTGTTCCCATTGTGCTTCTCGTTGTAGATTTGACGGCTCGCGGCGTTCTGCTCGCCGTTGATCTGTTGCCGCTCCTGATTGGTGAGCGTGCCGCCGTTGGCTACGCGGTCGTTATGGACTTGCTGATCGATCCGTGACTGGGTCCGGTCAGCGCGGGCTGCTTCGCCGGAGGTCATCTGGCCGCTCCGCAGGCCTTGAGCGATGCGCTGATCCTGGTTGGCTTCCCGGTTGTTGGGGTTATAGTGGGCGCCCGCAGCGCGGTCTGCCGCCGAGATGGGCTGCGACTGAAGATGTTGCTGTGCGACCTGGTGATAGGAGTTGATATTCGACGCCGCCATGGTTCCAGGACGGCCGTTGTTCACGGACGCAAGCTGCGAACGATCCCGGGACGCGAAGTTTTCGTGCTGCATCTGGTTTGAGGTCGGCTGGAAGTGCTGTTCGTGTTCAGCCTGCATCTCCATCGGCGAAGGACGAACCCCGATGCCGCCACCACCGTTGTAGCTTACGTGGTTCACGTTCACGATGGTGTTCCGCTCAACGACGGTGCGATCGACATAGACGTTGGTCACATGGACGCTGCCAAAGTTTGCCACGGCACTGTTATAGGCAAAGACTCCGCCGCGCCATTCACCGCCGCAGAAGCCGATGCCGCCATAGCCGAATCCGTAGTTCACTCCACCGTAGAACCCGATGTGGGGACCCCAGTAGCCGGGATGGAATACATACGCCGCGCCCACATAGCCCCAATAGCCCGGAGTCCAAAGAACGCCCACTCGTGGCGGATGGACCCAAACTCCAGGAACCCAGTAGTAGCCTGCGTCTCCGTACGCCCAATACCCGGGCGTCCAGATATAGCCTGGTGCGGGCAACGGAGGCTGCACGTACACGGGCAGGACTGGAGGCGCAACGTTGACGGAAATAAAGACGCCCGCGTGAGCCTGCGTGGCCGGCAAAGTGAGCAGGGGCGTCATGACCGAAGCAGCAAAAAACAACCTGCGGATTCTTGAGCCAAGAGACATTGGGTTTTCTCCATCTTTCGCGCAGGAGGCTCTGATGTCTCCTCAACTACGCTGAATGTTTACGTCTGTCCAGTGAAACACGAGTTCCCGAAGCATGTTGCTCAAGAAGTTTGAATGAAGACGAAGAAGTTAGGCAAGAAGCGGCGTCCCACCGGCTTACACCTTGGTACCTTGGTGTTCCGCTGGGATTGTCGGAAAATGCCGCTTTTGCTCTCGATAGGCTGCCCAGGTGGCCTTCCCGAACTCAGCGGCTGGGGGGTCGCAGCCAGAGCCGGATAGTCCACGCAGGGCCCGTAGTATCCTGATCGCTCCCCTCGAATCCATCACGAAGTTAAAGCTCCACGTGATCGTTGCGAAGTAACAGGACCTTCGTCATTTTTTGCCGTCCGCCAGTGTTCTAATCGTCCCATGGCGAGCCTCGATAATTTCCGCCTGGTTGTCTTCCGTGCCGTTGCGGAGCAGCTCAGTTTCCGTAAGGCGGCGGAAGAGCTATACCTCACACAACCCGCTGTGAGCCTCCAGATCAAGGCTCTTGAAGAAGACATCGGCGTTCAACTCTTCGATCGCACAGGTGCACATATCGCCTTGACCGAGGCTGGCGGGATTCTGCTGCGGTGCTCGCAACAGGCGCACGCGCTCTTGGTCCAGGCCGAGAACGAGATTGCTGCATTGAGCCAGGAGTTCGCCGGGCAGTTGGCACTCGGCGCCTCCACAACCATTGCTCAATATGTATTGCCTCGTCTGCTGGGCATGTTCGCACGGGAGCATCCGCGCGTTCATCCCACCTTGATCAGTGGAAATACCGAACAGATTGTTGCGGCAGTCGAGAGCCGGAAGATCGCGCTCGGCCTGATTGAAGGCCCTGCACGGAGCCGCGGCGTGAAGCTGGAGCCGTTTTTGAGAGATGAACTGGCGTTGATTGTGCCTGCCGCGCACGAATGGGCCGAATTGGAATCTGTCCCCTCATCCGCGATTGCAACTGCCCCTTTGCTGATGCGGGAGCACGGCTCAGGCACGCGCCGCGAAGTCGAGCTAGCTCTGGAGGGGTGCGGCCTGAAACCGAATTCTCTACATATTGTGATGGAACTTGATTCGACCGAAGCCATCAAGTCCGCCGTTGAAGCCGGACTCGGGGTGGGGTTGATTTCGCGTTGGGCCATCGCCAAAGACCTGCGACTTGGCACTTATTTCAAGATTGTCGAGGTCACAGGATTGCGTGTGACGCGAGACTTCTCGATCGCATACGCGGCCGGTGCGGAACCGCACGGCCTAGCCAACGAGTTTCGCAAATTCCTTTTTGCGCAGGCAGGCCCGCAGAGAATATCGAATAAGGCTGTGCAACCGGGCCGCGTGCGGGCTCATAAGAATCTCAAATAGGGCATAAACGCTTCTGCTTGGACGACGGATCGCGAGTCCGGAATACTCGGATTATGTCGAAGAACCTCTTTTTCGCGGGCCTCATTCTTGCCGCGAGCGGACTTCTGTCTCCCCCATTCGCGCTGGCGATCGGGCTAGTCTACGGGTTTTCTTTCGTTCACCCCTATCATGTCGACGCCAAACACTTGTCGAAGCTCCTTCTGCAGGTTTCGGTAGTCGGTCTCGGATTCGGAATGGACCTGCACCAGGTGCTCCGTGCAGGCCGATCCGGTTTTGTCTATACCGCAGCAAGTATCACCTTTGCGATGCTGCTCGGTTGGGGATTAGGAAAAGTCTTTGACGTGAAGAGAAGAATCTCGTTTCTCATCTCTGCTGGAACAGCCATCTGCGGCGGCAGCGCCATTGCTGCCATTGCACCCATCTCAGGCGCAAGCGAAGAAGAGATCGCGGTGTCTTTGGGAACGGTATTTGTGTTGAATTCGGTCGCCCTGCTGGCGTTTCCGGCGATTGGATCGTTCCTGCACATGACGCAAACGCAGTTCGGTCTTTGGTCAGCGCTCGCCATCCACGACACCAGCTCGGTCGTCGGAGCGACTGCAAAGTTTGGGGCCGTTGCACTGGCCGTGGGCACCACTGTCAAACTTGCTCGCGCTCTATGGATCGTGCCTATGTCGATCGGAACGTCCCTGGCTAATAAGAGCAAAGCGCGCATTCAGTGGCCGTGGTTCATTCTCTTCTTTTGCCTGGCGGCCGTCGCCAATACATACATGAACGCCTTCCAGGCTTTCTACCCAAGCCTCAAGCATCTCGGCGTGATCGGCCTGACTGTCACGCTCTTTCTGATTGGAACGGGAATCTCGAAGACGACACTACGAGAGGTCGGCGTGCGACCACTGATGCAAGGGATTCTGCTATGGATCGTCGTCGCATCGGGCTCTCTTGCTCTCATTCATGCGGGATGGATTCATCTGTAAGTCGCCTACAGGATGGAATTCGCAAAGACATCTAAGACTGATCCAAGGTGAGCGCGGGCAGCCTCGACCGTGGCGCCACAAGCCGCGAGGTAGGCCGTAATTCCGATTCCGTCATCAAGATCGGGCGATATTAGCGCGCGACGAATTATCAGGTCGACGCGACTGCAGCCAAACGAGGTGCTCTTGAGTCGGACACATAGTGCCCTGCACCATGCAATCGCCCTGTCGGGATCAGACCAAAGCTGCGGATCGCCAGGTACCAGATCCATGTAAACGGCAATAGCGTGCGACGCCGATTCCTGCGGTGCGTCGAATTCGAGCGGATCGATCGCTGTAACTAGCCAGACGTCGCACTTCGCAGTAAAGAGCGGCGACCGCGAAGAATTGAGGCTCAGCAATGCAGGGCCGAGTGCGGGAAGTTGCAGAACTTCCGTCAGTTCACTCGACTTTTCGGGGATCCTTCGCAAATCGACGAAACCGGGCCAGCATATATCGATGAGGGGGGCATCGCCGCCAAGCTCGACTTCCCAATCAGCTTCCACTGCGTTGGCCGGCCACGTGAAGCAAGTAGCGTATCACCGTGGCCTCGGCCCAGTGAATTTCATTGCCGCGATCACCACAGAGATAGGCGCAGTGTCCACCGTGCCGCGTCTCGACCAGGGTAAGATTCGGGTTCGTCAGGATCGCAGCCCGCGTCTCAGGCAGGAGCCGAATAAATGGATCGTCGAGAGCATGCAGAATCAATGTAGGGACCGCGATTCGATCGATGACGCGCGCGCTTGCAGCACGGAAATAGTAATCATCCGCATCGCGAAACCCGCAATAGCGAGCGACGATTTTGTCATCGAACTGGCGAACGGATCGTATCGGACCCAGTCCGCGGGTATCGTAAATGTCGGGATAGAGAGCGGCCTTTCGCCGATAGCGCCGCTTAAGTCCACGCAAGAAATGCCATTCGTAACCGCGATTCACGGGCTCATGCAAAGCGTCGGAACCGGCAGCCAAGTCGATCGCAGGACAGACCGCCGCGACCGCGCAGAGGGGAGCGCGACGACCCCATTCCCCAGCCAGCTTGAGGACCAGATTGCCACCCATAGAATAACCGACGAGAGATACCTGTCTCAAGCCGTGAGTCTTCGTAAAGTGCTCGATCACAGCACCCACATCGCCCGAAAGACCCGAGTGATACAACGTGGGCGTGAGATGGTCCGTGTCCCCGCAGTTGCGCATGTTCATGCGGATGACGTTGCATCCCGCCTCCCACGCGCGTGCTGCCAGACCCTGGATGTATTGAGAATCGGACGAGCCCTCAAGACCGTGAACCAACACAATGGTCAGGCATGCAGCGCGAACCGCCTCGGGATGCCACGAACAATGGCAAAGGACCCTGCTTCCATCGGACGGATCCACTTCGACAGTCTCTGCCTGAGAAGCGACACGAAAGAGCGGACGCGGAAAGTAGTTACCTACAAGCGTCTGGAGGTGTCCGTTGCTCAGGCCGCGCTTGGGGACGAACGAATAAAGCCACGCGGGCGGCGGAGCAAGTGCAGTTCTTTCTACTGTATTCTCGCTAATATCGATGATCACGGAGACTCGGCTGTCTGGTGTTTTTGGCTGTCGGGTCCGTAGATACGTGGGGCGCTAGTGGGGATCGAACGTTGATACAATCTTTATTATCTGCAACTTACAGATAATACGTTGCCGCGAATGCCACAGATGCCATACTTGCCGTCGACCAATGCACGCTATTGCACGCTGGGGGCGGATCTGCTTTGTCAGTTCTTTGGGAATCCCCGCGCCACAGAGTCTGTTGGATCCAATCCACTATTCCAATCTACAACACTTTCGGTTAACAGCCGTGGGCGTTGTTCTTGATCCCGCTGCTGAGCGGTTTCTATAAGCTCCTATCCTTTGTGCGGTTTACGCGCCCCCTTCCTTCTCCAGTTTGCTATCCTATACCCCAGATTATGCCCTATTTTGAAAGAGGGTGGGCACAAAAATGGGCACAGTCAGGGGATAACTTCGCGCCCGGGAAGAACCAAATGTCTTTGTCTAAGTGCGTTCGGCTGCGGGGTAGTAACGACTGGAGATTCCGGCAGAGACGCCTTGGGCTACAACGGCTCACCTGACGATGCGAGTGTTCCCATCGGTGTCCTGAAGAGGGAATACCTCTTCTCGGGTCAAATCACGTCCGCCACTCTTGACGATCTGCTTGTACAACAACCCATCACCTTCGTCAGATATTCCAAATCGATCCCAAATCTCGATCTCTTGTCCAGCAATGAAGCGCAGCGTCTCTTCAACAGAGGCTCCTTCGTCTGAATAGGAGAAATGCATTTTCCCATTTGCGCGTCCCCGAAGATCGAAACCGAATCCGCCACCTCCACCGAACCCAATCACGAAACCTAGTCCTCTGTCTTTCGCGCGTTGACCAGCCTCCGGCCAGTGTTCCTCCGCCGCTCTTTGGAACAGCTGGCCGCGCTCGTCGAAGGGTTCGGGAAGGCGGGCGATTAGGGGATTCCTGCAATGCTTGAATGAATCTGAAAGCGCATGATAGTTGCTGCTCCTAATCAAATGACATCGGCAAAAACGGGCCCACCATTGACATTGGAGGCGCTGCTCGATGGCAATGCTCTCCACTTCAAGGGCTTCCTGGGCAGAGTGATTGCTGCCAGGAACAACACTGCAAATGAGTGCGTCTTTACACGATCAGCTAGGATGGGATTGCTGGTTTGCCATGCGTCTGCCTCCTGCCCAAGTGCCGCTGTTACTGCTCTCGAGTGCGCTTCTGGTCGCGACTTATGCGAGCCAACTTTTCAGTCAGGGACCGTCAACCAGTCTTATACAGGCAGACGCCGATTATCGCGAGGGAGTGGCTGCGCTCTCGCGCAACGACCTTAAGACAGCGAAGTCCAAGTTTGAGATGGTGGTTCACCTTGCTCCCGCGGCCGAGCAAGGTCACAGTGCGCTCGGAGCGGTGCTGGTGCACGTTGGACAGACGGCGGCCGGCATCACAGAACTTCAAAAGGCTCTATCGATAAAGCCTGATGACAGCTCTGCGCAGATGAACCTTGCATTGGCCTACGAACAGACCGGCTCTCCCGCAAAGGCGTTGCCACTGTTCGCTAAGGCTGAATCGGCCGCATACGCAAAGAGGCGACCGATTCCGCCCGATGTAGTTGCTGCTTACATCAGGGCTCTTGCAGCCACAGGGGATTCAGCCGCTGCGATTTCCAAGATGAAGGAAGTTATTGCACAGGACCCTCACAGCGCAGAACTTCACGATGAACTCGGATCGCTCTACGCGCAGGCACGCGATTGGGACCACGCTGAGCATGAATTCTCCGAAGCGATCGGCCAGAATCCAGGACTTGCCGAGTCTCATTTGCATTTGGGATTTGTGCTCCAAGCTGAGAACAAGCCAGGCGCCGCGAATGAATGGATCAAGGCGTACGGCCTTGCGCAGAAGGACGCGAAGATCGCTTTCACAACAGGGAAAGCTCTTGCGGATGCCGGCCGCGATGAGCAGGCGGCTCCAATTCTCGAACAGGCGCACCGTTTGCAACCCAGATCGATTGCGGCGACCTACCAGTTGGCCCTTGTACTGCAGCGCGTCAATAGAGTGCCGGACGCGATTCAGCTATTCAAGTCCGTAATCGAATCAGAACCGCGAAACACTGAGGCTCTGATCAACCTCGGCATGGCACTAAGCCAGGCTCATCAAGCCACCGATGCTGTTCCGTACCTGCAGCGCGCCATTGCGATCAAACCATCGGATGCCACGGCGCATCAGGATATGGCTGCCGCCTATATCCAGGTCAACCGCATCGCGGATGCATTGGTAGAACTGAAAGCCGCGCTGAAGTTGGACCCTCGCTCACCGCAGATGCACTACGATCTCGGTGTCGCCTACAAACTTCAAGACGATGCCGTCAGCGCGATTCCGGAACTGGAGACGGCAGAGAAACTGAATCCCTCCGGCTACGAACCGGCATTCGTGTTAGGCCAACTGTACATGCAGGTAGCGCGCTACCCAGAAGCTGCGCAGCAATTGGAAATTTCGTTAAAGTTGCATCCAAAGAACGGCGATACGTGGGCGATGCTTGGCAGCATCTACAACAAGCTTGATCGATTACCGGAGGCCGAAACCGCATTGCGCGAAGCCATTAAACAGCTTCCAGACCAGGCTGACTCCCACCTGATTCTGGCAACTGTTCTGATGAAACAGAATCAAGCTGCCCAAGCTGCCGAAGAGCGCAAGATTGGTGCTGAACTGATGCGCAACCACATGAATCTGCAGCGCGCTGAGGTCGCAACCAACTCAGGAAAGTCATTGCTGGCCAGCGGTAAGGTGGACGACGCTGTCGCTCAGTTCCGCGATGCGTTGGCATTCGATCCGAATTTCACGGCCGCCCACCTCGGCCTCGCTGATGCGCTCGAGAAGCAAGGCAAGACCATTGAGGCTGCCGCCGAAAGAGCGGAGGCAAAGTCCCGGATGACTCCAACCAATAGATGATCGGCTACTTTCAGCCTCTGGGTGGATGTACATTCGCGTATTGCCCGCCTATACTGCGGATGGCAGTTGGCGTCTGTCTTTCCCGCTTGCATCCGCGACGCCGGGCACGATGGGCCTTTTCCATGCTTCAAATGAAGCGGTTAAGGGGCAGGCTCGTTCACTGCCAGGGGTCCTTTTCCTTGAAGAGCAGTTCTATTCAGCGCATCTCCGCCCTGATTCTGCTGTTAGGTGTGGTGTCAGCCACGTTTCTCCGCAGCACGCACGGGGCTGAAAAAACCGGCGTGGACGAGGCGACTGCTCGCAAAATCTACGCCGATAAAGTGCGCGAGACATATAACTTCCCGTTTTTCAAGGGGAACATTTCGATGCCCGGCAACGCCGCTGCAGAAGGTGGGGATTTCCTACCGTCCGGTGCGTTTCCAAATGCGAAGTACTGCGGGCACTGCCATCAGGAGGCATATCACCAGTGGCGTCAAGCGCTGCATTCGAATGCATTCCGGACGCCTTTCTACAGGACCAGCGTAAATATTCTGCTGCGCACCAAGGGAATCGAGTTCGCTCGCCACTGCGATAGTTGCCACAATCCCATTGCGGTACTCGCAGGAGCCATGAACACTGGCTCAACCCTGGATCGCTCTTTTGACCGTGATGGACTCACCTGCACAACCTGCCATTCCATCCTCAGTGTTCAGTCAAAGGTGGGCAACGGAGGCTTTGTGATGGGTGTGCCCTCCGTGCTTGTAGATGAGAAGGGCCAACGAATTCCGGGTGTCGTACCGGACTCTGAAATCCTCGCACATCTCGACCGTCACTCGAAAGCCGTGATGCAGGACATCTATCACACTCCTGAGTTCTGCGAAGCGTGCCACAAGGCGAACTTGCCACCCGCCCTGAACGATTACAAGTGGATTCGCGCATTTACGGCATACGACGAGTGGCAGAACTCAAAATTCTCCAAGCGCAATCCCTTGACCTTCTATACGGGAGACTTCACCACCTGCCAAGGCTGCCACATGAAGCGCGGGCCAACGACCCTGCCGGAGCCCGGAGCGAAGAACGGCACGTTTGTCTCCCATCGCTGGCCGGCTGGAAACACTGCCGTTCCCTTTTACTACGGATTCGACGAGCAGCTTGACAAGACCATCGAGTTCCTCAAGAGCGGCAATTACCTCAACGTCGATATCTTCGGGCTCAAGATCGGCAATGCCGGCCCGATGATCGCCCCCTTGGGAAGTATGCCGTTCACCGTGCGCGCCAATGACATCGTTGAGGCTCTCGTCGTGATTCAGAACAAGAACATTGGCCACTCGCTTGTTCCTGAGGTGCGCGACCTCTACGAAGCATGGGCGCAATTCACGGTTACCGATGCAAGCGGAGCCGAGATATACAACAGCGGCTTCCTGCGCCCCGATGGCACACTTGATCTCGGCGCGCACAGTTTCACAAATCGGCCGGTAGACGTGACCGGAAACTTCGTCGACAACCACGTGGTCTCCGCTATCCACTCCGTCGCCTATGACAACACCATCCAGTCGGGGCGCTCAGCACTGGTTCGCTACCGGTTCAAATTACCAGCCAACGCAAAGGGTCCGCTCACCATGACCGCTAAGGTCAATTATCGTCATCTTCGTCAGACTTATCTGAATAACATCTTTGGCGAGAATCATCCGGCCTATCCCGTGGTCGAAATTGCCTCTCGCACCCGCACCCTCAACATTGGCGAAAATCAGCCGGTACTCGCGCTGCCCACCGACAATCAGGATTGGATGCGCTGGAACAACCTGGGCATCGGATATCTTGACCAATTGCAGTATGAAGATTCAATCAATGCCTTTCAGCAGGTTACGAAGCTGCGGCCCGATTACAAGGATGGTTACATTAACGTTGGGCTGACTTACATCGAATGGGAGAAGTATGACGAGGCTCGCGAACCGTTAGAAAAGGCATTGACGCTAGCTCCGGATGATGCCCGCGCGCTCTACTATATGGCGCTCGTTGAGCGGCGTGCACGCCATTCTGAAGCTGAGATCGCTGACCTCGAGAAGGTGGTTGCTCAGTACCCTGACTGCAGAGACGCGCGTCGCGAGTTGGGCATTTCTTATTATCAGCAACATCGGTCTGAGCAGGCCATTGAACAGTTCAAAGCGCTGCAGACTATTGATCCGGATGATCTCGCGGCGCACTACAATCTGGCGATCCTTTACCGTCGCAAGGGCATGAAGACCCAGGCGGCGCAGGAATCCGCACTGTACACAATCAAGCGCATTGATCCCGGGGCTCCTACGTACTCGCTGGATTACTTGCGCAAACATCCTGAGATTTCGAACGAGAGTGTCCCGTGGCACGTGCACAGCAATGTGCAAGACGCGCCCCAGAGCGCGGGTGCAGGGAGTCAATAAGCAGGAAGGATTTTCGTGAGTCATCGCGATTTGGATCGCCGCACATTTCTTCGTTCTTTGAGCCGGACAGCGCTGGTTTTGCCATTTGCGGACATCGTCGCTCTGGCATCCCCTTGGCAGGCAACGCAGGCGCAAGCCCCGAAAATCGGCCCGCAGGAACGCAACTACGACGCAAGACCAGCTCCGCCCCCGCCGGGCCCGAAGTCGCCCATTGAAGATACGCCGCTAGGGGTCAGCTTTGTTGAGGTCGCCACCGAGTCCGGCTTGACTGGGGCGACTATCTACGGAGGCGAGTTCAAGAATAAGTACCTGCTTGAGACCACTGGTTGCGGTCTGGCCTTCTATGACTATGACCATGACGGTTGGGTCGATCTCTTTCTCGTCAATGGATGGCGATTGGAAGGCTTCGCCAAAGGCCAGGAGCCGCACTGCCGCCTTTTCAAGAACAATCGCGACGGCACATTCACCGATGTATCTGTCGGTTCAGGACTGGAACATAAAACCGGTTGGGGGCAGGCATGCTGCGTTGGCGACTACAACAACGACGGACTCGATGACTTGTTCGTGACTTACTACGGACAGAATGCGCTCTACCGCAACAAGGGAGACGGCACGTTCATCGATGTGACCGCCCAGGCCGGACTTATCCAGCCTGGACCGAAGATCCGATGGAACACCGGTTGCACATTCGTCGACTACGACCGCGATGGCCACCTTGATTTGTTCGTGGCAAACTATGTCGACTTTGATCTGAAGACTGCGCCACTACCCGAGGATGGTCCGTGTACTTACAAAGGAATCCTTGTTGCGTGTGGCCCGCCAGGCCTGCCCGGTGCAAAGAACTTTCTCTATCACAACCAAGGCGATGGAACCTTCGTCGACGTGAGCCAGAAGGCAGGCATGTGGACTGCGGTAGGAACCTATGGCCTTAGTGTTGCTGCCTCCGACCTGGATGGCGATGGCTGGCCGGACATTTACGTAGCCAATGATTCAGCGCCTGCCACGCTCTATCAGAATCAGAAAGATGGGACCTTTCGCGACATTGCTATCGAAGCAGGCGCAGCTCTCTCTGCCGAAGCAAAACCTCAGGCAGGTATGGGTGTTTCCATCGGCGACTATGACAGGGACGGCAAATTCGATGTCGTGAAGACCAACTTCGCAGGCGATACGGACTCACTCTATACCAATCTCGGCGATGGAAACTTCGAGGATCGTACCTACCCGGGCGGATTGGGCGTCAACACGCGCCTGCTGGGCTGGGGAGTTGGTTTCTTCGACATGGACAACGATGGCTGGCTCGACATCCTCATGTCGAACGGCCATGTCTACCCTGAAGTGGACAACTCGAAAACCGATTTGAAGTATGCGGAGCACAAGTATCTTTATCGCAATTTGCGCAACGGCCGATTTGAAGAGGTCACAGAGAAGGGTGGCCCAGGCATCATGGAAAAAGCTCCGGCGCGCGGTTGCGCTTTTGGAGATTACGACAACGACGGCGACATCGATATTGTGGTGAATTGCATCAATGCGCCGCCGCAGTTGTTGCGCTGTGACTCAACACTGAATCGCAATTGGATCAAGATCAAGCTTGTTGGAACAAAGTCCAATCGTTCAGGAATCGGCAGTCGAGTTACGGTCACCGCCAGCACTACTCCCGGCACCGAAAAACCCCTCGTGCAGATGGAAGAATTGCGCAGTGGTGGCAGTTACTTCTCGCAAAACGATTTACGCCTTCATTTTGGACTTGATCAGGCAAAGCTGGTCGACCTAGTTGAAGTCCGCTGGCTGAGCGGGCAGGTGGACCAGTTCAAGAACCTTGATGCCAACCGACTCTATGTGCTCCAGGAAGGCGGCAAGATTGTCAAGTCCGATGCGCTGACACCAGCCAAACCAAAGGCAGGATCATGAAGCTGTACTTTGCGCTTGTGTTGATGTTTACTTCTGTTCCGACTGCGCTCTCGCAAGTCCCCTCGGTTTGTCCCTGGTTCACAACTGGAAGCGCAGCGATGGCGCTGGGTGGAGACGCCACCGTGGTTGCGCACGCGTCAGGAAACTGGGATGGCTCATGCAAGTTTGAACATCATTCTGAAAAAGTCGTGCAGACAATTGAAATCGTGGTGAGCAAGGCAGATTCTCATCCGTGCCCAACCGTGAGCACAAGCCTGAAGGCGCTTGGCAACGAAGCTGTGCAGTGCTCACGCACAAACGAGCAGGGCTATCAGTCAGACACAATCGCGGGACGAGTCAGGAATGCCTATTTCGTGGTCACGATGACCAACGTTCCTGCAGCAACCCGCGAACCTTCTGGGCAAACACGTCCATCCGATCCATTTGAAGCTTCCCCACTCGAGCGAGTGGCTGAGCAGGTTGTAGGAAATCTCTTCTGACGTGAAATCGATGCAAGGCGGGGCCCTCTCATCAACCAATTGAAAACGGAAACTCTATCTCGATGAACTCGACCGTGCCTGCGACTTTTTGTCCTAGAAACGGGGAAGACCCTAGTCTCAGCTAAATGAGAAAGGATTGACAATTATGGGCCGGGGGCTCCGCGACTCTTCGGTTCGAGTCGTTCCTCGCAGAATCGGTGGGCCTCTCATCGAAGACTGATCGGTAACGGGAAGCCGGCCTCGAACGTTTTCTGCGGCCTAGTTGAGAGTTCCGGACGGTCGAGTAGCCCCGGGGAATTTCACCCCGAGGCCCTCACAGATCCGTGCGTGAACCTCTCGATTCACACGGCTCTTCATAGCCATAGTCTGTCTCTTGCGAGAACAAACCGTCTCTGGAAG
>Ga0187863_10001972_pt1 | contig 15945 bp, 10 predicted proteins | sample June2016WEW_11_1_FD_132975 | JGI IMG/M metagenome (GOLD analysis project Ga0187863, IMG submission 132975) | Peatland microbial communities from SPRUCE experiment site at the Marcell Experimental Forest, Minnesota, USA - June2016WEW_11_10 | ecosystem: Environmental > Terrestrial > Soil >... | reverse complement strand
GCATGGGACCATCCCAGCAGCTGGGCGCCGGGCAACAAGAGCTGCAGATTCGTGAAATTCTGATCTCCCACTGGGAGGCTCGATACTTGCTGCTGGTCGAATACAGTAGACACGTCAGCGCGATCGGTCTTCAGCTCCGGTTCCGTGTCGGCATTCACCTCGACGGTCGTGTTCTCTGCACCAATTTGTAGAGTGGGATCGATGCGCGGTGACGTATCCGCCTCGACAGAGAGGCCTTTGGTCTCAAATACCTTGAAACCCTTGGCCGTCACTTTTAGGTCGTAGACGTCGGGAATGAGGTGAGGAACGCTGTAGTCGCCCGACCCGTTGGAGGTTGCAGTAACGACGGTGCCCTTGGCCTCGTCCTTTACCGTTATATTGGCGTTCGGAATAGCCGCGCCTGAGGAATCAGTCACAGTGCCGAAAATCGATCCGTAAACCGATTGCGCACTGGACGGCACGCTGATGAGCAAACCAGCGCAGGCGAATAACGCCAGCGCAAGCGCTGTACGCAAGTATCTGTTCATGCGGTCTCCTGAAATAATTACCGTGATTCTTCTGTCAACTTGTCATGAGTCTGCCGGCTGGCAGGTTGTGATTTCGGCTAGTCGGCTTGCAAAGCTCCCCCGCCGCAATGGCAGGCTCGCTAAGGAATTCGGCGCCGCTGCTCCCTAATTAGTGTCTTAGTGAGAGCTAAAAGGACGGCCTCCGAGGCAAGTCGAAACCATATCCAAACTCTGCCAGTGCTGTCAACGTCCAAATGCAAGAATCTTCAGAACCGTCGCCGCAAAATCGCTATATCAATTTTCACAGTCGCTCGTCGCCCCGTCGAACAAGAGCCTTTCGCCTCGCTAATTCCCCGTCCATATCCTTAACCGCCTCTAATTAAACCGATTTACTGAGTATCCCTGCTGTTTCTCGCATCGTTACCCGATCACCGGCCTGCTCCAGGCCCGGTGTTTTCGAGTCGACGCTGATGTCTCATTTTGTAGACAAATATGGCATATATGATATGACAAATTCGAGTGGGTCCCTTCACCTCAACCCGCGCAGTTTGAACTTCACGTTGGCCGGTTGCTCTTCCAGTCCTCCCCCGATCGGATGTCCTGCGCCTCAACCAAACGATTGATTCTTCAACCCTATTTCACTCGCCCGCGCCACCCGTCGAACTGCTCTCAACCCGGCCGCATCCCTCCGCTTTACCGTCTTCGCACCTGACCGACTTGATCCGATTCCATGCGATCCAGCGAGCGACATTCGGCAGATTGGGCATAACATTCCCGCGAGCGACCCTCGTCCCTGCTTCGCGTGTTAACTTATGCGATGCCGATTCTCCGCATCCACGCTTCAACGCCCGCATCCGCGCCGTCCCGCTCGAATCTCCGCCGCAAAACTCCGAGCCAGCCCATCATCGGGCGAAAACAGCAACATGCGCTCCAGCGTCGCCAGAGCCTCGTCGCGCTCCCCTTGCCCGCACTCCGTCACCGCCAGGTTCATCCCGGCCTTCAGCTGCGACGGGTCATGGGCAAATACATCGCCCCACAACCGGATCGCCTCGCGCGCATTGTGTCTCTGCGCCTCGATGAGCGCCAGATCGCCCGCAGCCAGCGAATTGAAAGCGTCTTCCTCGAGCGCCTGCCGGTACTCCTTCACCGCCTCGTCGCTCTTCCCATCCATCTGATCCAGGAATCCCAGCTGCGCATGCAAATCGTAGTCCTTCTTAGCCCCCGCACTCTGCGTCCCCGCTCTCCGCAAGAGTTCCATCGCGCGCCCACCCGCTGCCTGGTCGCCGCGTGCCGCCATCTGCGCGTACGCTAAACCCAGATCCCGATCGTCAACCGCCATCCCTCCTACCGTCACCAGTTCGCCGCTCGTTGCCAGGGGCAAACGCTCCTGACTCACTCTCTTCCTGATCCAGTGGTCCGTCACCTGCTCATGCGCAATGTCATTCGAAGGCGGCCGAGCCATGTGGCACACCGTGCAATCGGGATTCTCCGGATGATGTCTCTCCGCAAATCCCGCTGCGTTGTGGCAGGCAATGCAGCGTTGCCGATAAAACGCCACCCGCTCCTCGGGCGCCAGCGATCCATGCGGATCGTGGCAAGTCGTGCATGTCAGCTTATCTCCCGACTTCTGTTTGCACGCGCTCTTCAGCAGGGCTTCAAACTGACTCGTCGCCCGTCCTCCCGATCCGTTCTCATTCCGGTACACAAAAAACAATGTGTAGTCGAAGAGATCGTCGCCGGGAACGAATTTCTCAATCCGCTTTCCCAGCCGATCCACGCCGGCTTGCCCTTCCAGATGGCAGTTCAAACACACTGAATCCCTGCGCACCGGCTCCAGCGCGTCGATGTTCAGCATGTGAATTTTCCCGTTCGATGCCACATGTGCGCTCGCATCTCCGTGGCACGCTACGCATGTGATCCCGCCTTCCGCAAACGGTTCGTTCGCGTAGTGATTCCGTGCATCGGGCAGCGCCGGCGCGACACCCGATGCGTGGCAGTGCAAACATCCCGGATCCACCGGCAGCGTCAGCGGCATCTCGCGCTCGTTGAGAAAGTGGGGCGCCATGTCCCACACTTGCTTCTTCGCATACCAGTTGATCGGCGCCTCGAACCAGTAACCCTGCTGCTGAAATAGATAAGTCCGCCCCCGTTTCCCCGACCCGACAAAATAGCGTAACTCCTGCCGCCCTTCCAGCATGCGAGCGAAATCGTTCCGCTGATAACTCAGCCACACATGGCCGGCGTCTTCGGTGATCCGGTAGTGAACTCCGGACGCAGCATGATCGAAATCCGCCGCAATGAATCCCTCATCCGCGGGGCCACTGGCGTTCGCCATCGGGGTTTTCCGGTAGCGTCCATAAATCGCTCGATGGCAGGGTGCACAAGCGGCATTTGGGTCGTGAGACACGCCGGCCTGGCCCGCGTTCACGGACGCATCCAACCGCGAAAATACCCAAAGAATCAGGAAACAGGGAAGAATCAGACCCACGAACGCGAATCGGGTCAGACCGAACACCCCCCCGGCAATCGCCGCCGGTCTTGGTCGTACTCATTGGATAGAGACGGACAATCTGCAGGAGGGTTGACGCTTCTCGTGGACTCGTTGGAATCGAATCGGCAAACTCGCAACAGTCTGTGTTCGCGATTTGTCGCAGCTACGCGCCTCCGCTCCGACTAGCCGAAGGCGCGTACCGAGGGCTCTGCCTCAGAGCAGGTCGCCGACCGTCGTCGCATCGGTGATCCGCGTCCCTGCAATCGTTCCCGTAAAGGTCTGCACTACACCCCCGGAAGTGTTGTAGGCAGTCAGCGTGAATGATCCTGTGAATGATTTCGCGTCCGGACTCAAGATAACCTTCTCGGTAATTTGCGTCGGCCCGGTTGCCGGTCCGATCTCGGTGGGCGGGTTCGTCGGATAGGCGTTGGCGAACCACGCAAAGTGATTGAGCTTGTAGGAAAACCTCCCCGTCTGTTCCCATACGCCCATACAGAAGTTCCCATCTTGCGGGGGACGGATCGAATTCATGATCTCTGTGCCGTCGCTGTGCCACACAACCAGAGCGTTGTCGACCACCATTCCTGGACTGGGAATTGAATCCCCGTTGCTGGTATCGGCGGTGAAAACCACGTGCCACATTCCGACAATCGGCGGAGAAGTTAATTGATCCAGGTCTTGCCCAGCCACACGCAACAGGCGGCCCTGCCCCGCTTCCGGTTTCCATGCACTCGGATGTACCTTCGGCGTCTGCAGTCCGCCGCAATTCGCCAATGCCGCAGGAGCACAGCAGATTGCAACCAGCGCCACTGCGATTCCCGCCATCCAACGTCCATACCCGCTCTTCATGCCCAACCTCCTTCGCCGGTCTCGCCGGCGCACCCCGAGCTAACCCCGGTTGCCATTCCCGAGGCAATGAAGCCGAAGTAAAGATTGAGGTAAAGAATTGGTGAAGCGCCAATCGCCACAAAGGAAATGCGATCCCGGGAGATGTTAAAAATCTTGATGCTATACTTCACGCGCGGAGGCCGCTTCCGTGTCCCTTCCCGTCTTCGAATTCGGCGACTTCCGGCTCGACAGCGGCCGTTTCGAACTCCTCCGCGAAGGTCGCGGCCTCCGGCTCGAACGCAAGCCGATGGAGCTGCTGCTGCTTCTCGTCGAAGCCAACGGACGTCTCGTCACCCGCGCTGAGATCGCTCAAAAACTCTGGGACAGCGAAGTCTTCGTCGACACCGAACACGGCATCAACACCGCCATCCGCAAAATCCGCCTCGTCCTCCGCGACGATCCAGAGAATCCGCGCTTCATCCAGACCGTCCCCGGCATGGGCTATCGCTTCATCGCTCCTATCGAAATTCCGCCGCCTCCTGAGACGGAAACAGCCCAGCTAATCCTCGAGAACCCTCTACCGGACGCAGCAACGCCCACAGAATCAGCCATTCCGCCCACTCCCGAAGGCTCGCCTCTCACAGCAGCCATATCGCACCGGCGCATTTGGATAGTCTCCGCCGTTTCGGCCACCGCCGTCGCAGCCATCCTCGCACTCACCCTCGGCCCACACCCGCTCGCCGCCCGTCTGCTGCATCGCGATCAGCCCGCTATCACCTCCATCGCCGTCCTTCCCCTCGACAATCTCTCCGGCGACCCCAGCCAGAACTACTTCGCCGACGGAATGACCGACGAACTCATCACCATGCTCGCCAAAAACTCCACCCTTCGCATCACCTCCAGAACCTCCGTCATGCAATACAAAGGCGCGCACCGGCCTCTGCCCGAAATCGCCAGTGCACTCAACGTCGATGGAATTGTCGAGGGGTCGGTCTCCCGCTCTGGCGATCGAGTCCATATGACTCTTCAGCTGATCCGGGCGGATACTGATTCCCATCTATGGGCCGACAGTTACGATCGCAATGCGAACGACATTGCGTTGCCGGACGAGGCGGCCAAAGCCATTGCGAAGCAACTGCATCGCGCAGTTTCGGTCGAAAAGACCATCCGCTCTGTGAGCCCGGCAGCGCATGACGCCTACCTGCATGGTAAGTATCTTTGGTTCAGCGACCGCATGGAGGAGTCGGGACCCTGGTTCCAGAAGGCGATCGATCTGCAGCCCGATTATGCGCTGGCCTGGGCGGGGCTCGCCAATTATTACGGCGAGGGGATTGCGGGGGATGTTCTCGATCCCCGCATCAGCATCGTTCCTGAGGAGCAGGCGGCCCAACGCGCGCTCGAACTGGATCCGAACCTGCCGGAGGCGCACCAGGCCATGGGCGCCATGTTCCTCCTCGATCGATGGGATTTTGCAAACGCCGACCAGGAGACTCTCCGCGCCATCAGCCTCGACCCGCAGAACGCCGAGTCGTATTACGTGCGCGCCTGCGTGTTACAGGCGGTCAACCATGAGGTCGAAGCCATCGATTTGGGAAAGAAGGCAATGGAAATTGACCCATTCGCACGGCCCTACCTCCTTGCGTCGCTTTACGAATACACGCGCCAATACGATGCGACAATGGCGGAAATACGGCTGCGACAGGAGGCCAATCCCAACAATCTTGATCTCCTCGGTATGGAGATGGATACGTTGCGACGTGTGGGGAACTACAAGGAGGCCGTGGAAGCCTGGGCCAAATGGCACATTCTCATGGGAGACCCTCAGTCGGCCGTTGACTTGCGGCTGGCCTACGAGAAAGGCGGTGCGCATGGCTTCGTTCGCTGGCAGCTTGGCCGGCGCCTCCTCCAGGCGAAGAGTCATTACGTCTCTCCCGTCGAATTGGCCAGTTATTACGCTCAACTTGGTGACAAGGAGCAGACGCTCGCTCTCCTCGAGGAGGGCTACCGCCAGCGAGCCACGGACACTCTTTGGATCCAGGGGGATCCCGCCTACGACTTTCTTCACACCGACGAGCGCTATCGCTCCCTCATTCGCCGCATCGGCTTAGCTCCGGAATATTGATCGAAACAACCGAATGGAAATGTGCCTCAAGCTGAATAGGATAAACACCGTCCCCCAAGACTCGAGGTCTTACTCGATCCGAGAGGGAACTTAGCGTGTCCGTCCCCATCTTTGAATTTGGCGACTTTCGGCTCGATCCCGGCCGCTTCGAACTCCTCCGCGAAGGACGCAGCCTCAAGCTCGAACGCAAGCCGATGGAGCTCCTGCTGCTGCTCGTCGAGGCCAACGGCCGCCTCGTCACTCGCACCGAAATCGCTCGGAAACTCTGGGACAGCGAGGTCTTCGTCGACACTGAACACGGCATCAACACCGCCATCCGCAAGATCCGCTTCACCCTCCGCGACGACCCCGAATCTCCGCGCTTCATCCAGACCGTACCCGGCAAGGGTTACCGGTTCGTCACTCCGCTCACGACCCAATCCGACTCTCCCGCCGACCCCGCACGCGTCGGCGAGTCCACGTCCGCCGCTCAATTCGCTTCAGCCCAAACCGCGCCACCCCTGTCCGGCCAGCCTGCACGTCCCTTCCGACGCAAGCTCAACATCGCGCTCGCAGCAGCAGCCGCCCTCTCTCTTGTTCTCCTCGCCCTCACCATCGGCCCCCACCCCCTCATCGATCGACTGCTCCATCGCACCACACAACCCACCATTACTTCCATCGCCGTCCTTCCCCTCGAAAACCTCTCCGGCGACCCTTCGCAGGATTACTTCGCCGACGGCATGACCGATGAGCTCATCACCATGCTCGCCAAAAACTCCACCCTCCGCATCACCTCACGCACCTCCGTCATGCAATACAAGGGTGTGCACAAGCCCCTCATTGAAATCGCCAGCGCTCTTGGCGTCGACAGTATCCTCGAGGGCTCCGTCTCCCGCACGCCCGACAAAGTGCACCTCACCCTCCAGCTCATCCGCGCCGACACCGATACCCACCTCTGGGCCGAGAGCTACAACCGCGACAAGAGTGATGTGGCCGCTTTGCCCAATGAAGCCGCGCAGGCTATCGCGCTCGAGCTGGATAGTTCCGTTGCGTTGACAAGCCCGGCCCACGCTGTAAGTCCCGAGGCGCACGATGCGTATCTGCGCGGACGTTACTTTCTTCAAAAACGCGAAGCGGACAAGAGCGCTGCCTATTTCCAGCAGGCCATTGCGATCGATCCGTCCTGGTCGGATGCTTACGCGGGGCTGGCCGCTGCGCTGCAATCCGAAGGCGTCCTCGGGATGATGCGGCCGGAGGATTCGATGACGAAAGGCGAAGCCGCCGCGCGGCACGCGATTGTACTCGATCCGCAGAACGGCGAGGCGTACTCGACGTTGGGCCTGATCCAGGCAGTCTTTCAATGGGAATGGACCGACGCCGAGGAAAACCTGAAGCACGGGATTGCATTAAGCCCAAGCAGTTCTGACGCAGAACTGCACTATGCAATTTATCTTGACGCCGTGAACCGCCCGGAGGAAGCAGTCATCCACATGCGACGGGCTCTGCAACTCGATCCGGCATCGTTTCTCATGAACCGGCACCTTGGGTCGACCCTCTATTTTGCGCGCCACTATGACGAGGCCCTCGCTCATCTCCAACAAGCGTTGGAGATGGAGCCGGGCAAACTCAACTTCGTAGCAGAATGGGCCAGCAGGATTTACGAGATGAAAGGGATGCGCGACAAAGCAGTCGAATCCGACGCATCGGACATGCGCGTTGAGACACCGCAGTTCAATGCCGAAAAAATGTTCGCACTCTATAAGCACGGCGGCTGGAATGCCTACTGGGAGGCCCGCATGAAGACGCTGCTTTTGAATACCGGCGATCCATGCGCCCCCTACGACGTCGGCGTGAATTACATCCGCCTCGGAAAGCCCAATCTGGCGTTTCCCCAACTCGCTCGGGCCATCGACGAGAAATGCTGGGAAGCTGCCTGGATCATGGTCGATCCCATGATAGACCGTATCCGGTCCGATCAACGCTACAGCGATCTCCTTAAACGGCTCAACCTGCCCCACTGATCGATTCGGGATCTCTACATCAATCCCGCGGAATCGACGCGCAACCATTCTCCGCGACGGCCACGCGCTATCGCGCCCTCGTCCAGTGACTTGGCCTACCGCTAACTAATTGATAATGCTATATATATCGAGCCACATTTGTCATAACACTTCTGTGCCGCGCCCCGCCCCTCGAAAGCCCTTACTGTGACGCTTTAGTAGCATTGCCCCGAAATCCAACTGAGGGTATTTTTGGAACTGCAAGGGGGACGTCCGCCCGATTTAGCCTCGTCCCGGCATGAAGAAATGATGCTCACGGTTCTCCAAATCGTCGCAGTCACTCTGGTAGTCGGATACCTCGGCTACCTGAGGATTTCCGTGGGGCGCCGTAACGCGCAGTCCTGGGAATCGCTCATTGCCCGGTTGCAAACCGGATGGAGCGGACGCCAGTTGAGCGAGCACTTCCTCTGGAAGGAAGGCCTCAGCTCTACTCCCGACGAAACATGGGTGCACATTCAAGGCGCCCGCGGCCTCTGGGCCATGTACAAAAATGCCGGCGTCATGCTCCAGATGGCGGACTTCGCCGCCCGCCACGCTGACTCCGTCGATCCCGAACTGCTCCAGGCCCTGCGCTCCGACGCAATGCAGATCCGCCTCTGCACCGCGCGCACCATTGTCCAGTGTATGTTTAGCCAGGCCAGCGAGAGCGTTCGCTACAATGCCTTCCGCGCCGCATCCATGTACACCGGCATGACCGCGCGTATGACTCAACTCCTCGAGGGCAGCGCCTCTGCAGCTCTGCCCGCCTTTGTCGCCGCAATGTAATCGCGCCCCGCGCGCAACCCCACAACGCAAAATGCTGTCATCCTGAGCGGAGCGCAGTCGAAGGACCTGTTTTTGCTTTTCCCGGTGTTTTCCGGAGGGAGCAGGGGCCTTCAGGCCCCTGAAATAGGCCGCAAGAGAGACGAGGCTTTAGCCCCGGAAGTGCTCTCCGCGCACCAATCCTGAACCAGGAACGCCATGATGTTCAGTGCGCTGCGCATACCGCGTGTGCAGCATCAGAGTGCTCGACAGCGTCCAGATAAGCGAACGCCAGCACATCCCAGGCGCAATCTTTGCATTCAACCACGTGCTCGATATACGCGCACCTGGCTTTTTCATAATCCAGGTTTGAACTACTTCGACCGTTTGCCTCAGCAGTAGCCCAAGCCACGCTCTTGTCGTAATAGAGGTCGTAGAGTCTGCTTCCCTGTTCGCAGTGTCCTGGTTCCATCGCGCCCTCCACTCAAGACCCGCTGCACACCCTGCTTTCTTTGGGGGACTTTCCTTGGGGATCTACTGTTTAGGATGCGGATTTACCGCCACGGTGAGCGGCTCGTCCATTACGAAAGTCATGGAAACACGCCACCGTACCCAGCTTCCACCGCTTCTGGCTCTCCAGTCCAACGACCCAACTCGGGCTTACAATCCCCATGGGGCTTTGCGAAGGAGCTATCCAATGCTTCTCGACCTAACCCGCGCTCTTTCCTTCTTCCTTAGCCTCGTGTCTCTCTACTGGGTCACGATCAGCGCCTTCTTCGTGCCCGGCGCGAGCCTGCAAGAACGTCTCGTCACCGCTCTCCTGCGTCTCGCCTTCGCCGCCTGCGTCTCCTTCTTCAGCGGACTCCTTTTCTCCTGGCCGTCCCGCACGCAGCGCCAGTCCCATCAACCGCTCCTATCCACCCTTCCCGTGCAGCTTTTCTTCTGGGCCCTCGCAGGAATCGCCATCCTTTTTCTGAGTTCCTGGTACCTCGCCACCTATCCGTGCAGCATCAATATCAGCCACGATTGCAACCTGTAAGGCAACAAGACTCCATCCATCGCTGTCATCCTGAGCGAAGCTGAGTCGGGGTCCCCAGCGATAGGTCTTCATCGCGGGGGTGAGGCGTCGAAGAACCAGCGGCTCTTTCAACGGAGGGAGCAGAGGCCTTCAGGCCTCTGAATTCGGCTCCCAAACAACGCGGGGGCTTTAGCCCCGGAAAACCACTCTTCGCAAAGCGTCACGATACTCCGTCCATCGCTTTCACCCTTCGCTCGACGCGAAGAAGAAATCACGTCAGAAGAGCATAGGCGTTCTCTCATGATTGAGCAGCCACCGCTTCCGCTCGATGCCGCCGCCATACCCTGTGAGCGAACCATTCGATCCAATCACGCGGTGGCACGGGACGACGACAGCCACAGGGTTTGATCCGTTGGCTAGACCCACGGCTCGCACCGCAGCAGGTCGACCGATGCGCTCGGCAAGTTGTCCATAGGAGACAGTAGTGCCGCAAGGAATCGCCCGTAGCGCTTGCCACACCTCGCGCTGAAATGGGGTCCCGCCAGTCTCAACGGCCAGAGAATCGAGAATGCCGAGTTCTCCCGCGAAGTACCTGGCGAGCGCATCGGTAAGCCCGTGCGGATTCCGTGCAGCCTCAAGCAAAAATCCGTCCGCGCCAAATTGCCGGACCAATTGCCGACGGACGGGCTCCTCATCCTCTGCGAAGAAAGCAACCCGCAAACGCCCTGCCGTGTCGCAGACCAGCATCATCGTGCCAATGGGCGTGGCAAGCCTATCAATAAAGAGATGGAGCGGTGTGGGCATGAGAGGCGCAGCTAAAAACGATGAGCGAATTCTCTCACGCCAACAACCCATGTTCGAAGTTCTGTTAGTCGCCGCTTCGCCGTTTCTCTACTGTTCCACTGACAACTGAAATCTGACATTTGCCCACTGTCTCTGCCCTACTCCACCACCAATTCCGCATGCAAACCAGCCGTAGAATCCTCCCCGGCCCACACATCAAATGTCCCCGGCTCCACTACCCACACCTTGGTTTGCGGACTGTAGAACTCCAGTTCGTCCTTCCCCAACGGGAACTTCAACGTCTGCGTCTCACCCGGCTGCAAGGCTACGCGCTTGAAGCCCTTCAACTGCCGCACTGGCCGCGAAGCCGATCCAGCACGCTGATGAATGTAGACCTGCGCCACCGCATCCCCGGCCACCGTGCCCATATTCGTCACCTCGACTTGCACCTCGGTCGTTTCGCCCACCTTCACGTTCTTCCGGCTCAACCGCAGATGATCGAATTTGAAATTTGTGTAACTCAGCCCATAGCCAAACGGATACAACGGCTTGCTGTTCATGTCCCAATACCGCGATGTAAATGTCGGCCGATCCTCCGGCTCATGCGTCAGGTTGTGGTTGTAGTAGAGCGGCTCCTGCCCCGCGGCCCGCGGCCAGCTTACCGGCAGCTTACCTCCCGGATTCACATCGCCAAACAGCACATCGGCCACAGCGTTTCCGCCTTCGGTGCCCGGATACCACGCTTCAAGAATCGCCGGCACATGCTCCGAGGCCCATCGAATATCCAGCGGCCGGCCGTTCTCAAGCACCAGAACCACAGGCTTGCCCGAGGCCGCCACCGTCTCCAGCATCTGCTCCTGGATACCCGGCAAATCCAGTGTCGCCCGCGAAGCCGATTCGCTGCTCATCGTTGCCATCTCGCCCAGCACCGCTACCACGATATCCGCATCGGCAGCCGCAGCCTTCGCCTTCGTGAGCCAATCGGCCACTTCGTCCGCTGTCGGCGCCGGAGCCGGCTTTGCTCCTGAGATCCTGTCGAACAAGGACGGATAGAGACGCGCCATCGGCGGCCCAGCCACATACGTCACCTCTGCGTCTGGCCCCACCTTGTTCTTGATCCCCGCCAACACCGTTACCGGATGGCTCTTCCCGCCGCCGCCAAATAATCCCTCCACGGTCCATCCGCCTTCAATGTCCCGCGTCGAATCGGCTAGCGTTCCAATCACGGCAATCTTCTTCACGCCCTTCGCCAGCGGCAGCGCTTTATTCTCGTTCTTCAGCAAGACCATCGACCGCGCAGCAACCTTCCGCTCCAGCGCAAGTCCCTCCGGCCGCGTCAACGTTGCCTCCACCTTCGTCTCGTCGACGTAAGGGTGCTCGAACAGCCCCAGTTCAAATTTCGTTTCCAATATCGGAAGCACCAAGGCATCGAGCTGCGCATCGTTTACCCTGCTGTCCGCCACGAGCTTCGCCAGGTTGTGCGTGTAAGTCTGGCTCGCCATATCCATATTCACGCCCGCCGTCGCCGCCTTGTACGCCGCGTCTTCTCCATCGCGAGCGAACCCATGCGTCACGAGGCTCCCCACCGCGAACGCATCCGACACCACAAATCCCTTGAAGCCCCAGTTGTTCCGCAGAACATCCGTCAGCAGCCACTTGTTGCCGCTTGCCGGCACATCGTTCAAATCCATATAGGCGCTCATAAAGCTGCCCGCACCCGCTCGCTCCGCTGCGTGAAATGGAACCAGGTACACATTCTCCATCAGCTCTTCCGGCACATACGACGAGTCGTAGTCGCGTCCCCCATCCGCCGCGCCGTAACCCGCAAAGTGCTTCACACACGCCAGCACGCTATCCGGTCCCAGCGTGTCTCCTTGGAATCCCTTCACCTGCGCCCTCGCCATCGCCGCGCCAAGGTAAGGATCCTCGCCCGCACCCTCCACAATCCGTCCCCACCGCGCGTCGCGGGCAATGTCCACCATCGGCGTAAAGGTCCAATCGATCCCGGCCGCGCGCGCATCCTGCCCCGCCAGATGCTGCGCCGCCTCTTCCACACTCGGATCCCACGACGAAGCCATCGCCAGCGGCACCGGAAACACCGTCCGGTAGCCATGAATCACGTCAAACGCAAACAGGATCGGAATATGCAGCCGCGATTTCTCCACCGCGATGTGCTGCAGCCGGTTGATCTCCTTCACGTCGATTAGCCACAAGATCGATCCAACCCTGCCCTGCGCCACCAAATCGTCAGGCTTCTCGTTGCCCAGCATCGGCATGATCACGCCAGACGATTGGTTCAGCTGTCCGACCTTCTCGTCCACTGTCATCTTCTGCAGCAGGGCATCCGCCTTCCGGTGTGCCTCTTCGGGCGACACAGTTTGCGCGGCCAGGTTCCCGGCCAGAATCACCAGGACGCAACACGGCAACAGGTACTTCTTCAATCGAAACGTGCACATAGTTCCAAGCCCTCTCTTCTTTCAAACCACTGCAAAAGCCTGCCTTCAATGAAATCGCCGACCAGCATAGTCCATCCATCCCCATCTCGTCAGGCCTTCAAATCTTAAGAATTATGTAGGAGGTCCAGGCTTTGAAGGAGCGTGGCTTTAGCCCCCGAGGAAAATGGAGCGAACCCACAACCTGCCGTGCCCCGTCCTTTCCGCTTCTTCCTGCGGAAAGCGTGGGAAACCACCCCAGCGTCGCGTCGGAATTCAGTTGTGCCGAAAGCGTTTCGTCAAAGCGGGACAACGCCATTCCCAGGCACAAAAAAAAGCGCCCCCCGGTAAGTCCTGCCTGGATTGATCCAGGTCTGGCAAACCGGAGGGGCGAGGAGCCGCAATCACAAGAAAACGCGCTTTTCGTAAGCTCCGGCGGGTTTGGACTCTCGTCTCCCGCAGAGGCGCACTGCCAGCACATTTTCTGGACCGGAAAGAACTATAGGATCAGCATTGTTAGCGGTGATAGGTTCCATCGGGTAGCGTCGCCCATAATTCCTCATTAAATAAGTAATGCAAATGGGTTAAGCAATCGTAGACAATCGATTTTCTGGGACGTATGATACGCAATGCAGCTGAGTGGAAGCCTCAATCCGTGCGAAGTTTCCCACACGTATATTGCAGGCAGCTCAAGATATACCGGTATGGCTTTGACCGAGCCAAGCCGCGCTGCCACTTGGTCGGGCAAGTCGCCAATACGCCGCAACTCCTCCTCGGCAAACTGGGATTTTGTCCGTCGACACTTGCCCTCTGGGTACTTTGAGCCGCATCAGGAGTTGGGACATGCCGGTGGCGCCGAAATCCATGCAAGACTTGGAGCAGCAGGTTCCCGCCCTGGACCCGGCAGCAGTCCGCGAGCAGGTCGAGCGCCTCGTTGCCCATCCCCTCTTCGCCAATAGCAGACGCTACCCCGCCCTCCTTGCCTACGTCGTCGAGCAAACTCTCCTCGGCAACGCCTCGGACCTCAAAGAGCGCAGCATCGGCATCGAGGTCTTCGGCCGCTCTCCCAGTTACGACGCCAACGCCGACCCCATCGTCCGTATCACCGCAGGCGAGGTGCGCAAACGCCTCTCGCAGTATTACTACGATGCCTCCCACGCCGGCGAACTGGTCCTCGAGCTCCCCATCGGCTCCTACGTCCCTGTCTTTCATCCGCCCGATGTCCCCGCGGAACCGGCTCCCCTCGAGACCTCACCGGAACCGGGAACTGCCTCGGGAGCAGTCCCCACAGTCGTTTTAGCCGTTCCACCGCCACAGTCCACCGCCCCCGAAGGGCCTCGCGCCCAACCTTGGCGCCTCCGCTGGATCGTCGCCGGATTCCTCGTCGTCCTCGCAGGCGCCATCGGCCTCGTCGTCGGGCTCCGTCTCCATCCTGTGCCGCCCGTCCCGCCTCCCTCCAACATTGATCGTTTCTGGGAGCCGGTGGTCTCCAGCCCCAACCCCGCTACCTTCTGCCTCGGCGAACCGGCCAAAAACCTTGACACCGAGTCCATCAACGACTTCGAAGCTCCTGTCAGCCCGCCCAAGCCGGAGAAGCTCTACGTCCGCCTCCACTACTCCGGCAATCTCGCGCTCGCGGACGTCATCACCCTCACCCGCACCGCTGCGAATCTCGAGACCAAACACAAATCCTTCCGCGTCGAACCCGCCTCTGAAGCCACGTTCTCGCAACTCCGCGAAGGGCCTATCGTTCTGATCGGTGCGTTCGACAACATCTGGACTCTGCGCGTCACCCAAAAACTGCGCTTCGGTTTTGAATCCAAGGACGGGGTCGCCACTCTCGTCGATCGCAAAAGTCCGCGGCCCACCTCGTGGGCCACTGCATGGGATCTGCCCTACGAGAAACTCTCCCGCGACTACGCCATCGTGGCGCGCATCCACGACAGCACCACCGGCCAGCCCGTCATCATAGCCGCCGGCATCTCCGAAGAAGGAACCGAAGCCGCGGGCGAAATCCTCTACAACCCCGTCTACCTCGACTCGCTCCTGGCCAAGGCTCCTCCCGACTGGGAAAAGAAAAATATGGAAGCCGTCATAGAAACCCAGGTGATCCAGGGCCACTCCGGCCCCCCCAATGTCCTCGCCGTAGAAACCTGGTAGCCGCGTAATTACGCGATCCCGCGCAGTTTCCCATCGCCGCCATCTTCGAATGCTGTCACCTGAGCGCGGCGAAGTCGATGGACCGCGGTTGCCTTTCGCGAAGCATTCAACCACACGGATCTCCGTGCCCCATCCTTTCGCCTTTTTCCTGGCGAAAGGGTGGGAAAGCACGAACCACAATCAACCGTTTTCGCAATGCATCAATCCGCACGACAATGGGTGCCCCATCCCTGCGCAGCAAGGGTGGCAAAGCAAGCCCCTGGATTTACTACGATCAGCCAGAGCACGCCCCTCGACGCATCCCTATTACCCCACTTGCCATAAACCGCTGGGCGAGAATACTCTGTCGTCATGCGTCGATGTCGCTAACACCGTCCTGGTGACTGCTGCGATGCACGGGCGCGCCAAGCGCGCGAGCTGCCCCGCCTGACGAGACGAGTCGACTCCCAGCCAACTTTGCTGAACTCACCTAAGTTGATCCGGCCTCGCTCGATCTCACTCACTTGACCCGGACTAACTTGACCTGATTCGGGCCCGATTCCCGAGAAAGAGGAGAAAGATGGCACGTATTGCCGCAAATGTGACAGAACTCATTGGGCACACCCCGCTCGTGCGCCTAAACCGCGTGGCCGCCGGATTGCCCGCGACCGTGGTGGCGAAACTCGAGAGCCAGAACCCGCTGGCCAGTGTGAAAGACCGCATCGGCTTCGCCATGATCGACGATGCGGAGAGGTCGGGGCGCATCAAGCCAGGCCAGACAGTGCTCATCGAGCCCACCAGCGGCAACACCGGCATCGCCCTCGCTTTTGTGGCTGCGGTCAAGGG
>Ga0187863_10001969_pt1 | contig 15969 bp, 14 predicted proteins | sample June2016WEW_11_1_FD_132975 | JGI IMG/M metagenome (GOLD analysis project Ga0187863, IMG submission 132975) | Peatland microbial communities from SPRUCE experiment site at the Marcell Experimental Forest, Minnesota, USA - June2016WEW_11_10 | ecosystem: Environmental > Terrestrial > Soil >... | reverse complement strand
GTGGGCGCGCAGGGTTTGCGGGTGATGCTTCACTTCCTGAAAGAACCTGACGTACAGGGCGTGGCGGTCTGCGACGTGAATAAATCCGGTGCGAATTATCCGCAATGGGACACGCACGAGTTCTGCAACTCCGTGCGCAAGTTGCTGGGCGTCGACAGCGGGTGGGATTGGCTGAGCCCCGATCAACCGCTTCAGTTGTCGCATACGCTGGCGGTGACCAGCGGTGTGGCCGGGCGCGAGCTTTGCCAGAAAATTGTCGACGGATACTACGGCACGCAGACGCGCTCGGGGCAGTATCGCGGGTGCGCGGCTTACAGCGACTTTCGCGAATTGCTGGAGAAGCAGAAAGATGTCGACGCGGTTGTCGTTTGTACTACCGACAACTTGCATGCGGCTGTATCGGCTGCGGCGATGAAGAAGGGTAAACATGTTTTTTGTCAGAAGCCGCTGACCCACACGATTTATGAGGCGCGGCGCATTGCCGAAATCGCGCGGGAGACGGGCGTGGCCACTCAGATCGCGGTGGCCAACCAGGCGTCGGAATCCACTCGCCAACTTTGTGAATGGATTTGGGACGGTGCGATTGGTCCGGTGCGCGAGGTCAAGAATTGGTCGAGCCGTCCGTTTTGGCCGCAGGGCATTGAGCGGCCCAAAGAAACGGAACCAGTGCCGGAAGGTTTGGATTGGGATCTGTGGCTGGGGCCGTCGCCGCAAAGGCCGTTCAACCATGCCTATCTGCCGTTTGTGTGGCGCGGGTGGGCTGATTTCGGTTGCGGCGCGCTGGGCGACATGGGCTCCTATAGCTTCGATACGATTTTTCGCGTGCTGAAACTGGAAGCGCCGGTGAGTGTGGAAGCGAGTTCGAGCGACCGCTACGATGAGACCTATCCGCTGGCCTCGATCATCCGCTACAGCTTCGCGGCACGGGGCGATATGCCGCCGGTGAAGTTCACCTGGTATGACGGCGGACTGAAACCGGCGCGGCCGGAGGAACTGGAAGAGAATCGTCCCTTCAAGTCCGAGGATGAAGGAGAAGAGGGCGAAGGAATGCTCTTCATTGGCGACCGCGGCAAGATTCTCTGCACGTTTAACGGCGGCAGCCCAAAACTGATTCCCCAGTCAAAAATGGACGCCTACAAGCAGCCGCCGAAAACGCTGCCGCGGTCGCCGGGCAACGAACGGGAATGGCTCGACGCCTGTAAGGGTGGCAAAGTGAAACCCGGCGGGAATTTCGAATTCGAGGGCATGGTCACTGAGACGCTGCTGCTGGGAAATGTCGCGTCGCGCCTGGGACAAGGGCTCACATGGGATCGTTCCAACTTGAAAGTCAACTCGGAGGTTGCGCAGAAGTGGGTGCGGCCGGAACGGCGGAGTGGATGGGAACTCTAGGGGCAGCTGTGGAGGAATCATGACTGGAATATCAACTTCAAGAAGAGAATTTCTGAAGAGTGCGGCAGGGTATGCGGCCGCAGCCGGGTTTGTTTCCACCGGGGCGCTAGAGCTTCGCGCTGATCCGCTGGGCATGCCCATTGGATGCCAGACCTGGCCGGTTCGGGACATGATCGCCAAGGACTTTCCTGGCACGATCAAGCAGCTGTCCGCGGCTGGGTTCCAGACGATTGAGCTGTGTTCGCCGGTGGGTTACGCCGAGTTTGGCTTCGCGGGCCTCGGCAAGTATAAAGGAGCGGAGTTGCGGAAAATTCTGGGCGACGCCGGAGTGAGTTGCGTGAGCTCGCATTTTGGCATCGACGAACTCAGAGCGAATCAGGAGCGCGCCATCGATTGGGCCAAGGATGTCGGCCTGACGCAGATGTTCGTGCCGAGCCTTGATGGGCCGAAGAATCCGACGATGGATGACGTGAAGCGGGCGGCCGACGAGTGCAACAAGATCGGCGAAAAAGCGGCCAAGGCGGGCATCCAGCAGGGTCTTCACAACGAAGACTTTGAACTCACGATGGTCGACGGCAAGCGGACCTATGATTTGTTGTTTGGACTTCTCGATCCAAAGCTGGTCAAATTCCAGTTTCAGGTTTCGACCATCAGCCGCGGTTACGACGCCGCTGAGTATTTCACGAAGTATCCTGGGCGCTTCATTTCCATGCACGTGCAGGGCTGGTCAGTGCAAACCAAGAAAGTGGCGGCGGTGGGACAGGACTCTTTGGACTGGAAGAAAATCTTTGGCGCGGCAAGAACCGGCGGCATCAAGAATTATTTTGTTGAAATGGATCTGGACCTGATGAAGGCCAGCGTTCCCTACCTGCACAGTCTTCAGGTCTGATGGGCGGATCATGCTGAGCGAGTTTCGGTGGGACCCGAGCTACGGCGTGTCCAACGTCGAGGACGTGCTGACTCCGGCGCTGGTGCTGTACCCAGATCTCATAGCCGCAAACATTGAGCGGACCATCGAACTGCTGGGCGGCGACGCCGGCCGCTGGCGGGTGCACATTAAGACTGCGAAGCTCGGCTACACTCTGCGCCTGCTGGTGGAGCGCGGCGTTCGCAATTTCAAGTGCGCGACCACGCTGGAGATGTTGGTGGCCTGCCAGAGCGGAGCTACCGATGTGCTGCTCGCCTATCCCGCGATGGGCGCGAATGCGCGCCGGGCGCGGGAAATCGCGGAACAGTTTCCAGAGGTGCGCATTTCCGTGCTGGCAGAGAACGAAGAGCAGGTGCGGCAATGGCACAAGAGCCGCGCTGGAATTTTTCTCGACATTAATCCCGGGATGAACCGAACTGGCATCGAGCAAAGCGAGGTCGGCAGAGTGGTTGCTCTGACGCACGCGATTATCGATGCAGGCCTCGAGTTCCGCGGGCTGCATTATTATGACGGGCAATATGGAGGTTTAGCTGAGCCGGAACGGACGCAGGCGGCGCATCGTGGCTATGATCGTCTGCTTGGAATCGTGAGCGAACTCGAGCGCTCCGACATGCATGTGCCGGAAGTGATTACGTCAGGGACACCCACGTTCCCGTGTTCGCTTAGCTTTCAAGGTTTTCGCTGCCGCAATTTCGTTCATCGCGTGTCACCCGGAACAGTGGTTTATTGCGATGCCACCAGCCTGCAGGAACTTCCGCGGGAATATGGCTACCGACCCGCGGTGTTGGTCATGACGCGGGTGGTAAGCCATCCGCGGGCGGGGATCGTGACTTGCGATGCCGGCCACAAGGCGGTTTCGGCCGATGCCGGAGTTCCGACCTGCATGGTCGTTGGGCATCCGGAACTCACGCCACTTTCGCCCAGCGAAGAGCATTTGCCGCTCGCTGTGGCCGAGGGCTCGGTGGGTCCGCAGATTGGAAGTGCGCTGTTTCTGCTGCCGCGGCACATTTGCCCCACGGTGAACAATTTCGATGATGCGCTGCTGGTGCGGAACGGGAAAGTCGAGGCGGTGGAGAACGTCTCGGCACGCGGGCGGGAAGCGCCGCTGCTCCGGGCAACGGAACAGGCCTTCTAAACGGCCTCAGCTCGTATGCTTCTCCTCTTGAGTCTCCATTCAAAAGCGAAATCCGCGTGCCAACCGTCGATTGCTGCTCTTCCATGATTCCCGCCTGAGCGGCTCGCGGTCACTTGTTACACTAAAAGTGACACTAGAAAATTAGCCATGCCCTCGCGCTACGCACAGTGGATGTACGACTGGGAACACCGGCTCACTTCGGTGGACAACAACCGCGTGGTGCGTCCGCTGGAGTGGGGCGTGGAATGGACGCGCGACTGGCCCTGCCGCAATGGCTACCGCCCCGGGCAAGTGTCGAGCATGAATCCGGATGAGGCGGAGAATTTCATCCTCGATTACAATCGGCGCATCCTGGCGGCGAGCGATGAGTTTTATTCCTACGTGCGGGCCACGGATTTCCGTTTGGAGACGCGCGAGGTGCAGGTGTTCTCTACGCGCGAAGTTCCTGACCCGAGGCTCGAGGCCAAAGTAAAAGGAACGTTCGGAGAATTCCTCCGCTTCACTTCACCGGTAAAGACGCCTTATCCCGAAAACAATCTGGTGAATGCCCGCTGGTTTCCGGCTCGCGGCCACCGCGCCATAATTCTGCTGCCGCACTGGAATGCTGACGCGGTCGCCTACGTCTCGCTGTGCAAGCTGCTCAACATGCTGGGTATTGCGGTGTTGCGGCTGACCATGCCGTATCACGACATTCGCATGCCCGCCGAAATCAGCCGCGCCGATTACGCCGTCTCCGCCAACATTGGCCGCACCCTCGACGCGGTGCGCCAGGGGGTGGTCGACATTCGCAGTTGCCTCGACTGGCTTGAGCAGCAGGGCTACAACCAGCTGGGCATTGTGGGCACAAGCCTGGGTTCGTGCTATGCGTTCATTGCGACAGCGCACGATCCGCGTATTCGCGTGGCGGCGTTCAACCACGCGTCGACTTATGTCGCAGATGTGGTTTGGCACGGGCAATCGACTCGGCACATCCGGCAAGGCATTGAGCAGGAGATTGATCTCGATCGCCTGCGGCAAGCCTGGCTGGCGGTCAGTCCCATGTCGTACTTCAAGCAATTCGCGCGCTGGCCGCGCAAGTCGCTGATCATCTATGCGAAATATGATTTGACGTTTCTGCCCGAACTGTCACGACACGTGGTCGAGGAATTCGAGCGGCACGGGCTCGACCATAAAGTCAGTGTGCTGCCCTGCGGCCATTACACGATGGGTGAGACGCCTTACAAATATATGGACGGCTGGCAAGTGGCGAGCTTTCTGCGGACGGCGTTTTAAAAACAGCAGTTGGCAGTTAGCATTTGGCTGCTTGGCAACCGGGAAGGGCACGAGTTACTCGTGCCAATTGAGAGCAAAGGGAAGAAACCGGCTTGACCCGCTGAGGTCCGCTTTCGAAGCGTAACCCCAGCGGCTAAAGCCGAGCTCTCCTGGGCAGTTTTGTGGCACGACTGGAAGTCGTGCCCTTCCCGGCTTTGCTGCGACCCGGTTTGCCACGACGGCGCGGACCCCAAATGCCAATTGCAAATTGCCAAGTGCTGAAGCGGTCGTAACATATGACAATGCTGTCTGCCAATCCCGACACGATTGTCGAGCACCACCGTGGGGAGTTCTTGATAAGCACTGACCGTGCGCGCCTCGATCTGGATGTGATTCACGGCTTTCTGACGAACTGTTATTGGGCCAAGGGAATTCCGCGGGAGGTCGTGGCGCGATCGATCGAGCATGCGCTGTGCTTTGGAGTTTATGATGGTAGCGGCGTGCAAGTCGGCTTTGCGCGAGTCGTCAGCGATTTCGCCACGGTCGCGTATCTGGGTGACGTGTTCGTGCTGGAATCGCACCGCGGACGCGGGCTGAGCAAGTGGCTAATGGAGTGCGTTACGCAACATCCTGCGCTGCAGAATTTGCGGCGGTGGATTTTGTTGACCCGCGACGCGCATGGGCTGTATGCGCAATTCGGATTTACGCCGGTAAAGTCGCCCGAACGCTACATGGAACTGCACCGGCCCGCTGTTTTCGAAATCGGGGAAACAACATGAAAACTTCCAAAATGTATCTTCCACTCTACGAAAACGATCCGCAGATCGCGGCGGCGATCGACAACGAAACTCGCCGCCAGCACGAGGGCCTGGAGCTGATCGCTTCGGAAAATTTTGTCAGCGAAGCGGTGCTTGAAGCTGCAGGCTCGGTGTTCACGAATAAGTATGCCGAAGGATATCCCGGCAAGCGATATTACGGCGGCTGCGAATTCGCGGATGTCGTCGAAAACCTGGCGCGGGATCGGGCAAAGCAATTGTTCGGCGCAGAGCATGCCAACGTGCAACCCCACGCCGGATCGCAAGCGAACATGGAAGCCTACGCCGCCATCTTGCAGCCGGGCGACACGATTCTTGGGCTGAACCTCGCGCATGGCGGGCATCTCACGCACGGCCATCATCTGAATTTTTCGGGCAAGACGTACAAGATTGTTCCTTACGGCGTGACCAAAGAAACCGAAACCATTGACTATGACGCGTTAGAGAAGATAGCCGAGGCAGAACACCCGAAGCTGATCATCGGTGGCGGGAGCGCGTATCCGCGAACGATTGATTTTGCCCGGATGCGCCAGATCGCCGACAAAGTGGGCGCGCTGTTCCTGGTCGACATGGCGCACTTCGCGGGGCTCGTTGCCGGCGGCGCGCACCCTTCGCCGGTGCCGCACGCGCACATCGTTACGTCGACAACCCACAAGACGCTTCGCGGGCCGCGCTCCGGAATGATTCTTTCGAAAGCAGAGTTCGCGCAGGCCATCGACAAAGTCGTGTTCCCCGGGATGCAAGGCGGTCCGCTGGTGCACATTATGGCGGCCAAGGCAGTGTGTTTTCAGGAAGCCATGCAGCCCGAATTCCGCGACTACGCGCGGCAGGTGGTCGCTAACGCAAAAGTGCTGGCGCAATCGCTGGCTGACGAAGGCTTCCGCATCATCTCCGGCGGCACCGATACGCACCTCATGCTGGTCGACGTTTTCTCAAAGGGGATGCTGGGCAGCGAGGCTGAAAAGGCGCTGGGCGAGGCCGGAATCACGGTCAACAAGAACGCGATCCCGTTCGACACCAACCCGCCGATGAAGCCGAGCGGCGTCCGCATCGGTACGCCGGCGCTGACCACACGCGGCATGAAAGAAACGGAAATGACCCAGATCGGACACTGGATCGCTGAAGCGCTGTTGCATCGCACGGACGCGGCCGTGCTGAGCAAAGTCCGCAAGCAAGTACTCGATCTGTGCGAGGCGTTCCCGCTCTATGCGGAACGCAGGGCGAAGGCACAAGCGGAAGCTCGAGCATAATTCCGCTGGGTTCCCGCGAGCTCACTGTGGTTAAATCACAGCGGTGAAGATTGCCATCGACATTCGGCGGATGACCGAGTTTGGCGTAGGCACTTACATCCGCAACGTGGTTCGCACACTGGGGCGACTGGACTGCGAGAACGAGTTTCTGCTGATCGGAACTCCGATCAAGGTTGAGGAAATCGGCGCCCTGCCGCCCAATTTTCACAGCGTCCCGCTGCTCGCGTCTGATCGTTCGGTCGCAGGATACCGCGAGTTCCGTAATACCTTGCAAAGACTAGGTTGCGATCTCGTCCATATCCCCAATCTTTTTTCCGTGCCACGGATGCTGCCCTGCCCTTACGTGATGACCGTGCACGACATGCTGGAGCACATGTCGCGAGCGCGGGAGCAGAGCGGGTTCTGGCGGTCTTTTCATTTTCAGATGACCAAGCGCGTGCTGGCCGGGGCCGCGCGTATTTTTGCTGTATCGAATTTCACGCGCAACGAAATCGAGAAACTGTTTGAGATTCCGTCCGACCACGTCGAGGTGGTTTACAACGCGATCGACGAACGTTTTCTGCACGGCCACGCCAGCGCGGCCGACCGCGAGTTGATCGCCCAGCGCTACCAGGTGACGTATCCCTTTCTGCTCTATGCCGGACGAATCAGTGCGCACAAAAATGTCGTGCGCATGATCGAGGCTTTCTCCGCACTGAAGACGGAACTGGAGCGGGAGCAGGCCTATCCCGATCTCAAACTCATCATCATCGGAGACGACCTTTCCGGCAATCCTGACTTGCGCCGAACCGTGGTGCGCAGCGGGGTGCAGCACGATGTGCGCTTCCTGGGATTCGTCCCCATTGAAGTACTGCGGATTTTCTACGATGAGGCGAAGATTTTCGTCTTCCCGTCACTGTACGAGGGCTTCGGCCTGCCCCCGCTCGAAGCTATGGCGCACGGGACTCCGGTGGTGACGTCCAACGTCTCATCGCTGCCGGAGGTGGTGGGGAACGCGGCAGTGCTGGTCAATCCGGAAAACGTGTTCGAGATCATGCGCGCGCTGCATCGCGTTCTCATGGACCAGGCTCTGCGTGACCGAATGAAGCAGCGCGGCTACGAGCAGACTGCCAGGTTCTCCTGGGAAACGTCCGTGCGGCGAATTTTGGAGGCCTATGGCGAGGTCGCCAGCGGCGGTCGTGCACAAGCCCGTCACCGCCCGCTGCCGAATGAAACGAGGACCTAAGGTTCTCTCGCTTCGCTCGGGATGACCAACTTGAAGTCGGCAAACTTGAAGTCGGCACGGCCGCGAGGCTACTTGATCAGCGACTGGCCGGGCGACAGGATGGCGAGTTTGTGCAGCTTGGCGGTGATGCGGGTTTTGTCGGCGTCGGTCTTGGCGGAGGCCAGGCGCTTGCGCAACTGGACAATTTTTTCCTTGCGGGTACGGCGCCGGCGAATCTCCGGGCGGCGGCTGGGTGCTGACATGAATCCTCCTGAAGCAAAACTTCCTGATTTGTGATCTGCGAACCGAGCAGACAAGAAACTGCCAGCCCACACTTACAAGCTATTGGAACGGAGACCGGCGGGAACTGTCAATGCCGGCGACGGCGGCCAGCGCTGACGTTCCGTCCTCAAGAGATCTCCTAGAAATCCACGCGAAGGTAGCCGTCGTTACCTCGGTAATTGTGAACCTGCTCTTTCACTGGCGAACACTATCCTTGTGATTTATACATCGTAATGGTTACATTGTACACATTACTGCGTAAACGCAATCAGCAGGGATTGCAGCTGTCCTGGTTCGGGGCGCGACGTCTTACATTCGCCACCGGCGTCGAAAGGCAGATCTATGGGAAGGATCAACATTCGGACGCTGCGAATCGCCGGCTGGGTTTTGAGGCTGGGATTGGCAATCGCTCTATTTGCGGACCTCGCCGCTGCCGAGTACCGAAAGCCCCTGGTGAATCCCAACCCGGAGTATCCCGAGATTGCCAAGCGGATGAATATCAGCGGCACGGTCAAGGTGGAGCTTGTGATTGCGGCTGACGGGACCATCAAGAGTGCCAAAGTGCTGGGCGGGCATCCTCTGCTGGCCGACGCGGTGCAAAAGGCCTTGAAGAAATGGAAGTACGCTCCTGGAGACGCGGAAACCACGATGCTGTTGGAGTTCAGGTTTTAGGGTTGTGATTTTGGTCACTTCCGCGCGTGATGCCGCTCACCGCCGGCTCAGCCGGCCCACGCCGACAATCGTTCAGCATAAGCACCGCGAGGAGCGACATGCTGACCTACAAGCTAGTTCAACTCATCCAATATCATTCCGACACTCTGGCTGCGAGCCTTTTGCACCAGGTGCAAATGTCGGAGCGTGCGGAATCGTACCGCAACGTGTCTCCGGCAGAGTTAAAGGAAACGGTGCACGAGATCTACCGCCATCTGGGCGAGTGGTTGCTGCACAAGAGCGAGAATGACATCGCGCAACGCTACCGGGCCATTGGCGCCCGCCGGGTCGAGCAGAACGTCCCGCTGAACGAGTTGGTCTGGGTCATCGTTCTGACCAAACGCAATCTTTGGACCTACATCGACGATGTGTCCTTGCCCGGTCGTGCCGTGGAGACTGCGGAGAAGCAGGAAATGCTGCGGCACTTAGAGTTGTTTTTCGACGAAGCCACGCACGCTGCCGTTGCCGGCTACGAAAGCGCCGCGCAGAACCTCACGCGCACACCCCAAGCGGCTGCTAAACCAAGGGAAAAGGCGCGAAAGGCCAGCTAGTCACGCGCGTCCATTATGTAGCGCCGATGGATTTCAGGTCAGATGCCGGCGTACCAGGCATAGCCTCCTTCTGGAGAGGCGCCGCCCAGACCCTTGCCGAAACCTTTCAGACTGTCGGTGACCGTCAGGTGGGTAAGGAATTTCACGTTCTTGTAGCCGACTTGGCGAGGCAGCCGCAGGCGAAGCGGCCCGCCGTGGCCTACGGGAAGGTCGCCGCCATTCATCCCATAGGTCAGAAAAGTTTGCGGATGCAACGCGTCGGCCATATCGATGCTTTCCCACGTGTCGGGTTCGATCGAGAAATAGACGACGTATCTGGCCTGCGGGAGGACTCCCACAACATCCAGAACATGGGACAAAGGCACACCGATCCACTCGGCAATATACGACCATCCCTCTTCACATTGCAGCATGGTGATCTGGGTGTGAGAAGGATAGCTCTTCAGCTGATCGAGCGAAAACGAGGCGGGCCGGGCGACCATGCCGTTGACTGAGAACCGCCAGTCAGCGAACCTTCCAGACTGAAGACGCTTGAACTCGTCACTCGGAGTCTCGACCTCGTTCGGGAACGGACGATCTGAGATCTGGCTCCGAGAGAATTCGCGCGCTAAAGAGTGCCTGGTCAGCAGCCGCTGAGAAGCGTAGGTCAGGGTTTCGCCGAGGCCGTAGATTCCGCCGTGATCGGGTGGGACCAGCCCATATTTTTGCGCCAGGCGCGCGGCCACGCCCAGGCCGGCTGCGCCCGCCGTGGCCGCGATTCCAGTGGTGATCAGTTTGCGGCGTGAGATTTTGCTCATGTGCGCTCCATTGTTGCGCTTGCCGTCGTGCCTTCGCCAAGTGTGGTGGCGCGGCCCGCGATCATTGTTCCCGTAATCATTGTTCCTGTAATCATGGCCCGCATGCGGCTCCTGAATCCGGCACGCCAAACCATCACGATGTGAACCAGCAGGAAGAGCACGAGAGCGAGAGAAACGAAGAAGTGAAGCGTGCGCGCGGATTGCTGGCCGCCAAGCAAATTGACGGCCGCCGGTACTGCCGAAACAAACGCTGGGGACATCGCCAGGCCCGTCCAGATTACCAGCGGAAACAGGACAAAGATCACGAACAGATAACTGAGGCGCTGAAGCACGTTATAAGACCAGGCTTCCGCTTCGCTCGGCCGGTGGAAGCGAAGATGTCCGGAAATCACCGTCGACACTGCCCGCCACGACAGATCGGACTTACTCGGGAGCAGGTCATTCCGCAAATACCCGTTGAACAAGATGGAAATCACATATAGCAAGCCGGTCAATATGACGACCCAGGCCGCTTGAAAGTGGAGATACCGGCTCCAGCCGTTGGCGTCCGGCAGGGTGAACTTGTAGCCGGTCGGCACCAGATTCCTTGAGGCCGGGATCGGCAGTTTGAACAGCGTTGGAGTCAAATCGTTGCCGGTTTCACCCCAATAGAAGCGCGGGTGAGAGATTACGATTTCAGCCCCGCTGACGAGCAAGGCAAAGAAGCACAGTGTGGTGATCCAGTGAGTGACGCGGACCAGGACAGAGTGCCGCGAAGTCACGGTCTTAGTTGGGATGACCGTGGGGACGGCTGCAGGCAAAGCCGAGGCGCCACCTGCGATGTAAGCGGAGTCGCTCACGCGGGAATGGTACCACACGTGGCGAGCGATCCCCGACAAACAGCTGGCTTCATAGCGCCATTGTTCTCAAGCAGGGATTGAAAGTAATAGAGGGATTGAAAGTAATAGATTGTGGCAGCCGGACCTGTAAGCCGAATTCTGTCCGCGGGATTGCTCCTGCTGGACGGCCATTCCTCTGGGCCGCGCATCGCTGCGCGGCTCTAGCGACCTACCCGAAGGTTTGACGCACCGAGCCGGCACGTGTTCCGCCGTCGCTGCGGATTCTTGCCATCACAAGAACCAGCGGCGACGACGGAACTTCCTCCCTATTTGGTCTTGCTCCGTGTGGGGTTTGCCCTGCCCGCTGCATTACTGCCGCGGCGGTGCGCTCTTACCGCACCTTTTCACCCTTACCCCGGCCCGCGAAGGCCAAGGCGGTATGTTTTCTGTGGCACTTTCCGTCGAGCGGACTTGAATCCACCCTCCCGGACGTTATCCGGCACACTGCTCTGCGGAGTTCGGACTTTCCTCCCTCCACGCCCGAAAGCGTGGAGAGCGACCGTCCGGTCCGGCTGCCTACGGAATCATTATATGCGATGGGGTGTCTGGACACAGGTGTTGGGTGTTAGTGTTTGGCTCGACACGCGACGCGATTTCGAAGAACCCAAGCGTAGTTTTTGGCGTTCCTAGCCGGACCAGGACTGTTAGACTTACCTCTAAGTCAGGCCGGAAACCCAGGACCGAACACCCAAAACCTGACAGAAGACCGACCCCATGCACATTGCCGAGGCCATCAAAATCGCGTTGCGGTCGTTGTGGGCGAATAAGCTGCGCTCGGTGCTTACGCTGCTCGGCGTGGTAATCGGGATTTCCTCCGTGATTGCGGTCGTGACCTTTGTGTCCGGCATCAACGATTACGTGGCAAAGAAGATTTTCAATCTGGGAGCCGACGTTTTCATCGTTTCGAAAATGTCGGCGGTCGAGACCAACGCGGACCATTTTCTGGAAGCAGAGAAGCGCAAGAACCTCGTGCTCGAAGATTACGAGGCCGTGCAGGAGGCGTGCCGGCACTGCGACTACGTTGGCGCTCTGATGAGTGGCAGCGGCAAGGTGAAGCACGAGGAGCAGTCCATCGACGATACGACCATCCAGGGGCTCACGCCTTCGATGGCAACCATTCTCGACACCGATCTGACTGAAGGCCGCATGGTGAACGAAACCGACATGGACAATCACCTGCAGGTGGCGGTGGTGGGCACGGACATTGTGGAACACCTGCTGGGCGGCGCCGACCCGCTGGGCCAGGAGATTCGCGTGGATGGTTGGACGTATCAGGTGATTGGCGTAGGGAAAAAGAAGGGCAAGACTCTGGGCCAGAGCGCCGATAACTATGTGTTGATCCCGATCACGGTATACCTGAAGAAATATGGCTCGCATAATACGAGCATTCAGATTTGGGGTAAGGCGGCGGCGACCGGGGTTCCGCTGAATCAGGCGATTGACGAGGCACGCGTGGCATTGCGTGCTCATCGCCATGACCAGCCCGGGGCAGAGGACACTTTCGAAATTGAAACCAACGCCAGCCTGCTGGGAATCTGGTCGGGGCTGAGCAATACATTTTTCATGGCGACGATCGGGATTGCAGGAGTATCGCTGGTTGTGGGCGGCATCGTCATCATGAACATCATGCTGGTTTCGGTGACGGAGCGGACGCGGGAGATCGGCATCCGTAAGGAACTGGGGGCACGGCGCGATGACGTGCTACTGCAATTTCTGATTGAGGCGCTGCTTTTGTCTTTGATTGGCGGGGTGCTGGGAGTGATTTCGGGTGTGCTGTTTGCCGAGATTGTGACCGCTTTGATCGGCATGCCCTCGTCGATCAAGTTGTGGGCTGTACTGGCGGGACTGGTAGTGGCGGGTGCCGTGGGAGTGTTTTTCGGAGTGTATCCGGCGCGGAAGGCGGCACGGCTGGATCCGATTGTGGCGCTGCGGTTTGAAATGTAGGGAAACCAGCTTGTCATTTCGAGCGCAGCGAGAAATCTGCTTTTCTGCCTGCGCCATGGCAAAAGCAGGTTCCTCGCTGCGCTCGGAATGACAAAGCGAAAAATGGTTCTAAAGCGACATGATGCGCAAGAGTGAATTCGGCGAAATTGTCCAGATGGCGACGGGCACGATCCGCGGCAACAAGCTGAGGTCGGCTTTGACGGTGCTGGGGATCGTGATCGGAGTCGGCGTTGTCATTGGCGTGTCTTCGATTGGGCGTGGGCTCGATGACAATGTCCGAGAACTCGTCGCCAGTATCGGATCGAATGTTATTTTCGTGTTCCATCTGGACTTCTTCACCTTTGGCCGCATGACCGACGAAATGCGCATGCGCAAGGAGCTTACCTATGACGATGCGCTGGCGATGCGTGATCTGCCGCACGTCAAAGCCGTGTCGGCAGGTTTGCGCCTCTTCCGCCCCGAACTTGGAATCGGCACCTACTCGGTCAAGTATCAGGACAAGAAAGTGAGGAACACCATCCTCGAAGGGGACATGGCGGAGGCCAAGGACGTCTTCGACCTGCCCATGGCCAGCGGCCGGTGGTTCAGCGATTTTGACGACGAGCACCACTCGCCGGTGGTCGTGGTTTGCTACGAGACGCAACATGAGTTGTTTGGCGATCAGGATCCGCTGGGCAAAGAGATCAACATCGAAGGCCGCCTGTTTGAAGTGATCGGCACGGTGTCGAAGATCAAGTCAGTATTCGGCGGGGGTAAGGATCCTAACGACAATCGCGTTATTCTGCCGCTGAAGACTTTCAAAAGCCTGCATCCGGAAATGAAGCAGCACGTAATCAGCGTCAAGGCCACTTCGCACGACGATATGCCAAAAGCGATGGACGAAATTCGGGAATTGCTCCGGCGCCGGCGGAGAGTTGCGTTCGATAAGCCGGATAACTTTGCGGTGATGACCTCGGACTCGATTTCGGACGTGTGGAACCAGCTTACCGGCGCGCTGTTCATCGGCATGTTCGCCATTTCGAGCGTGGGTCTGATCGTGGGCGGCGTGGGGGTGATGAACATCATGCTGGTGAGCGTGACCGAACGGACGCGGGAGATCGGCGTGCGCAAAGCGATCGGCGCGCGCAAGAACGACATTCTGCTGCAGTTCACTCTCGAAGCCATCATGTTGACCGCGGTTGGCGGCGTGATTGGCGTGCTGTTTGGGGCGCTCGTGGTCTGGATCATTCCCGAGGTGTGGCCGTCTCTGCCGGCCCGCATGTCCATGTTCTGGGTGGTGTTCGGCTTCTGCTCGGCGGCGGGAGTTGGCCTCATCTTTGGAATCTATCCGGCATGGAAGGCCGCGAATCTCGATCCGATTGAGGCTTTGCGGTACGAATAAAACAGCCGTCAGCTATCAGCCGTCAGCGGGCTTGTGACGGACTAGGCGCCGGCGCCCGCGCTTACTCATGATGCACTTCACCATCTTTCAGTTTGTTGAGTGCGTCGCGATTCTCGGTTGTCTTTCCAGTTGCGTCTATTACCTGATCTGCCTGTGGAGCGGGATAGCTTTTCTTCGCGCGCGCAAAGCGGGCGGCGGGACCCGCCCCGCATTCTTGCCGCCAGTCTCGATTCTGAAACCGCTGAAGGGCACCGACCCTGACATCTACGAGAGCTTCCGCAGCCATTGCCTGCAGGACTATCCCGAGTACGAAATTATTTTCGGCGTGAGTGATGCCAACGATCTGGCGATTGAGAGTGTCAAGCGGCTGCAGCGCGAATTCCCTGAGCGTGGCATTCAGTGCGTGGTGTGCCCGAAGATTCTGGGAGCGAATGTGAAAGTCAGCAATCTCGTGCAGATGCTGGCCGCGGCGAACTACGAGCATCTGATCGTCAACGACAGCGACATCCGCGTAGAGCCCGATTATCTTCGCCGCGTGATCGCTCCGCTTTTCGAAGAGTCGGTTGGGATGGTGACGTGCCTGTATCGCGGAGTGGCGGCGCCGACTTTGGGTTCGCGTCTGGAGGCGCTCGGCATCAGCACCGATTTCTGCGCTGGCGTTCTGGTGGCACGCCAACTGGAGGGCGGCCTGCGGTTCGGCCTGGGCTCGACGCTGGCCTTTCGCCGCACGGACCTGGAACGCATTGGCGGATTCGAATCGTTTGTCGACTTCCTGGCCGACGACTACGAGTTGGGGCGGCGGATTGCCGGTCTCGGCCTGCGGGTCGTGCTCTCTGGCATTGTGGTTGAGACTCATCTTCCCGCATACGACTTGCGCGGATTTTTGGCCCATCAGTTGCGCTGGGCGCGCGGGGTGCGCGACGCACGCGCCGGAGGATACATCGGCCTGGTTTCTACTTACGGCCTGATGTGGGCGCTGCTCGCCGTCATCGCCGCACACGCCGCACCGTGGTCGTGGGCGGTATTCGGTGTGACCGCTGTGTTGCGTTTGGCTGTCGCTCTGGCGGTGGGCAGATCCGTGCTCCACGATAAGCAATTGCTGAAAAACCTGTGGCTGCTGCCGGTTCGCGATCTGGTTGCCGTCGTGGTATGGATTGCCAGTTTCGCCGGTCACACGGTGATCTGGCGCGGCGATCGATTCGAACTGAAGAAGGGGCGCCTGATTCGCATTGTCTGATTCACATCGCCTGGAGGCGAGCTATACATCCACAGGTAGCGGCGGCAGCACGGTGGTCACACCCGCACTCAGGGCGGCGCGAATCTTCAACGAGAATTGTTTCAACGTGTAGGGTTTCTGCAGGAAATTCGTTTCCAGGTCGAACACTTTGTGGTCGATCACCGTCTTGCCGGCATAACCAGAAACAAACAGTAGCTTCGTATGCGGCCGCAGATG
>Ga0187863_10001966_pt1 | contig 15983 bp, 18 predicted proteins | sample June2016WEW_11_1_FD_132975 | JGI IMG/M metagenome (GOLD analysis project Ga0187863, IMG submission 132975) | Peatland microbial communities from SPRUCE experiment site at the Marcell Experimental Forest, Minnesota, USA - June2016WEW_11_10 | ecosystem: Environmental > Terrestrial > Soil >... | reverse complement strand
CCGGCGCTGACCCCTCACTGTCCAGGCCGGGCTCCCCGCACGCACAGTAGCCAGCCCGTCCCGCCCACGCACCCGCCCAGCCGGGCACTGCGGGCCGCAGGCCTAGCCCGGGGGACGGGCGGGGGCAACGCTGGGACGAGTCACAGCCACGACGGTGAGCGGGTGGTCCAGTCCCGCGAAGTCGGCCGGGGGGCGTCCCGGGAGACGAGCAGGTCAGGTCACTCGCCGCCTTGGCGGGCTGTGCCTCGCGGGGCCTCCCCCCGGGCGTCCCCGGTAGTGCGCAAGATCACCACTGCATTCTCTAGCAAGCACCTTTTGCTTGATATACTGAGCACGACATTCGAATTCTTACGGAGGCATAAAATGACGATGATGACCAGGCAGTACAGCGCTGTGGCGAGTCAGGCGAGCGAGGCGGTGGAGAAGGCCGCTGATTCCTGGACCCAGGGTATGCGCAGGGTAACCGGCTTGTTCCCCGCGCTGCCGATGGTTGATCTCGTGCCGGCCGTAGAGCGCTACTTCGACCTGGTACAGCGGGCCGTGGACATCAATCGCGATATCACCGTCCGGTGGGCGCAGGCGGCGGGCACGCTGACGGGCGCGGTCCGGGAGCAGGCGGAGTCCGCCGGCCAGGTCGTGCGCGAGCGGGCCGAGTCGGCGGGAGAGATCATGCGCGAGCGGGCCGAGTCGTTCGAGGCCGCCGCCGCCGAGCAGGCCGCCAAGGCGGAGCAGGCCGCCGCAGCTCAGGCAGCGAAGGTGGAGCGGGCCGCCGCCGAGCAGGCCGCCAAGGTCGAGCGGGCCGCCGCCGAGCAGGCCGCCAAGGCGGAGCAGGCCGAGAAGGAAATGGCCCTTGAGGCCCGCAGGGTCGAGCGCGAGCAGGCCAGGCAGGCTCACCAGCAGGCCCGCGAGCGCTACGAGGGCCTGACCAAGGCCGAGCTGAGCGACCTGCTGGCCAAGCGGGGCCTGCCCAAGTCCGGCAACGTCCCCGAGCTCATCGAGCGCCTGGTCGAAGCAGACGGCAAGTAGGCCGCTTCACCTATCAGTGCGGTGCACAGTGCATGCCCCGCGACGAGGTGATGGTCTTCAGGCTGGACAGGTGCCAGCGGCCGGGCTGCGCGTCGAGCGCGTCGGCTACGGGCCTGGCGAAGGCGTCGCCAGCGACGCCTTGAGGCACGCGTACAGCGACTCGATGTACTCGGGGCTGTTGCGGAGGTACTGGGCCACGCTGGTGCGCCGGGTCAGCCGGGCGCCGAGCAGGTAGGCCGCCACCTGGCCGGCCCCCTGGTCGAGTTCGGCCCAGGTGACGACCCGGCCGCCCTGGATGACCGCGGGCGAGCCGGGCACCGCCGCCGCCACGGCCTCCAGGACGTCGGCGATGTTCCAGCCGGTCATACCCGGCCCCCCCGCTGGCGGGGGTCGGCTGACTGGACGGTGCCCGGCCGGCCTGCCAGTTCCGCCCGCACGGCCGGGACGACCTGGGTGGCCAGCAGTTCCAGGTGCCGGCCGGTGTAGGAGCTGGGGCATGCGCCCGAGAAGATCACCCGGGTGGCGCCGGCCCGGATGTAGTCCAGCACACGGCCCGCGCAATAGTCCACGTCGCCGACCGCCAGGTACTTGCCTGCCATGGTCGCGAAGTCCTGCCGGTAGGTCTGGGCCAGGGTCCTCATGGCGTAATCGGTGGCCACCGCCGGGTCCTCGTGCACGCAGGACCAGAGATAGATGCCGGCCTCGATCGGCGGCTGTCCGTCCCGTTCCGCCGCGATCATCTCGAGCGAGCGGACCAGCATGTCCGGGGAGTACATGTAGGGCAGCCAGCCGTCGCCGTAGCGGGCGGCGCGGCGCATGGCCACCTCTTTCCGCCCGGCGACCCAGATCGGCGGGCGGGGCGTGCGGACCGGCCGCGGCGCGATGGAGATGTTCTCCAGCGTCGCGTACTTGCCGGCGTAGGTCACCCGGTCCTGGGTCCAGAGCAGGCGGATGATCTCGAGGGCCTCGTCGGTGCGCGAGCCGCGCTCCGAGGGCGGGATGCCGCAGGCCGCGAACTCGGCCGGGTTCTCCCCGCCGACCCCGACGCCCAGCACGAAACGGCCACCGCTGACGTTGTCGAGCGCCGCGCCGAGCTTCGCGGCCAGCACCGCGGGATACAGCGGCAGCAGGGTAACCGAGCTCATCAGCTCGATCGTGGACGTCGCGGCGGCCGCAGCGGCCAGGCTGATGAACGCGTTCGCGATCGGGATGTTGAAGCTGACGTGCTCTCCGGTCGTCAGGAAGTCCCAGCCCTGGGCCTCGATCCGGCGGCAGGCGTCACCGATGCCGTCGTCGATTGCCGGGAGCAGGACGCCGAACCGGACGGGCACGGCGCCATCGGAAGGGTCAGCTTCGGCCACCCGTGCACCGTAACCCGGGCCGGCCCGCGCTGTCAGCGCTAGCGTTGACAATTTGAGTGAGGACGAAGGGGCGGCTGCTAGCCTCCAGCGCCACCCGCATCTCCAGCCTGGCCAGCGGCGAGCCGAGGCAGCGGTGCGCGCCCGAGCCGAAGGTCAGGTGGGCGTTGCGGCGCCGGTCCAGCTTGACCTGGACCGGGTCCTCGAAGGCGTCAGCATCGCGGTTGGCCGCGGCCAGTAGGAACAGCATCCGCTCCCCCGCTGGGATGTGCCGCCCGTGCAGGTCCGCGTCCTGGGTGGAGACCCGGGCCAGCATGACCGGCGCGTAGGCGCGCAGCAGACGAGCGGGCTGCCGGTGACCGACCGCCAGGTACGGGCCAGCCTGCGCAGCTCGGTGACCTCAGGCCCGGCGACCGCGGGCCGTTCCTGGCGCGGTGGCCGCTCGGCCACGCCAGCGACGTAACGGGCGACCTCCGCCGCCGCGATCGGCTGCACCAGCGCGCGCGGCACCGGCAGCACCCGCCAGCGCGCAGCGGTGCCGAAGGCCTTCGCGACCAGCTCGTGGAACTGGGTGGCGCGGACGATGGTCCACGGCACCGGGCCCTGCGCGACCAGGTTCTCCTGGTCCGTCTTGACCCGGTAGTAGCCCATCGGCAGCTGGTCGCAGCCCACGATCGACATGCACACATGATGACTCACCCCGGCGGCCTGCCCCACGGCCAGCAACCGCCGGGTCCCGTCGACCAGGACCGCCGCTGCCTTCCGCCCGGCGTTGTTGCTGGCGTCCACGACAACGTCGCAGCCGCGCAGCACGGGCTCGAGGCCTTCCCCGCTGGCCAGGTCCACGCGGTACTCCGGGGCGCTGCGGCTGAGCACCCGGACCTCGTGCCCGCGCGAGCTCAGCTCGGCCGTGAGGTGGCGGCCAAGCGTTCCCGTTCCTCCTGCAATGGCGATTCTCATGCCCCGGTGACGACGCAGCCGCCCAGGGTGTGACATGCCCTGGGCCTGACATGCCCAGGGCCGGTCCGCCCGGCTATCTTGGCCGGGTGAGCGCGAATGCGGAGCCGGGCGTGCAGCAGCCGACGTCCACCCTGGATGCCGCGGTCATGCGGGCCATGGCCCACCCCGCCCGGCTGGCCCTGCTGGAGCACCTCCGCAACGGCGGGCCGGCCACCGCGACGGAGTGCGCCGGGGTCGTGGGCCTGTCGCCGAGCGCGACCAGCTACCACCTGCGCGCACTGGCCCGGGCGGGACTGGTGGAAGCCGCGCCCGGGCGGGGCGACGGCCGGGAACGGCTATGGCGCATCACCGCTGGGCGCTACGAGGTCAGTGGGGTCGCGGACCTGGCCCCCGAGGGACGCGAGGCGCTGCGCGCGCTGCTGGAGTCGCTGCTGGCCTGGGACGACACCCGGGTCCGCCGGTACCTGTCCCGGCTCGACGCCGAGCCCGGGGAGTGGCAGGACGCGGCGTTTTTCATGGACTCGACGCTCCTGGTCACCGCGGAGGAGCTAACCGGGCTGAGCCAGGCCGTGCAGGCACTGATCGCCCCCTACCGCAAGGACCGCCGCCCGGACCGGCCCCCTGGGACCCGCCCGGTCTCCCTGGCCGTCCGCGCCCTCCCCAGCTGACCCGGCAGTCGCCCTGGTCGCCCCGCCGCGCCGCCATCGCCGCCGCGACCTCCCTCTGCTTGCCCGCCCTGACCACGCCATTCGTGATCATCCCAGGCGTTGCAACAGAGTCTGGACATCAAGGCGGGAAATGTCAGGGCCATCCGTCACCCATGTGACTGATGCGATCAGGGGTGTACCTGTTTGCGCGGCGGGCGGCCAGCAATCGGCAGCCCCGCTTGCCAGATCCAGATGTGAAGGACATACTTCGAAGCATGTCCTTCACATCGATGCGACGAGTCACCGTGCGAGCGGGCGGAACGCGGGCGGGGCCGCCGCTCCCGGGCCGCGGGCGCCCTGGGAGCCGGTGGAGGGACGTGTACCTCGCCAGCGGGGCGCGGGCGGTGTCCTCGTGCGGTGACTTCCTGGCCGCGACCGCGCTGGTGCTGGAACTGCAGCAGCGCGGGGCCGGCGGGTTCGCGGTGGCGGCGGTGCTGATCGCCGCGGCGGCTCCCCCCGTGCTGCTGGTCCGCTGGACCGGGCGTCTGGCCGACCGGGCTGATAGCCGGCTCCTGCTGGTCGCGACCGGGCTGGCCCAGGCTGCCGCCTGCGTGGCGCTCGCGTTCGCGTCCGGGCCCGCGGAGATCATCATGCTGGTGGCGGTGCTGGCCGCCGGACTGGCCGTGACCCAGCCGTGCCTGTCCGCCCTGCTGCCCTCCATGGTGCCGGCCGATGACCTGCCCAAGGCCATGGCGCTCAGCCAGACCGCCGGCTCCCTGGGCATGATGCTCGCGCCCGCACTGGGCGGCCTGCTGATGGGCCGCTTCGGGTTGCGGGTCCCGCTCCTCGCCGACGCGGGGAGCTACCTGGCCATCGCGGCCGCCGGCCGCCTGATCCGCACCCGCCGCGGCTCCACCCCCAGCCCCCTCAAGCGCGCCCCCGACCGCAGGGCCGTGACAACGCGGACGCCAGGACAGCGTGGCTGTGGCAACGCCGGGGTAGGGAACGGGACCGGGGACGGCGCGGCCCGCCGAGCGCGGGGCGGGTGGGGGGTGCGGCGGGATCCGCTGGTCCGGGCGGCGGTGGTACTGGTCGGCGCGGTGGTGGCCGCGGCCAGCCTGGTGAACGTGGCCGAGGTGTTCTTCATCCGGGTCACGCTGCATTCGACGGCTGGCATGTATGGCGTGATGGAGAGCGTCTGGGTCAGCGCCTCGGTGGCGGGTGGCTGGTGGGTGGCGCGCCGCCGCCCGTCCGACCCGGGCGTGGCCCGGCTCCTCCTCGGTTCGCTGGCGCTCACCTGCCTGGGCGTGGCACTGATAGCCACGGTGCCCGCGGTGGGCTGGCTGGCGGCGGTGAGCGTGCTCGGCGGCCTGGGCAACGGCGGGGTGAACGTCGCCGCCGCCGTGCTGCTCGGCCGGCGGGTGCCCCCGGCGATGCGCGGCCGCGCGTTCGCGGTGTTCGGGGCGGTCGCCAACGGGGCCAACGTGGCCGGCCTCCTGCTGGGCGGCGTGCTGCTCGCGGCAGTGCCGGTGCGCGCCGCCATCGCCGCGGCCGGCCTGGGCGGGCTGGCGGCCACCGCGGCCTTCGCGCTGCCGGTCCTGCGGGCCATAGCCCGCGAGCAGGCCACGGCCCGCGAACCGGACCGGGTGAGCGAACCGGACCGGGTGAGCGAACCGGACCGGGCCAGCCGGCCAGACCAGCGCGAGCTAGCCAGCCGCACAAACGGGACGGAGCAGGTCAGCACGGGCCGGCGCGGCGGGGCCGCAGCACCGGGCAGGCCGTTACGATGATCCGGTGCCGCTGCGTGCCGTCGACTTCCACGTGCATCTGCCCACCCCGGACTGGCTGGACGTCAGCATGGCGGGGTACGTGGAGGCGGCCGAGGCCTACTTCCGGTCGCCGGTGCAGCGGCAGTCGCTGGAGGAACTGGCCGTCCGGTACCGCGATCTGCGGGTCAAGGCGGTCCTGCTGGCCTGGGACGCCGAGACGGCCACCGGCCGGCCCCGGGTCCCCAACGAGACCGTGGCGCAGGCCTGCCGCGACTACCCGGACGCCTTCACCGGGCTGGGCTCGGTCGACCCGCACAAGGGCGAGGCGGCCGTAGCCGAGGTGGCGAACATCGCCGCCCTGGGGCTGCGCGGGGTGAAGTTCCACCCCTCGCTGCAGGCCTTCTCGCCCAACGACCCGCAGTACTGGCCGATCTTCGCCGCCTGCGAGCAGCACGGCCTGCTCGCCCTGTTCCACACCGGGACCAGCGGGATCGGCGCCGGCCAGCCCGGCGGGCAGGGCATCCGGCTGGACTACGCCCACCCGCTCAAACTGGACCCGGTGGCCGCCGCCCATCCCGGGCTGACCATCGTGGCCGCGCACTTCGGCTGGCCGTGGCACCTCGACCTGACCGCCATCGCGCTGCACAAGACCAACGTTTACATCGACATCTCGGGCTGGTCGCCGCGCCGGATCCCGCCCGAGGTGATCCGGGAGATGCGCGGCCGGCTGTCCGGGCAGTTCCTGTGGGGCAGCGACTTCCCGTTCTTCACGCCGGAGCGCTGCCTGACCGAGCTGTCCGGCCTGGGGCTGCCCCCGGACACCCTGAACACCGTCCTGCGCGACAACGCCGAGCGGATCCTCGGCCTGGCCTGACCGGGCCTTTCCTGGCCGGAACGGCGGTCAGTCAGCTGTTCACGGCGGTCGCCGCGGTGCCCCCGTAGAGCCGGGCGGCCCGCCAGCTGTACCAGGCCAGGACGGTCCGGTACGGGCGGTACGGCTCGCCCAGGAGGTCGAGCTGCCTGGGGGTCGGCGTGGGAATCCCCCAGGCCAGCCCGTATCCCCTGCGGATGGCGAGGTCACCCGTGGGCCACACGTCCAGGCGGCCGAGCTGGAAGATCAGGAAGATCTCCGCGGACCACTTGCCGATCCCGCGGACCGTGGTCAGCCGGGCCACGATCTCGTCATTGCTCTCCCGGGCGAGCGTCTGCAGGTCGAGCGACACGGTGCCGTCCAGGATCTTGCTGGACAGGTCCAGGAGCGTGGCGGCCTTCCGGCCCGACAGCCCGACGGAGCGCAGCGTCTCGGGGGTGAGGGTCAGCATCCGTTCGGGCGTGACCTCGCCCTCCAGGGCCAGGATCAGCCGGCCGTGGATGGCCCCGGCCGCGGCGCCGGCCAGCTGCTGGTAAACGATGGAGCGGACCAGCGTGGCGAAAAGCGTCTCGGTGGGAGCCGGCAAGCTGGGCAAGCCCACCTGGTCGACCAGCCGGGCCAGGACTGGGTCACGTTCCGCCAGGGTCAGGGCCGCGGCCTCGATGCTGATCTCGCCCGGACGGGCCGGCTCCTCAGTCATCGCGCACCGCTCCCCCTGTGGCTCAGGTAACAAATCTACCGGGCTGCTTCCGGCCAGCTCACGGGGCCGGGCGCCGCCCCTCGCCAGGCCCCCGGGCTGGACGCCTAGCGGTTGCCGCGGGGGCGCATGATGAGGGCGGCCACGTAGTACGAGCACGGGACGGGGCCCGGGTTGGCGTACCGGTGGCTGCGGTCAGCGGGGAAGTAAACCGAGTCGCCGGGCTGCAGCGTGACTTCGTCGCCGCCGATCGTGAGCTGCAGCGTCCCCGATTCGGCCAGGACGTACTCATGGGAGCCGGGGGCGTAGGCGGGGAATGGGCCCGGGTCAGCGCCGGACGGCAGGGTGGTGCGGATCCACTCGAAGTTCACCCCGGGCACGACCGGGGTGAGGATCTCGCGGCGCCACCCGCCGGGCTCGTCGATCACGTCCTGGGCCCCGGCGCGGCGGACGATGACCTGGCCGCCGCCGGGAGCGACCAGTTCGCTCAGCGGGACGCCAAGGCCATCGGCGATGCGGGCCAGCACCACGATGGTCGGCGCCTTCCGGCCGCGTTCCACCGACGACAGCATGCTGGCGCTGACCGCGGCGGCTCCGGCGAGTTCCTGGAGGGTCAGCCCGCGGTCCCGCCGCAGCGACTGGACACGAGCCCCGAGGTCCGTAATGTCGATCATTTCGCTATAATAATCGTTATTTTTACTATAACGAATTTATCGGAGCGGGCCGCACCGGGCACACCCGGAGAGCCGCGGAGTGCCGGGGAGGCGGGGGATACTGATGGAGTCGGAGCGGGCCCGCGTCCGGCCGGCCGGCCGGGACGACCTCGCCGCCGTGGCCGGGATCCTCGCGTTCTACGTCACGAACAGCGTCGCCACGTTCGAGGAGGACCCGCCGGGCCTGCCGCACTGGCAGCAGCGGCTGGACAGCCTGGCCGGGCGGGGGCTGCCGTTCCTGGTCGCCGAGGCCGGCGGCGCGGTCGCCGGCTACGCGTACGCGAGCCCGTGGCGGCCCAAGCCCGCATACCGGCGCACGGCGGAGGACTCGGTGTACCTGGCGCCCGGGCAACGGGGCCGGGGGCTGGGAAGGCTGCTGCTGGAGGCGCTGCTCACCGGGTGCGCGGACGCGGGTGTCCGGCAGGTCATCGCGGTAATCGCCGACACCGGGGACCCCGCCTCGATGGCCCTGCACCGGGCCTGCGGGTTCGCGGATGCGGGCCGGCTGACCCGGGTCGGGTACAAGCACGGCCGCTGGGTCGACACGCTGCTGATGCAACGCGGGCTCGAGCCGGGGCGGCGCTCGTGACCGCCCGGCCCTCCCAGCCCGCCTGAGCCCGCACGCCCCGCACGGCCTGCACGGCCCACACGGCCCCCGCGAGCCCGCACGGACCACGCGGCCCGCACGGACCCGTGATCACCGTCACTCCCTCGGGGTTACGAAAGCCTCTGCAGTGCCGGTGGAGAACGTGACCGCGGACGTCGCTGACGAAGCCAGCGTCCGGGAGGTCGTGGACACCGCGGCGCGGCGGTTCGGCGGCGTCGACATCCTGGTCAACAACGCGGGCATCTACCCGAGCCTGCCGCTGGAGTCGCTCGACTCCGCGGAGTTCGATCGCGTGGTGGCGGTCAACCTGCGCGGCGTCTTCCTGTTCACCAAGTACGTCTCGGAGCTGATGAAGGCCCAGGGCCGGGGCGGCCACATCATCAACGTGACGTCGATCGACGCCCTGCATCCGTCGATGATCGGCCTGGCCGCGTACGACGCGACCAAGCACGGGGTCTGGGGCTTCATGAAGAACGCCGCGCTCGAACTGGCGCCCTACAACATCCAGGTGAACGCGGTGGCGCCCGGCGGGATCACCACGCCGGGCGTGCAGACGATGAACAGCGGCGCCGCCGCCGGGGTGGACACCGAGGCGCTGACGGCCGCGTTCCTGGCCGCTATCCCGATGCGCCGGATGGGTGAACCCGACGACATCGGCAAGGTTGTCCTGTTCCTGGTGTCCGACATGGCCTCGTACATGACCGGGACGCAGGTCGTGGTGGACGGTGGTGCGCTGCTGACTTAAGCGGCGGCTGACCTGAGCGGCAGCGCCCTGGCGGGCGGTACGGTCGCGGGGTGAGCGCCTCCCGTTTCGTCGTGCAGCTGCACGACGCGACCACGCTGCACTTCGACCTCCGGCTCCGGTTCGGCGACGTGCTCCGCTCCTGGGCGGTCCCCCGGGGCCCGTCCCTCGACCCCGCCGTCCGGCGGCTGGCCGTCCCGGTCGAGGACCACTCCCTGGACGCGGGCGAGTTCGAGGGCGTGCACCAGGGCCAGGCGCGGGGCAGCGGCGCGGTGATCATCTGGGATGAGGGCCCGGCCGACATCCTCCGCGAGGAGCCGGGCCACCTGTCCTTCGTGCTGCACGGCCGCAAGCTCGCCGGCGGTTTCGGGCTGACCCGCACCGGACCGCGGCGCTGGATCCTGGTCAAGGCCCGCGACGAGGGGGCCCGGCCCGGCTCGGACGTCGCGGCCGAGGAGCCGGCCAGCGTGCGCACCGGCCGGACCTGGCAGGACCTCACCTGACGCCGGGACGGCGGCCCGGGTCACAAGGTCGTGATCAGGCCGCCGTCGATGGCGAAGCCGGCCCCGGTCACGTTTGCGGTGCGGTCGCTGGCCAGGAACGGCACCAGGTCGGCTACTTAGGCGGGCCGGGTGAACCGGCCGGTCACCATCTCGTGAGCGGCCTGGCTCTCCACGTCCTCGGGCCGGGCGCCGGTGGCGGCGCTGACCGTCGCGGCCACCCCGTCCTTGGCCAGCCACAGGTCGGTGGCTACCGGGCCCGGGCTCACCGTGTTGACCCGGATGCCCCGCGGCCCGACTTCCTTGGACAGCGACTTGGAGAAGCTGGCCAGGCCGGCCTTGGCCGTGCTGTAGTCCATGACCGCCGGGTCGGGCAGCCGGGCATTGGCCGAGCAGATGTTGACGATCGCGCCCCGGCCCGCGGCCAGCATCAGGGGCAGCGCGGCGCGGGTGGTGCGGACCCCCGCCATCAGGTTCAGGGTGATCGAGGCCTGCCATTCCTTGTCGGTGATAGCCAGGAACCCCGCGGTGCGGGCCGGGGCGCTGCCGACGTTGTTGACCAGGATGTCGATCCGGTCACCGGCCAGTGCGGTCAAATGCCCCGGCCCGCCGGGGTCCGACAGGTCGACGGCCAGCGACTGGACCGGCGCGGTGCGCACCAGTTCGTCCAGTTCGGCGGAGGAGGCCTTGGCGCCGGCGATGACCCGCGCTCCGGCCTCAGCCAGCCCGCGCACGACGGCCAGACCGATCCCCCGGCTCCCGCCGGTCACCACCGCTGTCTGTCCCTTCAGGTCCAGATCCATGTGCCCGTCCTCCTTCTGCAGTCCGTGAACGGAACGTAAGCCGGACCGGCGGTGGCGGGCTTTGCGTCAACCGACTGAGCGGGCAACCGTGACCCGCCCCGTGCCTCGTCATAGCGGCGGCGGCCGCCACCAGCTGACCCCCGGCGGCCCACGGCGGCTGCGGGATGCGCCGGCTGGCTGATGATCAGACGATTGGTGTCGCTGGGACGACACGAATCGTCTGATCATGTTCGCCGCGGCCCTGGCCCAGCGGCACATTGGTGCTACCAAGGCACACAGGCCACAGGAGTACGGGGCACAGGAGTACGGGGCGGTCTGGCACAGCAGGGGAGAACGGGACGGACCGGGCCGTCTACAGCGTGCCGAGCAGATCGCGCAGCGCCTGGGTGCAGGTGCCGGCGGACCGGCGCCGGGCGGCGCAACTGCGGCAGCGACCGCATGGGGCGGGCAGCGTCCGTCGTCGTGGGTTCAGTCGGGTGACTGAGGCCGTGCGGTGGCCGGAAGTCTAAATTACTGGCATGCGGGGGCCGCAGGGGTGAGCCGGATCGGTGGGCCGGTCACGATGCTGGAGTTGCCCGGTCCCCGCCGGCCGGGCACTGGTGAGGTGCTGCTCGACGTGCGGGCGGGCGGGGCGGGCCACTGGGACGAGTTCGTCCGCACCGGCGGCTGGGACACGGGGGCCCGGCCGCCTATGGCGCTGGGCGTCGAGGCGGCCGGGCGGGTGATCGCGGTCGGGGACGAGGTGTCCGGGATCGCGGTGGGCGACGCGGTGACCACGCACTCGCTGCCCGTGCGGGAGCAGGGCAGCTGGGCGGAGCAGTACCTCGTGGCCGCGGCGGACGTGGCCCCGGTCCCGGCGGGGGTGTCCTGGGACGCGGCGGCAGCGTTGCCGGTGCCCGCCCTCACCGCCGACCAGGCGCTGGCCGCGCTGGACATCCTGCCCGGCCAGGCTCTGCTGGTCCATGGAGCGGGCGGGGTGACCGGAGGCCTGCTGGTGCAGCTGGCCGCGCGGCAGGGCGCCCGGGTCGTCGCCACCGCTGGCCCAGGCCAGGCCGCCCGGATCGGGGCCGCGGGCGCGGCCGCCGTGCTCGACTATCACGACGCGGGCTGGCCCTCGCAGGCGCGCACGCTGACCGGGGGCGGCGCCGACGCCGCGGTCAACGCGGCCCGGTCCGGAGCTGGGGACGCGCTGCGCACGGTGCGGGACGGCGGCCGCCTGGCCGCGATCACGGGAGATCCGCCGCCCGCCGCACGCGGGGTCACGGTGACCACGGTCCAGGTCGTCCCGGACGGTAGTCGGCTGCGCATGCTCGCCAGGCTGCTCGGCCAGGGCGCGATCAGCATCACCGTGGGCGGCTGGTATCCGCTGGAATAGGCCGGCGAGGCACTTGCCCGGGCCAGCCAGGGGACACACGGCGCGGCCGTGGTCATCCGGCCCGACGTCGGCCCGCGATGACGACGCCGCGCCTGGCCGGCCGCGAGCGTGAGATCCAGCTCCTGGCCCGGCTCCTCGAGCAGGGCCAGGAGCAGGGTCAGGCCGTGGTGCTGGTCGGCGATCCGGGCATCGGCAAGTCAGCGCTGCTGGCCACGGCCGGGGAGCGGGCCCGGGCCGCCGGGTTCCGGGTGCTCGCCGCGGCCGTCGGGTCCTCGTGCACGGCGGCGCGGGCGGCGTCGGCGTGTACGCGGTCCAGCTCGCGGCCGTGCTCGGCCGGCAGGTCACGGCCACCGGGTCCGCGCGGGACGCCGACTTCGTCCGCGGCCTCGGCGCCACGGATTTCCTCAGCGCCGAGGCCGACCGGTTCGAGGACGCGATCAACGGGGTGGACGTGGTCATCGGCACCGTCGGCGGCGCGGTCACCGAGCGCTCCTACGCGGTGCTGCGGCGGGCGGGCGTCTGGTGACGCTCAGCGCCCCGCCCGACGAGCAGACGGCCCGCGCACGCGGGGTGCACGCCATGTTCTTCGTGGTCACGCCTGACCCGGCCGGGCTGGCCCGCCTCGCTTCCCTGGTGGACCAGGGCCGGCTGCGACCGGTGGTCAGCCAGGTGTTCCCGCTGAGCGAGGGCCGCCGCGCGTTCGAGAGCGGGAGCCGGCCCCGGCCGCCGGGCAAGACCGTGCTCACGGTCCGGTGAGACTGTGCATTTTGTTCATCAGGATTCCCGGGGCAGCTCGGCGCCCGTCAGCTCGGCGCAGGCCGCGAGCAGATGGTCCTGCACGGCCGGGCTGGACGCGGCCGGGTGGGACGGGCGCGGCCGCTGGTGGTAGAAGTACTGGCCGGTCACCATGGCCGCGGGGTCGTCGCTGACCGCCAGCCACGCCTGGGTGACCGGGGCCTGGGACATGTCGTCCGGGGCGCCCGGGCCGCCCATCCTGGTCGCCACCCAGCCCGGTTCCAGCGCGTTGCTGAGGACGTCCGGCCAGCGGCGGGCCACCGCGAACGCCAGCACCACGTCGAATAGCTTGGAGTCCGCGTAGGCCTGGGAGCCGTTCCACGGCCGCCCGACCCACTGCAGGTCGGCCAGGTCGGTGTTCCCGCCGCGGTGCATGCCGGAACTCAGGTACACGAGCCGGTCCGGGCGGATCATCAGGACGGTGAGCAGGTAGGGGGCCAGCACGTTGATGGCGAACACGTGGCTGAGGCCGTCCGGGGTCTGGGTCCGGCGTACCTCCCGGTAGCCGACCCCGGCGTTGTGGATCACGGCGTCATACCGGCCCAGCTCGTTGGCCTGCTCGGCGACCTGGCGCATGCCCCGGAGGTCGGCCAGGTCACCTACGACCACGTGCGCGGCGGCGGGCAGCGCGGCGCGGGCGTCGCCGGCCCGGGCCTCGTTCCGGGCGTGCAGGGTGACCTCGTGCCCGTCACGGGCCAGCAGCTCGCCGGCCATCAGGCCGAGACCGTCGGACGAGCCGGTGATCAGTACCCGAGCCATGCGCGGTTCCTTTCCGGGGGTCTGCATCTCGCTAGGGGCGGCTGGGCCCGGCGCGGCGATCCCTACAGGTTGCCCTATGGTTCACTCGCTAGGATGTGCAGGCCATGAGTAGCGCACCAGCAGCAGCGAGGAGCGCCGGTCAGCCGGACGGCGGGCCCGCCGCGGTGATCCGCACCGAGGATCTGACCAAGGTCTACCCGGGGACGGACTTCGCCGCCGTGGACCGGCTGAATCTGGGCGTCGAGGCCGGGGAGATCTTCGGCTTGCTGGGGCCGAACGGCGCCGGGAAGACCACGACCGCGGGCATCCTCACCACCCGGGTGGTGCCGACCTCCGGGCGGGCCTTCCTGGCCGGGGTAGACGTCGGGGCGCACCCGGCGCTGGCCAAGCAGCTGAGCGGGATCGTGTCCCAGCAGAACACGCTGGACCGGCAGCTCACCGTGTGGGAGAACCTGTACTTCCACGGCCGGCTGTTCGGCATGGGGGCCAAGGCGTCCCGGCGGACCGCCGACGACCTGCTCGAGCAGTTCCAGCTGTCCAGGTGGGCGAAGGCTTCGGTGTACGCGCTGTCCGGCGGCATGGCCCAGCGGCTGATGGTGGCCCGGGCCATCTTCCACCGCCCGTCGGTCCTGTTCCTGGATGAGCCCACGGCGGGCCTGGACCCGCAGAGCCGGCTCGCGCTGTGGGACCTGCTCCGCGAGTTGCACGGCGAGGGCCAGACCATCCTGCTCACCACGCACTACATGGAGGAAGCGGACCAGCTCTGCGACCGGGTCGCGATCATGGACCACGGCCGGATCCTGGCCCTGGACACTCCGGCCGCGCTCAAGCAGAGCGTCGGCGCCGACACGGTGGTCACGGTCAAGACGGCGGGCGACACCGCCCGGCTGGCCGAGCTGCTCAGCCACGACGTGGACGGCGTGACCCGGACCCGCCCGGTGGACGGCGGCGTGCAGCTGCACATGCAGGGCAGCGACCGGCTGGTGCCACGGATCGTGCTGGCCGCGGAACGCGGCGGGTTCGACCTCGTCGATCTGTCGATCTCCGAGCCAAGCCTGGAGACCGTGTTCATCAACCTGACCGGCAAGGAGCTCCGGGACTGATGACCGCCTCGCTGACCCCGCAGGCCCCGACGCAGCGGATCGGCGGCGGCCCGACCCGCTCGGTGGCCGCCGCGAGCTGGACCGCGCTGGGCGCGCTCATGCTGCGTGACCTCGTGGTGCTGCGCAAGCACTGGTGGGAGTTCGTGCTGCGCACCATTATCCAGCCATTCCTGCTGTGCTTCGTGTTCCTGTTCGTGTTCCCGAAGATCGGCCAGGGGATCGGCGGCGGGCACGGCACGGCGGCCGAGTCCGCCTTCGCGACCATCCTGGTCCCCGGGGTTGTCGGCATCTCGATCATGTTCCAGGGCGTGCAGTCCATCGCCCTGAACATGGCCCAGGAGTTCGGTTTCACCCGGGAGATCGAGGACCGGGTGCAGGCGCCGTGCCCGATCTGGCTGGTGGCGGTGGCCAAGGTGCTCTCGGGCGCGGCCCAGGGCGTGATCTCGGCGATCATCGTGCTGCCAATGGCCTCGGTCGTGCACGCGCCCGGAGTGCACGCGCACCTCTCTCTGCACTGGTGGATCATCCTCACGTTCGTGCCGCTGGCCTGCATCGCCATGGCCGGCCTGGGCCTGGTCCTTGGCACCAGCTTCGAGCCGCGCAACATCGGGCTGATGTTCGGCTTCATCATCCTGCCCATCACGTTCCTGGGTGGCACGTACTACTCGTGGACCAGGCTGGCCCCGGTCTCGGTGGGCGGCTGGCACTGGCTGCAGACCATCGTGCTGATCAACCCGCTGATCTATGTGAACGAGGGGATGCGGGCCGCGTTCACGCTGGCGCCGCACATGCACCTGTACGTGATCTACCCGGTGGTGGTCGGGTTCGCGGTCGTGTTCCTGGCCATCGGGCTGCGTAACTTCCGGCGGCGCGTGCTCTCCTGAGAGCGGTTTCTGGCCGCTGCGCCGCACAAAGTCCGCACTATCGGGCTGACTCAGCCGCCCGCCAGGGCCAGGCCCAGGGCGGCGGCGTGCCGGTGGCCGGCGGGGCGGCCGGCCAAGGTGCCGCCGACGTTTCCCCGCCCGGCGGTGACGCCCTCGGGGAGCATGCGCAGCAGCACGCCGAGCAGCTCGTCGTCTCCGGCCGGCCCGCCGACGATGAGGACCTGGCCCAGGTCGCGGCCGAGCGTGCGCATCGCGCGGGCCAGGTTGGCCGCGAACACGGCTTCCTTCAGGCGGAGCCGGATCGCGCGCCATTCGGCCGGGCTGTGCCGCCGGTCGAACGGCAGCCATCCGGCGGGGCCGGCGGCGGCGAGCAT
>Ga0187863_10001964_pt1 | contig 15987 bp, 11 predicted proteins | sample June2016WEW_11_1_FD_132975 | JGI IMG/M metagenome (GOLD analysis project Ga0187863, IMG submission 132975) | Peatland microbial communities from SPRUCE experiment site at the Marcell Experimental Forest, Minnesota, USA - June2016WEW_11_10 | ecosystem: Environmental > Terrestrial > Soil >... | reverse complement strand
TTGACCCCGTTAATGTAAAAGCCGTTATCGCGCGAACCTTGAAACGAGCCGCCGGTGGTAAAAGCTGTTCCGCCCATGGCGAACTGTGAGCCCACGGAAAAAGTTCCGCCCGGGTTGACGTTAGCCTGCGGATAGGTGGCTACTCCGGGCGCGAGGGCCGCGATCGAGGTGAAATTGCGCCCGTTCAGGGGAAGATCCTCGAACTGGCGCGCCGTCACGTTAGTGTCGACACTCACCGCCTCCGTTTCCAGTCCTTCTTGTTCGGCTGTTACAAGAACCGTTTGCTTCACGGAGCCCGGGTGCAACTTGAAGTCGTAGTTCGTGACTGCCCCGATATTGACGGTGATCGCTTGGGACTTTTCGGATTCGAATCCTTCGACGGAGGCGGTTAACCGATATTGGCCGGCTGTGAGGTTGTCAAACTCGAAATGCCCTGCCTTGTCGGCCGTGATCTGACGGCTCTGGTTTTGCGAGTCCAGCAGCGTGACTTGTGCGCCAGGAACAACCGCGCCGGAAGCATCGAAAACAGTTCCGGCTATGCCGCCGCGCTGGGCAAACTGGGCGCTGGCGTGCGGAAACACTGCAAGAATCAGGAAAGCACAACCCAGAACCCGAAGGTTCATCCAGGTAGCGAACGGAAACGGCCTCGCAGTGAGGCCAGGTCTGCCGATTGTAGAGAACAAGACGCGGGGGAATGGGAAAACGATAGGCAGCAGAGCCATGAACCGCGACAAGGGGGTTCGCATACTGTATCTCCTGAGACGACGCAAGGCTCACCGATCCCTTGCGTAACGCCACAATTTGAAACGTTTCAAGAAGTCACGAAACAAGCAAAATCTACTCTCACCCGTTTGCGATTGTCAACCTCAATAGACGACCGGCCTCGAAACTCTCAGGCCCACGCTGCTTTCCGGCTGCGCCGGGCTGCATCCATTTTTCTCCCTGAGCCGTCCAGAACGGCGGCAGGAGGCGGTCCGACGGAGTCACGCTTCTTCAGTTCTGTCGGGAGATGGATTTTCTTTGCCGCGGACCGCAACCCATCCACTCTTTGCAGGAGCAGCCGGCCGGCGGTGGCGCCCAACTGATATCCGGGCTGGTACACAGACGTGAGAGAAGGGTCTGTGAACCTGGTGAACTCAAGACTATCAAACCCTACGATCGATAAATCTTCGGGACATCGCAGGCCAAGTTCACGAGCCGCCTGCAACACGCCAAAAGCCATCAAGTCATTGCAGGCAAAAATAGCGGTGGGGCGCGGGAGCATGCGAAGGAGACGCAGGGCTGCCTTGTAGCCGCTGGTCGTGTCGAAGCGCGCTTCCTGCACAAATTCCGGCTCGATCTCTATCCGTGCTTCGTTCAAGGCTCGCGTAAAACCTTTCAATCGCTCGGCCGCGTTGGTCAACCCGAGCGGCCCAGCGATTACTGCCAAACGCTTGTGCCCCATCTCAATCAGATGGCGCGTTGCCTGATATGCGCCTTCAGCATTAGCCACCAACACGGCATCGCCCTTCCATCCATCTGGCACCCGATCGATGCAAACGACGGGGACCGAGGCCGACGCGTAGGCCCGGAGATGCCCCGCAATGTCTGCACCGGCGGCGGGAATGATCAGCAGGCCGGCAATGTGATAGGAGCGCAACTCGCGAACGTATGACGCCTCCTTGGCAGAATCGTTGTCCGCGTTGCAAAGAATCACGCGGAAGGATCGCTTGTAGGCCACATCCTCCACGCCCCGAACCACGCCCGGAAAGAACGGGTTCGTGATGTCCGGAATCACCATTCCGAGCATGTTGGTTCGGTTTTTCCGAAGTCCCTGTGCCAGGGCGCTGGGCTGATAGCCCATGCTGCGAATTGCTTCGATCACTCGCTCGCGCAGCTTCGGCCGAACGGTCGCGGTTTCATTGATGACGTGCGACACCGTGCCGATCGAAACACCGGCGCGCTCGGCGATTTGTCGCATGGTCACAGGTGTTGTCATGACTTGCCGCGTTGAAGCAACCGTGTTCGTCGCTTCAGATGACTGCCGGGCTGATCATTGCGAGTCTACTACGCAACGGAATCCAACTCCTCCGGAGCGGTCCATGCTGGGGGACATCAGCAGCAGCTTTCCATGCTCATTCAGCTTGTAGGCCTGGGGGAAATACCAAATGGAGCCCTGCGGCTGGTAATAGCTTCCGCCACGAAGAATGCCGCCGCGCGTGTGCTCGTCGATAAACTCCTCGGTCCATTGCCAAACATTTCCTACCAGGTCCATCACGCCAAATGGACTGGCTCCCTTCGGATGTCCGTCCACCGGATCTGGACCTCGCATGGAGCGCGACTTGTCCGGTACTGGCACAGCACTATCGTCCCACTCGTTCCCCCAAGGATAGAGGCGGCCGTCGGTCCCTTGAGCTGCGTACTGCCACTCCCACTCATGCGGCAGGCGTTTTCCAGCCCAACTCGCGTATGCCCGCGCGTCTTCCTGCGAGACCCAAGTTACAGGTCTATTTTCCCAACCCGCGAGATAGCTTCCGTTCTTCCAGTCGCGGAGAAAATTCAGGTCGTCTTTGGGGTGATAGTGGGCGGAGTCGATGAACTTCTTAAATTCTGCGTTCGTGACCGGGTACTTGTCGATATAGAAGGGAGTTACATGCATAGGGTGCTCGTGAAAGCGTCGCGGGGAATCCTCCCACGGATATTGGACATCGACGCCGATATCGTTGAAGCCCTCAATTTCGATGCCGGAAACCTTGAAAAGAAAATCAGCCTCAGGAACCTTGACCATGCCCGCAGGCGCACTGCTCGCAGGCTTCGTCGCTGGGATCGGAATGATCTGCTGTGGCAGGACCTTCCATTCGTGCGGGAAGTCGGCCAGGGGTTTTGTGGTCAGCTCTTTTAGTTTGGACATCAAGGCCTGCATCTTCTGATCCGGTGCTGCTTTGGTCGCCAGGATGGCGCCATAGCCCTTGGCTTCGATCGAAAAGGCAAGTATGTTTTTGCCACCGGCCCTGGTTTGCGGCTTGAGCTCCACACCGTGGTAAAGGTCGAAGTAGCGAAGATTGCCCGCACCTGTCACCTCGATCTGCTCGCCATCGACGTCGTATTCGTTTCGATTCACAACCGTCCAAAGGGCCTCGTCTCCGAGTGGCCAGCGGCTCGCGTACACGCCGTAGCGGAGCATGGGAGACATCGGTTCCCAATCCTTGCTGACCAGGAACGGCGCTACCTCACGCTCGATGGTAGCGACCCGCCGGGTGGCTTCGCCGTCGCGCGGCGTGATTCCGTTCCAAATACCCCAGATATTTTCCCAACTTTCCCAGCCCACGCCGTTGAAAAAAGCGAACTGTAAATCATCGGTTTTGTCGCGATTCCAGCGATGCGAGATGTTCACCATGTGCCGCGTTTCAAGCCACTTGAATTTGTCCACGAGTGGAGTGAAAGGAAACTCGTATTGTCCCCAGGTCATCACGTTCCAGGCCAAGGCCTCGTCGGAAGGACTTCCCTCGGGTTCAAAAGCGAGGGGATGACCAATTTTGTCCGCGGCGAGCGAGAATGCCAGAGGAACCCCGTCCTGCGTGTCGCCGTTAATGCCATCGGCACTCACTTCCGCCATCAGGCTGGCAATCGCGTCCGGCCAAGGCATGCCGGGATCCCGCGTTCCCTGGTCCCACATCATCATCGGAAACAGGACACGTACGCCGCGACTATGGAAGTCGGCGATCATCTGCTTCACACCGGGAATGCCTCCGGGCATGCTGCGAATCATGTCGTGTTGATTTCGATTGTCAATTCCCATATTCGGGTAAGTCGGCCAGATCAGAACCGCGTCAATACCGCCGTAGCGCTTCTCAAGGTCGTCAAGGTACCGGTCTACGGTGTACTTGCCCGCGATGGGATCGTAAAAGTACCGGTCCTGCACCATCATCTGCGGCTGGATAAAACTCGACTGTGTCCATTTCAAGGCAGGCAAGTCGTAGCGGCCGCCATCGTAGCCGACACGGATGCGGCGTTCGCTTTTCCAGTGCGCGATATCGGCCAGCCATGCTTGGTGTTCCGTCTGGCTGCAGGGCCTCGATCCGCCCTCCCAAAGCCCTTTCATGGTTAGGCAATCGGGCACGGGAATCTGCTGTCCCTTGGCTCGAAAATGTGAGTCCTGGGCGGAAGAGATCGCGGCAACGGCAACGACGAGAAAGAAGACGCGCAGAAACAGGGACCTCATGACGTGTGTCCTCGGTTTCGATCTGAATTTCCGGTCGTACTATAAAACGTTTCAAAATACTTGTCCACACATCAAGTCGGGTGGCATAAAATCCACACAGCCGCGGGCGCACCATGATTTAGCTTGAGTACCGTTACGTTCCTGATTTTGTTGGGCGTCGGCCCGAGTGATAGCGCCTGAAATTCACGACCTATCCAAGGCAGACGTCCTGTGATGCCGCCCCGGCTATGGCTTCTCGGGCAAGCCGACCGATCTCGGCTGGAATCCCGACCGCGTGGCGCGGGCCTGGGACGTGCTCATGAAGCGTTTGGGCTACACCCGTTACGTGTCGCAGGGTGGCGATTCGCTTAATATCGCAAGTCACGGTAAAGAGCAGGACTCCTACTTCGGGGCGGACGGACTCCTACGGCGTCATGATTACCACGTCAATGCATCGGTGGCCTCGCAGCCACACAGTATGTTTTAAACTTCATAGAGGTTGAAGGGGTAAAGCTGTCGACGACCAGACGCGCAATATGCGTGCAGGCAACTCGACGCCGCTCACGCATAGGTTGATGGTGTCGATCGATCTGCGCGATTTCAGGCTTTGGTAGATAGGAGTTTCCGCAATGAAAAATTATTTGCATTTTGAGTCACGGATCCGTCGCGCTCCGTGGGTGGCTATGATTATGGGGGTCGTTGTTGTCCTAACAGGATGGAGCGCGGGTTTACTCACAAGCGTTTCTGTCGTCAAGACGGCGAACGCCGCTTCTCAGCCTTTCGTCGGCGACGAAGGCGCGGTGCCTGACTTGGATGGCGCCATCGGCTGGCTCAACTCCGCTCCATTGAGCAGTAAGTCGCTTCGGGGGAAGGTCGTGCTGGTCAATTTCTGGACTTACACCTGCATCAACTCTTTGCGGCCCTTGCCCTACGTGAAGACCTGGGCGTCAAAATATCACGATGCAGGGTTTGTAGTGATCGGTGTCCACACGCCGGAGTTTTCGTTCGAGCACGAACCGATGAACGTAGACAATGCCGTGCGCGCTTTGAACGTTACTTTTCCGGTCGCGATCGACAGCAACACCAAGATCTGGCAATCGTTTCACAACGAAGCGTGGCCCGCTCAGTATCTCGTCGACGCGAAAGGGCGAATTCGGTACCACCACTTTGGGGAAGGCGATTATGGCGAAATCGAGCGCGTCATCCGGGAACTCCTGAGGGAGAACGGAGCAACTGGCCTGGCCTCCGGCACGACCAGCGCATCCGGTGTTGGAATCGAGGCCGCACCCGATTGGACGGATGAGCGCTCTCCCGAAACCTATATCGGCTATCGCCAGGCGCAGAATTTCGCCTCGCCCGAAAAGGTGCACAAAGATTCAATTCAGATTTTCAGTGCGCCCATGAAACTTTCTTTAAATCATTGGGGATTGAGCGGGTCGTGGAATGTTAATGTCGAGAGCGCCGTGCTGCAGGCAGCGCCTGGCAAGATCGTGTTTCGGTTCCACAGCCGCGACCTGAACCTGGTGCTGGCTCCTGCGAAGGACGGCAAGCCCGTGCGGTTTGTCGTGCGGTTGGATGGCGCCGCTCCCGGGGAAAACTCCGGCGTTGATACAGCTCAGGACGGCTCCGGCGAAATTCGACAGCCCCGACTCTATCAGCTCATCCGGCAAAAGGGTCCAATCGTCGACCGAACCTTCGAAATCGAGTTCCTCGATCTTGGCGTTAATGCACTCGATTTCACATTTGGGTAGGACTTCGGGAGTCTCTGATGCCGGCGACAATTTTCACGGTGCACAGAACGGCAACGAACACTCGTGCTACGGCAGGCTGGTTCACCGAACGGCTTCTAGTAAAAGAGGAATATCGTTAAGAAAAATTCCCGTAAGTTCGGCGATTACGTCCGAAGGGAGTTCTCAATCCTGTCCCTCGTGGGTTCTTATTAAGGTATTCAAGCGTCCATCTTCCATCGGTGTCTGTTGGGAGAATGTGATGAAGCCACCACATGCGAAGAAAACTGCCATGAGCGGCGTGGCCTGGAGATACCACGCCGCTTTTGAAAAAGTTTACGAGATGCGTTTGACGATGAATACGGTTTTGTCGTCGATCAACGCGTCGTCGCCGCTGGCTCGGAGCTGGTCGTCCTGTTTTACCGCATACTCCAGCACGGCATTGCAGATATCCCTGGCTGGCTGACGGTAGCATTCGCCCAAAACCGCTTCAAGTTGTTCGCGCGTTTGTATGTCGCTGCCGTCGTAGACTCAATCGGTGTAAAGAACGAGAATGTCTCCGGGACTCATCAGTGTGATCTCACCAAGATCCGAAGAGTCGAACTCTGTTTGTCTGAAGTTCAAGGAGTAGTATTTTTTGCGATCCGGATGATCTGCGGGGATCTGCAAACCAAGCGCGAGAAATTGCACCATTCGGCGTTCATTGATGTTCATGAACTTGCGATACTCCGCCGAGAACACCAGCGGAGGAGGATGCCCGAAATTGGCAAAACGAAAATAACCGCCTGGGCGTACCTCGCCGTATACCATGGTTGCGATTTCGCGTGCGCCTTCTTTCTCGATGATCCCCAACGCGTTGCGGGCGGTCACCGATTGCGCCAGGCGCAGGTTAATGTTTTCGAGTAGCATGGGCGTCGTTCTGCCGTACCGATCCAGTTCGGTGAGCATCAGGGCGTGAAATGTGTCATGTACCGTGGACGCAATCTTGGCTGAAATAATTCCATGTCCTTGCGCATCCACGATCAGAACACCCGCGGTTGAGTAGAGATCACGCAACTCTTGCGCAACACGCACCTGCTCGGAACTCCTTGCGAATCGATACTCCGCTTCCATCTCGGGTCTATAGCCGGGCGTTGTTCTCAGCCACTGGACCTGGTCGTCGACCGAATTGCGTAGAGGAGTTCCTTGAGAAAGCGGTTCGAGAAACTCGTTGGACAGTCGTTGAGCCTGCTGAATGCGCGCGTCAATGTCGTAGCGCTGTTGAAAATTGATGTATTCAAAAAGATCCCCACCGACGGTTCCCACCGGGATAGAGTTCCCGAACATCTCGATGCCCTGGATGTGCGGTATCACTCCTTCCACCGGCATCAGCCGCTCATGCAGATACTCATCGATGCTTGGAGGCGTGTTCGTCTTCGTCATTACATCATTCTGCGGCATTACGCTAATGCCGGCGAGATTAATTTCTTCTGACATCAATCGCCTCACCCACAACTGCGTAGACAGGATCATGCCACCTGGGCGGCGGAGTCGGTTCGTGCGGTTATCACTACGTTAATGTTGCGGTTCGTGGCTTTGGAGTATGGGCACTCCAGGTGGGCAGCCTCCACACGGACACGTAATCGATGAACTCCTGGACACGATCCGCGTTGTGCATGCAGGAAAGAAGCGGATCCCTCCCGACATCGCGGCCGAGTTGGCTGATCATGCTACCGACGACGCCCTGACGGAACGCGAAATCGACTTTCTTCGCAAGAGATTCTAGGTAAAGATAGCTCTTCACAACGATGAAATCATCTTTGCCGCGTATTCAGCTTATCGAGTGCACGCTTCAACTCTTCTAGCTTCTGCCCGGCTTCACCGAGCTTGCCTTCCGCCGTCAGGCGCTGGTAGTCGGCAAGGTCTTTGGCGGCTTCCGCGATAAGCGCGCTGCGATCCTCTGTGGGCTGGGGCGACGCGGCGGATGCCGGTGTGCTTCGCGACGGCTCGGCGGTGACCGCGGTGGCGCTCAGCGACGATACTCCTCCGCCGAAAAGAGCAGCCATCGCCGACTCGAAGGTTGGTCCGTAGGCCAGCCGATCTTGCAGCGCGAGCACGACGAGACGCAACTCCGGCATCGGACTCCGCTCCGCCTGCAGGTAAATCGGTTCCGCGTACAACAGCGCGCGCCCGGTTGGAATCACCAGCAATGCGCCGCGCCGTACGTGCGAACCTTGCTGATTCCAAAGCGTCAATTGCCCGGAAAGCTGCGCGTTCTGATCAATTCGTGCCTCGATTTGCAGCGGTCCATCGACCAGCTTCGTTTTAGGGAAGTTGTAGACAACCGACGTACCGTACTGTGCGCCGTCGCTACGCCCCGCGATCCAGCCGATCAGATTATTCCGGTTGGCCGGCGTAAACGGCAGAATCTCCACGAACTCCTCCCCGGTTTCGCCCGGCAGTTTCATCAGCACGAAGTTCGGCTGCATCGCCTGCGTTACTTGCTGACCGCCCTCGCTCATGCCAACTTCGGTGGCGACGGTCCACAGATCCTCACGGTTGTAGAACGCTTCTGGGTCCGTCATGTGATAAAGGCCGTAGACTTCCGCCTGCAATTTAAGCAACAACTCGGGGTAGCGCACGTGTTTGCGCAGTCCCGGCGGCATCGTGGCAGCATCCTTGAACAAACTCGGAAAGATGCGGCGATAGGCTGCGATGATCGGATCATCCGGATCGAACACGTAAAACTTGGTCGTACCATCGTAGGCGTCGACAACCACCTTCACACTGTTGCGCATGTAGTTGATGGGATTGCTGTCGAGCTGGTAATGGGTTGAGTATGGATAGCTGTCTGAAACTGTGTATGCATCCATGATCCACGACAGACGACCGTCGTCGCCGAGCACGATGTACGCATCTGGATCGTAGGTCAGGAAAGGCGCGAGCGTTGAGACGCGATCGCGTATGTTGCGGCGCATCAGCAACCGGCTATCCTTGTTCACGTCATCGCTGAATGGTAGCTTCGCAAGATCGCTTTGATCGAGTGCGATGATCAGTCGGCGCAAGAAGCCGCCGATTGCGATGCCGCCGTTGCCTTCGTACGACGTGAGGTTGTTAGTCGCGCCTTGCGGGTAGTTGAATTCCTGCTGCCGCGTCTTCACATAGACGTCAGTATTGGTCAACTCGCCGAAATAGATCTCTGGACGTGTCACCGCTAGACTACGCACCGTGCTCTGGACTGGCATGTTGCTCAAAATCAGGGTGGGGAGCCCTTCCGTCGTGAACCCATTGACCGGGTTCATCGTGATGCCATAGCCATGCGTGTAGATCAGCTTCTCGTTAATCCAGTTGCGACTGCTCTCCGGGAGCTTATCCACGTTCAACTCGCGAGCCGCGAGCATTACCTCGCGAGTCGTGCCGTCGATTGCATAGCGATCGATGTCGATGTCGGGGAAGTCGTAGTACGTGCGGATTTCCTGAATCTGTCGCAGCGTGTCCTGCAATGCGTGCCAGTCCCACAGCCGGATGTTTTGAAGCGTAGCCTGATTGTTAGCCGCTTCGGCAGCCTCAACCGTCGTCTCGGCCGGAAACTCGCGCTGCGCGACCCGGTTCAATCCGTAGGCCTGCCGCGTCAGATCGGTGTTGTACACGATGTAAGGCTTCTCGCGAACCAGTTCGTTCGGTTTGACGATAAAGCTGCTGACGTACCAGGCGACTGCTTGAACGACGACATAACAGACCGCGGCCGGAAGGATCGCCGCAATCAGCCAGCGGCCCCGTGGCACCCGCATCGCGTTGACGGCTGCGATTATCGCGCCGAGAACAAGCGCTGCGCAGACGACGAACATCCCGGCGATCGTGACGTGCGCGTCCGTATAAGTCACACCCCCAAAGATCGTGTGATCGTCGAACAATCGCTCGAACCGCCCGATATAGACGCGCATCGCGAGGATTAGCAGCAGAAACACAAACGTGATCGACAGTCCGCGCCAAGGTAATGTGACGGAGCGGCTGAGACGGCCGGCGAGCACACGGCTTCCGCCCGTGATAAGGACGAAGAAGACGGCTAGTAGACAGGTGATCACGGCTAGCGTAAGCAACCAGCCGGTGACGAGTTGCCACGCGGGAAGCGCAAACAGAAAGAAGTTCAGTGGCTTGCCAAAAATCGGTTCCACGACACTGCCAGTTGCACGGGGTGCGAACCAAAAGAGCGCCAACGCGGGCCACTCCGCCATCATGCCGGCGCCGGTTGCAGCGGCAATGGCCAGCGAAACGCCGAGCGCAATAAGGCGCAGGACCGGCTCAACCGGCAGCTTAACCGGTCGTCCGCCGATGAGAATCGTGTGACCGCTTGGCAAATCGGACAGATGCGACCGATTCAGAGCCACGAACGAACCGTACAGAATGAGAAATGTGGCCGCTGCAAAAGCCGAGAAGACTCCCCACTGAAGACTCAGTGTTTTCCAGAATACGTCCCCGTAGCCGAGCGACCTGAACCAGAGCACGTCCACGTAATTCGACAACGCGGTTCGACCGCCGAAGAAGATGCCCGCAACGACGGCGAGAATGAGAAGGAAGCGGCCACGCCGCCGAGGCGGTTGCGTCCGCGGATGGGTCGGCGGCCAGTCAATGGACTCGGGCATTGCCCTCCCTTATCATTAGAAGCACTTGCTTGAGCAGAGTTCCAGGAGATGGTATTGTACGCGGGTCGCACTTGTCAGTCGGATAATCACTCGTTCGTTCACCTTGCGAGCGTCTCTTCGGTTCGAAAACATCGAAATGCTGTTCAACTCGGTGTCGCTGCTTTAAGCAGTGTCGAAGCAACTGTTGAGACCTCCACCGCGACGAAGACGCTCGCCTCCTTATCGCCAAAGTTAATCTCGGTCGTCCCGCTTCCATAATCGCTGACGTGGTGAACGCGGTCCGGGTTGACGAAAGTTTCCCTGCCGTTGATGTCCTCAAACCTAACCAGCTTCATGTGAACCTCCTCCGTTGCACGTGTGCGTGTGCCACTCTGTCCTCATGTCGGTCTCCAAATCCCGCTTGCTTTGGACCAGCTGTTGTCTTGGACCTTGAGATTTCACGAACTCAGGATGTAAATTCCCAACCCGACGAACACCAGTGGTACAGCCCAATGACCCCACTGATCCACTGAACGCAGAATAAGCGAGTGGCTCCCGAGCCACCTGCCGACGAAACACCACAACGCAACCAGCCCGGCATACTCAATCAGGATCAGCCACAGCCTCGATCGCCCGATGACAAAGAACGGCACGTACACGCAAATGTTGTCAGCCCCGTTCGACAACGTCACGAGAGCGATAGATGCGACGCTCTCGACGCTGGTCCATGGCTTCTCCGAACTGGCTCGTATCGGCTGGAAGAGGCGTCTGATTCCTATCGCAAGCGGCAGCACACCGAGTGAATGAATCCACCGATGGGGTATTGCTAGAACGCCCCAAACGCCGATTAGACTGATGCCAACGATGGCCGCAAAACCAACGTACTGACCTGCCACGATGCGTCGTGTTGGAATCCGACGGGCAAAAAAGAAGGTCAGAAGAAACGCATCATCAATATTTGTGACGGCGAAAGTCGTCATGCTCGCAGACAGCACCGTTAGGTATTGATTCACAAAGGACTCTGTCTTTCCGTGCCGGGTGGCAAATGACGTTCTTCAAAAGCGGCTCCCCGCCGCATCGCTTTCTACCCACGTGCTCAACGGTCACGAGCGTTGCTAACCGCCTCCAGGAACCTGCGCGCGAGTTCGGCAATTCGGGCTGGCTGCCGCCGCCGGATGGCCTCTCTCGGGATCAACTCTCCGCCAATGCCCAGTGCAACCGCGCCAGCGGCAATAAAGCTGAATGCGGTCCTTTGATTCACCCCTCCCGCAGCGATCATCGGGACTTTCGGAAACATCGCCTTGAGATCTTGGATGTAACTGTATCCCCCGATATGTCCGCAGGGTACAACCTTGACGAAATCCGGACACAGTTTCCACGCCGCAATGACGCCGGTCGGAGTGAGGGTCCCTGGGATCACCACAACGTTCTGTTGAACGGCGAACTCTACGGTCGCGGGATCAAGGCCGTCGCTGGAAAGGAACTTGGCCCCGGCATCCAGGCAGCGACGCGCGGTCTCGACATCGTGGACGCTCCCGGCGCCGACAATCACTTCGGGCGTGTGCTGTACCACTTGTGCAATGACTTTGATCGCTTCGGGGACGGTCAACGTGACTTCGAGAATGGGAATCCCGCCGCGAGCGATCGCCTCGGCAGCGAACAGAGCATCCTCCGTCGACGACACGCGAATGGAGGGAATGATTCCGAGTTCTTCGATCCGGCTCCGTACGTCTTGCTTGTTCAACGATGTGGCTCCTCGGGCGACCGGTGCAATGTTCGCCGCGTGAACACTTACGTCTGAGCTCTTACGTCAACGCGGCGTAAGTCTCAGTGTGGAATCAGGGCAGCGCCCTCGTACCCACTGCCTGGCGCAACTGCTCCAGAGCGAGCAAGTATGAAGCCAGGGCTTGCCGGTAGGCAAGTTGCGTAGCCCGGTAGCTGCGCTCGGCATCCAGAAAATTGAGCAAGCTGATCCCTCCGTGCCGGTAAGCGTATTCGCTAATGTCGCGCGACCGCGTGGCTGCATCCAGGTACTTCGAAATGTACAGCAGCACTACTTTGTCATTCGTTCGCAGGCCCTGATAGGCATCGTAGACGTCGGTGAGGGCCTGACCGTTTGTCGCCTTTTCCAGTTCCTGTGCTTGAGTAATCGCGAAGCGTGCCTTAGCGATTTCGCCCTGGTTGCGATTAAAGATCGGCAGCGGAATGCTCCCATAGATGGTCGCGGCGTTGAGTCCGTTGACGTGAGAGTAATTGCCTTGAACGGTCACGTCTTGTTTTCCAATGGCCTTTTGCAGCGTCAACTGGCTGTTGGCAGCGGTCACGCCTTGTTGCGCAGCGCGCAGGTCCGGGCGATTTTGCAGGGCCTTCAGCTGCAAGTCCTCTAGATTGCCCTTCACTGGTTGATATTCGAAAGGACCAGCTACGTCGTAATCCTGAGCCACGGATTCGTATCCGAGTAGTTGTCGCAGGTCCGACAGCGATTGCACCCTAGCCAACTGCGCCTGTTCGACGTCGCTTTCAAATTGCAGCAGCTGCAGCTTGATCATCAGGTAGTCGTTCTCGCTGATGCCGCCTGCCTTGTATTGGTGCTCGCTGATATCGACGGTCTCCTGAAAGCTCTTTACGTCTTTCTGGGCCAGTTCGAGCGTCGATTCGGCGAGCTGCACGTTGTAAAACAGCGTGGCCACCTGAAACGTAAGACCGCGCCCGTTATCCTCCACCAGCGAACGCGTCTGGGCGGTGATATCTTTCTGCGCTTGCAGGCGGTCATGGCGCTTCCCGCCGCGTTCAATCAGGTAGCTGAGGCCGATGTCGCCTTCTGTGCTGTTGTTCAGATAATCGTTGGTTGACTGTCCGCTGTAGCTGCCAGGATTTTGCTTGGCGGGCGAGCCAAGAGGCAAATATTCCCAGTCCGCAAAGAGCGTGGGATTGGGGCGCAGGTTTTGCGTGATCTCTTCGGCTTGGCTCTGCTGAATCGTAGTCCGCGCGGCCAGCATGTTGTGGTTGTGCTGGAGCGCCATTTGGATGGCTTCGTCGAGCGTGATACTGGTTGGCCCGTTGCTTTGGCAGAATGCGGACCCCATCAACGCGCACGCCAGCACTGAGGGCACCATCAACCTGGAACCGATCTTCTGGAGCGATGCAGGACTATTCAAGGGCAGCCTCCGGTTCCGGAAGTTGATCGCCGTCTCTTGCGATCCAGACATAAAACGTCGGAAGCAAGATGATGCTCAGCAGCAGATCGGAAATCAATCCTCCCACGATCACGATTGCGAAGGGCCTCTGGGAATCCGATCCGATGTCGTGCGACAGCGCCGCGGGCAGCAGCCCTAGAGTGGCCACGAGCATCGTCATCATGATCGGTCGAAGCCGCAGTACCGCGCCTTCGACCGCGGCGTCTGGGATTGAGTAACCTCGGGCCCGCAACTGGTTGATGTATTCAAGCATGATCACACCGGTTTGCACCGACACGCCGAACAATGCCAGCATGCCCACGCCCGAGGACACGCTGAGATAGGTGCCGGTCACCAGCAGAGCCAGGAAGCCGCCGACCCGAGCCAGGCCGACGTTCAACAGAATGAGCGACGCCCATTTGTAAGAGCGAAACATGGTGTAGAGAATGATGAAGATGACGAGGATCGTCAGCGGAACGATCAAGGCAAGCCGCGCCTCGGCCCGCTTTTCGCTCTCGTATTCGCCGGACCAGGCAAGGCTGTATCCCGGCGGAAGTTTCACCTTCGCGCCGATCTGCTTGATCGCGTCTTCGACTGTGGTGCCCAGATCGCGGCCTCTCACGTTAAACGTTACCGCTACATACCGGGTGTTGCCTTCGCGGAAGATGTCGTATGCGCCATCCTTAACTTCCACGGATGTCAGCTGCGCCAGGGATACGCGTTCGCCTGACGGGGACAGCAGACGAACTCTCTCGATAGCCTGCTGTGTATTGCGGTAGGGGGCCTGGTATCGGACCACCACGTCGTAGCGCTGCTCGCCGATCAGCACCTGACTGACCGCGTTGCCTCCTACCGCAGTCTGCACGGCGTCCTGGATATCCGTGACGTTTATTCCAAAACGAGCTGCCAGGCGGCGGTCGATCGTCAAGTCGAGATTCGGCTGCCCGAAATCGCGTAAGAGCTTGACGTCGTGCATGCCCGGGATATCGGACATGACAGCGGTGACTTCCTCGCCCTTCTGCTCGAGAACCTTTAGGTCGTCCCCAAAAACTTTGAGTGCCAGTGAACCTTTGGTGCCCGTCATCGTTTCTCCGACGTTGTCTTCGATGGGCTGGGAGAAGTTCCAGATCGCGCCTGGATATTTCTCCAGGGCGCGGTTCATGGCGGCAATCAATTCCTCTTTGTTCTTGTGAAATACCGGGCGCCATTGATCGTGCGGCTTCAGGTCGACAAAATATTCGGTGTTGCCGAATCCACCCGTGTCGGTTCCGTCATCGGGGCGGCCCGTTTGCGACACGACTGTTTTTACCTCCGGGAAGGATGCGAAAACATAGCGGGCGTTGGTGGTGAATTTCTCGCCTTCCGAGAGACTCGTGCTGTTGGCCAAAGTGCCGCGGGCCCAGATGGCGCCCTCGTCGAGGTGCGGCAAGAACTCCGCGCCAATGACGCCACCAAACCCCAAGTAGAGCGTTCCGGCCAGAGCGGCGATGCCAACTCCGGCTACGACCCAGCGATGCTGAACTGCCCAGCGTAGCCGCTCGCGGTAACGCTCCGTCAGATAATCCATCACCCGGTTGCGCCGCTCATGGACCCCTTTGCGAAAAAATATGCCTGCAAGCACGGGCGCGACCAGAACCGAAAATGTCATGGCGCCCAGCAGTGCGAGCGCGACCGTCCAGGCCATGGGCCGGAAGAGCCGGCCCTCCACGCGTTGCAGCGTGAAGATTGGCAAATAAGCGGTGATGATGATCGCGATCGCATAGAAGACCGGCCGCTGCACCTCATGCGCAGCTTCGCGAATCGCTTCCGCGGGTGTCTTCTTGCTCGCCGATCCTTGTCCATGTCCGTTGTTCAAGCGACTCATGTGGCGAACGATGTTTTCGACCATTACCACCGCGCCGTCTACCACCATTCCGAAATCCAGTGCGCCCAGAGAGAGAAGATTGGCAGGAATATGACTCAAGTCCAACCAGATCGATGCAAAGAGCAGAGAGAATGGAATTGTCAACGCGACGATAAGAGCGGCACGTACGTTCAGTAGAAACAGGAACAGAATCACGCTGACCAGGATCATGCCTTCGGCCAGGTTGTGCATGACAGTGTGCAGGGTGAAATAGAGGAGATCGCTGCGGTCGAGCATGGGAACGACCTTCACGCCCGGGGGCAGGAGACCGTTGTTGAGTTCGTCGACCTTCTTGTGAATCGCATCGAGCGTGGGTTGCTCTTCAGCGCCTTTGCGCATCAGCACCGCGCCTTGGATGATGTCGGGCTCGTCGATGATGCGCCCGTCCTCCATGTGATTG
>Ga0187863_10001963_pt1 | contig 15991 bp, 7 predicted proteins | sample June2016WEW_11_1_FD_132975 | JGI IMG/M metagenome (GOLD analysis project Ga0187863, IMG submission 132975) | Peatland microbial communities from SPRUCE experiment site at the Marcell Experimental Forest, Minnesota, USA - June2016WEW_11_10 | ecosystem: Environmental > Terrestrial > Soil >... | reverse complement strand
TCAAGGTCCAGAGCCTCGGCTCACAAAAAGACCGGATACATTTGCGCAGACCAACCCGTCATCTTCACTTTTCGCTTGCGACACGGCGGCGGACCATACATTCCGTATAGCCGACTATACGGCAGCTGGCGTGGCGATAGCTGGGGATTCGAGGGGTTCTTTTCGGGGCGGGAGCAGGCGCGTCGAATTGAGAATGAAGGTCAGCTCCGAGGCAACGTGAATGAAGGCCGCGAGGAGGGGGTTGAGGTATCCGGCGGCAGCGAGGCCGATGCCGATGGTATCGACGATGAGGGTGCCGTAGAAGTTCTGCAGAATAATGCCGCGACAATTGCGGGCGACGCGGACGGTCTCCACGAACTTCATCAGGTCGTTGCCAATGAGGACGACGTCGGCGCTTTCGCGGGCTACATCAGTTCCGGCGCCCATGGCAACGCCGACGGTGGCTTCGCTGAGGGCGGGGGCGTCGTTGATGCCATCCCCCAGCATGGCGACCACCTTCCCCTGCCGTACCTGTTCGGCGATGAAGGCGGTTTTCTGATCGGGCAGCAACTCGGCGTGGAAATGACGGATGCCGAGATGGTCGGCGACCGCCTGCGCGGCGGGCTGCGTGTCACCGGTCAGCAGGACAACGTCGATCTTCATGCTCTGGAGGGCCTGAACCGCTGCAGCAGAACTGGGACGCAGCTGATCCGCGACGAGGATGGAACCGAGACTGCGCCCGCCACGCGCCACGAAGATCTCAGTGCCCTGGGGGGCAACGGCGCGCTGGGGCAAATCGAAACCGAGTTCGGCGAAGAGTGCGCGATTGCCGACGACCGTCTGTTCACCGCGCGCGAGGGCCAGGACACCCCGGCCGATGCGGTACTCGAAGTGATCGGGATGGGAGAGGGGGACGTTTTCCCGCCCGGCAAAGCGAACGATGGCGCGGCCTAGGGGATGCTCGGAGCTGCTCTCAGCGTTGGCCGCCGCTTCGAGCAGGGCGCGGGTGGCGATGCCCGGCGCGGGGTTCACTTCTGTCACCGCCGGCGTGCCGAAAGTGAGAGTGCCGGTCTTGTCGAGGAAGACCGTGTTGAGCCGGCCCAGCGCCTCAAGATAAATGCCGCCTTTGATGATGGATCCCTGGCGGGCAGCGCGGCCGATGGCGCCCAGGATCGCGAGAGGCGTGCCCGCCGCGATGCCGCAGGCGCCCGCAACAATGATGACGGAGATGGTGGAGCGGGTATTGTGCGTGATGAGGAAGGTGAGGACCGCCGCGCCCAGAGCGAAGTAGACAAGATAGCCGGAGAGCCGGTCGGCCATTTTCTGAATGGGCGCGCGCGAATGCTCCGCTTTCTCGACCGCTTCGATGATCCTGCCGAAGGTGGTTTCCTTGCCGAGGCGATCGGCGCGGACCTGCAGACTGCCGGCCTGGTTGATGGTGCCGGCATAGACTTCGCTGCCGGCGGACTTTTCGCTGGGCATGGGTTCGCCGGTGATCGCAGCTTGTTCCACGAAGGAATGGCCGCTGACCACCTGGCCATCGACGGGGATACGGCTGCCGGGGCGAATGACGACGATCTCGCCAGGGAGGATGGTCTTCGTGGGGACTTCGACGATCTGGCCGTCGCGCAGGACGCTGGCGACCTGGGGCAGGAAATCGAGCATGTCCTGGATGGCGCGACGGCCGCGGCCGACGGTGAGTCCTTCGAGAATCTCGGCGGCCAGGACAAACGCGGTGATGACGAGAGCGGTAAAGAATTCGCCGATGGCCAGAGCGGAAACGAGCGCGATGGTCATGGAGAGCTCCATGGTCATGCGGCGCTCGACGATGTTCTCCCAGGCCTCTTTGAAGATGGGGTAACCGCCGATCAGAGTGGCGGCGAGGCCGATGACGCTGAGGCGGTGGAAGGGTTCCCACCAGCGAAACCACACGGCCACAGCGGCGAGAGCCACGAAGGCGACGCGGAGGACCTCGACCAGCTCGATGCCGCCTCCATGGTGGGCGTCGTAATCGGGGCTGGGGGTGTGCTGCCCGCCTGCGTGCGCAGGCTGGGCAAGGTGAATGCGTTTCTCCGCGGGAGCGGAGGGGGATTCCTTCTGGTCGGCGACGGACATAGCGCCTCCAAGCGTCTAGTTGAAATACCTGCGGACGACTGAAATCAGCTCGTCGGCTGCTTCCAGCTGGGAGGGCTGGGATTTCTGGGAGGGGCTGAGCACATGAAAGCGCAGGTGTCCTTCGATGAGCTCGGCCATGAGGCCATTGAGGGCGCCGCGGCAGGAGGCGACGAGCTGGAGGATGTCCTCGCACTCGCTTTCGCCTTCGAGGGCGCGTTCGATCGCTTCGACCTGACCCTTAATGCGGCGGACGCGGGTCAGGGTTCTTTTTTTGTTTTTGGTGGTGTGGGACAAGGGGTTTTGCGCGAACCTTTCGTCACGAATAATATACTCCCCTATACTATCGGCACAAGTGAGGAGAGGCGATGCTGGAAACGAAGCGGCGGGTGATCGGCCAGATGATCGTTTGCCAGGGCTGCTGCTGCGGAGCCACGCAGAAAGACCGTCCTGCGGTTCCCACGGACTGGCTGAAGGAGGAGTGGCGCAGGCGTGGATTGCTGAAGCGGTTTCAGCTGACGGTGAGCGGATGCGTTGGTCCATGCGACGTGCCCAACGTGGTGGTCGTGCATTCAGAGGCCGGCTCGCAGTGGCTGGGTAACATCACGCAGTTCGATCAGTACCGCAGCCTGATGGAATGGGCGGTGCGCTCCGTGGCGACTGGACAGCTGCTGGAGTTGCCGCGCGAGTTTAGCGACCATCGGATGGAGCCGTGGCGTTAAATCTCACGTATTGCCTGGCCGCCGATGCGGTGCAATCCGCGACATGCGCCTATATTGCGCTCGTCACGATGGCCGGCCTCGCCGTAAATGCAGCGATCCATATCGCATGGTTCGACTCGATTACCGCTCTAGTGGGCGTTCCCATTCTCATAAATGAGGGCTGGTCGGCATGGAAAGGTCGCGGGAGTGGATGCTGCTGAGAAATACCGGCACCGGCTGGCCGCTGATCTGCGCGTTTTGCAGGTGACGACCGACCCGGGTTATAGTCTCAATAACATGCGCTTCGTGACGGCACAGCGGGGATCGCGGCTTTCCTGGGTTTCGCTCCTGGGAATCATCTGCGTCGCGCTGGTGCTGATGACCGGCATTCTGCAGGTCACCCACTCCCATCCCTCCGGCCAGATCGATCACGATTGCTCGCTGTGCGTCACGGCCCACCATGCGGTGCAGGCCGTGGTTGTGGTCACTCTGGCTGTCTCGTCACGCCAGGTCGCCCGCTTCGTTCCTGAAAGCTTCACCCCCGTTCCCCGGCAGCGCTTCGTTCTCAAGCTTGCCAATCGGCCTCCGCCTGTCCCGCCTGCTTTTGCCTAAGCAGAATTCCGTCTCCAGCGGAAACCCCAGGGACAATCCATCACCATTTGGAGGTCGTCTATGCGCACGTGCATGCGTGGCGCGGTTATTTCCATCTGCATTGCTCTGTTCTCCCTCTTCTCCTGTCCTCTGCCGGTTGCGGCGCAGGCTGGAGCCACTTCAGGAACTGTAACCGGCACAGTGACCGATCCCACCGGCGCGGTCGTCCGCGGCGCCAACGTCACCATCCAGAACCCCGTCAGCCAGTACGAGCGCTCGGTACAGACGGACAGCCTGGGGCACTTCCAGTTCCCCAACGTGCCCTACAACAGCTACCACATGACCGTGGTGATGACGGGCTTCGGCTCTTTTATCCGCGATGTGGATGTGCATTCCAGCACGCCCGTGACCGCCGCGGTAACCCTGAAGCTGGGCGCGGCCGCGGAAACGGTGCAGGTGAATGGGGAAGACCTGGTGAACGATGCGGCGAGTCTGGATACCCAGATGGACCGAAAGGCGTTCGCGGAGATTCCGCTGGAGAGCCAGTCGTCGGGGCTGAGCTCGCTGGTGACACTGTCGACCCCCGGCGTCTCCGCGGATTCCAACGGGCTGTTTCACGGCCTGGGCGACCACGCGGAAAACTCGTTTTCCATCGACGGGCAGCCGGTTACCGATCAACAGAGCAAGGTTTTCTCGAACCAACTGCCCAATGCCGCGGTGCAGTCGATGGATGTGATCGACGGCGCGCCCCCAGCTGAGTACGGAGACAAGACCAGCCTGGTGATCCAGGTGACCACCCGCTCCGGGCAGGGAGTGACCAAGCCGACCGGGACTATCTACTCCTCGTACGGAACCTTCGGGTCATCGTCGGGCGGCTTCGATCTGGGCTACGGAAAACAGAGTTGGGGGAACTTTATTTCTGTGGACGGGCTCAATACCAGCCGTTTTCTCGATCCGCCCGAGTTTGCAGTCTTCCACGACAAGGGCAATGAGGAAAACGTCTTCGACCGCATTGATGATCAGCTCGACAAGGCGGATTCGCTGCACCTCAACCTCGCCTACTCCCGCTCGTGGTTCCAGACGCCCAATACCTACGACAACCTGAACGTGGGAGGCGTGAACTTAGCGGGAACCGCGGTGAATGGGCCAACCGACCAGCGATCGAAGATCGGGACATTCAACATTGCGCCGAGCTACACACGGGTCATTAACCAGTATTCGGTGTTTAATCTGGGCGTCTATCTGCGCAAGGATAACTACCACTATTACCCGAGCGCGGATCCGTTCGCCGACCTGGGTCCGATCCAAAATGAGAGCATCGCGCAGGATCGAAGCCTGGCCAACGACGGCGTGCATGCCGATATTTCCTGGGTCCGGGGCATCCACAACGTCAAGCTGGGCGCCATGTATGAGCACACCTTCCTCAACGAAAGCGATCCCCTGGGGATCGTGAACCCCGCTTATCTGGATTCGCTGAACGACGCGAACGGCAATCCATGCATGTCTGGCGGGACGCCGGATGTGCCCCTCGATGCGCCGTGCACGAATCTGTATCCCTACGATTTGACTCGCGGCGGCAGCTATTACGACTTTCGGGGCCACACGGATGTGAAGGAGCTGGCGCTCTATCTCGAGGACCAGATCAAGACGGGCAACTGGCTGTTCAACGTGGGCATGCGCGGCGACCTTTACAACGGGCTCGCCGATGCCAGCCAGCCGGAACCGCGGCTGGGCGGTTCTTACAACCTGAAACGGACCAACACGGTGCTGCGGGCCTCGTATGCCCGGACGCTGGAGACACCGTTCAACGAGAACCTGGTGCTGGCCAGCCGTGGCTGCCTTAACGACGTGGTGAATCCACTGCTGCTGTGTTCGGCAGGTGATTCCGGGGCGCTGTCGCCCGGCTTCCGCAATGAATTTCACGGAGGGCTGCAGCAAGTCGTGGGCCGGCACTTCGTAGTCAGCGGGGAGTACATCTGGAAATACACCCACAACGGTTACGACTTCAGCGTGCTGGGCGACACGCCCATCACTTTCCCCATCGAGTGGCATAACTCCAAGATTCCTGGTTATGCCCTGCGCGCCAACGTCACGCCGGTGCATGGATTCAGCGCCTATGTCGTCATGTCCTCAGTGGCCGCGCGCTTCTTCCCGCCGCAGATCGGCGGCGCGGGCGCCACCGTGGGTCAGACCGGGCTGCCCTTCCGCATCGACCACGACGAGAAGTACAACGAGACGACCCATTTTCAGTATCAGCTGCCGGGGCGGCACAGCCCGTGGTACAGCTTCAACTGGAGATACGACAGCGGTCTGGTCGCCGGCAACGCACCGTGCTATGGAACTGCGGATCCCAACAGTCCGTGCCTGGTGTCGTCGACGACTCTGAACGGTGAACCCGCGATCAAGATGGTGAATGCGTTCGGCGCTCCTCTGACCGCCAATCAGGAGTTTGAGGCGGGTTTTGCTTGCAACGGATCCCGCGCGACGCCGTTCAGCGGGTTGCCGAGTGTTTGCCCTGCCACGGAATTCACCTCGAGCCTGATCTCTATTCCCGCTCCGAACAAAGGCGACAACGACAAGAATCCGCAACGCATCGACCCGCGCAGTTTGTTCGACATGGCGTTGGGCGAGAATGACCTCTTCCACGGCGATCGCTATAAGTGGGGCGCGCAGGTCACCGCCATCAACGTGACCGATAAGTACGCGCTTTATAACTTCCTCTCCACCTTCAGCGGCACGCACTATGTCACCCCGCGCGCCATCACGGGCCAAATCACACTGTCGTTCTAGCTGACGGCGGCGGGAGGCGGCCCTTTGCCGGACGCCTCCCGTGCGCGTGGGAGGGTTCTATGGCCGCAGTGCATCTGTGGAAGCGCGGAAGCAAAAGGCACGTCGCGCAAATACGCTGGAAGCGCTGGGAAATCATCCACGCGCTCATCCTCTCCCTGCTGCTGTCGGCGTTCGGCCTGTGGGTAGGAATTTGGGTGGCGACGCATCACTTCGACTGAGTGCCGAATCGGGGGGAGGCAGAGAGACCGTGAGTGCATAATCGCCAAAAATGCGCTCATCGAGATCTTTGGGACGGGCAATCTGCGCGTTCTGGGCGTATCACCGGCAATCCGGAAATTACGCATCGGTTAACATCGGCTCGCAGTGTTAACACAGTCGTTACTCCCGTATTGCCGACCGACCGACCAAAGCTCGAAAAAACAGGCGGGAGCGGCTCAATGAGTGCGTTGGCCTGTAGTTGACAGTTCAGATTGAAATCTCAAGTTTGCAGATGTGGCCGGTAACGTCCATCGCTGCCTTTGTGATTTTCAGCGCGAGGGTGTGAAGAAGCGACGAGACATTGACGCCGAGGTATTCGGCGGTCGGAAGTCGATACAGCTTGCCGTGACGTGTGATGGCGCGTTCGAGTCCAAGGCCACTCATCAACGCATGGAAGCGGTCGTACTGCTCACGGGTGGGACTGCCGAACAACTCTGCTCTGCAAGTCACATTCATGGGGGAGTACCTCTGGCGTCATCATGGCACGGGAATGGCCAGAGGACAACAGTAGCGCAGGGAGGTATCCGCTCCCTTAACAGGACCGCAAATGACATTGCAACATTTTGCCACGTAGTCAGCCTGCAGTGATCGCAACTAACTACACCATTTTTCATCGACTTACAGCATGTTTGGCGGAGAGGGAGGGATTCGAACCCCCGATACCCTTACAGGTATGCCTGATTTCGAGTCAGGTGCATTCAACCGGGCTCTGCCACCTCTCCGTACGCGCGCAGTGTTGGAGGCTCCAGATGAGATTATCGCATCGCGGGAATGGAACGTCACCTGGGATGGTCGAGGGCCGGATGAGCGGGAGGGCGCGCAAAATGAAATGGCCGGACCTTATCGGGTCCGGCCATTGAGGGTTGAGGTGAAGGGAGCCGCGGCTCTGACTACTGGACAGTCAGAGTGACGGTGGTCGCGTGGCTGACCGTTCCACTGGTCGCCTTGATGGCGATGGTGTACGGTGTTCCCTTATTCCCGCCCGAACCGAAGCCGCTGCCGTTACTGCTGCCGCAACCGGAGAGCGCCGTGGTTGCCACGATGCCGCCGAGGGCGAGCAGAAGCAGACAGATCATCTGACCGAAGCGACGTCCCTGACGGCGCATTCTCCGCGTGCCCACGAGAGGCAGGAGGAGGAATGCGAGCGCCACCGGGATGAGCTTGCGCCCGGTCGAGAGAGACTGGACCGCAGCCGAGGAGCTGACGGTCGCGATGGCGACGGAGACGGTCTGTGGACCGGCACCGACAGCAACGGTGGACGGAGTAACGGTGGCGGTCGCACCCGGCGGCAGACCCGTTACCAGGAAGGTGACCGGACCAGGATACGGCTGACCGGCGATGGCCGGCGCGACCGCTACCTGATAGGTGAAGGTGGTGCCGGCAAGCCCGGTTTGGGTGGCCGGCGACGCGGAGATGGTGAAGTCAAGCCCGCCGACCGTGACGATGATCGGAGAGGCAGTGCTGCTGCCGGTGAAGTTCGTGTCGCCACTGTAGACCGCCGTCAGCGAGTTCGAGGAATTCGGCGCCAGGGTTGTGGTGGAGTAGGTGGCGATGCCTCCGGCCAAGGTTGCCGTATCGAGCAGCGTGGTGCCGTCGTAGAAGCTAACGGTGCCTGTCGGGGTACCGGTGGTCGCCGAGGCAACGGTCGCCGTGAGTGTGACCGTGGCTCCGGGGTTGACGGAGGTGTTGTTCACCGCAAGCGTGGTGGTGCTGGCCGCCTGGGTGACGGTGAGGGTTCCGTCATTGATCACGATGGTGTAATCGCTCAGATTCGCTCCGGCGGGGCTGGGGACGATTGGGTACGTTCCAACGTTGGAGAGAGTCGTCGCGGTGGTCGTGAAGCTTTCCGTGAAGGTGTCACCGTTCTGCTGGCCGGTTATGGTTCCGGTGAAGGTTGGGTTCGCCGTGCCATAAACCTTGCTGGCATTGTTGGCCGAGACGGTCAGGGTTTGGGTGGTAACGGTCAGGGGCGAGGTGGCTGTCGCGGTTTTGTAATCGACGGCGTCAGTCGGCGTGAAGGTGGCGGTTAGGGTGTAGCTGCCCTCAGCCAGCACCGTGGTGCCGGTGACAGCAACAGCGGAGCCGCCGGTGGGCGTCGCCGTGTAGGCGAAGGCACCCGCGACGGAGGCGCTGTTCAGGGCGGCGGTGGCGTTGAGCAGCGCCGACAGATTGGTGCCGTAGGCGATGGTGGTGGCCGGCGTCCAGGTAATGGTGGGCTGCGCCTGGTTGACGGTCAGGGGAACCGACTTCGGCGGCGGCGTGGCGTACTGGGTGGTGTTGGTCGGCGTAAAGGTGGCGGTCAGCGTATAGCTGCCGGCAGCCAGGACTGTAGTCGCGGTGACCGTTGAAGCGGATCCACCGGTCGGCATCGCCGTGTAGACGAAGGTTCCCGGCACGCTTACGCCGTTATAGACGGCGGTCGCGTCGAGGGTGGTGGTGAGGTTGGTTCCGTAGGTGATTGCCGGCGGATTCGCCCACGTGATCGAAGTTCCCGCCGAGTTCACGGTGAGGCTGAAGGTGGCGGTGGCCGTCGCGCTGTTGGCGTCGGTGACCGTCACGGTGTAGGTGGTCGCATTGGTGGTCACCGTCGGGGTACCGGTGATCTGGCCGGTGGCCGGGGCCATGGCGAGACCCGTCGGCAGGGCCGGCGAGACACCAAAGCTGAGAGGCGCAGTTCCACCCGCGCCGGTAACCGGCGTGAACGGAGTCGCGGCCACATCAGCAAGCAACGTGGTTGTGGGTACGGCCGTGGTTGCCGTCAGAGTACCGTTCACCGTGAGGCTGAAGGTAGCGGCGGCGGTGGCACTGGCAGCATCGGTGACCGTGACGGTGTAAGTTGTCGCGGCACTGACCACCGTCGGCGTGCCGGTAATCTGGCCGGTTGCCGGGGCCATGGTCAGACCCGTCGGCAATGCCGGCGCGACACCGTAGCTGAGCGGCGCAGTGCCGCCGGCGCCGGTGACCGGCGTGAATGCCGTCGCCGCGTGGCCTTCCGTGAGGATGGTGGTGGGAATCGCAGTGGTGGCAGAGACCGATCCACTCACCGTGAGGCTAAAGGTCGCGGTGGCGGATGCGCCGTCAGCGTCGGTAACCGTGACGGTATAGACGGTCGCAGCACTGGCTGCGGCCGGTGTGCCGGTGATCTGGCCGGTGGCTGGGGCCATGGTCAGCGCTGCAGGCAGCGCCGGCAGGACGCTGTAGGCCAACGGCGCCCTTCCACCCGCGCCTGTGACGGGGGTGAAGGCAGTCGCCGCATGGCCAGCGGTCAGCGTGGTTGTCGGTATGGCAGTCGTGGCCGTCACAGCGGTATCGACGGTTAGGGTGAAGGTGGCGGTGGCAGTTACGTTGTTGGAGTCTTTCACCGTCACCGTATAAACCGTCGCGGCACTGGCCGCGGCGGGCGTGCCGGTGATCTGGCCTGTCGCTGGAGCCATAGTCAGAGTTGCAGGCAGGGCCGGCAAGACACTGTAGCTCAGCGGTGTCGTGCCACCCGCACCCGTGACCGGCGTGAACGGAGTCGCTGCATGACCCGCCGTCAGAGTGGTCGTGGGTATAGCAGTGGTTGCTGACAGAGCGCCACTCACCGTGAGGCTGAAGGTCGCCGTGCCAGTCGCGCCATTTGTATCGGTCGCGGTGACGGTGTAGACGGTGGTGGCACTGGATGCGGCGGGCGTGCCGGTGATCTGGCCTGTCGCCGGAGCCATGGTCAGAGTTGCAGGCAGGGCCGGCAAGACGCTGTAAGTGAGCGCTCCCGTGCCGCCCGTGGCGGTGACCGGTGTAAAGGCTGTTGCGGCTACACCTGCCGTCAGCGTGGTGGATGGTACGGCAGTGGTTGCTACCACCGCGCCGTTCACGGTCAGGCTGAAGGTTGCTGTGCCGGTTGCACCGTTTGTATCGGTCGCAGTGACGGTGTAGACGGTCGTGGCACTGGCTGCGGCTGGCGTGCCGGTAATCTGGCCGGTGGCCGGGGCCATGGTCAGGGTTGTCGGCAACGCCGGCAAGACGGTGTAGGTGAGCGCACCGGTGCCGCCCGTGGCCGTGACCGGCGTGAACGGCGCCGCCGCATGGCCAGCGGTCAGGGTGGTCGTGGCTACAGCGGTGGTTGCCGAGACCGCGCTGTTAACGGTCAGGCTGAAGGTGGCCGTGGCGGTCACGTTGTTGGCGTCTTTCACCGTCACGGTGTAGACGGTGGCGGCGCTGGCCGCGGCAGGCGTGCCGGTGATCTGGCCCGTTGCTGAGGCCATGGTCAGAGTTGTGGGCAGTGCCGGCAAGACGCTATACGTCAGCGGCGCCGTTCCGCCCGCACCGGTAACCGGTGTGAATGCCGTTGCCGCGTGGCCCGCGGTCAGCGTGGTTGTGGGTATGGCGGTCGTCGCCGAAAGCGGACCGTTCACCGTCAGGCTAAAGGTGGCTGTGCCGGTCGCGCCATTTGTATCCGTAGCGGTGACAGTGTAGACCGTGGTGGCACTGGCCGCCGCTGGTGTGCCGGTGATCTGGCCTGTCGCCGGGGCCATGGTCAGACTTGCAGGCAGCGCCGGCAAGACAGTGTAGGTGAGCGCTCCGGTTCCGCCTGTGGCTGTGACCGGTGTAAAGGCTGTCGCCGCTACACCTGCAGTGAGCGTGGTGGACGGTACGGCAGTGGTTGCTACCACCGCGCCGTTCACGGTCAGGCTAAAGGTGGCCGTGCCGGTCGCGCCGTTGTGGTCGGTGACGGTCACCGTGTAGACGGTGGCGGCACTCGCCGCAGCCGGCGTGCCGGTGATCTGGCCGGTCGCTGCGTTCATGGTCAGAGTTGTCGGCAGCGCCGGCAAGACGCTGTAGGCCAGCGGCGCTGTTCCGCCGGAGCCTGTCACCGGTGTGAATGCCGTTGCCGCGTGGCCCGCGGTCAGGGTGGTCGTCGGGATGGCCGTGGTTGCCGAAACTGCGCCATTCACGGTCAGGCTGAAGGTGGCGGTGCCGGTTGCGCCGTTCGTATCCGTCGCGGTGACGGTGTACGTGGTGGTCGCGCTGGCCGCGGCCGGGGTGCCGGTGATCTGGCCTGTGGCCGGGGCCATGGTCAGAGTTGAAGGCAGCGCCGGCAAGACGGTATAGGTTAGCGCTCCGGTGCCGCCCGTCGCGGTAACCGGGGTAAAGGCTGTTGCCGCGTGGCCCGCGGTCAGCGTGGTCGTGGGCACGGCAGTGGTTGCCACCACTGCGCCGTTGACGGTCAGGCTGAAGGTGGCTGTGCCGGTCGCGCCGTTCGTATCGGTCGCGGTGACGGTGTAGGTGGTGGCCGCACTGGCCGCAGCTGGCGTGCCGGTGATCTGGCCGGTCGCTGGAGCCATGGTCAAAGTTGTCGGCAGCGCCGGCAGGACGGTGTAGGTGAGCGCACCGGTGCCGCCTGTGGCTGTAACCGGCGTGAAGGCTGTGGCCGCGTGGCCCGCCGTCAGCGTGGTCGTCGGTACGGCAGTAGTTGCCACGACCGCGGCGTTCACCGTCAGGCTAAAGGTTGCGGTGGCGGTCGCGTTGTTGTGGTCGGTGACGGTCACCGTGTAGGTGGTCGTCGCACTGGCCGCAGCCGCTGTTCCGGTGATCTGGCCCGTCGCCGGGGCCATGGTCAGCGATGCAGGCAGTGCCGGCAAGACGCTGTAGGCCAGCGGCGCCGTGCCACCAGAGCCGGTGACCGGTGTGAAGGGCGTTGCCGCATGGCCGGCCGTCAACGTGGTCGTCGGTACGGCCGTGGTTGCCGAAACGACGCCGTTCACGGTCAGGCTGAATGTGGCGGTCCCGGTTGCTCCGTTCGTATCCGTCGCGGTGACGGTGTACGTGGTGGTCGCGCTGGCCGCGGCCGGCGTGCCGGTGATCTGGCCGGTCGCCGGGGCCATGGTCAGAGTCGCAGGCAGGGCCGGCAAGACGGTGTAGGTGAGGGCGCCCGTTCCGCCCGTGGCGGTGACCGGCGTGAAGGCTGTTGCCGCCACACCCGCGGTCAACGTGGTCGTGGGTACAGCGGTGGTCGCCACCACCGCGCCGTTCACGGTCAGGCTAAATGTTGCTGTGCCGGTTGCGCCGTTGGTATCGGTCGCGGTGACGGTGTAGGTGGTGGTCGCGCTGGCCGCGGCCGGCGTGCCTGTGATCTGGCCGGTCGCCGGGGCCATGGTCAGAGTTGCAGGCAGTGCCGGCAAGACGGTGTAGGTGAGCGCTCCCGTGCCGCCGGTGGCCGTGACCGGGGTGAAGGCCGTGGCCGCGTGGCCAGCGGTCAGCGTGGTCGAGGCTACGGCGGTGGTGGCGGAAACCGCTGGATTGATGGTCAGGCTGAAGGTGTTGGTCGCCGTCGCGTTGTTGTGGTCCGTGACGGTCACGGTGAAGACCGATGATGCGTGGGTCGCGTTCGGCGTGCCGGTAATCTGGCCCGTCGAGGTGTTGTAGGCCAGAGTCCCGGGCAGCGCCGGCAAGACGCCGTAGGCGAGAGGCGTGGTGCCGCCGGAGCCGGTCACGGGTATGACTGGCGTTACCGCGTGATTCAGAGTGAACGCAACGGTGGCAACCGACTGGGTCGCAGTCAGCGTCGCGTTGACGGTCAGATCGAAGGTTGCCGTAGCGGTTGCGCCGTTCGCGTCGGTGACGGTCACGGTATAGGTCGTTTGTGCGCTGGCCACGCTCGGCGTGCCGGTGATCTGGCCTGTCGTTCCGGACATGGTGAGGCCTGTGGGCAGAAGCGGCAAAACGCCGTAGCCCAGGGTTCCTGTTCCGCCCGAGCCGGTGACCGGCGTGAACGGCGTGGCCGCCGTGCCTTCGGTCAGGACCGTCGATGCGACCGCAGTGGTTGCGGTGACAGCGGTGTTCACGGTCAGGCTGAAGGTTGCAGAGGCGTGATTGCTTGCCGTGTCCGTAACGGTGACCGTGTAGGTGGTCGTCGCACTGGCGGCAGCGGCCGTGCCAGTGATCTGGCCGGTCGTGGTGCTCATGGCCAGGGTTGCAGGCAGCGCGGGCAAGACGCTGTAGGTCAGTGCGCCCACGCCACCGGAGCCGGTCACTGGCGTGAAAGGAGTCGCCGCGTGACCCGCGGTCAGCGTCGTTGAGGCGACGGCCGTGGTCGCCGTCACCGCAGTGTCAATGGTGATGGTCTTGGACGAATCGTTGTTGGACTCGAGTGAGCCGCCTGGATCGGTATAAGCAGCAACCACGTAATAGGTGGCGGCCGGCTCGTTCGCCGGAATGGTGTAGGTGACGTTGCCCGTGGTGCCAGAGGCTACGGCAACAGGACCGACGGCGGTGCCAATGACCGGACCGCCGGCGCTGCCGCTGTGCACGGAGAAGTTGACGTAGCCTTCATTGACGGTCGAGCCGCTGGTGACGTTCGCCTTGAGCGTCACGGGAACAGCGGTGGCGCTGACGAGGAAGGCAGCCGGAGAAGGCGTCACCTCAGTGACGGTGTCCGCGGTAGAGCCGGCGGCACCGATGGTGAGGTTTTCGGGACCGGCGGTCAGGGTATCGGCGCCGACGACCAGCATGCTGACGTTCAGAGTGTCGGCGCCCGTTGCGTCGACGGTAAGAGCACTAAAGGTCGCGCCCGTGCCACCGACAGTGACAGCGGAGGTTCCGGTGGCGGTTCCAGTGCCGGCGAAGATCAGGGGCACCGTTACGCCGCCGGCGTTGTTGCCACTCTCAGTGACGGATACGACCACTGGAGGCGTGGTTCCGGCGATGTTGATGGAGCCGAGATAGGGAGTGCCAGGGGCAACGAATGCCACCGCGGTGTAGTCGGTTTGGACCGAGCCGGAATCAGAGCAGTTGGCGACACCGTAAGGGGCGGGAGTGGCGTTGGAGAAGCCGCGCTGGTCGGTGGAAAAGCCGGACGGAATATCGGCCCGCAAGCCACCGCAGATTGCGCTGCTGCCCGGTTGGGGCAGGATGGTAGAGGTTGAGCCGCCGTAGTTACCCAGAGCGGAGAGAGTGGCGGCAGTGGTCAGGTAAGCGTTGCCAGAACCGCTGCTCGGGCAATCGGGAGACGAGCTCGGATCGCACTCCGAAGTTTCCCCGAAGATGGAGTTTGTGACAGTCAGCGCATAACCGCTGCTGTGGATGCCGCCGTTGGTGTTTCCTGCAAACGTGGTGTTCTGCACCGTGAGGGTGCCCTGGTTATAGACGGCGCCGTCGAAGGTGGCGGTGTTGGTGACGTTTCCGGAGAAGGTGTCGTATTGCAGCAGGACGGGATTGGTCGTGTCGAGATAGATCGCGCCGCCGTCGTTCCCAGTATTGGCGGAGAAGGTGCTGTCCGTAACGGTCAGCGGGCCGCTGCTGGTGATGGCGCCACCGCTGCCGCCTTGTCCGGGAGTGTTGGACGCGGTGTTGCCGGAGAAGGTGGAATTCGTAACTGTGAGCGCGCCGGTGTTGAGAATGGCGCCGCCTTCGCTGGGATTGGACTGGCCGCCACCCGTTGCACTGCCGGCGGTGTTGTTGAGTAAGGAGCTGTTGCTCACACTCAAGGTGCTGGCGTTAAAGATGGCGCCGCCGTAGCCCTGGGCGAAGCCGCCGGAAGCGACGGTCGCGGTGGAAGCATTCTGAATCGTCAGATTGGCAATACTGAGCGACGAGCCGCCATCGACCCAGAACGCCTGGTAGGTGCCCTTGCCGTCGATGGTGAATCCACCGGAGGGACCGGTGATGTCAATCGCACCTTCGATCTTGGGCAGGATACCGGTGAGCGTAAGCGTAGCGCCGTTCAGGGTGGAATCAATGGTGATGTCGCCGTTGCCCTGTGTATTCGCAGCGTTAATTGCCTGACGAAGCGTGCACGTGGCGCCGCAGGTTGTGCCGTCAGTATCGGCGCTCGACGTCACTTTGAAGAAATTGGTCTGGACCGCTCCGGCGTCGGTGAGGCCTGTTCCGCAGGTCGCATCGAGTGGGAGCCCGCGCTGGTCGACGGTGAGAGCGGTGCCGCCGACATTCAGTGCGCCGGCGGTGGTGCCGCCGCAAATGGCCGCGCTGCCGGACTGAGGCACCATGGTCTCGGTAAGGCCGCCGTTGAAGCCGAGCGCTCCGAGGTCGATCGCGGAGGGCGCCGTGATGTTGCCGTTGCCATCACCCGTCGAAGGGCACCCGGCCCCGTTCGCTGAGCCGGCGCTGTAGCACTCCTCGGTGTTCCCCGAATCACCCGGAGAGCCCACGATGCTGTCGGTGACGGTCATGGTACCGGCATTGTTGAGAGCGCCGCCCTCGCCGGCAGCGGCAGTGTTGTTCCAGAAGGTGCTGTCGTGAATGGTCAGGGTGCTGCCGTTGTCGTTGAAGATGCCGCCGCTGCCGGCACTGGCGCCGTCGGTTCCAGTTTGATTGTTGGTAAATGTGCTGTCGCTGATGGTCAGCGTCACGGGCGTGTAGGTGTAAATCGCGCTGCCTATCCAGGCGGAGTTGCCCGAGAAGGTACTCTGGTAGATCGTGGCAGGTGAGCCGATGGCGTAGAGGGCGCCCGCGAGACCGCCGCCGGAAGCGGGGGCGGAGTTATTGGAGAAGGTAGTGCCGGTTACGGTGAGCGCGCCGGCCGCGAGGACTCCGCCGGCGCCGTTCGCCGCAGAGTTACCGGT
>Ga0187863_10001960_pt1 | contig 16006 bp, 19 predicted proteins | sample June2016WEW_11_1_FD_132975 | JGI IMG/M metagenome (GOLD analysis project Ga0187863, IMG submission 132975) | Peatland microbial communities from SPRUCE experiment site at the Marcell Experimental Forest, Minnesota, USA - June2016WEW_11_10 | ecosystem: Environmental > Terrestrial > Soil >... | reverse complement strand
GTTCAGGATTACATTTTGCCGACCGTAGCGTATGTGGGCGGGCCCGCGGAACTGGCCTACATGGCGCAATCGCAGACGCTCTACCAGGATTTGTTGCATCGTATGCCGGTGATGTTGGCGCGTAGCGGATTCACCCTGCTGGATGCGCGAACCGCCAAGCTGCTGGATAAGTACGGACTCACGCTGCCGAATCTTTTCCGTGGCGAGGAAGCGACGCGCGAATTGATTGGCCAGCGCCTGATTCCGCCAGCTGTGGCTCAAGAGTTTGAAAAAATTCAGACGGCCGCTGCCCGGTCGCTGGATGAACTGGGCGCCGTACTGCATTCGTTCGACCCCACGCTAGCAGCGTCGGCCGAAAAGAGCCGCGCGAAGATCCTCTACCAACTTTTGAAGTTGAAAGGCAAAACCGCTCGCGAAACGCTCAAGCGCGATCAGCGCGCCACTGAGGACGCACGCTATATGTCGGGTTTGGTCTTTCCCGAAAAGCATCTGCAAGAGCGCTTCTATTCGATACTCCCGTTCGTCGCCAAGCACGGTTTGGGCTTGATGGACACGCTATATGCGAACGTCAATCTCGAGTGCCCGGATCATAAAGTGCTGGCCGTGAACTAGGTCGTGAACTAGGGGCTAGCACCCGTGCTACCCTCGAAATTCAACTCATGAGAATCAATAGTGTGAAGAAGGCGCTGGCCGATGGCAAGCTGCAATTGGGCTGCGGATTTGGCCAGCTTCGCTCGCAGGATGTCGCGCGTATCCTGGCCGACGCGGGATTTCAATGGGCATTCATCGACACCGAACATGGCGGATTCGATCTCGAAACAGTGCAGGATATCTGCCGTATCTCAGTCGTAGTGGGATTGAGCCCGATCGTGCGCGTGGCCGAGCTTCAGTATTCGCTGGTTACCAGAGCTCTCGATGCGGGCGCGCAGGGAATCATTTTCCCTCGAGTGGAATCGCCGGATCTGCTAGCCAAGGCCATCACTTGGATCAAATATCCGCCACTAGGCGTCAGAGGATTCGGATTAACCGCGCTGCAGGTTGATCACGAAAAAGTGACCATTCCGCAGATCATCGAGCACATGAATGCGAACACTATGGTTGTTCTGCAAATCGAGACCAAGCGCGCTGTCGAGGCTCGCGATGAGTTGTTGTCGGTGCCGGGAATCGATGCTGTGATGATTGGGCCGGCGGACCTTTCGGTGTCGCTCGGCGTAGGCGGCGAATTCCAGCACCCGCTGATGGTGGAAGCGATGGAGAAGATCCGCGACAGTTGCGTGGCGCATGGCGTTGCGCCGGGGACCCAGACTCGGTCAGTCCCACAGGCCAAGTTCTGGCGCGAGCGTGGCATGCGATTCCTGGGCTGCAGCAACGAGACGGGAATGCTGTATGAGCGCGCCTGCGAGTTGGTGCGCGAGCTGAGCTGAGGCTGGTATACTCGAAGTCGTCCCACCTGACGCACACGCTGGAGTGGCGGAACTGGCAGACGCACGGGACTCAAAATCCCGCGGCCTTCACTGGTCATGAGAGTTCGACCCTCTCCTCCAGCACCACTATCTTTTCAATAACATAACGACAGAGTCAGGCTTCGTCGGGCAATATCGGGCAATGAAGTACAACTGAGGGCATGGTTTGGCCGCTATGGCGGGGGTGGTGGATCTCTCGCAGGACCGCCTGTTCGGCAGCGTTTCGGACCGTCAGCAAAGGGGCCTAATGCATACCTTTCGCGAATTCTCGCGGAGCGCCTACAATTCTCGGCGTAAAGCGCTGACCAAAACTATTTGACGGAATATGCGGGCTCAACCAACAGCACGTCAGTCCAACCCAACAGGTCGTTCTGGTAATGCATGTCATAAAATGATACTAAGCGAAAACCGTGACCGAACAGGAACTTTAGTGTCTCGTCAACTCTCGGCAATCCTTGGTACATCGAGGAGAAAATGACTTCGATATATACGAGCCGTACTCTTTTTCGCTCGAACATTGTGTTGGCACCGCGCAGCACGTCGAGATCGAACCCCTGCGTATCGGACTTGAGCACATCAATGTGATCTATGCCGGCGAGCCCACAGTACTCGTCAATCGTATCAAGCTGAATGTCAATGCGCTGCTTCACCGAGCCCCAGCAATCCTGCCCTGGCTCGAGAAACGAGCTCTGCTGCGGGCGCTCGTTCTCGACAAAGGTCTTGATCTCACGACGGGCGCCCAAGCCAGCGTTCGTTAAATGAAGCCCGGTGAATGCCCAGCGTCCGTTCACGCAAAGTCTGAAACGTTGACGGGCTCGGCTCGAAGGAATGGATGGTTGACTGTTTGAAGTGCTGGCGAAAGTTGCGAATCGTTTGCCCGACGTTTGCTCCGACGTCGAAGAGAACCGGCGTTCTGGACTCCACAAAACGGGACATATCTGCAAAAGGATCGCTGCCGAGACTCTGAGTGCGCCGCATCTGATACCCGAGACGGGAGAACGCGTATTTTATTACCGTCTTATGCAGTTGCATGCTTAAACTATAAGGCTCCGCGCCAGAATCCGACAAGACCGGCATCTCAAGCTGCTTTCCTGAAAGCCACAATTCGGTTCTGGTTGCGGCTAGCCGTTGTGCCTTGAGCAACAGGTATCGCAGATTGCTGTACCCACGGCCACGGCGTAAGAGAGACTTGATGTCCCCATTAATAGCTTCCATCATGCCCAGAGGCACTTTGGTGCGACAGTAGTTCAAAATGCCTTCCAGATGGTTCACGGGCCATGCCCAAGTATAAGGCACAACATTTCTGATTTAACATGTCTTTTGGGAATATTGTCAGGCGGTCAAAGAGCTAGTGTCTTCCGGATTTTCGAAGACTTCCCCATCAGATAGCCCACTTCGGTGGGCCGCAGATAGCGCGGATCGGTTTCTACCACGCTCTTCCAGTCCCACAGCGCTCCGCGGCCGCCTCTAGAAACTCGCAGACCGAATGCGCCTCGCCCGTGGCCACCACGTAAACGCCGGGGTCGTCCGCTTGGAGCATCATGCACATCGCTTCCACGTAATCAGCCCATAGCCCCAGTCGCGCGGCGCATCCAGATTACCCAGAAATAGCTTCTGCTGCAGCCCCCAACCTGATGCGCGCCAGCGCTCGCGTAATTTTGCGCGTCACGAAGGTTTCCCCGCGCCGTTAGGATTCGTGATTGTACAGAATGCCGTTCGAGATGAATAGCCCGTATGCCTCGCGATAATTACCGCGCACCAGTGCGCCGCCACTTTGCTGAGCGCGTAAGGGCTGCGCGGATAGAACGGCGTAATTCCGCTTTGCTGCGGCTGGGCGGCCACAAACATTTCCGACGACCCCGCCGGATAAAGCGTATCTGATGGCCGGTGTTTTGGACGTAATCGCGCACCACGTCCAGCAAGCGTAACGTGCCACGACATCCGCGGTGTACTCCGGCTGATCGAAACTCACGCGCACGTGCGATTGAGCCGCGAGATTATAGATTTCCTGAGGCCGCACCTTTTCGATTACGTGGCGCAGCCCGGACCCATCGGTAACATCGCCGTAGTGGAGATACAAGCTCGCGCTCTGCTCGGGCGGATCGGCATAGATCGAGTCCAACCGCTCGGTGTTGAATGTTGCCGCTCGCCGGACAATTCCATGTACCTGCTAACCTTTGGCGAGCGGTACTCCGCCCGGAAAGAGCCGTCCTGGCCGGTGATTCCCGAGATCAGAGCTTTCTTGACCACTACTTATGTTTGACAGCAGGTCAGCAGGCGGCTGATATGAGCGGGTCGAACACTAAGCAATGAGGTCGCGGACGAGCGCCGCTGCTTGATCGACATCGGAATAGGTCAGGGTGAAGGACGGCGTTGACTGGAACCATGCCAGGAAAGCGCGGATGCTTTGCTTGTCGTGGGCCACCCAGAAGCCGCTCTCATGCAGACGGAGTAAGGATTTCAAGGGATCGAGAGCGCTGATTTCATTAGCGGCATCGGGCTCGAATCTGATGAAAACGATCGCTCCTACTCGTTCGCAGTAACCGTCCTGTTTCGTTCCCACCGGACGGAGGAAACGAACCCGTTGGCCATACCGCCAGACAACAGGTGCATCCTGGAGTTCCGGAAACCGCGAAGACAACACGTTCCAACTGCCCTCGCGGACCATGATTGCAAACGGCATACCGGGAACCGAGAGAGTGTCGCGTTCCAAGATCACGGAATCATCACTGTAAAACGTCAAGCCCATTTTCATGAGCACGGCGGCTAAAGTAGTCTTTCCGGATTGAGTGCCTGCGGGAAAAACGACACATCGCGCACTAGAGCCGCAGGCCCCGGCGTGAAAAACTGCGAGGCATTCGCGAGCACGACAATTTCGCACGATTTCCTGTAAGAGTACACCTCGAGCTGCAGTTAAGCCCGCCTCAGTTCCGACGAATAATTCGTCGCAGAATATGCGAAAACCATCCGGCGCCTCGACTACCCTGAAAGTAATGTCGGGGGCGGATGCCGCGGATGGAAGCGATTCGAGTCGAGGGGCAATCTCTTCGGCAAGTTCAGATGTTTGGAGGATGATTCGGACGTTCTTTCCTTGGACCAAGTAATCTCGTGAAAAAACATCAAGACTGGAAGAAGCAGGTGCCGCCCGAGTGGCCGTGATCTCCAAAGACGAACTTCGGGCCCCGGAGAGCAAGCCAGATCGCCACTCATCCAACGTTCGCGCTACATCTTGCGCGGCAATCTCCGTCGGAATTTGGTAAATCGACGCGAACTCCTGAACTAAATCAGCAAACGGCAAACCAGTCTTGAGAATGTCCCAGATCAGCTTAGCAGAGGGACTCAGTATGTAAAGGCCGGAAGCTTCCGGTCGCGCCAAGACCAGAAAATCGTCAATAGGATACTCCCATACTTCCCGAAAACAAATGGGTGGGCCCGCACGCTTCCCATCGGGGGCAGGGGCCATGACTGGCCTAGGGTCGCGGCACGTGCGGGCCAGGACCCGAGCTAGTACCGGCTTTCGAATTTAGTGCCAACACGGTAAACGGCGCGGCATAGGCGGCAAACCTTCCGAGTTTGCGGACCATGTCTCGTCTATGTTGGGTCTCAGCGGGTTGGGTCTCGGCGTTCTGCCCGCTTTCAAGTTCTCTTTCAGGTTTAAAATCCACGGATTGCCTCCTTAGCTAACGACTTAATTTTAGACGATTCATGGGATTCAGGCAATACATATTCCTAACCCATATGTGTCACGTCGATCTATTGAAGTTGATGGTTTGAGCGCGAATTCCTCTTGAACGGAATTCTGCAAAACTTGAAGATTAGCAAGCCGGCCAAACCGAGAGCCACCAGGATCGTTGGAGAGGGTTCCGGGATCGGGGAAGAAATTGAGGAACCTCCTGGCGCACCCTCCGGGAAAGTGAATGTGAACTGAAAGTCGCCGATGAGATTTTTGCCAGTAAGCGGGTTCAACGTCGCGCTGTCGACGAGATCAAAGGCGCCGGGCCCGGAGACGGGACCTAGCAGTCCGACCGATTGCGGCGTGGTGTCCAGGTCTGTGCTGTAGAGCACCTGCCCTCCCGCGGTACCGGCTCCCGAAAGGACGAATGGGAGTTTTTCATTATATATCCCCGCCCAACTGGTTGTGTCGGTCCCAAAAGAGAAATCCTGCAGCATATCCAGCGTGATGGTGTCTGCGGCCGCGGCAGTTGTGGAAACTAAAGCGACAGTGGGGAAGAACCCGAGGAAAGTACCCGACAGGAAGGTGTTATTGAACGTGCCTGACACCTTATAAATGTCACCGTCAGTAGCGGTTTCGTTGAAATTGTAGCTGCCGGTAGTGCTGGTTCCCAAAGTGAGGGCACCAGCTGACAGAGCTGTACCGGTACAATTTCCAAAACCACAGGTCGTAGGCACGCTGCCGCTGACTTGGATGCCGGTTACCGGGTTTGAGATACCTAGAGTAGGGGCAACTAAAAGACAGGCGAGGAGCACGAGTTGCCGTTCTGGAACTGAGCGCATGGAAATCTCCTTTTGTGAATTGTAACTGAATTGGTGAACAATAACAGTAGCGATTTGTTGAAAATGGACTACTAGTATTGTATGGACACTACTCTTGCCTATACGAAGCCAAACGATGTCTCACGCGCTGGGCTGATGAGCTTCCAAGAAGACACGCCTATCTGCCGCGCCCTTCAACCACGTCAGTGGCAAAGCGCCGATAAACACCCGCGGTGAGGAGTTGCCTGACGAGATGCCTCAATCCGTTCGGTTTGCGGAACATGCTACCGAGGACTCGCAGGCGCCGAATCAAGACTGTTGAAAACATATAGATAGGATCGGTGTAGCGTAGCGCTGGCATGCGCCTGAGGAGCTTTCTGCGCAGCCATCGAAGGCGCGTCAAACCGTTCATCCGGACCTGAAATGGGGCGCTAGTACCCAATGCCTCATTCACCTGGGACAGGTGAAGGACCAACAAGCCGAATTGTCCGGCTGCACGAAAGCGTCTTTCGACAGAGCCCCAATCAATTATGTTTCGAAAACGGTGTAGGACACAATCGAGATCACACATAGCCCTGAGAGGCGGCCAAATACGCTCGTTGTAGGGATGCTGTATCTGGGAGTGCATGACCAGATGGGTGAATAGGTCCTCCGGACAGGGCACTCTAGCTCTAACTCCATTTAAGTCATAGGGCACCGATCGTGCAATTAATTGGTTAGCCGGCAACAAAGAGCCACACTTACCAAGGCACAAACAATGATGGATCTCAAGGAACACGGAGCCCAACCGGCGCATTGGCGGGTGATGATGCCTGAATTGACCAAACTGATCGCTATTGTCTGGCTCAAATCCATTTCGAACAAGGAGGTCCACGGCTGTTTCAAATTGCGTTTCTGATAAGAGGAGGTCGACGTCTCTGAGGTATCGCGTAGCCGAACTCGGATAGACACCCAGCGCGAGGTAGGCAACCCCCTTCAGCAGAATGGGTTCGATTCCAACCTCGTTTAGCAATCGAGCAGCGAACTTGACCTCATTCAAGATGGCACTGTTTCGCTCGCGGTTCAGGTCTTCGACGGCAGCCAGGAAGTCAACGACGTCCGGGGGAACTGTAGGGCCGAGCTGAAGTTGATTGACGCGGGTGTGCAGGAGCGGCAATAGAGACTCCTCCATCGCCACGCGGACCACACCCTCCCAATCTTGGGAGTCCCGGTTCATCAATGTGGAGATAGCAGTGCCGTTATCCCTAAGACAAGCGGTCAAGAACTGATACGCCGGAGACTTCATTTGCCTCAACTCTGCTGTCCATGGTACACGGGCAATCTTGCAAAAAGCGGACTGACAAGCCGAATTCGGATTGGGCCGTGCAAAATCCTTCGTTCGTCCCGTGCCTCAAGGGCGACCCCGAACCCAATGATAATCAGAACCATCTTCCAGATCATCTCGTACCAGTGAAATGCGTGACCATGAGATACAAGCGTTTGTAGGATTTCGAAAATGCAAGAACACGCAGCTACCACGAAGAACCCCCGGTGATCACATCGCCAGAACGCCAAAGGGGTCAGATATCCCACGGCCAGGAACAGTACAGCTTTAGTGGCGCAGTAGACGCAGTACAATGCCAAAGACATGGGCCGAATGGGCAAGACTTCGGATACAATGGTCGCCGCTAAAACCGCAGCCCAGACCGAGCGCATCAGGGGTCCAAACACCGGCAGCCACAGCGGCGAGGCCATTGCACTCGAAAGGGATCGTTGATAATTCGCGTCAAAAGAGGTTCCCATAGTTGAACATCCTGGTTGAAGTTTTTAGTTTCAATAAGCCCCATCACCCGTGAAAATGGCGCTAGGAGTACGAGCCAGAATATAGATATCCAACCATACCGACCAGTTCTGGATTACGTATTTATCGAGTTTTGCGCGTTCGACAAAACTGAGTTTGTTGCGGCCCGAAATCTGCCACAGGCCCGTGATCCCCGGCCTTACCTGCTTGTACAAATTGTAATTAGCACCATAGAGCGAGATCTGTCGCTCTAAGATCGGTCGCGGTCCAACTACACTCATTTCGCCTACCAGCACGTTCCAGAACTGAGGCAGTTCGTCGAGGCTGGTTTGGCGAATGATTCGACCCACGCGAGTCAGCCGGGGATCATGTTTCAGCTTTTGGGTGACTTGCCAGGCCTGATCTTCTTCCGGATGTCCTTTAAGATATGTTTTCAGAACGTCATCGCCGTTGGTGAGCATGCTGCGCAGCTTCCATGTCTTGAACCTGTTTCCTCCGCGGCCGATGCGTTCGTTGGGATAGAAAACCGGGCCGCCGTCTTCGAGCTTAATGCATATGGCCAAAACTCCAACAATCACTGCGATAATGGGCGCTATAAGCAGCGTAAGAGCAAGATCGAGCGCCCGTTTCGCGTAACGAGCGGACGGTCGCAACAGTTGCTTGCGCACTTCCAGGCCAACAACTCCGCCTACTTCGCGCACGCTGATGCCAAGGCTGGTCATTCCAATGAGATTTGGGATTACGATGAGATGGCCAAAGCAATGGCCGTAGAAATCCAGGAAGGTGAGGAGTTCATGTCTGGACAAACCGGGCATGCATACGATGCCGTAAGGAATCCGCTGACTGCCTGTTATTATCTGAGAGTGAAAGAGTGGACCACGCAGTAGATCGCTCGCGACCTTCTCATACTGCATCGGATTGTCATCCAGAACGGCAACAGGCTTCAGGCCGATGCGCGGGTTCTTGATCAGCGTCTCGTGAACAAACTTGCCGGTGACACCATAACCGAGGATGGCCGCCGCACTTCCCCACCAGCGTTGAGCGGCGAACATCTGGCGCATCGCAGAACGAAGTAGCGGGATGAGGCAGAGCGTAAGGAGATAGCCGATCGCGTAGACGAGGCGCGACTGGGTTAAGTCATGCAGAAAGAATGTGGCTGACCACAGCGCACAGAAAGCAAGCGTAACGGCAAGCGAGGAACGCCGGAGCTCTTCCACCGGATTGACGGTTACGCCGGGATACAAGCCGGCTGCGGTGAAACTGCAGAGGATCAACAATACTGCAGCTAGCAGCGGATGGAAAATCGCAGCGGACCGCGTACTGACTGCAAGATCGCGCAACGCGGAGGCGGCGAGCATAGCGACCGACACACCGGCGAGGTCGGCTGCCATCAGGCAGGCGATAGTCCCCAGTGGTCGACTGAAGGTAGTGGAATTGGGCAGCGACTCGGCTGATAGGTTGAGCGGTGTGTTGAATACTTCAGTCTTTATATTGCCTGTCTCGATCAAATCCATTGGGACAACCTTTGCCTTAGGAGAAATTCGGTCGGCATTGTTTCTGCAACAGTTGCGAGCGGTTCAAAGTTCGGTGGACGGGAGTTCCCGCCGGTAGCGAATCATCAGGGGAAGAAGCTTGCGCGCCGCCCAGTAGCGCGCGACGTATCGTCGAGGGTTGGCCACGCATCGAAGCAGCCATCCGAGATAGAAATGGTCGGCCCATTCCGGGATCTGAACCTGGTCACCGCTAAGAAACGCAATGGCGGCGCCGATGCAATGAATCGATGGCGAAAAATCCACGTGACGCTTGATATAAAGACCCAGACCCTCCTGCGTGCCGCCGCCGATGGTTACGACGATGTGCCTGGGGCGTCTTTCTTTAAGCCGGGCCAGCAATTCCTGATCCGCAATGTCGCCAGTGTACATTGGTGCTATGTAGGTGTCATCCGGCGAGAGGGTGAAGCCGCGCGAGCGTAACCACTCGGTATTGCGGCGCGCACTTTTCGGACTCGCCATGATCCAAAAAGTTGCTCCGGCGTCCCGGACGTCGGGTCGGCCGAGGAGTTCCCGAAGATAGGCAAGTCCAGAGAGACGTTTGATTCTGTCTTGATCAATCGAATTCCAGATCAGGACCATAAAACTGCTGTCGGCGATGAGGAGATCGGCGTTGAGGGCGGCCTCGCGATACTTAAGATTGGTTCGAAGATCCTTGAGAGTAGGAGCGGAAGGGACCACCAGGAGCCCGCCGTGACTCATGCGGTCGACTGCTTCCGATGCGTTTCCGGTGAAAAAGTTAAGGCCGAGAATTTGGCAGAAGGCTTGGTTGGATTTTGAAAGACTTGGTTTAACCGCAGTGCCCATGGTGGGTTACTCCTGTGACTGGACTTATACCAACTACCTCAATGGGAGCGTGGTGAGTACGAAAGCGCTAGAAGCGAATTCGGCCACGGTCTAAGCGGGTCTCCTGGCGCTGACGACCATGCTTTTCCACAACCATGGCAGGCGCCCCGCCCCCCGAAATCGAATTTCCAAAAAGCCAGCTTCCTGGAACAGTTTCACTAACGTCCGATATGACCAAAACTTGATATGCCCGCAATCAGTCAAAGCGTTGAAGTGTTCATCTAACTTCCCTGTCAAAGCCAACGCGCAGTTCTTGAAGTACCCGTGATAAGGGGTACTTATCACGAACAGACCTCCGGGTCTCAGCAATTGAAAGGCGATCCTAAAGAGCTCACGGGGGGTATAGAGATGTTCAATAACCTCGGTCGAGATAACTAGATCAAGGGAGGCTGCCCCGAGGTCCGTTACCAAGGAATCATCAAATTCCCGCAGGTGGAAATTGATATCATGATGTCTGAGTCTCGCCTGAGCAATCCCCGTGGGAGACAAATCCACGCCCTGCGCTAGCCAATTGGGCTGTTTCAGCGCGGCGAGCAAGTCGCCATTTCCACAACCGAGATCCACTACTCGGCAGTCAGCGCCTACTGAGCGGCTGGCGCGCCGAACGGATGACAACAGATACGAATGGCTCTCAATCTGTTCGCCAGTTCTGAAAAAGTATTCCGCATAAGCGCTCATAACCATTGTGGTCCGATCGGTTGATCTGATTGATCTCCGAGTGTTTTGAGTTGCGGTCTCGCCAAGAGCTCCCTGGTGCCAATGGGGCGCGCAGGGTTCCCCCCGACAACTGTCCACGGAGGAACATTTTTGTACGCCGAAGCGTTTGCGCCAACAACCGCACCCTCGGACACTATTACACCCGGCCCAATGTAACTACGGGCTGCGACCCATGCCCGGAAACCAATGTAGATCGGTTTGGAGAAGAGGGCGAAATCAGGGTCATTGATGTCGTGGCTGGCCGAGCAGAGGTACGAATACTGTGACACGGTAGAGAGTGTTTCTAGAGTAATAGGCGCAACGTTATAGCAATCCACACAATCGCCAAGGGAGCTATGAGCTCCCATCTTTAGGTTGCTGGGAAGCCAGATCTTGCATGTAGGGTATGGGTGGGCAGTCCAATCTACATCGGCGCCGAAGATTCGGAGCAAGAGAACCCGAAATCTATGGGCAATGCGCGGGCTCGGACGATACAGAGCGAAACAGCAAACGTTCCACAATGCCCTAGTCACTCGATTTCTAACAGGGTGGGGACTCGACGTGATTCTCTCTGTATCCACCCGATACGGGGATTCCTGGATCATGTTTCTACCGCCTTCGTTGTTTTCAGGACAGCGTAAGTTCTTTAAACTGTCGGTTCGCACTGACCTAGTCCTGGACATTGCGGGAAAGTCCGAAGGCCTCAGGTACCGTCTTGTTCGGCTGGCGTTCAGACGTTGGCCGTTTCGGTTTAAGAATACGAAGTTCCCGTGTTTTGAGAATAATCATGTACTCGTATATTGACTGCAGCGCCGCGTACGTAAATCCCGCCTGGCCGTCTAAGAAGCCACGCTTCACGAAATAGAGGAGCAAAAACTTAAGCAAGGGGCGGCACGGCATCTGGTAGAACAGCTCTTTCTGTTGATGTCGGCGCTCCGAGAAACTCTTTGCGAGTACCAGCCTTTCAATGCTGAAAGAGGCGCCTTCACTACTCCCGGCGACAATCTGTTGGGCTTCCAAAGAACTGTAGGAGTTGTGACGTTCCAGCCAATGTGTGATACCTTTGTTGAACGGGAAATGATCCAAGTAACCATCGATCTGACCCAAAGGACCATCCGCAATCGAGATGGGATTGACAAGCCGCTTATATCGCATTTTTTCCGGGCGAAACAAACGCGCATACATGGGAGTCGCTTGCGAGTGCTTAATCCACCTGGAGAGCAGAAAATCACGACGCCGCACCATGAATGCGACATTTGCCTTAGGATCCTCAACAGCCTTCAGAATGCTGGCCTTCAACTCTGCGGTGACCCTCTCATCGGCGTCCAAGTAGAAGATCCAGGGGTGCTTAAAAGAAATATTCGCTAGGCCCCAGTTCTGATGCTCGGACCAGTTATCGAACTGACGCTGTGTGATGCGGGCACCAGCTTTAAGTGCCAGGTCAACAGTACGATCAGTGCTGTATGAATCGAACACATGAATGTCATCTGACCAGCTCACGGAATGAAGGCATTCAGGTAAGTTACTGGCCTCGTTTTTAGTGAGGATCAAAATGGATACCATCGGCCACTAGTCGCTCGGGACTTGCGGGACTGCCCGGTAATCGGAACAATGCCAGCTTGACGTCCTGCTTTGAATCAGCTCCTGCAATATGCCAAGCAGAGTTGTACTGGCTTGATGTATTTCAAATCTCTTCTCAAAACTTTTCCTCGCGCATTCGCGCATATCCAACTTCTGCTGCTCGCTCAGCTCCACCCACAATTTCAGAAGCGAGCAGGCGCCCTCCAAGTTGTCTGGCGCAACTAAACCACCCCCATCGCTCTGAACTTCGCGCCAGATGTTCACTTTGTTGGAGATTAGTGCCGGTACGCCGCATGCCAGCGCCTCCGCAACAACAATGCCGAAGTTCTCCTGATGAGAGGGCAATAGCAGCACCTCGGCCACACGAATCGCTCCGAGCTTGAGGTCGCCCTTCACTAGACCTGTCCAAGTGATTCGGTTGGCGATCCGCAATTTTGCTGCCAGCGATTCCAACGAGGATTGCCATCCTACCTGGTCCGGCCCGGCCATCACAAAGTGCCAACTCGGGTCGCTAGCAAGGACGGCCTCAAACGCTTCCAAAGCGAGGTCGCAGCCTTTCTTCGGATGAATCCTTCCCATGAAGAGGACCAGGCGCTTCCCACGGAGGTGGGGGAAGCGGCTGAAAAACTCGCTCTCTTGAGCATCTTGATTCTCAGTTAGTGACGCCGTGCCAAGGTTGATCACTCTTTCCTGGGCCGAATACAGCCAAAATGATTTCCGCGCCAAGAGGCGTTCCTCTTCACATGTAAACAAAACGGCAGCGGCATCACGAAGTACGCGATACTCACCCCAAGGCCAATATAGCCACTTCTTTAGATGCTTTAGAGGGTATTTCCGCCTGAACCAGGGGTCGAGCATGCCATGAGTGACTACAACATACGGAATCCATGACGTACGAAGTACCCGCCATGCTCCGAAACTGTGGTACTGCCAAAGACCCTCGACGATTACTACGTCGTATTTGGCAACGTTTGCTTGTAGCCACGGGACATAACGAGCGCTAAAACCGTACCCTCCCCTGCGGGGGCCTAGCGGGAAGACCGGCAGGGGGAAGTCTCGCAGAAAAGCTGCGTCCGGTGCGTCCAACGACGCCACTTCGATGCTATGCCCACTCTCTCTGTTGACCCGGCCCAACTGCTTAACCAATTCTATTGGCCCTCCTCCCGCAGGATCAGCAGAACAAATCGCATGGAGTATTCTCATGAGTCAGGTTATTCGCCTAGCTAGGCACAAAAGATTTCAATCGGAGCCGGTCACCGATCACCGCATGGCCTTAATCTCGGATCGGGACCACCTTTTTCCCCGCTCAAGCGAGCCCAAGTCCGGCACGCTTAGGTCGATCCTGGATGAACTGGTCATCATCAAGCCTGTTCCGATTAGCGTTCGGAATCGTCGAGTAGAATGATCTGCAACATACCCGCATTGTGTCGATCAGAAAACTAGTATAGACCTCGCCTTCAGGCGACTGCGGCCCAAGGCTCATGGGTCGCTGGCGGCGAGTGTATAGTAAGCAGAACCCGGCCCCGAATTGCTATAACGCTCCCAATCTGCGGCTCGTTATCGCAATCCGACGCAGGGCAAATATCCAGTGCGCGGACCCCAATACAATCACACACCACAGCCCTAAGCGGTAGTCGACGGCGAACATTGCGAAACTCAAGAGCCAATTACCGTATTCACGAATATTCCGAACCAGGATACTTACGTAGCTCCTCCTGGGGCCGCCTGCAATCAAAGATACTGCTTGGTATGCGTCATGGACCTCCCGATAGCGGAGGGCATGTAGGCTCGTAGCGTAGTTTATGAATTGCCCCATTGCCGCGCATAGCGCTACTTCGTTGACCCAGGATTGTTCAGGAAACGTGCTGCCATGCATGTAGATGGCCTTAGTCATTAGAAGGGCGACATATGCGGATTTGAACAGGTCGAACGACGAATCCAGCCAGTAGCCTCGTTCAGATCGCATCGCACCGACATTCGCTAATAGACCATCGGCGCAATCAAGAATATGCGCGATGGTTAGGACAATATAAGTTACGATGATCGAATGAGCGTCGCTGTGCGTACTCATAAAATATACTAGCCCAATGGAGTTCAGCGATGCAGCGGCGATCGTCACTTGGTTCGGCGTACACCCAAGCCGAATTGCTGGCCACACCACAAAGCTTGCCGCTGTATAGTAAATGTGAAACCAGACGTTCTCAGGTTTCTTGGCCGACCTCATGATACTGAGAAGAGATGCGCGAGTGTTCGCAGGGACAGGCGAAATAACCGGTGCCATAGTCTTAGTTGGAAAGAAATGGAGTATCGACGCGGATGTCGAAATTCATTCCAGTGAGATCTGTCCCAAGAATGTCACAGATACTGCAGGCGACATCATCTGGATTGAGTAAATCGGATGCCTCCTCGCCTCCGAAGGCAGCCGCTCGCAGATTCGTCTTGGCTCGTTGTGGACTCACGACGTTGACACGGAACTGCGGGTATTCGTCGCTGGCTGCCTGAATCAGGTTGATCAATGCAGCTTTCGACGAGCTGTAGGCAGCGTAACCAGCTCGCCCCAAAGAATAGGAGCTTGATCCTAATGCAAGGAAGTGTCCGCCAGGAAGGAGTACACTTTCAAGCTCCCGCAAGAACAGAAACACTCCCTTTAGATTGGTCTCAAAAGTGACATCCCATTCGTTTTCTGAGTATTCTGGAATCGATTTCTTAAGCAAGAGCCCCGCGGCGTAAACTACGCAGTCGAAGGCGGTAGTTAGCTTTCGCAGTTCAGAGACGAAGGTTCTTATCGACTCGCCCGAGGAAACATCAACTCCGGGATCGGTATGCCGCCCGACCGCTAATGTTTCAACACCACGCGTCCTCAGCAATGAGGTCAGACTAAATCCCAGGCCCTTGGTTCCACCCAAGACCAATGCGCGACGAATTCCAATGTGATTGTGGACATCAAAACCACCCCCTAGGCGCGCCACCTGGAAGAGACGTTCAACCACATAGAGGTCGTCGAGATGCGTGATCTTCATATTCGACCGATCCCCCTCCTCAATAAAGACTCTGTGTCCCAACCTCAATACGAGTGAACAGTCATCGGTCGCGTTGATAAAGCCATCTGTTTGTGCTCGCTGATGCGCCTGGAGGATCAGATCTCGTTTAAAGGCTTGCGGCGTCTGCCCCAGCATCATATTGGCTCGGTCGGGAATATGGTCGATTTGCTCTTCAGAACGAATAACAACGGTATCTGGCGACGGTATGCACACATCTATGGCGTCGTGACTCATGAGACTCCTCAAGACGCGTCGGATTAGCGGCACGGAGACGAGTGGTCGCACTCCATCGTGAATGACGACATGACTTGCTTCGGGGCAGGAAAGAACTCCTTTGTACGAAGATTGTTGACGAGTTTCTCCTCCTGGAACAACTCGAATTGGAATACCTTCGACCCGAGACGCAATAGCCTCGGTCCTGCACACGAACAATGGGTGCGCGACGACGATGATTTCGTTGAATTCGCCGCAACAGGAAAACGCGCGGAGGGTGTGTTCAAGTACGGCGCGGCCAGCCAGCTTCAGGAACTGTTTAGGCACATTCAGCCCGGTCCT
>Ga0187863_10001955_pt1 | contig 16013 bp, 11 predicted proteins | sample June2016WEW_11_1_FD_132975 | JGI IMG/M metagenome (GOLD analysis project Ga0187863, IMG submission 132975) | Peatland microbial communities from SPRUCE experiment site at the Marcell Experimental Forest, Minnesota, USA - June2016WEW_11_10 | ecosystem: Environmental > Terrestrial > Soil >... | reverse complement strand
GCGCCGGTCGCGGGCGATCAATGGGCAACCGCGGCCTCGAACGTGGCCGTAACGTTGAGTCCGCTCGCGAACGATATCGCCTATGACGGCGCGACTATTGCCCCCTCGAGCATCAATCTCAAAACCTCAGGGACAGTCTACGGTGGCACTTTCACAGTAATGGGACAAAGCGTCCAATTCACGCCCTCCTTGGACTTCAACGGCAACACGCAAGTGTCCTACACTGTTGAAGACAGCAATCACAAGCTATCGAACGCCGCGTATTTGTTCGTGAGCGTAAGCCCCAGCCCAACCGGTCCATGGACCCTCGAATCGTTCGAGTTCGGTACCGACGGTTGGGGCCCGGTGAGTCCGGCCGCCGGAACCGTTTCCCAAACTTCCGCGTTTCACACTGACGGAAATTCTGGACTGCAGGTAAACGTGACCACGGGCGGCTGGTTCGGCGTGCTCTTTCCATCCGCGCTGGATCTTTCGGCGCGCGCGGCGCTAGCCATCGATATTCAGACCCCGGCTGCGGCTGGCACCTCCGCCATCGCGTTCCAATCCGGCTCCAGCTACGTCTGGTGTCAGAACGCGAACTTTGAGCCGCTGCCTTCGAACGAACCCAGCACCATAACGGTCGCGCTCGATCCCACGCAACTCACCTGCTTCAACGGCACGCCCGACTTCACCAACGTAAAATCCGCGATGGTTTATCTAGGCGGCGCGGGAACCTATTACCTCGACAACCTCCGCGCCCTTCCAGTAGCGAATGCGAATTCGCCCACCGTCACCGGAGCCTTGAATGGAGCCGGCTTCGTAGTAGGCGCTCCGCTGCCCGAAGGCGGTATCGCATCCCTGTTTGGCTCGAATCTCGCAACGACCATCACCTACGCTTCTGAAATCCCACTGCCAAATTCGCTCGATAATGTTTCGGTCACCGTCAACGGCATTCCAGCCCCGCTCTTTTTCGTCTCGCCCCTCCAAATCAATGTGCAAATCCCCTGGAACGCCCTGAGCACACCTACTGGAACCGGGAACATCGTCGTGACCACGGGCACAGGCGTGTCGCAAGCATTTTCTGCACCGCTAGCGGCAACGGCCCCGGCATTATTGACCACCAACTCAGGGATAGGCCAAGCCATCGCCATCAACTCAGACGGCTCTCTAGCCGACGCAACCCACCCGGCCAAGCCTGGCGACATTTTAGTTCTATTGGCCAACGGCCTAGGCCCGGTAACTTCGGCCATTACGGACGGCACCGCCCCCGGCGCCGCAACCCGGAACACCGTCACCACACCGACAGTACTAATCGGCGGCGTCTCCGCAAATGTCCAGTTTTCCGGCCTCTCACCCCAATTCGTCGGCCTGAACCAAATCAACGTCCAAGTTCCCACGGGCGTAAGCCCGAGCGACACGGTCCCAATCCAGCTCAAAATCGGCAGCACGACCACATCAAGCAAAGTAACCATCGCCATATCCCATCCCTGACAGTTCCTGTGTCTGTGTGTGGCGCACGCACTCTTGCGTGCCGCGTCGGCACTCCTGCCGACGCTTCGTTTGTAACGACAACGTCATTACGCTCTGATACACTTAACATATGCCCGCCTCTTCCCGCCAACCCGCCCGACGCGAAGCACTCAACATCCGCATCCAGCCGCAAGTGCGCGAACTGATTGATCGAGCCGCGCGGTTAGCCGGCAAGAACCGAACTGACTTCGTGTTGGACGCCGCCCGCCGCGCCGCTGAAGACACGTTGCTGGATCGCACTGTTCTTACCGTGAGTCCGAAGGCATACCGCCAATTCCTGACACGCCTGGACGCCCGGCCGCGGCCCAACAAGCGCTTGCTGAAGAGCCTGCGAACCCCCGCACCCTGGGAGTGAGTAGTGCTTGCATCGCCCGAGCCCCTGACCACGGAGCATCAGACCGAAGCCTTCGATTCCGGCCAAGCCGTACTGGACAACTGGCTGCGCCGCCGCGCTCTAGCCAACCAGTCGACCGGCGCGTCCCGAAGTTACGTCGTTTGTGAAGGCAAACGCGTCGTAGCTTTCTACGCCTTCGCTTCCGGCGCCATCGCACAGGCCAACATGTCAGAACCGATCCCCATCGTAGTCCTAGCGAGGCTGGCTGTGGATCGCGCATACCAGGGTCACGGCCTGGGCCGCGCCATGTTCCGCGACGCTGCCCTCCGAGTGGTCCAAGCGGCCGACACCATCGGAATTCGCGGCATCATAGTCCACGCGATTTCCGACGACGCGCGAAGATTCTACATCGCCCTTGGTTTTGATCCCTCCCCAAGCGACGCCATGACGCTGATGGTCACCCTCCGGGATCTCTCGCGCGCGATCGACGCCGGCTGATTCACAAACTTCTCCGCGCTTTATGATGCGAAACAGCAACGCCTTGCGCCCCCCGACACGCTCTCCCCACCAAACCACCTGCTACCTTAAATCGATCATGCACCCACCCGAAGATGTCTGAAATCAATACCCTACGAACAAAACTAAAAAATGCAAAAACGACCCCAATCCCAACTCCGGACACCACGGCGCAGCCTTCTGCCTACTGCCGCCTGCCTTCTGCCGCCCGCCGTCTGCCGCCCGCCGTCTGTAATAATGTACCCAAACCCCTGTCCTTACTTACGACACGAACAGGAGGTGCCCTCTGCAACTCGCAATTCGGGAGGAACCCGTTACTCCGATACCGGATGATCTCGAGCAGATGTATCAGGCTCATCACGGCCTGGTCTTCCGCACGGCGTATCGCATCACCGGCAACGCCGCCGACGCCGAAGATGTGCTGCAAACGGTATTTCTGCGGATGCTCCGGCGCGACCAAGCAGCCCGCGCCCTGGAACGCCAGGAAAGCTACTTCCGGCGCGCGGCCATCAACGTCTCACTCGACGTGGTCCGCTCCGGCAAGGACGCCCGCAACGTGCCGCTGGATGACGTCCCACCGGGGGCTCTTCCGACCGAGAAGCAGCAGCCGGAAGCCAAAGAGCTGCGCGAGTGTCTGCGCGTGGCGCTAGCCAGGCTGAATCCCCGCGAGGCCGAGATCTTCGCGATGCGGTTCTTCGAAGATCTCCCCAATCAGGATATCGCGAAGATTTTGGGCATTTCTCAGATTCACGTAGCCGTGATTTTGCATCGCACGCGCACCCGGTTGCAGAAAGACGTTCGAGCTTACTTAGGAGAGAGGTCTTAGGAGAGAGTCATGAAAAAGGACAGGTTGGATCAAATCATAGACGAAATCCGCAACGAGCCCATCGATGCGGCCATGCTGGAACAAGCCGCCGCCCGGGTTCGCGCCCGCATTCTTCCGCGCGAAGCCTCCGGTGCATCGCTCGAACTCCTGCGCACCTGCGCCGATTTCCAGAGCCTCATCCCGGCCTATCTTTCGAAGTCGCTCTCCGAATCGCGTGCCCTTCTGCTGGAGGATCACACCCACCAGTGCGTCGATTGCCGGCATGCCCTCCAAGCCGCGCGCTCCGGAAAAGTAAGAACCCTCCCACGTCCGAAGGTCGTGGTTCGCCCGTTTCCCATGGTCGCGAAATGGGCCATCGCCGCCGCCCTCGCAGTAGGCGTCGGACTCAGCACCTGGGGAGTGATGCGAAACCTGATGCCGGCTCCCGGAATGCGCGCCACCGTCACAACCGTCCACGGAATCCTCTATCAAGTTGCCGACCGCTCCAACACGCCCATCTTTTCCGGCAAAGAGCTCGGCGAAAAGCAGGCCGTCCGGACTTCCAAAAACTCTACCGCTGTCCTGCGCCTCACCGACGGATCGCTGGTCGAAATGAATGAACGCTCGCAAGTATCCTTCACGCGCACCGCCCGCGGCACCACCATCCATCTGGATCGCGGCAACGTAATCGTACAGGCCGCCAAACAGCGCAATGGCAAGCTATATGTCTCGACGGCCGATTGTCTCGTCTCAGTGAAGGGAACCATCTTCGCCGTTAGCACCGGAACCAAAGGCTCACGCGTCTCCGTGGTGGAAGGTACGGTTACTGTGGAAGAGAAGAACCAAACCGACACTCTGCAGCGTGGCGACCAGGTGACCACCGATGCCAGCATCGCCAAGATCCCCGTAGAAGACGATGTTGCCTGGAGCCAGAACGCCGCGCAATACGTGTCCGTCCTGGGCGAGCTTTCCGCCATCCAGAAGCAACTGGAAGCCATGCCGTCACCCGGCCTGCGCTATAAATCCAATCTCACGAAATTCGTCCCGCACGACGCGGTGATCTACGCCGCCATCCCGAATATCGGCGCCACCATCACCGAAGCCAATCGCCTGTTCCAGCAGCGCATGGAGCAAAGTGAAGTGTTGAAACAATGGTGGAGCGAGCACCAACCCGCTCCGAATGAGCCTTCGATCGACGACATCGTTCAGAAGATCAAAACCTTTACCGATGGCCTGGGCAACGAAATCGTCTTCGCGATGACCGTGGACGAAAACGGCGTCAAGGAGCCGTTGTTCCTGGCCGAAGTTACGCAACCCGGTTTGAAAGACACACTGCAAGCCCAATTCCAGGCCTTGAGCGCGAACCAGCACGGGATGTCGCTCACCATTCATGAGAGCGCGGCCACTATGACCACCGCGACGCCCCCGAAAGGCCTGCAAGCTTACATCAACAAAAACATCATCGCGCTGTCCTCCGCCACGCATCCGCTGCAGGAAGTGGCCGGCATCGTGGAAGGAGCTTCTGGAAGCGAGAGCTTCGAAGACACGCGCCTCTATAGCGACGTTATGCAATCCTATCAATCCGGCGCCGGATGGCTGCTCGCGATTGATACGGAACAAATGTTCTCGGATTCCGTAGATCGAAGAGAGCGTCGTCAGACCATGGTAGCTTCCACGCCAGATCAATCCGGAATCAAGGACCTGCGCTACGTGTTGTTCGAGCGCAAGGATGTGGCAGGACAAGTAGACAACCAGGTTTCACTGACCTTCAATCGCGAGCGCACAGGCGTGGCATCCTGGCTGGCTGCTCCCGGCCCCATCGGCTCGCTCAACTTTGTTTCTCCGGATGCCAGCATCGCGGCCGGGTTCGTAATCAAGAATCCCCACGCTTTGCTGCAGGAGCTGATGAATACCGCCAAGGCCGACAATGCGCAGAGCAACGAAGCGCTGTCTGACATCAGCCGAGCGGGCTACCAGATCATCAACGATGTAGCGAATTCGCTGGGCGGAGATATTGCCTTCGCGATCGACGGTCCGATTCTGCCCATCCCAAGCTGGGAGTTCGCCGTCGAAGTCTACAATCCTGGCCAGTTGCAATCGGCCATCGAAGCGGCCGTCAACTATGCGAATCAACAATCCAACAACCCCGTCAAGCTGACTTTGACCAACACTCAATCCGGTGCGCTGACCATCTACACCGTAAAACCCAGCACCGGCGTATTCGAAGCCGACTACACTTTTGTCAACGGATACCTGGTGGCAGCCGCCAATCAAAACCTGCTGCAGCGCGCCATCCAGAACCAGAGCACCGGATACACGCTGACCAGCTCCGCGAATTTCCGGAACCAGATGCCGCGCAACTCCAGTACCAATATTTCAGGTGTGATTTATCACAACCTGGGTTCGGTGCTCGGCAGCCTGGCCGACGGATTGAACGCCACCAGCGCCGTATCGCCGGCGCAAAGAGCAGCCATTGCGCAACTACAAGCCAACAGCACGCCAGGTGTAATCTGCGCCTATGGCGAACCGAGCCGGATTCTGGTTTCATCCACCGGCTCATTCTTCGGCCTGAATCTCGATACGCTGGCCGTGCCGCAAATCTTGGGAAATGCCATGCTGGTACAGAAGAAACTTGGAACGCAAGCTAAGAAATGACACCGGTAATCGAGCTCGAAGGATTGGGAGTACGCTTCGGTAAGAGGGACATCCTCAAAGGCCTGACGTGCTCCCTGTCCGGACGGACCATCGGACTTCTCGGCCCCAATGGAGCCGGGAAGTCCACACTCATTAATACCCTCCTCGGTTTCTATCAACCTTCCGCCGGCACGGCTCGTATTTTTGGTTACGATATCCGCACGCAGACCAAACAAATCCGCAGCGTAGTCGGCTATATGCCGGAAAACGACGCGTTCATCGCGAACATGACCGCCGTCTCATTTATCCGGTTCATGGGCGAACTATCAGGATTGCCATCCGAAGCCGCGCTCGAACGCGCTCACGAATCCTTGTTCTATGTAGGCCTGGGTGAATCGCGCTACCGCAGAGTAGGGACCTATTCGCTCGGCATGAAACAGCTCGCGAAGTTGGCGCAGGCCATCGTGCATGGCCCCAAGCTGATCATCTTGGACGAACCCACCAATGGCCTCGATCCCCCGGCGCGCCAGCGCATGATCCGCATGATCAAGGAAATGCGCCAGGTGCACGACGTACATATCGTGCTGTGTTCGCACCTGCTGCGCGATGTGGAAGAGACCTGCGAAGAAGTGCTGATCTTGAAAGACGGCCGCATCGTGCATTATTCAAATCTCGAAGAAGAACGTCGCGCCAATCGTCACTTCGTTGAGATGGAACCCGTGGGCGATAGCGCCGCATTCGCGCTCGCGTTAGAGGGGATGGGATGTGAGTGCGCGCTCTCCGCGAACCGATTGAAGGCCGTGCTCTCGGACGGCATGGAAATCCGCGACATCTATCGTTTGGCGGCCGAGCGCCAAATACAGTTGCGCCGCCTCAACTACCGTCGCGATACGCTGGAAGATATTTTCCTCAAGGCCATGGAGAGCAACACCAATGGCAGTTTATAAACGCAGCTATCGCTCTTACACCGGGCGCCTTACGCCGCCCTGGTCGCGCTTCTTTGTCTTGACGCGCTATGCGTTGCGCGGCATGTTCCGCTCCAAGTTCCTGACCACGATTTTTGTGCTGAGTTTTTTCAGCCCGCTCATCTGTGCCATTCTGATTTACTTGAATCACAACGCCGCCATCTTGAACATGGTGCACTCCCGCCACAATGAGGCTATAAACGTCAACGGCGATTTTTTCCTGGGATTTTTAGGCGTCCAGGGCGCCATCGCATTCTTCCTCACCGCGTTCATCGGGCCGAATACCATCGCTCCCGATCTCGCCAACGGCGCGTTGCCTCTCTATTTCTGCCGTCCGTTTTCCCGCGCCGAGTATGTGCTCGGGAAGCTATGCTCGCTGTTCTATCTGTTGTCGTTCATCACCTGGATTCCCGCCTTGATCCTGTTTGGAATCGAAGCGAACCTCTCAGGGCCAGGCTGGATGTGGGAAAATCGTTCGCTCGCCTCGGCGATCCTATTGAGCTCCTGGATTTATATTTTAATGATTTCGCTCCTCGCCATGGCACTCTCCGCCTGGGTGAAATGGCGGATCGCAGCGGGCGCGCTCATCCTGGGCGTCATGTTTTTGCTATCCGGCTTCGGCGCCGCCATCAACGCTGTGATGCAATCCAACATCGGATTTTACATCGCTCCTGGCCCGCTCATCACCCGCGTCTGCGCCCAGCTTTTCGGAGTGGATGCGCGGATCGACATCCCGGTTGCGGGCGCTTGGATCGCTTTGCTCGCCATGTGCGGCATCTGCCTGGCGCTATTGGCAAAGAAAGTACGCGCTTATGAGGTAGTACGCTGATGCGCGCGAATGATCGAGTGGTGTTTGAGAATGTCTCCAAGTTCTATGGAGACGTGCTGGGCGTCAACCGCGTCAATCTGTCCATCCCGCCCGGCATCACCAGTCTCGTCGGACCCAATGGATCCGGCAAAACCACTCTCATGAACTTGATGACCGGCTTGATCCGGCCATCGCGCGGCCACATCAACGTGCTCGGCATCCGGCCCGATCAGCCGGAGGAGCTGTTTCGCTATGTCGGCTACTGCACCCAGTTCGATTCGTTCCCAAAGGGTTTTACAGGCTACCAGTTCGTCTATTCGTATCTGCGTTTGTATGGCTGCGCCCACGCCGAAGCCGAAGATCTTACATGGCAAGCCATCCAGCGAGTGGGCATGGTGGAACCGGCGCGCCGTAAAATCGCCGGCTATAGCAAAGGCATGCGGCAGCGTATCAAACTCGCTCAATCCATCTGCCATGGGCCCAGCGTCCTGGTGCTGGATGAGCCCTTGAACGGCCTCGATCCTCTGGTCCGCGCTGAAACCATCGCCCTGTTTCGCGCTTTGGCGGAAGATGGCATGCACGTCATCATCTCGAGCCACATCCTGCATGAAGTGGATCAGATTTCGGATCAAGTCATCCTGCTGAGCAACGGCTATGTGGTCGCCGAAGGCAAGATCCGCGGCGTCCGCAGCGAAATGCAGGAGCATCCCATGCAGATTCTGGTGCGTTGCAATCGCCCCGGCGTCCTGGCCGCCAAAGTCTTCGAGCAGGATTCGGTAGTGGAGGCCCAGATCCACAAAGACGGGCTCGGCGTGCTGGTGAAGACCCGCGATCCGGACAAATTTTATCTTTTGCTGAATCACATCGCCCAGAACGGCGTCACCATCGAATCCGTAGCGCCGGCCGATGACGACGTAAATTCGGTATATGAATACCTGATCGGTTCCGAGGAGGCTGGCCGATGAATCCGCTCTGGATCACACAAATACTGGCGGTGCTTCGGTTGGAAATGCGCAAGACATTTCTATCCAAGCGCGGCTTCTGGATTTACCTGCTAGCCTACCTGCCCGTGGTCCTGTTCACGGCGAAATCCATCGTGGAAATTAAAATGGGCCGAAAACCCGATTTCGGCCAGGACACCAACGTCTTCGCTACGCTGTTCCAGCTTTTCTTTCTGCGGCTGGCCGTTTTCTTCGGGTGCCTCGGAATTTTCATGAACTTGTTTCGCGGCGAAGTCCTGGATCGTAGCCTGCACTATTATTTCCTCGCGCCCATTCGCCGCGAGGTGCTGCTGGCCGGAAAATTCCTGGCCGGCGTCATCGCTACCTGCCTGATCTTCACCTCGAGCACCGTGCTCCAAATCGCGGGCCTATACTGGTCGCACGGTTGGCGAGTTTTCTCGGATTACCTGATGAATGGCAACGGCCTATCGCACATGGCTGCATATCTCGGCGCGACCATCCTAGCCTGCATCGGCTACGGCAGCATTTTTCTCGCAGCCGGCGTAGTCTTCCGCAATCCTCTGATTCCCGCCGCCGTGATTCTGGTCTGGGAATCCATCAACAGTTTGCTGCCGTCGGTGTTGCAAAAAATCAGCGTGATTTACTATCTGAAATCCCTGTGCCCCATCCAGATTGTCCCTGAGTCGGGCACCTTTTTCGCGATGCTCTCGATCAACGTGGACCCCATGCCCGCCTACATCGCCGTTCCCGGCCTGCTACTGGTCTCAGCCGCTGTCCTGGTAGCCGCCAGTTTCCAGGTCCGCCGCATGGAAATCAACTACGCCACCGAATAACCGCTGCTCGCTCTCCACTTGACAACCAAGTGAAAGTGCGCCAGACTATGATGTCGGACGACATCACGATTCGCGAGACCTCGAGTCACATTGACCACGTCTCCTTCCAGATTGTGAGTCCCGGCTACTTTCGAACCATGCTCATCCCTCTCTTTCGCGGGCGCGATTTTCAAGCGGCCGATCGCAAGGGGTCTGCGCCCGTCGCCATTATCAACCAACGCTTGGCGTCCCTGCTTTCGCCCGGTCAGGATCCGGTTGGAAAGCATTTTGATGGATGGAATACCCAGAACATGCAGATCATCGGTGTCGCAGGCAACAGCAAATACCAGAACGTGCGGGAGGGCGCGCAGCCCCTTGTCTACCTCGCTTTCGATCAGCAAGGGGAGTGGGCGCCGCTGGAGATTCGTTACCGGGGTTCATCTGGCCAGGTGGAACACGGGGTCCGCCAGCTCGTCAAAACCGCCGCGCCAGGCTTCGAGGTCTTTAGCGTTTCCTCCATGGCCTTGGTGCGCGACACTATCATTGCGCAGGACCGCTTGTTGACCTTCCTGTCCACGCTATTCGGCGTTCTGGGGACAACGCTCGCTTTGGTTGGTATCTACGGGCTGATCTCGTATTCGGTCACGCGGCGCACGCGCGAGATTGGGATTCGCCTAAGCATTGGCGCTCAACGTCGCGACGTGCTTTGGCTCTTCCTCCGTGAATCCACGTTGCTGGTGGCTGGCGGCACGCTGATTGGATTGCCGCTCGCCCTTCTGCTGGCGCGCTTCCTTCGCAGCATGCTGTTTGAAGTGACCACGTCTGACCCGCTGGGAATCTCGGTCACGCTCGCGATGATCGTCCTCGGTGGGTCGCTCGCATCGTTTATCCCAGCCAGCCGCGCCACTCGCGTGAATCCGGTGCAGGCTCTGCGCTACGACTAACGCTGCGCAACTGGAGACAAATCCCGGTAAGAATAACCGGTCTCGAGATTCGTATACGGCTTGCCGTCAACTTCCACGTACGGATACACGAAATAATTCAGCGGATCGCCTTGCTGCCTCGGCGTCAAGACTACATCGCGGCCCTTGGAAAGCTCCACGCGATTCTCATCGTGCGCGCCAAAGAAATACTCACGCTTAGCGGGATTCTTAGCGGCTTCCGACGCATCCACCGGTATCCATCCGATTCCTGCGTAGAACTCCGCCCAGCAATGGTATCCCGCAATCTTACCCGCGCCACGCTCGGCCGGCAGCGGGAACCCGATTGCGAATCGCGCCGGAATGCCCAGGGCGCGCGCATAGCCGATGAAAATGGCGTGGAAATCGGTGCAGTTCCCGCGCCGGGCATCGCAGGCATAGTAGATGTCGCCGCGTCCCCAGCCCTTGCCGGTTTTGTCGTACTTCACCGTCGACACAACATGGTTGTAAATCGCGCGCGCCATTTCGAGATCGGTTTGCGCATGCGCGGCCTCCACCACTTCGCGCGCCCACGTTTGGATCTGGCCATCGATGGGCACCAACCGGTCCGGTTTCAGCCAGCGGCTGAGATCGTCCTCGGGCGCTACAGCGTTCTTCACTGAAACGATCGGTTGAATCCGCTCCAATCGGACTGCATGGAATGTGAGCGTCACTGGAACGCTCGATTCTTTCGGTTGGTCGATCGCGAGATGCAGCATCGTATTGCCCTGATCGCCGGTCAGGATCTGATGTGGATAGGGCGTCTCCACATGAACTTCCAGGATGCGCTGATATGGATCGTCGTGGGGAACGGGAATCCAAACCTCCAGCTTCTGAGTTCCCGCCGGGATGTCTTTCACCGTGGCTTTGTATTCGAAAGTGAAGTCTCTCTGATGAACAGGTTCGGCGGCTATCAAAAGACTCGCGGCAAAAAGCAGGGCAAGGCGCATGGGCCCATTCTAGCGTGCCCAAATATGGCAGAGAATGAGAAGCATGTATTTCGCCGACTTACGCCAAGACATCCGGCACGGGCTGCGCGTGCTGGCCGGTTCGCCGGGATTCACTGCGGTCGCACTGATTTCACTCACGCTCGGAATCGCCATCGCAACGTCGGCTTATAGCGAAATGAACGGGATGATTCTCCGCGATCTCCCCGCCGTTCCAAATCCCGATTCCTTGGTCGCGCTGCAGTTACCGGCATCATATCCCAGCTACAAACGCTATCGTGAACTGACCGGCGTGTTTTCTTCCACGCTGGCGTACCTCGCGCCAGTCCCATTCGGCGTGTCGATCAACGGGCATACGGAGCGGACTTGGGGACATCTGGTCACGCCTTCCTATTTCTCCACGCTCGGCGTTCGTCCGGCGCTGGGCCGTGTATTCGATTCGACGCAAGATCAATCTCCGGCCGTGGTGGTGAGCTACCGATTCTGGCAGAATCATTTGGCGTCCGACCCGTCCATAATCGGCAAGACTCTCCACATCAATGGACAACACCCTGTAGTAGTGATCGGCGTGGGGCCGAAGGATTTCCTGGGAGCATCGCCCGTGCTCTTTGTGGCTGATCTGTGGATGCCGCTTTCCACAGACGCCAGGATCGCACCGGAGCTGGCCGGAAACGCGCTCGAACGTCACGACCTCAATATGTTCCAAATGGTCGGGCGCCTGAATCCGGGGATCACCGTCGATCGCGCGGAGGCTGAGTTAAACGCCGTAGCCGATCAATTGGCGCGGGCTGAAGAATTTCAGGCTGACAGAAGAGATCAGAGCCGACGCGTGATGCTACTCTCTGCGGGAAAAATGTTGCCGATCCGGAAGCAGGATCTGCCTTTCTTCAAGGAGTTTCTGATGGTGATGGCGGGTCTGGTAGTGCTAATCGCCTGTTCAAACGTCGCGAACATGATGCTCGCGAGAGCCGCCGGGCGCCGGCGTGAAATTGCCGTGCGGTTGGCATTAGGCGCGAGCCGCGCACGCCTGATGCGCCAGTTGATGACGGAAAGCATGCTCGTCGCAGCGGCCGCCGGAGTGCTGGGCTTTATCGTGAGCGTGTGGCTGATGCGCTGGGCATCGCAAATGAGAATGCCGTTGCCGATTCCAGTCAGCTTCGACATGAACCCGGATGCCCGCGTGCTGATATTCACATTGGCGCTGACGGTTTTTACCGGCTTGGTATTTGGCCTCGCTCCGGCGCTTGAGACCACGCGAACCGATCTTGGTCCAGCACTGAAGCAGGGCGGCAATATCCAGCTTCGCAGGCACCGCCGCTGGAGCCTTCGCAACGGGCTGGTGCTGTGCCAAATGGCTGCGTCATTGATGCTGTTGTTGATCACGGGATATATGGGGCTCGGCATACAGAGCAGCCTGGGATTCCAGCAAGGATTCAATCCCCGAAATCTGTACCTGGTGGCTCTCGATCCGATCCGCGATGGATATTCCGGCGCGCAAGCGACGGCATTTTTTGAGAAACTGCTGGATCGCGTGAGAAGGCTGCCTGCGGTCACTGCCGCAAGTCTCACCGACACTGTTCCGGTGGCAATGTCCGGCAATGCGGGCGTAACCGTTTCCATGGCCGGCAAAAGCACTGGCGACGCCCTGCGGCATATCGTGGGCGAGGGTTACTTCGAGACCGCCGGCATTCCAATCCTGCTGGGCCGCGAATTTCGAAGGCAGGACACGACCGACTGCGTGATCGTCAGCCAGGAGTTTGTGCGCAGGTATGGGAACGGCCGCGACGTGTTGGGACAATCCGTCGAGATCGGAAATGGGGAAGTAGCACCGGCCCTGGGCGCGCTACCAGGCACGTTCGATCTTCGTCCGGAGTTATTGGGAAGAGAACGCCGCACCTACGAAATAGTAGGCGTCGCGAGGGATCTGGCGGAGGATTTCGTCGCTCAGAAAAAGCATCCCGTGATTTATTTCCCGCTCCGCGCCGCCGATTTCGCGCGGCCTTCGTTGCGCGGCGTCACGCTGATGGTGCGGGCGGTGCCAGGAGTGGATGCCATCGGCGCGGTGCGCCGCGAGATCGCGACGATGGATCCTTCGCTCACGCCTTTCGACGCGCGTAGCATTCAGGAACAGATCGATGAGTTTATGTCGCCGCTCCGCGCGGCCTGCTGGAGCTACGGGTTGATCGGAGCTTTCGGATTGATTCTGGCCTCGATTGGCTTGGCGGGTGTGACGGCTTACGCTGTAAGCCAGCGTGGCCGCGAAATCGGAATTCGTGTAGCGTTGGGCGCTCAGAAAAGCGATGTGCTCACGCTGGTGATGACAGAAGGAGTGGTGCTGGTGACCGTTGGTACCGTCGTCGGGCTGGCTGCCGCATGGGCTGGAATCCGCGTGCTGTCCGGACTTTTCTTCACCGTCGCTAGCGTCGAGAGTTCCGATCCGCTGTTGTTAATTGGTGCGCCTTTGCTGTTGGCTAGCCTGGCGCTGCTGGCCTGTTATCTGCCGGCGCGAAAATCGATGCACGTCGATCCGGCTGTTGCGCTGCGCCAGGAGTAGCGTCTAAAAAGTCAAGCGAATTGCTAACTGCAATTGGCGCGAGAAATTCGCTTGTCCGGTGATCTGCCCAAACGTGCCGCTCGAAAAGTTTGTGTTGGGCGAATAGAAATACGGCGAATTGAAGGCGTTCAGCGCTTCGGCTCGGAACTGGGCCCGGGTGTGTTCGGTGAAGTCGAAGTTCTTGAACACCGAAAGATCCCAATTTTTCTCGCCGGGGCCGCGCAGGCCGATGGTCCGGGGCGTGTTCCCGAACGTCCCTTGCGGCGCCAGAGAGAATGCGGCGGGATTAATGTAGTCGTAGATGCGCTGTTCCACGCTGCCGCTGGTGCCGGGCGCAGTACTGGTGGTATTGGGACGCTGCGCGCCGTAGCCGTAGGCAGAGTTCAAATTCGTCTGGTAGATCTGCAGCGGAAAGCCCGTCTCATACACGGATACAGTGTTGATCACCCATCCGCCGACGAGATAATCGAGCGCCCGGTTGCTGACATTCCAAAGGTCTTTGCCTCGTCCGATCGGCAATTGATATGAAATCGAAGTGGCCCAGCGCAGTGGGGTATCCACGTTCGAGAGACTGTACTCGGCAGCAGTGTCGTATGGATTTTGAGGAGCGCCTTGTGCGCCGCCGTTGAGCGACGTGCCGACACCACCGCTGCTCTCGTCCATATTCTTGGACCAGGTGAACGTGCTCAGAAAGGTCAGGCCGTGGCTGAAGCGTTTCTGCGCCTTGATGACCATTGAGTTGTAACTGGCGTGGTTGTTGTCGCCGAAGATTTCGTTGATGCCGGTGTAGGCTGGGAACGGTAATAGCAGCCGGAAAGCACTGATGGTGGGACCTGATAGGGTACCGCCGGCAACCGCGGGAACGTTGGCAAACGGGTTTGGAACCTGGGCGTTCAGAGCGGCTGTGCCCATGGAGAGGTAGCTAGGATTCAAAGCGTCGATGTTAATGGTGGGCTGGCCCAAGGTGAGATGCGTCGAATGCGAGCCGACATAGCCGACCTCCAAGGCGATTCCAAAGCCGATCTGGCGTTGTACATCTACTGAGTATTGGTGAACGCGAGGAGACTTAGTCTCGGGATCGACCAAGGTGAAATTCGACCCAATGCCGGCGGCCGCGCCGAGAGTATTACCAACCGGCTGAAGCAGTCCGGCGGGAAATGGATTGGTGAGAACGTCGGTGGTCGACTTGCCGGTGTACTGCGTATTGTTGGCGTAGCCGAGCGTGGCGAGCGGCCCACCGAGGTAAATCTGCGGCGCCCAGAACAGCCCGTAGCCGCCTCGGACTACGGTTTTGCTGTCGAGCTGCCACGCGATGCCGCCGCGCGGTCCCCACTTGTTGGTATTGTAGTTGCCTACCGAATCCGGCGCACCGCCTACGCCTGCATACTCCGCCGCGCCTTTCAAGTCCAGGCCCGGAACCTGGGACGCGATGGCACTGGCTACAGTCTGGTTAAATCCCACGATCAGGCCGTTGTTCGCCTCCCTGACTCCGCCTTCATGTTCCCAGCGCAATCCCGCATTGATGGTGATCTTGTTGTTGAGACGGAAATTGTCCTGGATGAAGGCTCCATAGTAGGGGATGATATCCGTCAAAGTGGAAGCCGTGTCCGCTTGGCGATTATAAGGCAGGCCCAGAAGCAGATCCGCCAAGTCGGTGCCGCTGTTGCTCGCGCCCAAGGAACTGTCTGTATTGAACGTGTAACAACCGGTGGTGCAGTTGATGCCGGCGCCGGAAGTCGCCAGGCGGCGATAGTCAAATCCCATTCTCAGGCTGTGCCTGCTGATGAATTTATCAACGGCCACCGAGAAGTTATGAGAAGCTTCGTCGTAATAGTCCCAATCGCCCGTATCGCCCAACGAATAGAGGCTGGACATATTGATGGCGGGGAACTCGGCCGCGACTGGCGAGACTTGACTGGCCCAAGCCGGGCTGAATTTCAAGGAAGCGACATTAAAGCCTTGTGAGCTGTTGTAGTCGAAATTCGGAAAACGGTTGAAACCATAGCGCAACGACAGGACCGTGGAAGGATTGATGGTGAAGATGCTGTTGACCGCGGTGGCATCCACCCGCCGCAGCAGGCGCCATCCGGACTCTGTCGAAGGACTGTTGAACCAGGTATCGCCCGGCTCGAGCGAATAGTAGCGGGCGTAGCTCAAGCTCATGTGCCACCAGGTGGTGAAGTCCTCATCGAGCTTGGCGGTATATTG
>Ga0187863_10001951_pt1 | contig 16034 bp, 12 predicted proteins | sample June2016WEW_11_1_FD_132975 | JGI IMG/M metagenome (GOLD analysis project Ga0187863, IMG submission 132975) | Peatland microbial communities from SPRUCE experiment site at the Marcell Experimental Forest, Minnesota, USA - June2016WEW_11_10 | ecosystem: Environmental > Terrestrial > Soil >... | reverse complement strand
CGTGAGAGCGCCGAACCGGCAAAATTGCGAGCCGATGCAGCCATGAGACGCTTCCTCACCCGGAATCTGCACTGGAAGCTCCTTTCACTCCTGCTGGCCTTCGCGCTGTGGATCACCATGGGGCATGTGACCGAGACTGCCACCTCCGTGGCCGCGCGCGTGCAGTACAAGAATCTGGCCGACAATCTCGACATTAGCTCCGGTCTGCCCGGCGAGGTAAGTCTGGAACTGCGCGGCCCGTCGCGCCGTCTCGATCAGGAGAATCTGGCATCGGTGGTCGTGGTTCTGGATTTCGCCCACGTTCAGGGACCCGGCGAGCGCACTTTCAATATCACCTCAAATAACGTCAGCCTGCCTCTTGGCATTGCGTTTTCGCGCGCTATTCCGGCGCAGGTTCGACTCCGCTTCGATCATGTGCTGAGCAGAGAAGTGCCGGTGGAACCGCGCTACAGCGGCGCGCCGCCCGCGGGATATGAGCTGCTTCGCGCCGAGCTCGATCCGGGTAAACTTCTCGTTCGCGGGCCGGAGAGCCACGTGACCGCGGTCGTGAGTCTGCAAACCGATCCTATCGATCTTGACGGCATCGTGGGAGAACGCGGCGGCCTGGTGCATGTATGGACCGGCGATCCGGAGGTGCAGCCGGCCGCAAAGAGCACCGTGGCGTATAAAGTTATCGTGCAGAAGACTAATTACAAGGACTTACATAATTAATGGCGCGCCAGTTTTTTGGGACGGATGGAATTCGCGGAGTTGCCCGCGAAGCGCCTCTCGATGCAAACACGATTTATGCGGTGGGCGTCGCGCTGGGCGAGTGGGTAGCGGCATCCGGGCGTGAGTCGAATGTCGTGATTGGCATGGACACTCGAGAGTCCGGCCCGTGGATCGCGTCTTTGATCGCCGCGGGGCTCTCACGAAGCAGCGTCAGGATCGACTTTGCCGGCGTAACCACGACCCCGGGCGTAGCTTATCTGGCGAAGACCGGACCGTTTGCCGCGGGCGTCATGATCTCGGCCTCGCACAACCCATTTCAGGACAACGGCATCAAAGTCATCGATCATTCCGGGTATAAGTTGCCGGATGAAATAGAAGAGCAGATCGAAGCCGGTATTTTTCGCGCGCTGGACCGAGGTGTGGCGCCGGAGCCAGTGGCACTCGTAGCGGATCGGGAACTGGACCGCGCATATGCCACGCACCTTGCCGCGGCGGTGCCTGGTGGTCTGCCCGGGTTCGACATTGTCATCGACTGCGCGAATGGCGGCGCGTCTTCCCTTGCACCTTCTCTGTTTGAGCGGCTCGGCGCGAAAGTGCATGCCATAGGCATATGGCCGGACGGACGAAACATCAATCTCAATTGCGGGTCCCTTCATTTGGAGAGGCTTCGCGACACTGTGCTCGCACGCGGCGCTCAACTGGGGGTTGCATTCGACGGAGACGCCGACCGCGCTTTGTTCGTGTCCCACTCGGGTAAGCTCATTGATGGCGACGCGGTCCTGCTGATCACTGGCCGTGATCTTCATCGGTCAGGACGTCTCGCCAGCCGCAACGGGAATCCCGCGGTGATCGCGACCGTAATGTCGAATCTGGGCCTTGCAAAGGCGCTGGCAGACGATGGTATCGAACTCGTGCGAACCCCCGTTGGCGATAAGTATGTGCTCGCTGAAATGCTGGATCGGGGAGCGATTCTGGGCGGCGAACAATCCGGCCACGTCATATTTCTCGATCACGCCACTACCGGCGATGGCCTTCTCACGGCATTACGTGTCATGGATGTGATGCGGCGAACCGGGAAAGATCTCGATCAACTCACCGAAGAACTCCACGTCTATCCGCAACTACTGGTCAATATCCGCGTGAAGCACAAAAAGCCGCTCGAACAGCTTGCCGGCGTACAGGCGGCGATTGCCCAGGTGGAGCGCGACTTCGCGGGCGCGGGACGCGTCAACGTGCGTTTTTCCGGCACCGAGCCGCTGGCCCGCGTGATGGTGGAAGGGCCTGATTCGGAGACAGTGAAGGCAGCGGCAGAACGCATCGCCGGAGAAATTCGGCGGGAGCTCGGCGGGGAATAGACACCGAATAAAAGACAAGCCCCGGCTACTTCGACTTGTCCTCGACAAGCGGCAGCGAGAACCAGAACTTCGAGCCCGCGCCGTCCGCGGACTCCGCCCACATCCGCCCACCGTGTCCCTCGATAATCCGCTTTGAGATTGCCAGCCCGATTCCGGTTCCCGGGTACGCGCTGCTCGGATGTAATCGCTGGAAGATCTCGAATATCTTGTCCGCATACTCGCCGTCGAAACCAATGCCGTTGTCTTCCACCACGAAGCGCCATTCGCTATCGTGCCGTGCGGCGGCCACACGCACCCGCGGCGGCCGGTCAGGCTGGCGGAACTTGAGGGCGTTGCTGAGCAGGTTCTGCATCACCAGCACCAGCCCGGCTTCATCGCCCGGCACGACGGGAAGCGGCTCATGCACAATCTCCGCATGGGTCTCCTCCCGGAGCAACTGGAGGTTTTCAAGGGCCGCCTGCAGCACTTTTTCGAAATCGGCGGGCGCAATACGCGACGCGTGAATACCCGCGCGAGCATAGGAAAGCAGGTCGTCGATGAGCAGCCGCATACGGCGCGCGCCATCGACGGCGAACCGGATATAGTCGTCCGCGGCGCTGTCCAGTTTGCCTTCATAGCGCCGCGCCAGCAGATCCACGTAGGTGCTCACCATGCGCAGAGGCTCCTGCAGGTCGTGGCTGGCGACATAGGCATAGCGCTCCAGATCGTCGTTGGAGCGAAGCAACCTTGAGTTGATGATGGCAAGTTCGGCGGTGCGGTCAGCGACTCGCTTTTCCAGCTCGGAATTGAGCTGGTCGGCTTCCTGCTCGGCGCACATGCGCTCCTTCGCATAAATCGTAATGAGGTGCCAGGCCCAGAACAGCAGCGCCATGGAAACCACGATGCCGGCTCCAAAATAAAACGCGGAGCGCAATTCCGCGGTCTGCGCTCCCTCGCGAAGCTGTTCGAGCTGCTGCGCCTGCTCCGCGTTTATCGAAAGCGCAACTCGGCGAATGGTCTCCATGGCGCGCTGGCCGGTGCCGGCGCGGACCAGCGCCATGGCGGCGACCTCGCCCTGAGTGCGCCGGAGCTCGACGGTGTTGCGCAGCTCGTCCATCTTCAGGTGCACGGCGGCGGTCAACTCCTCGAGCCTTGCTCGCTGATCGGGATTGGTCCCGCCAATCAGCGCTCCCAGGTGCGCAAGCGAGTGCTCCGACTGTGGCGCGGCGGTTCGAAACGGCTCCAGATACGAGTCGTCTCCAGTGAGCAGATAGCCGCGCTGGCCTGTCTCGGCACTCGTAATCGCGAGAACCAAATCGTCCATTTCACGCAGAATCTGGCGAGTATTCGAGACGGAAGCGGCTCGTTCGCGATATTGCAGGTTGTCTCGCCACGCGAGTACGCCCAGAACAATTGGGACGAGAGCAATCCAGATGAAGGCGACTTGCGTTCTTCTGAGCAGAGTCTGCGTCACAGCTTTGAAATCCAATTGTAGACTGCTTCGCGACTGTCGCCGATGTTATATTTACGCCAGGCATGCGCCGAATCCGCATCACCCTTTCCTACGACGGCACTGATTCTCATGGCTGGCAGGTGCAGCCGGGATTGCCGACCATTCAGGGCATGCTGGAAGAAGTGCTGGGCACCATCGAGGGTGGTAAGGTGACGGTGCACGGTTCTGGCCGAACCGATGCGGGCGTGCACGCGCTGGCACAGGTGGCCGCGTTTTCGCTTGAGAATCCGATTCCCGTTGAAAACCTGCGTCGGGCGATGAACCGCCTGCTCCCCCGGTCGATCCGTATCCTCCATGCTGAAGACGTCGCGGCCGAGTTTCATCCCCGCTTCGACGCGCGCGCGAAGACCTATCAGTATCGTCTCTGGCGCGAGGAGATCTGCCCTCCGTTCGATCGCTTCTACGTCTGTCACCATCCATATCCTTTGAACGAAGAAGCGATGATCGCGGCTGCCCCGCTGTTCGAAGGCACGCACGACTTTACCGCGTTCACTTCGGCAGACGAAAGCGACGACTCCAGTCGTACGAAGGCACGCACGATCTATGCATCGTCGGCCTGGCGCGATGGTCCACGGCTCTTGTATCAGGTGCGGGGCAGCGGTTTTCTCAAGCACATGGTGCGCAATGTTGTGGGCGTGCTGCTGGAAGTGGGCAAAGGCAACATGACGGTCGGCGATATCTGCGCACGCCTTGAACCAGGCTGCGGAATCGCGCCGGGTCCCAGCGCACCGGCACGCGGATTGTTCCTGATGAACGTGGAGTATTAACGGACCGGAATTACTCGACGAGTTCCGAGGTCATGATTGCGCCGCCCAATTCAGGCAACACCGACTGCACCCTGAGCGGACGGCGGCGTGCGGTGTCGATCCAAAGACTGGATTGCCCGGCACTACCATCGGCTGGCGACAGTTCGACTTTCAGAGCGCCGGCGTCGGGGCCAGTCACCTGCAGGCGCATCAGCTTCACCTTCTGCTGCTGAAGATCGTAGGTGCGGTAAATGGTGCTGTAGCCCTCGGCCAACGGAAGACAAGCGATGACAAACCAGGAACCTGGACCATCGGCAAACACGAGGCCGCCGGCTTTCGTGCCGTCCGCGAAATCGACGTCGATGACCGTATCGCCTTCGGTGAGACTGCGCCTGAGCACAACGAGGCTCTTCTTATCCAGTGTGGCTGTGTCGGTGGATTGCACCATCGGCGAATCGATAGACTCCGTCACCACATAACCTGTTCCGTCATCGCGTACTTCTATCGCGATCGCGAGGTTCAGTTGCTGATCGGCAACCGCAATTACCGATTTGAAGTGATGTGTGCCTGGCTGTAGAGTAGCGGCGACGGCCGGCACTCCGACCGATGCGGCGTCGACCTTCGGCGCCATCACCACAGTTGCCGGATCCACTATCAGTTCATGCAGGCGCGCCACCACTTCCGGTGTTCCGCCCTCCTGATATCGGCCTCCCAGATGCTTCGCCAGGAATCTCTCAGCGGCCATCATGAGCGCCATATTGTTCACGGGCCGCGCGAACCCATGGCCTTCATCGTCGGCCAAAATGTACTCCACCGGGAAACCGCGATCGCGAAGCGCCACCACAATCTGCTCGGATTCGGCTTTGTTCACGCGCGGATCATTAGCGCCCTGCACGACCATCAGCGGCGTGCGAATGCGATCGGCTGAGAACAGCGGCGATTCCCGTTCGAGCAGTTCCCTGCCTTCCGGCGTGCGAGGATCGGCCATCCGCCGGTACATCATGACGCGGCCCGCTTCCCAGTATGCGGGGATGGATTCGAGGAGTGTTAGTAAATTCGAAGGACCGACGATGGAGACCCCGGCCGCGTAGAGATCGGGCGTAAAGGCGACGCCGGCGAGCACCGCATATCCGCCATACGATCCGCCGAAGATGCCGACACGAGCCGGATTGGCAATGCCGCGCGCGATCAGATGCTTCACGCCCCAGGTGAGATCGTCCTGCATCCTGCGGCCCCACTCCCCGTTGCTGGCATCGAGAAAACGCTTGCCATAGCCGGTTGAGCCGCGGTAATTCGGCTGCAGCACCGCATAGCCGCGATTAGCCAGGAACTGCGCGATGGTGTCGTAACTCCACTCATCGCGAACCCATGGGCCACCGTGCGGCACCACGACCAGCGGAAGATTTGCCGGCTCGACGCCCTTAGGCAAAGTTAGGTATGCGGGGATCTCGAGACCATCCGACGACGCGTACCGGATCGCCTGCATGGCGGCCAGTGGCTCACGCGGCAGGCGCTCGCGCACGCGATACTGGAAGATCAGCTCTTTTGTGTCGCAGTTGAAGAGCCAGGTCTCACCAGGTTCGACGTCGCTCCAGGCGCTGACCAGCCAGATGCGCTCATCGCGGGTGTGCGATGCGCGATCGATTTCGCGGTCCGGCAGTTTCGAGCGGATCAGCTCGAAATCGGCTTCGATTGATTTGTCCCTCCAGTAGCGTCGCGGCTTGTCATCGTCGTATGAAGTGCCGATCAGTTCGTCGGTAGGCTCGGAAAAAATCGCGCCGGAAATATCGACGCGGCCTTCGGGGTCCGTTTCCACCAGCTCCTCGCCGCCCGTTTCCGCGTCCATTAACGCAAGCCGCGTCAGATCGCCCTCGCCCTTGTTGCTGATGAAATACGCGCGGCGGCCATCCTTGTGGAAATGCGCGAAGGAACATTCCTCAAATACATCGCATGAATAGATTTTCGTGAAGCCTGTTTCGTCCACGCGCAGAATCTCCGTGTCGCCGTTCTCGGCTGAGCGGACGGCCAAACGCAAGCGGGCGGCGTTGTCGAAATTCCAGGAAGCAATCCGCTCCGTGTTGGTGCGAATCAGTGTGCGCTCGCCGGTGGAAATGCGGACGCGGTAGAGATCATGCCAGGCTTTGTCGCGGTCGTTCAAACCGACGTACATGAGGTCGGGCTCGGCTTTCGGAACGGCATAAATCATGGCGCGAACACCCTTCACGTCGGTGAGGTTCCGCGCCGCCGGCTCGTTCTCAGAAGGGTCCACCGCAAAGGCGTTGTAATTCTCATCGCCGGCCTGATCCTGCACGTAGAGGACATACTTCGCGTCGCGCGACCATGCAAAACCGGGAATGGGACGCTTGGTGTCGCGGGTGATGGGACGCGCGCAGTCGAACGGCTCCTCGGCGCGTTTCACCCAGACGTTGCGGACGCCATCGAGCGGCTTCAGGAATGCGATGTAACGGCCATCGGGTGAGATCTCGGCACCAACAATCTCGGGGTCGCCGAAGAAAAGCTCGCGGTCCAGAAGAGGCGGTTGGCTTGAAGAAGTAGTAGCGGTCACCGAAACAATGATAGCTTCAGAGGCCGGGCCGCGACGCCATGGCCTTCTCGGAACGATTGGTGATCTCGTCGGCAATCTGGTGCGGACGGTCGATGGGCGCCATGGTCAGGCGGCTCGATCCCCCCGCGGTCTCCACTGACAACCGGCCCACGCCGAACATGCGGTCAAGCAGACTCTGATCCACGCGGACGTCCTGCACTTTCGCGAGCTGAATGGTCCGCGTCGACTTGCCCAGCAGTCCTTCTTCGTAAATCATCTTTTCTACGCCGATGGTCAGCTTGTGGGCCATTCTCCGCAGATGGCGGCCCAAAACCCACAACAGCAGCACTGCGAGAATCAGCGGCGTCCACGCGGGCCACGTTGGTTCGTAATAATGCTGGCCAATGAAACCAGCTATAAGGATCACGAAGACTGCAATGTACGCGATCTGAATGAACTTCAGCGTGGGACGCACCACCAGGTCTGCCATCGATTGGATCTCCGTGCCGTATTGTACGCGATGCCGGAGCCCGACTGCGCTACATTGGAACTTCTCTGCGTTGATTCCAGGTTGATTCCAGGGAGACAAATCGAATGAGATTGCTGGCCGGGGCGCTACTTGTTGCCTGCGCGATGCCGCTCGGGGCGCAACGCACTTTTTCTGACGCTATACCCGTGAACCCACATGCCACACCGGAGGCCCGCGCGTTGCTGCGTTATCTCTATTCGATGTCCGGCAAGTACACGCTCACCGGTCAGCACAATTATCCGAACGTGGGCTCGACGTGGACGGACCGCGCGCTGGACCTCACGGGCAAATACCCGGCGATTTTCGGCGAAGACTTTGGGTTTCAGACCGGGGCGGATAAAGACTCCACCCTGGGGCGGCCGGGGATGGTGGCGGAAGCGATCCGTCAATATCGCAACGGCGCGATTGTGGCAATGACGTGGCACGCGGTCAGGCCTACGGAAGACGAACCGGTCACGTTTCGCGACAGCGTGCAGGGTCACCTCACCGATTTCGAGTGGCACGAACTGCTGACGCCGGGATCGGACTTGTACAAACGCTGGTGCGCGCAGGTAGATGTGATCGCCGGCTACCTGAAGCAATTGCAGGAGGCGCGCGTGCCGGTGCTGTGGCGTCCATATCATGAGGTGAATGGTGGTTGGTTCTGGTGGGGTGGGCGAAAGGGAACCGATGGATCTGCCGCGCTCTACAAGCAACTCTTCGATCGGCTGGTGAATCATCATCACTTGAACAACCTGGTCTGGGTGTGGAACGTGAACGCGCCGGGCTCGGGCGGGAATGGGCCGGGTCCGTACGCTGACTACTTTCCCGGCACCCAATACGCGGATGTCCTGTCAGTGGACGTTTACGGCGAATTTCAGCAGAGCTATTACGATGACCTGTTGACCCTTGCCGAGGGCAAGCTCATCGCGCTTGGCGAAGTGGGAGCCGTGCCGTCTCCGGCGGTTTTGACTCAACAGCCGAAGTATGCCTGGTTCATGTGCTGGAGCGAAATTGTGGATACCGGCAATGACGTTGAAGCGTTGCGCGCCACCTATAACGCGCCCAACACGGCGAGCCGTGACGATCCACGCGTGGCCGAGGCAGTGGCGGCGATTCGAAAGGCCTCCGACGCGCCCGAACTCGAGTTGGTCACGCCGGATTCGTCATCCGGTGCGAAAGAGCTTCTTGCGAGGCTTTATCGTGCCGAAGGAACCACCATATTGAGCGGCCAGGATAATGCTGCGCCGGCGGCTATTCCGACACAGGGAATTACCCAGATTACTGGCAAATCACCGGTGATTTACGGTTTGGATCTCGGCGCTACGTCGGATTCAGCGAAAGCAGCGATTGAAGAGGCGAAGCGCCGGCATGACAATCACGCCATTGTGGCAATGAGCTGGCGCCCCGCGAGCCCGACAGGAGGCGCACCGGACAGCAAGCTGACCGATTTCGAGTGGCATGAGCTGCTGACACCGGGAACCGATTTGTATCAGCACTGGTGTGTGCAGGTTGATGAGATTGCCGGGGATCTCAGGAAGCTGGATGATGTCGCGGTGCTCTGGCGCCCCTATCCGCAATCGAACAGCGACAAGTTCTGGTGGGCGGGCCGAAAAGGGATGGAGGGATCCGCGGCACTTTACCGGCAGCTTTTCGATCGTTTGGCGGATCACGACAAAGTGCGCAACCTGGTGTGGGTGTGGGAAGCGGTGCCGGGTGGTTTCGGTCCGAACGCGCCCGGCGAATACAGCGATTTTTTCCCAGGCCTGCTGTACGTCGACGCGTTGCAGTTGGACGCACGTGGTGGGGGCCGCGGTCCTCGGCGCGATCAGGAGATGGCCCGCTTCGGCGTGGGCAAAGTGATTGGGCTCGGCCTGGATGGTTGGGTGCCAGACGCCGCGGCACTGGAACAATCGAAATGGGCTTGGTTCCTGGTTTCTTCCGATACGACGGCCGCCCCGGGAAACGCCGATGCCTTGCAAAAGCTTTACGCAAGCCCGCACGTGGAGTCGACGCAGGCTGGAGTCCCGGCGAAGTGACGATATGATAGTGGCAAATCCGCATATGACCACGGAGTTTCAAGCTCGGCGCCAGCAGCTTGCGAAAGCACACGAAGATCTCATGCAGCGCCGCAATGAAGCACTGCCCGAGATCAACGGCTGGTTCCAGCGTTATCGATACCCGGTGTTGACCGGTGCGCACACGCCACTGTTCTGGCGTTACGACCTCAACCCAGACGCCAACCCATTTCTGATGGAGCGTCTCGGCATCAACGGCGTGTTCAACGTGGGCGCGATGGAGTGGAAGGGCAACGTGGTGCTGATGGGGCGTGTGGAAGGCAACGACCGGAAGTCTTTCTTCGCGGTTGCCGAGAGCGCCAGCGGCGTGGATGGCTTCCATTTTTGGGACTACCCGGTGGTGATGCCGGAGACCGCCGATCCGGAAACCAATGTTTACGACATGCGCCTTGTCGCGCACGAAGATGGATGGATCTACGGTCTTTTCTGCGCAGAGCGGAAAGACCCGGCAGCGGCTCCCGGTGACCTCTCGTCTGCCGTTGCCCAGTGCGGAATCGCACGCACGAAGGACCTGAAGACGTGGGATCGGCTGGACGATTTGCGCACGCCATCCGCACAGCAACGCAATTGTGTTTTGCATCCCGAATTTGTGAACGGCCACTACGCTTTCTACACACGGCCGCAGGATAGCTTCATCGAAGCGGGACGCGGCGGCGGCATTGGATGGGGACTGGCGCCGAATATCGAGCACGCGGTGATCGACGAAGAAACGATCATCGAGCGCCGTGAATACCACACTATCAACGAAGTGAAAAACGGCCTCGGACCCGCACCGTTCAAGACGGACAAAGGCTGGCTGCATCTGGCGCACGGCGTTCGCAACACGGCGGCGGGCTTGCGCTACGTCCTCTACTGTTTCCTATGCGATCTGACCGCGCCTCAGGTGGTGATCGCCCATCCCGGCGGATATTTTCTGGCACCTGAGGGCGAAGAACGCGTGGGCGATGTCTCAAACGTGACGTTTTCGAACGGATGGGTCCGGCGCGGCAACGAGGTTTTCATCTACTACGGCGCTTCGGATACGCGCACCAACGTGGTAACGACCACCATTGACCGGCTGCTCGATTACGTCCTGAACACGCCGCCGGATCCGCTGCGAAGCACGCTGTGCGTGAGGCAAAGGATCGCTCTGATCGATAAGAACCTGAGCCTGTCGAACGGAGACGGCCGTGCCTGACGTGGCCATTCTCGACGCAGCCCGCTTTCGCGCCGAGCTGGAGACGAACATCCTGCCGTTCTGGATGCGGCACGCGGTTGATCGCGAGAACGGCGGCTTCCACGGGACGATCCATTCCGACCTCACCGTGGACGCGAAGGCTCCTCGCGCCGCAGTGATCAACGCACGCATCCTCTGGACTTTTTCGGCGGCGACGCGCGTGCTCGGAAAGCCGGAATATCGCGAGATGGCCGACCGCGCCTGGGACTACATCAACCAGAAATTCTGGGACAAGCAAAACGGTGGCGTTTACTGGATGCTCGATTACAAGGGCAATCCCATCTCCGACCGCAAGCAGATCTACGCGCAGGCATTCACGGTGTATGCGATGGCCGAGTATTATCGCGCCACTGGCCGGCCGGAGAGTCTGGAGCGCGCGCGGCTGTTGTTCCGGCTGATCGAGAAATACAGCCGCGATTCGGTGTTCAAGGGGTACATCGAAGCGTGCAGCCGAAACTGGGGCACTCTCGAAGATATGCGCCTCAGCGAGAAGGACCTGAACAGTCCGAAATCGATGAACACGCACCTGCACATCATGGAGGCCTACACATCGCTCCTGCGTGTGTGGCGCGATTCGGAACTCGCGGCCCGCCAGAACGATTTGCTCGAAGTCACGATGGACCGCATCGTTGATAGCTCCACGGGTCATTTCAAGCTCTTCTTCGATAAGCAATGGAATTCCCTGTCAGATCATGTTTCGTTCGGACATGACATAGAAGGCAGTTGGTTGCTGATGGAAGCGGCTGAGGTGCTGGGCGATCCGGTGCTGCAGGCTTATGCGCAGAAGGTGGGGTCGCGCATGGCCGAGGTTGTCTACGACGAAGGGCTCGACCAGGACGGCAGTATTTTCTACGAACGGAATTCCAAAGGCGAGTTTGTCGATCCCAACAAGCACTGGTGGGCGCAGGCAGAGGCGGTGGTCGGGTTTTATAACGCGTGGACGCTCACCGGCCAGGACCGATTCCGCAAGGCCGCGGAACGCGCGTGGAGCTACATCGAATCCAGGATTATCGACAAGCAGCACGGTGAGTGGCTGGCGAAACTGCGTCCCGACGGAACTCCGTGGGAAGAGTCGGAAGACGCCGACGCCTGTCTGGTTGGCCCGTGGAAGTGCCCGTACCACAACAGTCGAATGTGCTTCGAGATGATGGAGCGGCTGCAGTCCAAGCCACGCGGGATGGGATAATTCAGGAAGGTTTGCTGTGTCCGTTTTTGTCAATACCTTCTTTGAGAATCGCGTGAACCAGCTATTTGATCTCGCGGACCGGATCGAGCAGGCTTTTTCCTCGGCCGGAATTGAGTATCGGATTGTAGGTGGCTTGGCGGCATATCTCTACGTCGAAGAAGTGGAGCCGGACGCCGGGCGGCTTACCAAAGACATCGATATCGCGGTGCGCAGGAAGGACTTGGAGAAGATCGCCAGCACTGTCGAACCGTTCGGTCTCACCTTGCGCCACGTGGCCGGTCTCTACATGCTTGTACAAGCTGAAGAGTCTTCGGCAGGCAGAGCTGTCCATCTGGTTTTCGCGGGAGAGAAAGTGCGGCCCGAATACGTCGAGGCAGTGCCGGCACTCGGTACGGCATGTCGACTTCGTGGAGTTCCGTTGATCCCGCTCGCAGACTTGGTTCGCATGAAACTCACTAGTTTTCGTGCCCGTGATGAAGCGCATCTGAAGGACCTCGACGAGGCCGGCCTCATCACACCCGAAGTGGAAGCGAGCCTCTCGCTGGCGTTGCTGGAGCGGTTGGGGCGCGTCCGCTCGCGCGAATAGCCGCAACTAAGCTCGTCCGAAATCGATGAACCCGCGCTCCGGGTTGGTCGAGAGCAGCGTCACACGGAGCCGGTCGCCCACATCCAGACCCTGTTCGCCGCGCATCAGACGGCCTTCCACTGGCGGATTGAAAACGCGAACGAAGACGCCTTTCGGGGTGTCGCCGGTAACCACTCCGTCAAAGCTTTGACCAATACGGTTGGCGAGAGCCACCGCGGCCACGCGCTTCTGCATGGTTCGCTCCACTTTGCGCGCGGCATCCTCCTTCAGCGTGCAGTTGCTGGCGATGGCATCGAGTTCGCCGGGCGCGTATGGCGCGGCTTTCTTCGCCAGCCAGGCCTTAATAAGACGCTGCGTCACCAGATCGGCAAAGCGCCGGTTGGGGGCGGTGGAATGCGTGTAGTCGTGCGCCGCGAGGCCGAAATGGCCGGGTGACGGTTCGCCCGGCCGCAGCACCACGTATTCGCCCGGTCCCATGAGTTTAATCACCGCAAGCGAGAGATCTTCGTAGTGGATGGGATCGGCGGTCTTCTGCTTCGTGAGAAACGCCGCAAGAGCGCCGGGATCGGGGTCGGGAGGCAAGGTGGTTCCGTGCTGCGCCGCCAGATCAACGATACGCGGCCAGCGTTCCGGCTCTTTCACCACACGGCGAATTGAGGCCACTCCGGCAGCCGTGAGCGCGCGCGCCATCACCCCATTGGCTGCCACCATGAAATCTTCGATGATGGCCGTGGCGCGGTTCTTGCGGCGTGCGGCGATTCCGGTTATCACGCCGTTGCTCATGACCGGCTCCGCCTCAGTACGGTCGAAATCGAGCGCGCCCAATTCGTGCCGTTTCTGGCGCAGAGTTTCTGCAACGGAGTCCTGGAGTCGCAGCTGCGCCTGCAATTCAGGAGAGGCGGCAACCTTAGCGGGAGCGGGCGCGGTACCCTCCAGCCACGAACCGACGCCGTTGTAGGCCAACTGAGCTTTGTTGCGCACCAGAGCATGGCCAATTCTCGATGCGGCGATGGAACCGTCGACGGCAACCGTGAAATCCACCACTATCGCGAGACGGTCGGCATTTTCGTTGAGCGAGGTCAATCCGGTGGACAGCTCTTCCGGGAGCATCGGAAACGTGCTCACTTCCGTATAGACCGTGGTGGTCTGATCGCTGGCGTGTTGATCGATAGGCGTCTTGATGGCAACATCGGATTCCACATCGGCAACGCCGACCAACACCCGAATGCCGCCCGCTACTCGCTCGGCGTACTCAATTTGATCGAGGTCGCGTGACGTGTCGTTGTCGATGGAGGACCACAGCAGAGACCTGAGATCCTCGATGTCGCCGCCTGCTACAGGAGCGGGACGTACGCGCAACCCCGCAAGTTGTTCCTCGGTGCCAGCCGGGAAATCCGGATGAAAGCCTTCGTGCAACATCTCCGCGCGAGCGCTCGCGGCAAGATCGAAACCGGTATGGGGCATCGTAATTACACTATCAGCATGCAATCGCCGTAAGAATAGAAGCGGTAACCGGTCGCCACCGCGTGGCGGTAAGCTGCGAGCACCAAATCGGTTCCCGCGAAGGCGCAGACCAGCATCAACAGGCTCGATTGCGGCAGATGGAAGTTCGTGAGCATCGCGCCGGTGGCCTGGAAAGCAAAGCCGGGATAGATGAAGATGTCGGTTTCGTCTCGCTGTCCGCGCCACGCGCTCTCGAGCGAGCGAACGCTGGTGGTCCCCACACAGAGACGCCGGCTCGCCGCGCGGAGCTTTGCGTCATTTTCAGCCGATATCGTGAAGTCTTCCGTATGCAGTTTCGCCTTTTCAACGATCTCGGTGTGCAGCGGCTGAAATGTTCCCAAGCCAACATGCAGCGTGACGTAAGCGATCTCAGCTCCCGCCGCGCGGCACGCATCGAGAACATCCGGCGTGAAGTGCAGTCCCGCTGTCGGCGCGGCAACGGACCCGGCCTGGCGCGCGAAGACAGTCTGATAACGCTCGCGGTCTTCCGGACGGTCTAACCGCCTGATATACGGCGGCAACGGCACGTGACCCACTTTGTTCAGCGCTTCATAGATGTCGCCCTCATAGAGGAAACGAACCGTTCGCTCGCCGAGTTCACCGCGCCCGGTAATTTCCGCTTCCAAGTCTCCGAACCTGATCCGTTCGCCGGTCCTCATCTTTCGGCCCGGACGGACCAAAGCGGTCCAGATCCTGGCGTCGTCAGAGACCGGCCGCAACAGGAACACCTCCACCTTTCCGCTGAGGTTTTCGAATCGCTTCGGATTGTTCCTGCCGACGCGCATTGAGTGCACGCCCACACGATGCCCCAGCAGGCGCGCGGGGAGAACGCGGGAATCGTTCAACACCAGGCAGTCGCACGGATGCAGAAACTGTGGCAGCTCCCGGAATGCACGATCCTCCCACCGGCCGCTGTCGCGATAGAGCACCAGCATCCGGGAACCCGCGCGATCGGCCAGCGGCTCCTGCGCGATGGACGACTCGGGTAAATGGTAATTGAACTCGGAGACGCGCACTCGATCCTTACAATAACAATGTGAGGATTCTGGGCATCGAATCGTCCTGCGACGAGACGGCGGCTGCAGTAGTGGAAGACGGCGCAAGGGTGCTGTCGTCCATCGTCGCCTCGCAGATCGACACCCACGGCAAATATGGCGGCGTGGTACCCGAGTTGGCATCACGCGAACATCTTCGCGCCATTGTGCCGGTGGTGCGTGAGGCGCTGGAGACTTCCGGCACGAAGCTTGAGGATCTTGCCGCTATTGCCGTTACGCAGGGGCCAGGGCTGGTGGGCTCCCTGTTAGTGGGCTTGACCTACGCCAAGTCGCTTTCATTCGCCACGGGCGTGCCCATCATCGCAGTAAACCACATCGAGGGACACATTCACGCGGTGGTTCTCGAACACGGCGGCGCGATCGCATACCCGGCGCTGGCGCTTGTCGTAAGCGGCGGGCACACCCATCTATTTGAAGTTCGTTCGGGATTCGCCTATCGTCTTCTCGGAAAAACTCGCGACGACGCGGCGGGCGAGGCGTACGACAAAGTGGCCAAGTTGCTCGGCTTCGGTTACCCCGGCGGGCCCCTTATCGACAAGCTCGCGCCATTCGGCGATCCGGAGGCCGTGCGCTTCACGTCGCCGAAAATGAAAGGGAACGCGCTCGACTTCAGTTTCAGCGGCCTGAAGACGGCGGTGTTGCGCTGGGTGGAGCAGCATGACATGGCCGATGAAATCGCGGCGCGCCGAGGAATGGTCCACGCTGGATTTGATGAATTGCGAAGCGCGACACCGCAGCACACACTGGACCTGCTGGCGTCATTTCAGCACGCGGTGGTGCGGGAGCTGTTGCGGCATGTGGCCGTGTCCGCCGAGGAGATTGGGGCGCAAAGCGCGATCATTGCCGGTGGCGTGGCCTGCAACGCGGGATTGCGGGAAGCCGCGCGAACAGCTTCCCTTCCCTACCGTGTGTTCTTCCCCGCGCCCGGTCTCTCCACCGACAACGCCGCGATGATCGCCGCCGCGGCATTCCCAAAGCTCGCGCGACGCGAGTTTGCCGATTTTACGCTCAAAGCCAAAGCGAGCATGTCACTCGCGTGAACGCGGTTGCCGT
>Ga0187863_10001946_pt1 | contig 16062 bp, 12 predicted proteins | sample June2016WEW_11_1_FD_132975 | JGI IMG/M metagenome (GOLD analysis project Ga0187863, IMG submission 132975) | Peatland microbial communities from SPRUCE experiment site at the Marcell Experimental Forest, Minnesota, USA - June2016WEW_11_10 | ecosystem: Environmental > Terrestrial > Soil >... | reverse complement strand
TCCTCGATGAATGTAAGGCGTAACGCAAAAATCAATCCAACCAGCGCAGCCACATGCAGCAGAAATCTCTGCCGCGTCAACGCCAGGACAGCGAGTGCCAGGTAGCCGACGATGCCGATTGCCGCCACAGGCACATGCCCAATCACGGCAAACGGACTGTGATTCACTACGCCGCAATCCCACTTCTCATTAATCGAGCAGGGTTCCGTCGCGGTTGAATAGTGAACCTGCAGCGCCAGAGCCGAGACCACCACACCAGCCACGGACAAAATCGCAATCAGCCAACGCATCATCTCATCCATGATCCTAGGGCATTACCATGGACCCATGCTCGAGCCCGTGGCCAAAGGTCCCAGTATCGCGTTCTTTGGGGGAAGTTTCGACCCGCCCCACCGCGGCCATCTCGCCGTCGCGCACGCCGCGCAAGCTGCTCTCGATCTCGACACAGTCCTCTTCGCTCCCGTGGGCGCACAGCCGCTCAAGCCGCTCGGTTCCACCGCCAGCTTCGAGGACCGCGTCGCCATGACGCGTCTCGCCATCGCCAACGAGCCCCGCTTCGCTCTCTCCCTCGCCGACGCTCCCAAAAAGAACGACGCATCCAAACACACGCCCGACCACACCCCCAACTACACTTTTGACACGCTCGTCGCACTCAAGCGAGACCTGCCCCCATACAGTGAGCTTTTCTGCCTTCTGGGCGCCGACTCTTTCCTGACCCTGAAGCACTGGCATCGCGGTGCCGAAATCCCCTTCATAGCGCCCCTCATCGTCGCCTCGCGACCTGGCCAGAACCTCGCCGACCTGGCCGAGGCCCTGCCCGCAGGACTCTCGCTCGAACCCTGCTTTTCCTCCCCAGTCGCCGCCGTCGAGTTGCGCACCTGTACGCTGCGCAACGCCAGCGGAGCCACTGCGCCTTTCCATCTATTGCCCGGTCTCCACATCGATATCAGTGCCACCGCTATTCGTGAAGAAGTCCAGAGCGAGGTCGCGCGTATCCCCGCGGGCGAGGGCCACCACAGCGACCTTCCCGACGCCGTCTTCGACTACATCGCCGCCCACAACCTCTACCGGTGAAGCAGCTCATCGTTCGCAGTTCTTAGCTCGTCGCAGTCAGCAAGCCTTCACTCCCTATTCCCTATTCCCTATTCCCTATTCCCTATTCCCTATTCCCTGGTCCCTGGTCCCTGGTCCCTAATCGCCGTCCACTGGTACCATCACCTTTGGAGACCGATTCCCTCGAATGACCACCTCGCAAGCGCACGAGCAAACTCGCATCCTCGTTCAGGCCGCCGCTAAAGTTTGTGAAGACAAAAAAGGCGAAGACACGCGCATCCTCGAACTCGATCCCATCGATTCGGGCCTCTCTGACTTTTTTCTAATCACCTCGGCACTCAACGACCGTCAGGCCCAGGCCATCGCCGACGAAATCGAATTCACGCTAAAGCGCGATCACGGTGTCTACGCCACTTCGGTCGAAGGGCGTCGCCAGGGCGACTGGATCCTCCTCGACTACGTTGACTTCGTAGTCCACGTCTTCCTCGCCGAACGCCGCGCCTTCTACGACATCGAACGCCTGCGCAAATCTGCGCGCCCTCTCACACCCGCCGAGTTCGACGCCGAGCTCAAATCCGCTCTAGCCGCAAAAACCCGCGCCGCGCGGAGCAAAACCTCAGCCAAAACCGCGCCTGCACCGGCGAAGACCTCCATCGAGCCAAAACTCAAGAAAAGCGCCAAGAAGCTACCGGCACCCGCCAAAAGCGTCGCCAAGAAATCCCCGCGAAAGCCCGCGGCAAAAAAACCATCCAGCAAGAAAGCCTGACAACACCAGCTCCTCGGCAACCTCGCCGTAGAATGAGGTTTCATAGCGGATCGAGCTTCTACTGACGTGAGCGGCACGGTGATCGGCAAGTGAAAGAATCTGTAGACGCAAAAGAGGGACCGCCGAAGCGGTCCCTCTTTGTGTAGCCTTCAGCTTTTCGCCTTAGAACTCCAACCGCAGTGAGAGTTGCAGCACGCGAGCTCCATTGTTCAGGTTTCCATTCGGGCTCACCGTGTAGCTGATATTCCCGAACTGGCTGCTCGTGAGGTCCTGCTGATCCAAACCGTTGTAGACGTTCGATGCCGGCGTAACGAAGTTCGGATGGTTGAAGGTATTGAATGAGTCGGCGCGGAACTTCAGATTGACCTTTTCCCCGTAGATCGGGAAGTTCTTTCCGAGGCCCAGGTCGGCGTTGAAGTAACGTGGTCCGCGCAAGAGGTTACGTTGTCCAATCTGGAAACCGATCGGCCCCTCAAACGCACTCTGAGCATTCGTCTGGCTCGCGAAGATATTCACATTTTGTCCAGGCGTCTTTGTCAGGTGTGTCGCAATTGCCGATTTGGGCCCGACGAGGATGCCAGGGGCATCGTTGGAGTAACTTGCCACGAAGGCGTTCGAGTTGTCGCCCCATGCCTGTCCAGTGTGAAACGACGTGATGCCGCTCAGATCCCATCCTCCGATGATTTCGTTCGTCCAGAACGGAACGGTAGAGAAGAACATCTTGTTCTGGCCGAAAGGCAACTGGTAGAGAGCATCCGCGGTGATGAGGTGCTTCACGTCGTAGTCGGAACTGGCACGGCACTCGCGCGGCCGAATGTCGTCGCAGATCAGGCCGATGCCGCCGATGCCCGTATCACCTTGCGAGTTGGCAAAGAACGAAACGTTGTCGATCGAGTGCGAGAAGGTGTAGTTGAGGTCGTACTGCACGCCATGCGAGAGGTTCTTCTGCAGCGTCAGCAAAAAGGCATTGTAGGCTGAGAACCCTTTGTTGCCGTAGAACGTGTTCTCTGAGAACTGCGCGGCGGACCCCACATTGAGTGGCGCGCCCGTGTCGGAAAAGAACTGTACGCTGTCGCCGAAATCGCCGCGATAAACAAACGGTCCGAAGTTGGCGACCAGGAATGACGTGTAACCCGCGCCCATCACGTTTTCAAACCATGGCTGCGGAACAACCGTTTGTGATGTTGCGCCAGCCCTGAGTTGCTTGGTGACAGACCCAAAGGCGTCGGAAAGGAGCTGACCGGAGACCGGGTCCGGGAATTCCAGAACCTGGTTCGCGTCGGCCTGTCCTAGCAGGCGGCGTCCCAGGCGGCCGGCGTAGCTGACCTTCAGAACCATGTCCTCCGGCATCGAGCGCTGCAAGCCGAAATTGAAGATCATGGAATACGGTGTCTTCAGCGACGGGTCGATGGTGGCGTTAAAGGCCGACCCAATTTGCAGACCGTAGGGCTGCCCGGCCGCTACAAATGGTTCGTACGGGGGCGCGGGGGTCGGAGGTGCACTGATGGCAACGGTCGAAATTCCGTTCTTCGGGTCTAGGCGTGGGCCAGTCTTGATGGAATCGTACGGGTCTCCCGGGATTCCCAGGGAAGTGGGCTCCGTCTGCTGGAACAGGTATGAATCCCCATCCTGGATAAATTGAATCGCGTTGATGACGGTGCGGTCATAGACAATAGCCGCGCCGCCGTTGATGACCATCTTCTTGTCAAATCCGGGGTTCCAGGCAAAGCCAAAATGGGGGGCCATGAGCCTGTCTTCCGGCTTATACAAAGGCGGGGCGCTGCTGCCATTCGCCTTTCCGCCAAGATAATAGGCAATCAACGGGACCGCGGTGGCACCCGTTTGAGAAAGAGCGCTCTGCTGGATACGAGCTTGCATGTACTGGTCGAACGTGAAGGGCTCAGTGCTCTCAAGACCACGCGTTTCATACGGCACCGTGAACCATTGATAGTTCAATCCATATGTGAGAGTCAGGCTGGGCATCACCTTCCACGAGTCCTCTATGTAACCTTGGGTCTGGTAGTAGCGATAGTAGCGTTGGTCACCCGTTAATTGAGGCAGCACCGAGCCCTTGGCGTTGTAGTTGAAGTCGGACGAAACTTCGGCGATGCGGCCCAGCATGTACGTGAACGCCTGGTCGTAGTCGTACGTGGCGATGTTCGAACTGTTGATGTCGTTTGGACGCAGGCTGGGGTTCCCGGCACCGCAATCCCCGGGGGTCGGACCGCACAAGGCCAACGTGTAGCCACCAGGGCCGATTTCGGTCGTGTTGTAGTCAGCAATATTGGTGTTGTGGGCCAGGATGTTCTTGAAGGTTCCGCCGAACTGAATTGTGTGGCGCCCCGTCGTCCAGCTGAAATCATCGCCGATCATCGGGACGGGGACCCGGCGCGCCTGTGCGTTCGGATTCAGATAGAGAGAAGAGGCCAGGGCCGGCCCGGTGCCATCGCTGAAAGTAAAGAAGGTGGAACCGTCAGGATTATAGGTGTTTGGGAAAGAGAGTTTCTGGACTGTCTCTCCAAGGAAGACCCGGTTGGTCTTATTGTCCCCGATCACCCAGTTGTGTCCAATCGCGAAAGCGTACGAGCGATCGATGAGTGGATTCGTAGCCGGGTCACCCGCAAACTCGTTCGGATTATTCGTGGCGTTCTCGCGCGCGATCGTGATGCGTCCGAAGATCTTCATCTTATCGGTCAGGTTGTAATCCACCCTGCCGACATAGTTGGTCTCGTAGTCGTTGTTCGGGGCGTTGAAGGCGTATCCGCCCGAGTTCACACCATCGCCGGTTGCCTGATTGTTCGAGTGTGGGAACCGACCCGTGAAGCCGCTCAACCAGGTCGAAGATTCGCCGATTGCTGCAGGATCAAGAGACTGCACTTGCGCGGGAGACAGATAGGAGATTGTGCCGCCGCTGTTGATGTAGCCGACGTTGCCGTTGCGCAGAGTATCGAGCGGAACTGTTCTCTGCACGAAAGTGGAGCTGATGATGCGCGAGTCATTGAAGTCGAAGAAGAAGAACGCCTTGTCCTTCTTGATCGGGCCGCCGATGTTGCCGCCAAACTGATTCTGGATAAGGTGATTGCGCGGAACGACAGGGTTCGAGTTGTTGCTGAACCAACTGTTGGCTACCAGCGAAGGATCGCGATGATACTCATTCACATTGCCGTGAAATTTATTCGTACCGCTCTTAGTTACGAGTTGAAACTGGCCGCCGCTGCCGGGACCGGTCGCTGCCTCGCTGCCGCCGACAGTCGCGTGAAACTCTTCCACCGAATCCACCGGTGCATGGCCGACGATGCTTCCTTCAAATCCGCTGCTGACGCCGGAGCCTGAGTTGTTTTGCACCGCTCCACCCGTCGCGAAATCGTTCACGTCAAGACCGTCAAGCGTGATGTAGTTCTGGTCGACGCGCGCGCCCGTAACCGCGCCCGTGTCGGTAACCCCTGGCTGCATCGTGAACAGCGCAGTCGGATCATTTCTCTGCTGAACGGGAAGATTATTCAGGGCCACTACGTCGAACGTGTTGCCAATCGTCGCGCTCGTCGTATCGATCGTTACCTCGGAATTCGTAGCCGTCACTTCGACCGCTTCCGCGCGCGCGCCAACCGTGAGGGTCACATTCTGCGTGCGGGTCGTTCCCACCGTAAGGTAGATACCATTGACCACGACCGGATTGAATCCTTTGGCCGTGAAGGTAGCCTCGTACCCCTGTCCCGGCGGGATCTCAGCGAACCGGTAGAAGCCGGTTGCATTCGTCGTCTGGGTGTACTTTGCCCCCGTGCTCGGGTTCCTTAGAGTAACGACGGCGCCTGGTACCTCGGCACCGGACTGATCAGTCACCTCGCCTGCCATGCCCGAGACGTCTTGTCCGTAACAGATTGTTAGAGATGTCAACACGAGCAACGAAAACGCGAAGCAGAGGAGCCGAGTGAAGCACTTCATAGGGTCCATGTCTCCTAAAGGCCTTCGATTGGAAAGCGCAAAACTGATTTGTAGATCTCAGTGAGCAACAGCAATGGAAGCTACAGTTGTGATAGAGAGTGCATGACGGTTGCCATTCCCTCCAAACCGTGCAAACTTTTGCGATCGCCTGAAAATACATGACTTAGGTCATACAACTGAAGAGGTACTGAAATCGCTTTCTATGAAAATCAGAATAATAAAACCTGAATATTCAGAAAATGGGTTCTACCTCTCGTTTTTGGGGAATTAGCCTCGTAATTGCCGTCCTTCGTTAAACCTGCGTTATCCTGCTCCTCATGCAGGTCACCTTGGCCCACATCGGCGCTCGCTTCTCAGCGAGCGATCCCTCCCAATCCCTCACCGCCCTCTACCTCGAGCGCTGCTCTAATATGCTGCGCACCTCGAACCAGGCGTCCCAGGGTCAGGCTTTCAAAGATCAGGCATTCAAAACGGAAGACGCGTTCTTCACATGGCTCGATGGGCAGAAAGGACGGCCCCCCGCCGTCCTGCTCGATAGCCGCGGTCGCTCCATGACCTCCGAAGCCTTCGCCGCATGGATCGGCGCGCGCCGCGACGAGAGCGTCCAGCACATCGTCTTCGCGATCGGCCCCGCCAGTGGCTGGTCACCCGCGGCGCTCTCCCGCGCCAGGCTCCTTCTTTCCCTGGGCTCCTTCACCCTCGCGCACGCCCTCGCCCGCATCGTCCTCGCCGAACAGCTCTACCGCGCCTGCACAATCCTCACCGGCCACCCCTACCACACCGGCCACTGATACAGTTGCAGTGTTCAGGTTTCAGTTCTGTCCCATGGGAAGTGTGCAAGATGATCTACTCAATCATTGCGAAGTTGAAGAAGTCGGACAAGCACCGTCCGTGAAACCTGAAACCTGATTCCTCTCACCGTTCTCACCATGACTGATTCGCGCAAAGGCCTCATCCTCATCAACACCGGACCCGGCAAGGGCAAAACCACCGCGGCCCTCGGCACCGCCCTGCGCGCCGTCGGCAATGGCATGCGCGTTCTCGTACTTCAGTTCCTCAAAGGCTCCTGGCATTACGGGGAGCTCGACGCCGTCCTGCCCCACGGCGACAACTTCGTGCTCAAACAGATGGGCCGCGGCTTCGTGAAAGTCGGCGGCGCCGAAACCGATCCCGAGGACATTCGCCTCGTTGAAGCCGCCTGGGCCGACGCTCGCGAAGCCATCCTCTCCGGTGACTGGGATCTCGTCATCCTCGACGAAATTAACTACGCCATCAGCTACGGTATGCTCGCCCCTGAGCAGGTCGCCGAAACCCTGCGGGCCCGCCCCGAAATGGTCCACGTCATTCTCACTGGCCGCAACGCCCATCCTTTATTAGTCGAGCTCGCCGACACCGTAACCGAGATGCGCGAAGTCAAGCACGCCTACCAGAAAGGCATCCTCGCCCAGCGCGGCATCGAATACTGAACCACAATCCCACGTCCGCGACGCCCCAATCCCCGCACCACCTCCGTGCCCCATCCTGTCATCCTGGGCGACACCCAACGTAGCGAGGGGAGTCGAAGGGCCTGCTTTTCGGTTTCTGTCGGAAGCAAACGGGTGCGCCATCCTTGCGCAGTTTCATCGCGCAACAGTGGGAAAGCATCAACCAAAATGACGCGGCGTCCTAAAGCAGGATCATCGTGAAGAGTCGAAGAACATGCTGTTGCTCTTTGCTATGCATCAATCCCCGAGCAAATGGGTGCCCCACGTCTCGCATTTGAGACGTGGGAAAGTGACGAACCCAGGGCTTCGTCGCTGGGGTGGATATCCCTGAATTTGGGACATAGGAAAGCACGAATCAAAATTAAACGCCATCATCCTGAGCACGTCCTAGCGAAGTCCCGCAGCTTACTTCAGAACATGGCCCAAAACCTGCCGGGAGCGCAACAGCGCCGTCACATCTAACACCGGTATCGGCCGGCTAAAGTAGAACCCCTGCATCTCCGCGCAATCGTGCTTGCTGAAATAGTCCTGTTGCTCGCGCGTCTCAACCCCTTCGGCAATGCAGACGATCCCAAGATTTCGACTTAAGGTCAGGATGGTCTTGACCACTTCCTCTGCGGCAGGCTGCGAGTGCAAATCTTTCACGAACGATCGATCGATCTTGATTCGATCGATAGGGAAGCGCCGTAGATAGGACAGCGAGGACCAACCCGTACCGAAATCATCGAGCGACAGGCTGACACCAAGTCTCTTCAGCGCGAGCATGATATTGATTGTCGCGTCGGAGTCATCGAGGGTTTGGCTCTCGGTCAATTCAAGCTCGAGGAATCTCGGATCGAGCTTTGTCTCCTGCAAGACCTTGGCAACCGCTTCGGCGATATTGCCCTCATAAAACTGCTGCGAAGATACGTTCACTGCCACGCGAACCGGGGGAAGTCCGTTTTGCTGCCATTCCACAGCCTGACGGCAAGCGGTTTTCAGAACCCAACGGCCGACTTCTACGATCAGGCCCAGCTCTTCCAGTTTCGGGATGAATTGATTGGGGGAAAGCAGCCCCTGTTCCGGATGACGCCAGCGGAGCAACGCTTCCATTCCTGTAATACGGCCGGACTTGGTTTCCACAAGGGGCTGGTAGTGAATTTCGAATTCGTCCCGGGCACACGCCTGAACCAGGTCGCTCTCCAGCTTCTGCTCCCGCCGTGTGGCCTCTGTCAGTGCCGGCGAGAAGAAGCAGAACCGGCCGCGCCCCCTCTCCTTAGCCTCGTACATCGCAACATCGGCAAACTGCAGTAAGTCTTCCGCATTCTTGCCGTCTTCAGGAAACTGGCAAATGCCGATACTGGCGCTGATTTGCAGCTCGCGGTCCTCAACCTGGAACGGCTCAGACAGCGCATCCAGCACTTTCCTCGCCACAAATTCAATGCCCTCGAGACGCTCCGCCATTTGCACGGCGATGACGAATTCATCTCCTCCAAGCCGCGCAACCGTATCGCACTTTCGGATACAGGCCGTCAGCCGCTCTGCAGCCAGGACCAGAAGACGATCGCCGACGGTGTGCCCAAAACAGTCGTTCACATTCTTGAAGCGGTCCAAATCGAGAAGAAGCACGGCAACGTGCTTATGCACCCGTTGTCCGAGCGCGATCGCTTGGCGAAGACGATCTTCGAGCAGCGTGCGGTTCGGCAGTCCCGTCAGCGCATCGTGCAGCGCCATATGCTGGATTCGCCGTTCGGTTTCCTTTCGGTGCGTTATGTTGTGGGCGATTCCCATCGTGCCAATCACCTCGCCCTCGCGATTCTTGAGCGGCACTTTCGTGGTCAGAGCCCAGGTCTCGTGCCCATCCTTCCAGGTTTCCTTTTCCTCTTTCTCAATCAACGGCGCACCCGTGCGCAGCACGCGCAGTTCATCGGCGAGAGCCTGGCCGGCATGTTCTGCGCTGAAGATGTCGGCGTCTGTCTTGCCGATGGCGTGAGCCGGGTCCTTCAGGCCGCAGTAGTTTGCCATCGCCCGGCTAATGCGAATAAACCGGCTCTCCTTGTCCTTGAAGAAGACGTTGTCCGGAATATGCTCAAGAAAAGCCTCCAGCAAATCTCGATCGAGCTGATGGCTCCGATCCGTGGTCGAAGCAAGGTACGCAAGACCGAGCAGAATAAATGCCGCAATGCAGAGCACCGTCGCACTCAAAAGGCCAATGGAGAAAAGAGTCGGTCGAACCGAAATGAGAACCCAATTGGGCACAATGGTGATCCCAATGGCGATTCCCAGCAGGATCGCTGCGAGCAGGATCGAGACGCGTGGAACCGACGTATTGTTCGGACCAAATCTCATACCGAATCTCAGGCCAAATCGATAAAGGAAAGGGCAAATGCTTCTTTCCTTACTTAGTGAGCTTACCTGTGTTGATGTGTCCTGTTGTGATGTATGACACATTAGAACCGAAACCAAAGTGCTATGGAACGGGCTCTGGAACTTACGACCTGGAACGGGAAAGCGCAGATTCAACCGGATTCGAGCCAATCTGTGCGTGATACGCTCTGTTTTGAACGAAGAGGTTGCACGTTATAACTGTTCTCCAATCTGCTAGAGCGACGGCACCTCCGCTCACCGAATTAATGCAACACGCAATCGATCTTCGAACAGACACGGCCGTAGCGTCATGAGCAATAACTCCCCTCTCGATCCGCAACGGTCCCGTGGCAGGCAACAGCACCCTGCCGAAGCTCCCGAAATTCAGCGTCTGCTCGCCGAAGCAGTGCGCAACCATGAGGCCGGCCTTCTGCAAGAAGCGAAGCAGCAGTATCTTCAGGTGCTCGCGCTGCATGAAGGGCATGCCGGAAGTCTCCATGGCCTCGCGCTCATCGCTCACCAGGCAGGCGATTTCGAAATTGCCGTGCGCCTCCTTCAAAACGCAATCGCGGCGAGCCCGAACGACGCCGCGTACCACTTCAGCCTCGCCGGCGCCCTCCAGGCTCAGAGAAAACCAGAACAATCTCTCGCCGCCTATCGACGTACCCTTGCACTCCAACCGGATCTTGCCGCCGCGCACAATAACATCGCGGGACTCCTCCAATCCCTCGGGAAACTGGAAGAAGCCAAGACCCACTACGAGCGCGCCGTGGCCCTCAAGCCCGACTATGCCGCGGCCTACTGCAATCTCGGTGTAGTTCTCCAGAACCTCGGCGATCTTACCCAGTCCATCGCCTGCCACGAGAAAGCGCTCCTCCTCAGGCCGGACCTGGCGGAGGCACACAACAACCTTGGCCTTGTCCTGCGACAACAAGGCAAGCTCGAAGAAGCAAAGTCGCATTATGAGCGCGCGGTGACCCTGCGGCCCAACTACGCCGAAGCTTTCAACAACCTCGGCGTCCTCTTGCGGCAACTTGGAAACCTCGATGACTCCGCAGCCTGCTTCGAAGAGCTATTAGTGTTAAGGCCCAACTCCGCCGAAGCCTTCGACAACCTGGGGAACACCTTGCGCGATCTTGGCCGGCTCGACGAATCCATCGCAAGCCACCAGCGCGCACTGAAGCTCAAGCCTGATTTGGCAAAGGCACACAACAACCTCGGCTATACGCTGCGCAAGCAAGGCAAGCTGGCGGAATCCCGCCAAAGTTTCAATCGCGCTCTCGATCTCGATCCGCAATCCGTCGACATTCGATGGAATCTGTGCCTGCTCGATCTGCTGGAAGGCAACTACGCCGCGGGCTGGAGCGGCTATGAAGTCCGCTACGACCGAAAAGAGAATAGACCACGGAGCTTCCCCCAGCCGATCTGGCGCGGTGAGCCGCTCAACGGTGCACGCATCCTCCTGCATGCCGAGCAGGGCCTGGGCGATTCCATTCAGTTCCTCCGCTACGTGCCCATGGTGCACGCCGCGGGCGGCAAGGTGATCCTGAACGTTCCTTCCCCTCTCGCGCGCTTGGCGGCCAATGTGTCCGGAGTCGACACTCTTACAGTTGAGGATGAAATTCCGCCTGCCTTCGATCGGCATTGTCCTCTAATGAGCTTGCCCCTGGCCTTCAACACAACCCTTGATTCCATTCCCAGCCAGGTCCCCTATCTGACCGTTCCGGAAGATGCCCTGCGGGCCGCAAAGAATCTCAAAGGTCCCACTCAAAAACGGCGCATTGGACTAGTGTGGAGCGGCAACCCCAAATGTACCGAAGACCAGGTCCGCTCCATGACGCTCTCCTGTTTCCAGCCTCTTCTCGATCTTGGAGGTCTGCATTTTTTCTCACTGCAATTGGGTCCAGCGGCTGCGCAACTGGCCGCGATCCAAAAACCGATTACCGACCTTCGCCCCGCGATCAAAGATTTGGCCGATACCGCAGCGTTAATGACCCACCTCGACCTGATCATTACAGTGGACACATCGATGGCACACCTCGCAGGCGCGCTCGCGAAACCAACCTGGGTCCTGCTGCCAAGCGCGCCCGACTGGCGTTGGCTGATGGACCGCGAAGACAGCCCCTGGTACCCGACCGTGCGCCTGTTCCGCCAGCCCACCTTCGGCGACTGGACCAGCGTAATTGCCCGCGTACGCCACGAACTGACCACGTCATGGGCTTTGTAACAGCGCACGACTGTTTTTCACAAAACATCAATCCCCACGAAGATGGGTGCCCCATCTTGCGAAGCCATCCGGGGCCCCCGAGAACGGGTCTGTGTTCTTGGGGTGGTCCAGGGTGGGAAACCACGAACCCAAACCCCCGATCCTCCTGTGCATTTTTCAAACGCCGTCATCCTAAGCGAAGCGACGTGCGAACCACGTAGCGCAGTCGAAGGACCCGCATTTAGATTTCGGGTTTTTCCGAAGCCGCTTTCAGTCGTGCCGCAACCCTTCCAAAGCAAGGGGCACATTTAGCCCTGACGGAATGCCGACTCGCATCGGAAGAATGGATCAATGTCTTGATCCGCCGGTGTCTCACCCCTCATTGCGCGGGCGGCACATATTCCTTCGGCAACTCCGCCCCCTCGCCAAAGAAGAACATCTCCATCTGTTCCACCAGGAACTGCTGCGCCTGCGGTGTCCACGGCTGCAGCCGATATTCGTTGAGCAGCATCTTCTGGTGATTGACCCACTCATCCCACGCCGCCTTCGACACATTCTTGAAAATCTTCTGCCCAAACTCCGAGTCGAAGGGCGGCTCATCCAGCCCTTCCATCTCCTTCTTGTACCGAACGCAAAAAACCATGTGCGCCATCCGCAAAACCCCCACTCGTCATTGTATGGGATGGCCGTCTACACCGGAACTCGAGCAGGTGTACCCGGATGCACTCCTCTCGAGTGGCTTCTTCATCAAGAAAAAGCCACCTTGCACGAATTTCAAATTGGCCACTGTTGCTCGCGTTCCGCTCGAACGCCTGCAGTCGCAGATTCCCCGCACTCTCTACCGCACCAGTTCCGACACTACCTCGATCTCCTCGTGCTGCGTCGTCCCCGGAATATCCAGCGATCCCAGCACCATCGGTTTGCCTGGCGCCAGCGTCGACACACCTTCAAGCCTGGTTTGTCGTATTACAGGATCCTGCGCGCCGATCCCCGACTTCTCATCGGCCATACTCGACTGCTCCACCTTCGAGCGCAACTGCAAACCCTCCGCGCTTCCCTCGACCGATGCCTCGATATTCAGCCCCACGTCGACATACTGCACCTGCGAATTCGCCGTCGAACCGCCTGCATCCACACCTCCCGCCACAATCGGCACGCGGCGGCCTTGCTTCATAGTGGTCTTGCCGCCCGTCGCAACCACCAGGGCAACGTGCTGCGTCCCGATCGCCTTGCTCCCATCCATTTCCGTGATTGTGTAAGTCAGCCGATACACCTTCCGTATCCGGTCTACATCCGCCAGCACTCTCTGCGTCAGTGCGACATCTTCCGACGCGCCACGCATCGAAATCGCTCCTTCCGATGCAAGATAGTAAAAACGTGCCTTGGGCAGCATGTTGCGCAGGTCGTTCACAACATCGTTTGCCTCCTTCGGCTCCGTCAGGCCGGTCAGATAGAACGTCTGGTACGCCTCACCGCTTGTCTTCCCCTCCGCAGGCCCTGATTCAGCGGTTGCTGTTTGTGCGCTGACAGCCCTCGCCGACACGACTCCCAGCACAAGCACTGAGGCCACCTTCAATACATTCGACCAACGCCTTCCCTCCCCATCGCTCTTCCATTTCATTTCTCGCCTCCAAAGTGAATCGTCTCGAACCACGCCGTTCCTTGCATTCCGATTCCTCGCACGGCATCTTCTGCCGAGAAAGACGCGCTCCACGCACCGCCGCTCGAAAATGTTCCCGCTTTTTCGTGTGACCTGATTCCAAAAGACGCTCTGGATCGTCGCAGGCAGTCGTCCTGAACACGCCGTTTTATTCTTTTCCTATGTGCGGCCGCTTCGCCCGACTCTCCACCCAGGAAGTCCTCGCCGATTGGTTCGGCGTTGAATTGGAAGACATGCCCCGGTTCGCGCCCACCTTCAATGCCGCGCCCCAGAGCAATCAACCCATCGTGCGCCTCAACCGCGACACCGGCACACGCGAGTTCGCCATCGCCCGCTGGGGCCTCGTCCCCTTCTGGGCCAAAGACCCCAAATTCGGCTTCTCCACGATCAACGCCCGCGCCGAAGAACTCGTCGCCAAGCCCGCCTACCGCGAAGCCTTCAAAAAGCGCCGCTGCCTCATCCCCGCCGACGCCTTCTATGAATGGCAGAAGCTCAACGCAAAAACCAAACACCCCTTCGCCATCGCCCTCCGCTCCGGAGAGCCCTACGCCTTCGCCGGCCTTTGGGAGTCCTGGAAACCCAAAGAAGGCGACGCCCTCGAGACCTTCACTATCGTCACCACCGATCCCAACCCGGTGACCGAAAGACTCCACGACCGCATGCCCGTCATCCTCGAACCGCGCGACTACGACCGCTGGCTCGAGCCCGGCGATCCCACCCGCCCCCCTACCGACCTGCTCCGCCCCTACCCCGCTGAAAAGATGCATGCCTGGCCTGTCAGCGACCGCATCGGCAACGTGCGTAACGACGATCCCAATCTCCTCACCCCCGCCGATCCGGAACCAGAAACCCCCAGCCTTTTCGGTTGACATCGCCCGTCCCACCCGTCAATTCCAGCGAATTTTCTTGACAACAATCTGTTTTCGGATTTTCCTGTTGGCGAATCGAATTCTCCACGGCTATCGGTGTGTTCGCTGCTGCTTTGCGCAAATCGAGCCCTTCCTGGCCTCCGATTCGTCCATGCAACACCGCCTTAACCCAGGCGTACAGCAAACCCGGTGTGGAGACGCAAGGAGAACTATGAACTCACCGACACCGACGCCTTCAACCACGCAATCAGGCCTCTCCGAGAACGCCGCCGGAGGCCTCGCCTACATCACCATCATCCCGGCCATCATCTTTTTGCTGGTCGACCCGTACAACAAGAGCTCGTACATTCGCTTTCACGCCTGGCAGTGCATCTTCATGGCCATCGCCTGGTTCGTCATCGATGTTGCCGTCATGATCTTCGGCAGCTTCCTGTCGTTCTTCCGGCTGCTCACCTTCGGTCTCTACCCGCTCATCTCCCTGGCCATGCTCATTCTTTGGATCATGGTGCTGATCAAGGCTTTCAACGGCGAGCGCTTCAAGCTCCCCATCATCGGCGACCTCGCTGCAAAACAGGCCGGGTAGCCGCTTCTGTTCTTTGTTCGTTCGCTAGGACATTTTTGAGTACATGCACGGGCAAATATTTGGAGTTCGGTACAATCACGACACCCGATCCATCCCCAATCCGTTCTTGAGGTGCAACCCAAAGGAGCCTACATGTCCGATACTCCGCAATACACCCCAGTCCCGCCGCAGCCGCCCGCCTCGCCGCAGCCAAGCGCGCAGAGCGGCCTCTCCGACAATGCCGCCGGTGCCCTGGCCTATGTCACCATCATTCCGGCGATCATCTTCCTCATCGTCGAGCCCTACAACAAGAATTCCTACATCCGCTTCCACTCCTGGCAGTCCATCTTTTTAGGCATTGCCTTTGTGGCAATTCACATCGTTCTCGGGATCATTCCCCTGATCGGATGGCTGGTTCTGATGCTGCTGGACCTGGGATTTCTGGTTCTCTGGATAGTCGTCCTCCTGAAAGCCCTCAAGGGCGAACGCTTCCAGCTCCCAGTCATTGGCAAGTACGCCGCCCAGCAAGCCGGTTCGTAAGACCTCGGGAATCGCGGTTTTTTAGACGGAAATCGCAGCTTCTTAGAATGGTGCGGGGGGAGCAGGGGCCTTTAGGCCCCTGAAATAGCTGCACGAATTCAAGGGCTTTAGCCCCGGATTTCTCCATGCAGCATCAGCAGAATGACCATGGGTGCCCCAGGTCTCGCTTCTGAGACCTGGGAAAGCAACCAACTAACCCCGTCGTCTCTTTCCCTGTTTCCGGCTTTTTCGCGAAGCGTGCCCCGTCTCTCTCCGCACCTTCTTCACCTTGGGCGGCTTCCCCGCGGCTCTCCCCGTCAGCGGCAAACCCTCTTCCACAATCGAAAACTGCAGTCGCCGCTCCTGCGCCAGGATCCGATCCAGCACCACCTGCACCCGATCCCCTGCGCGAAACCGGCGTCCCCACCGCTCCCCCACAATCTCGTGCGTACCCTCGCGCCACATGTACCGGTCATCGCGCAGCGAGTCAATCGGCACCAATCCCTCCACAAACAACTCAGTCAGTTCCACAAACAGACCATACTTCGCCGGATTCAGCACCAGCGCCGCGAACTCCTCGCCAACCTTGTCCTCCATGAACCGCACTTTCTTCCACTCCACCAGCTCCCGCTCCGCCTCCGCCGCCCGCCGCTCC
>Ga0187863_10001945_pt1 | contig 16067 bp, 15 predicted proteins | sample June2016WEW_11_1_FD_132975 | JGI IMG/M metagenome (GOLD analysis project Ga0187863, IMG submission 132975) | Peatland microbial communities from SPRUCE experiment site at the Marcell Experimental Forest, Minnesota, USA - June2016WEW_11_10 | ecosystem: Environmental > Terrestrial > Soil >... | reverse complement strand
GGCAGGCTCCGATATCGGTACCGATTTGTTGGCGGCCTGCCGTGCCACTGCAATGGGGGGCGGCGATGCACGGATCGGCGTAACCCGCACGCCCAGGATCTTGGTGGCGCGCTATCTGGGCCATTCCTCGCAGGATGCGTTTCGTTGGTTCACGGCCGTTTGGACAGTGCTTCGCCCGGCTCTCTTGAATCAGCCAGCGATCGCACCGAGACTTTGGTCATGCTGATTGTCGGGTGATGCATGGAATTGACGCCGCGCGAAAAGGACAAACTGCTGATCTTCACCGCCGCATTGCTCGCCGAGCGGCGTCGAGCGCGCGGGTTGAAACTGAATTATCCGGAGACTGTCGCCTTGATCACCAGCGCCATCCTGGAGGGTGCGCGGGACGGAAAGACCGTTGCGGAACTCATGAGTTATGGCAGTACCATCATTACCCGCGCCGAGGTCATGGAAGGAATCGCGGAGATGATCCCTGAGATTCAAGTCGAGGCGACGTTCCCCGACGGAACGAAGCTTGTCACGGTGCATCAACCCATCGTCTGAGGAGGATCGATGATTCCAGGAGAAATGCTGGTGACACCGGGAGACATCGAGATCAACGCAGATCGTGCCACCCTCGAGGTGTATGTCGAGAACAGCGGCGACCGGCCCATTCAAATCGGCTCGCATTACCATTTTTTTGAAACGAATTCGAGCCTGCGATTCGATCGGGCACCCACTCGCGGGTATCGATTGGATATTGCGGCGGGCACGGCCGTGCGGTTCGAGCCCGGACAAGGGCGCACCGTGCGCCTGGTTCGCTATGCCGGCTTGGGCCGCGTGATCGGCTTTCAAGGCAAAGTCATGGGGAATCTTTCATGAGCTTGAAGATGTCACGACAAGCTTACGCCGAAATGTTCGGCCCCACAGTCGGCGACCGGGTGCGGCTTGCCGATACGGGGTTGTTCGTCGAGGTGGAAAGGGACTTCACCGTGTACGGGGAGGAAGTGAAATTCGGCGGAGGCAAAGTGATCCGTGACGGGATGGGGCAGGGACAGGGGACCAGCGATACCGTCGCAGATACCGTGATTACCAATGCGCTCATCATCGACCATTGGGGCATTTGCAAGGCTGACGTTGGCCTCAAGATGGGTGCCATCTGGAGGATCGGCAAGGCTGGAAATCCGGATATTCAGCCTCAAGTAACCATTCCCATCGGGGCGGCGACCGAGATCATCGCCGGCGAGGGAATGATCCTGACCGCGGGCGGTATCGACACGCACATCCATTTCATATGTCCGCAGCAAATCGAGGAAGCATTGACGTCGGGGGTGACGACGATGATCGGCGGTGGTACCGGGCCGGCTGCCGGGACGAGCGCGACGACCTGTACACCGGGCCCCTGGCACATTCGCAGCATGCTGCTCGCGGCCGAAGCCTTTCCGATGAATCTCGGATTTCTCGGCAAGGGCAATGTGAGCGTGCCCGAGCCGGCGCGCGAGCAGATACTGGCAGGCGCCGTAGGCCTCAAGCTCCACGAAGATTGGGGTACCACGCCGGCCGCGATCGATAACTGTCTTCGCGTTGCCGATGAGATGGATGTGCAAGTGGCGATCCACACCGATACGCTGAATGAATCTGGATATCTCGAAGCCACCCTGACGGCAATCGCCGGGCGCACGATTCACACGTTTCACACCGAAGGGGCCGGAGGCGGGCACGCTCCGGACATCATCAAGGCCGCCTCCTACGACAACGTGCTGCCGAGCTCCACCAACCCCACGCGTCCGTATACCATCAATACCATCGACGAGCATTTGGACATGCTCATGGTGTGTCATCATCTGGATTCCGCGATTGCCGAGGACATCGCCTTCGCTGAATCACGCATCCGCCGCGAGACGATCGCGGCCGAAGACATCCTGCACGATCTTGGCGCCTTTTCGATGATGTCTTCGGACTCGCAAGCCATGGGCCGCGTGGGAGAGGTCATTATTCGAACCTGGCAGACCGCCCATAAGATGCGCGAGCAGCGGGGCAGCTTGGCGGGCGACCCGACCGGCAATGACAACACCCGTATCAAGCGGTACATCGCCAAGTACACCATCAACCCGGCGATCACGCACGGCATCGCGCATCTGGTCGGCTCGGTCGAGGTCGGGAAGCTCGCGGATCTCGTGCTCTGGAAGCCCGCTTTTTTCGGGATCAAGCCGAGCCTCGTCATCAAGAGCGGCATGATCGTCATGGCGCCGATGGGCGACCCCAATGCGTCCATTCCAACGCCGCAGCCCTCGCACTATCGGCCCATGTTCGGGGCATTCGGCGGCGCGATCGGAAAATCCCTCACCTTCGTTTCGGGCGCATCCCTCGAGAGCCCGGAATTGAAATCGCTCGGGCTCAGCAAACGGGTGGAGGCCGTGCGCGCGACGCGAACCTTGAGAAAATCCGACATGATCCACAACGCTGCCCGGCCGCACATCGAGGTCGACAGCGAGACCTATGAAGTGCGGGCGGACGGCGAGCTGCTGTCTTGCCCGCCGGCGACGAGCTTGCCGATGACGCAGCGCTATTTCTTGTTCTAGCGCCGATGATAGGGAAGGCGGACACCGTTCACTTGAGCTTCGAGGCGCGCAGCAAGAGTCGCCTGCTGCTCCGGCTCGACAGCGGCGAGGAGGCGGCTCTGGTGGTTGAGCGCGGGCGGCTGCTGCGCGGTGGTGATCGGGTTCGCACTCAAGATGGCCGAGAGGTCATGATCATTGCCACGGAGGAGTCGGTTCTCGAAGCCTCCAGCGATGACCCGGTGGCGATCGCCAGGGCGGCATTCCATCTCGGCAATCGTCATGTGGCAGTGCAGGTGATGGCGAATCGCCTGCGGTTCCTCAATGATCGCGTTCTCGAGGAAATGGTCAAGGGATTGGGCCTCCAGGTCATCGCCCTGCGAGCACCCTTCGAGCCGGAGGGCGGGGCGTACGGGCACCACCACGCCCATGGCAGTCAAGCGCCGTTGATCCAACCGAAGATTCACGAGTTTCCGCCGCGATGAGGTCCCTTTCGCTCGTGCGATTGCTGCAGCTGAGCAGTCAGGCATTGCCCATCGGCGGCTACAGCCATTCTCAAGGGTTGGAAGCCGCCATTGAACAGGAACTCGTGAGCGAGGAGAACTCCTTGTTGCGTTGGATTTCCGACGTCCTCGAGTTCTCCATGTCGTCGTTCGAGATTCCCTGCCTATTGTCCATGTCGGCGGCGTGGGCGGAGGGCAGCCCAGCGGCCATAGCGGCGTTGAACGATGAATGGCTTTCGAGTCGGGAGTCCGCGGAAATTCGGGCGGCGGGTGTGCAGATGGGGTTCTCGCTGCGCGCCTTGCTCTGCAACCTGCCCGACGTTCCGGCAGGCACCCTCGATGCGCTGCATGCGATTCAAGAGCCGAGCCTACCCTGCGTGTGGAGCGCGGCGGCCGTCGCATGGCAGATTGAACCGCAAGAGGCGGTGGTCGGTTATCTTTGGACTTGGGCCGAAAATCAGGTGTTGGTCGCCATGAAAGCCGTACCCATCGGTCAATCCGCGGGGCAACGCGTCCTGCTCGCGATCGGTTCAAAGATCGCGCAGTTCGCGGCCCAAATGGGCTCAGGCGAAATGAGGGGAATGTCGGGCGGCTCGAATTTTTGCCCCGGCCTGGCCATTTTGTCCTCGCAGCACGAAACACAATACTCCCGACTTTTCAGGTCATGACGTGATGCAGAAGCTATCGCCATTACGAGTCGGCATAGGCGGCCCGGTGGGCTCCGGTAAAACGGCGCTGACGCTGGCGCTGTGTCGTGCGATGCGCGACCGGCATGAAATCGCCGTGGTCACCAACGATATCTACACCGAAGAGGACGCGCAGTTTCTGGTGCGAAACGAAGCCTTGTCGGCCGATCGAATTCTGGGGGTGGAAACCGGCGGATGTCCGCACACGGCGATTCGCGAAGACGCATCGATCAATCTCGAGGCGGTATCCCGCCTGTCGCTGCGATTTCCGGCGCTCGATCTGATATTTGTAGAGAGCGGCGGGGATAATCTGGCCGCGACCTTCAGTCCCGAGCTTTCCGATTTGACGCTCTACGTGATCGACGTGGCGGCCGGCGACAAGATTCCACGCAAGGGCGGCCCAGGCATCACCAAGTCCGACTTATTGATCATCAACAAGATCGACCTTGCGCCGATGGTCGGCGCATCGCTCGAGGTGATGGATCGGGACTCGAGAAAAATGCGCGGCGATCGGCCCTTCGTATTCACGAACTTGAAATCCGGGCAGGGCCTCACCTCGGTGATCGAGTTCATCGAGCGCGAGGGCCTTTTCGCGGGCGTCTAGATCTTCTCGAACAAAATGTCCTTGGCTCCGCCCCAGAGCACCTCCACTCCCAGCGGCCGCAGATTTTCCTGGCCCTCCACGATGGTGAGGAAATGGTTGCCCGCAAGCTGTCCCACCTTGCTCGAGAAGCTGCAGGCGCCGTAGGCAATCAAAATCTCGGTTTCGCTGAAACCTCCCGGATAAAAGAGGATATCGCCCACCGAAGGGTGGCTCGTATGATTCTCGAACCCGGTCTTCAGGTCGAAGTCACCGAGCGGGATCCAGCAGGCCTCCCCGCTCCAGCGAACGTGAATGATCTTCTGTTTATAGGGTAGAAGCGCCATGAATGCCGTGACGGTGCGTGGCGCCGCTGCGTTGGGATGGGCGAGGAACCGATATTTGCCGGAGGTGATTCGAATTGAGCTCATGGGATGGGTGCTGGGCTTAAGATACGGGGAGGACGTAGGAATATGTCAGTCGTCGAAAATCGTGTCAACGGATTATTATTCAGGCGTGTGCAGGCCTAATTGGGCACAACATGCTGATGTGCCAATGAAAGCCACCATGACCGAGTACCTGCGAGGACTGCCGAAAGCCGAGCTCCATGTGCATATCGAGGGCACGCTCGAGCCCGAGCTCGCCTTTCAATTGGCCGCCAAGCATGGAGTGCGGCTGCCCTACGCGACGATCGACGATCTGCGGCGCGCCTACGAGTTTTCCGATCTGCAGTCTTTTCTGGATATCTACTACGCGGGCGCCGATGTTTTGCGGGACGAGGACGATTTCTATCTCTTGACCCGCGCTTATCTCGGCAAAGCCCATTCGCAGGGAGTCGTGCACGTCGAGATCTTCTTCGATCCCCAAACTCACAGTGCACGCGGCGTGCCCTTCGGCACCGTGCTCAACGGGATGCGCCGCGCATTGCTCGAGTCGGAGCATAGGCGGGGAATGACCTTTCGGCTGATACCCTGCGTGCTGCGTCACTTGAGCGCGTCCGATGCCATGAGCATGCTCACGGAAGCGCTGCCTCATCGGAACGCAATTGCGGCAATCGGCTTGGATTCCTCGGAAACCGGTCATCCGCCGACGAAATTCCGTGAGGTGTTCGCTCGAGCCAGAGAAGCGGGATTGCCCGCCGTCGCACATGCCGGTGAGGAGGGTCCGTCGGCTTACATACACGAAGCGCTGGACGTCCTCGAGGTGCGCCGTATCGATCACGGCGTACGCTGCGACGAGGACGAGGACTTGATGGAGCGTCTCGCTCGCGAGCGGGTGCCCCTGACGGTGTGTCCGCTGTCGAACGTCAAGCTACACGTGTTCGACAAGCTCGAATCGCACAATATGAAGCGTCTGCTCGAGCGCGGCCTGTGCGTGACGGTGAACTCCGATGATCCGGCGTATTTCGGCGGCTATTTGCTCGAAAATTATCTCGCAATACAGGAAGCGCTTGCGCTGACCCGGGAGCAGTTGACGCTCCTCGCCAGAAACTCGATTGAGGCCTCGTTTCTCGAGCCCGACCCCAAGCGCCGCTGGCTGGAGGCCATCGACGCGTACGCCGCCATCAATTGAGCCGCGCGTGCACGCGGCGGTTTGCCACCCAGACCTCCTTGATGTCGGCGCGCGTCGCGTGGTAGACGATTTTCTGCAGTATTTCCTCCGCGGTGGCGTTCTCCTCGAGATGCAAATTACTATTGGGCGTCCGGCCATCGAGGACGATGGCATCGAATTGATAACCCTCGCGGAACATCCCGATGGGGAGATCGAGCGCAATGCCGCCGCCCGCGGTTGCCAGCCAGAATGCCGTCGCGGCATTGATGCGCGAATCTACCGAGCGCCGCCGCTCGCGGCTCAGCCGGGCATCGACGCCCGACTCGAGGCTCCGCGAGGCGATCACGGCCTGGCGGGCGTTTTCCAGGAGGGAGGGACTCGCGCCGCCGGAGATGTCGGTTCCGAGGCCCACGTGCACGCCTTGGTCCAACATGCGGCGCACGGGGAATACGGCATCGGAAAAATACACGTTCGACAGGGGGCAATGGGCAATTCCGGCGCCCGCCTGAAGAATCGTCGCGACGTCGGGGCCGTCGATGAAATTGCCATGCGCGAGGATGGTCCGCCTCGACAATAATCCAAATCGCTCCAGCGCGGTCGTATCCGTGACCCCGTAGCGGGAAAGCACAAAGTCATGGGCCCAGTCGCTCTCCGAACAATGGGTCTGCACGTGGCAGCCGGTCTGCCGCGCGAGCGCCCCAAGTCCCCGCAGCAATGCATCGGTGCAGGATGGAATGAAGCGCGGCGTGATCACGGGCAGAACCAATCCGCTCTCGTTGCCCGCCATCGATCGGACATAGTCGATGAAGCTCCTGGTCTCGGCCTCGGCAGTGCCTGCGTCAGGATCTCGATAATAGGCGGGACATTGACCGGGATCATCCATGGCGACGCGGCCGATCAGGGCGCGCTGAGACCGCCTCAGGCAAATGTCCGCAAGCGCCTGCGTGGCCGCCAAATGAATGGTCCCGAAATACACGGCGGTGGTCGTGCCATTGGCGAGCAATGCGTCGACCAGGGATTCATACACCCCCCGCGCGAAATCGATGTCAGCATAGCGCGCCTCGAGGGGAAACGTGCAGGCCTGAAGCCATTCCTCCAAAGGAAGGTCGAGTGCCAACCCGAGCTGCGGCCACTGCGGCGCGTGGACGTGCAGATCGATGAGACCGGGGAGAAGGTATTCGCCTTCCGCGAGCGTCACGAGGCTCCCGGCCGCGCGATGGCGTGCCACCACGGCGGCTGCCTGCGGCGTATCCCTGCCTCGGATCGTCCGGATAACGCCTGCGGCGTCCACCTCGATCAGGGCGCCGGGAAGGTACTCGATCCGGCCGCGCGTGGGTGTGTGCAGCGCGTTGCCGAGAAATGCTCGCTGCGAGTGGGATGGCGGGGACATGTCGATCGCCGCCTCAGGGCGCCTGGCAAATCTGGTAATGCCGGCACAAAAAGCCGTAGCTCACGGGCTTCGTGTCGCGCAGACCATCCCAGCCCTTCCGCCGAAAATCCTCCGCGAAAGCCGCGATACGCTTATCGTAGCCGGCCAGCAGCCGCTGCTTGGTGGGCGCGTCCAGAAAGGAGTAGTACAGCGAATTGCGGCCGAGCTTCACGATCTCCTCCCACGAGAGGTTGAATTCCTTCACGGCGACGTAGAACTCATCGCTCATGTTCGAGTCCCACATGCCGCGATCGTCGGTCGACAAGGCCACCGGCACCCCGATGCGCAGATACTCGGGAAAGGGGTGTTGCGAATAATCGTTCACGTACTCGAGCAACAGGTTGCTGATGAGGTTGATCTCGACCATGTAGGGGCCATAACGCAGCTGAACCAGGGTCTCCGGATCCGAGATAAGATTGACGCCGTGGCCGATGCGCTGCGCACCGAGCAGCAGCGTGTCGCGTATGTGATAGTTCGGCTCGTCCACCTCGCCGGCGTGGATGGACAGGTTGATGTCGGGATATTTGCGGCGCAGCTCGCGCAGCACCGGCAGGAAGCGCAGCGGGTAACCCTTCCCGTTATCCTCCCGGCCGACCATGTTGACGCCAACATACAGATCGCGGTAACGATCGGTGATGGCGTACAGATCCCTGAGCCGCTGCTCCGCATCGGGCAGGAATCGCAGCAGCGAGTTCTGGAAGCGCACTTCCACGCCCGTGGCTTTGGCGCGGGGCGAGGCGAGACATTGCCGGTAGATGCCGACCACTTCGTCGACGCTGTAGGGAGAGCCGTCGGCCTTGACCGAGCCCTGCACGCTCTGTTGAGTCTCAACGTACACCACGCCTTCGCGGCCGAAAGCATCCATGCTTCGCACCAAGACGTCGCAGATCAAATAGGGATTTTGCAGCAGCTCCCCGATGCGGTCCCAGATGGCCTCGAAGAATTCGTTGCGTCCTTCGTAGCTCTGATCGAGCCGCATGCTGTCGAGCCAGGCCTGTTTCTCGTGCGCATCCAGATCCTGCAGCCGCTTGAACTCCGATTTGTCGCAAGCATCGAGCGCCTCGAACCTGCTGGCCTGAATATCCTTGAAGAGCAACAGTGCCTTCGAGCCTCCGAACTCGTCGTGCCCATACGGTGCGCAGTTCATGATGCGCACCCGGGTGTAATACACGTAGCCGCGCTGCTGCGCGGCCTTCGCGGCGTCCCAGAACCATTCCGAGCGAACGGCGCCGCCCAGATGGTTGTGCAGATCTGCGCCCTTCGGCATGGCATAGAGGAATCGATACAGCTGTGCGGGAGTGGCGGTGGCTTTGACCTCCTCGAACCAGCGCTCGGCTGCCTCGGCGGGCTGCAGACCGCCGACATATAAGCCGAGGAGGATGAAGAGGGCGGTAAGGCGCGTACCTCGCGTCATGTAGGTCTCTTAAAGTGCAGCAAAAAATCCTGAAACACCTGGGCTGCGATATCGGCATCGGCCGCGCTCAGCGCCTCGTCGGGGTGATGGCTGATGCCGCCGTTGCCGCAGCGTACGAACAGCAGGCCGACCTCGGTGAGGCTTGCCATCATCATAGCGTCGTGGCCGGCGCCGCTCGGCAAGCGCAACGCAGGGCGGCCCGTGATGCGCGCGATGCTCGCCGACCATGCGTCCTGCAGGGCCTCGGAGCACGGCACACTCGTGGCTTGCAGGAGGCGGCGCTGCGTGACTTTGACGCGGCGTCGCGCGGCAATCTCGACGATGGCGGCGCTGATGTCCGCCGCCGCGGAGTCGCGCCGTGCATCGCTTGCCGAGCGGATGTCGATGGTGAACTCGCATCGTCCGGGGATCACGTTGACGGCGCCCCCCGGTACGTCGAGCTTGCCCACGGTGCCGACCAGACCGGGCTGCCGGCGGCAGCGCGCTTCCACGGCGAGCAGCATTTCGGCGGCGGCGGCGGCCGCGTCCCGGCGCAGCGCCATGGGCACGGTTCCCGCGTGCCCCGACAGGCCCTCCACGGTGACAGCAGTGCGGATGCTGCCTGCGATGTCGGTAACCACCCCCACCGGAAGCCCCGCCTCCAGCAGCACCGGCCCCTGCTCGATGTGAACCTCGACGAAACACGCCACCTGCGAGGGATCGCGCGCAATGGCAGGGATGGCCGCGGCGTCCTGGCCGGCGGCGCGAAGCGCGTCGGACAGCGTGCAGCCGCCGGCATCGACACTCTCGAGGTCGCTCAGATCGAAGCGCCCGGCAACGGCGCGGCTGCCGAAGAACGTGGATTTGAAGCGCACCCCTTCTTCTTCGGCGAATGCGATGATCTCAAGAGGGTAAGGCAGCGTCTGTCCGGCCCGGCGCAGCGAGCCCGCCACGGCGATGGGCAGCAGAATGCCGAGCCGACCATCGTATTTGCCGGCATTGATGACGGTGTCGTAGTGCGATCCAGTCAGGACGCGTTTGGAGTCGGCGCTGCCGGCCAGCACGCCCACGACGTTGCCGACGGCGTCGATGTGGGTGGCAAGCCCAGCCGCCATCATGAAGTCGCGAATCCGGGCGGCGGTGGCGCGATGGATGGGCGTCAGGTACGAGCAAGTGAGCGCGTCGCTGTCTTCGCTCAAGGATCCGAGCTCCTCGGCCATCGCGATAATGGCATCGCCCAATGGCTCCTGGACCAGGTCCGCCAGACGAAAATACGCGATGCGGCAAATCTCCCGTAGGGCGACGCCGCGTTCCTGTTGCGCGTCATGGGTCACACGCTCCGCCAGGACGGCGAGCACGCTGTCGGGCGTATGCCCCTTGACGGCGAGCACGAAGGGAAATCCGAAGCGCTCGGCATATTCCGCGTTCAACGACTGCAGGCGCGTCAACTGCGATTGAGTCAGCGCAGAGAGACCCGCGCCCTTTTGTTCGCCCCTCGACGCCGAGGTCACGTCGCCCCGCAGGGCGGCGCGTCCTGCGAGCTCCGGATGGGCCCGAATCAACGCGAGCTGCAGCGCCTCTTCGGCTTGAATGACCGCTGCGCTCATCGCCTCGTGCAAGGCAATGAGGCTGGAGAAAGGACGCAACGCGGCGACGCGCTCGGGAACCCAGGGAGAATGCTCGAATATCGAGGCGAGGGCGGCGACGAAATCCGGCGCGCACATCGTATTGAGCCGCTCGAGGGCAATCATGGCGACACGGGCGCGCTGCTGCCGGTCTCCGGCCTGAAAGGATGCGTGGCGATCCAATGCCGTGCGACATCGACGCGCCGGCAGATCCACACGTGCTCGTGCGCGAGGGCGTGATCGAGGAAGCGCTCCAATGCCGCTGTGCGCCCCGGCCGCCCGCACAGCCGGGCGTGCAGGCCGATCGACAGCATCTTCGGGGAGTCGAGCCCAGCGGGATCCCCTTCTCGATACAAGGTGTCGAACGAATCCTTGAGGTAATCAAAGAATTGGGTGCCGGAGTTGAAGCCTTGCGCGGTCGCGAACCGCATGTCGTTGGTGTCGAGCGCATAGGGAACGACGAGATGCGGCGTATCGGCAACGCGGGTCCAATAGGGCAGATCGTCCGCGTAAGAATCCGAGTCGTAGAGAAAGCCGCCGTGCTCGACGACCAGCTGCCGCGTATGCGGGCTGTCGCGTCCGGTATACCAACCGAGCGGTGCGGTGCCGGTGAGCTGCTTCAGGATGTCCACCGCCTCCGCCATATGCGCCCGCTCGGTGCTCTCATCGATCTGCTGATAGCTGATCCAGCGCAGTCCGTGGGCCGCGATCTCCGCACCGAGCTCGCGATAAGCTGCGACGGCTTCGGGGTGCCGCTGCAGCGCTCGCGCGGCGGCGAACACTGTCAGAGGCAAGCGCCGCGCCTCGAAGGCACGCAGCAGCCGCCACAGGCCGGCGCGCGAACCGTACTCGAACAAGGACTCCATACTCATGTGACGCATCGGAAATGCCGTCGCGCCGATGATCTCCGAAAGGAACGTCTCGGATGCGGGGTCGCCGTCCAGGACGCAGCTCTCTGCGCCCTCCTCGTGATTGAGGACGATTTGCAACGCGATTCGAGCGCCGTTCGGCCAGCGCGGATGCGGCGCCTTACGGCCGTACCCACGCAGGTCGCGAGGGTAGGCATGCGATTCAGTGAGGTGCGCCACGCCCTATCCAATCGAGCAGCCGGCGGCGCTCGGAGTCGGTCATACCGGTGAGATTTCCAATGGGCATGGCTTTGGTCTGTACCTGCGGCGCTATCACCGCGACGTGGGTGAGGATGCCCTCGGGTGTATCGAGCAGCAAGCCTTTGGGCGCCGCCGAGAATCCCGGTTGCGTCGGCGATGCGGCGTGGCAAGGCACGCAACGCTCGGTGACGATGTGCTGCACCACCGAGAACTCCGCCCCCGGCGTAGACGCCGCGGCGATCGTCGAGGGTGCCGCACGCGGTGCCAGGGCGGCGGCTGCGGCGCCAAGAACGAGCACCCCGAGCAGCGCCGGCCAGGGCGAGGTTTTGCCGCCGCGCAGATGGCGCTTGTGGCGATCCACGAAGTACGCGCGTATCAATACACCAGCCGTGCTGATCGCGATCAGCACCAGCCAGTTGTGGCGTGCCCCGAAGGTCACGGCATAGTGGTTGCTGATCATCGTAAAGAGTACGGGCAACGTGAAATAGGTGTTGTGCACCGAGCGGAGCTTGCCGCGCAGACCCGCTTGGGCGTCCGGCTCGCGGCCTTGCTGCTTGGCCCGCACCATTTCGCGCTGCCCGGGAATGATGACGAAGAAGACATTCGCCACCATGATGGTGCCCAGCATCGCCCCGAATTGAAGGAATGCGCCACGCCCGCTGAAGAGGTGGCACAGTCCGTAGGCAGCGACGCAGGAAAGAGCCGCAATGACCGCGGCGAGCCATGCCGGGCGTCGCACGAGCGGGCTGCGGCAGAGCGCGTCGTATACCAGCCAGCCGCCCACGATGAACCCGATGCTGATGGCGATGGCTCCGGGCTTGGTCAATGCGGCGACAGCGGGATCGATCAGGTAGATCTCGGCTTGGCCGTAGTACAAAAGACACAGCAAGAAAGCCCCGGATAGGAACGTCGAGTACGCCTCCCAATAGAACCAATGCAGGGACGGCGGCAGATCCTGCGGGGCGATGCGATATTTTTGTGCGTTGTAGAAGCCGCCCCCGTGCACGGCCCACAGCTCGCCGCCAACGCCCTTACGCACCAGAGCCTCGTCCGTCGGCGCCAGCAAGTGGTTGTCGAGCCAGACGAAATAAAACGAGGCGCCGATCCAGGCAATGCCCGTGATCAGGTGCACCCAACGGCCGAGCAAGCTTAAGAATTCGATCACAAAGGCGTTCATGAGTGACATGCACCGCAACCGCCCGCACAGCCCGGCGGACCCGTCTCGGCATGCGAGGCAGTGTTAGCGCCGGGCCCGACGACTCCCTGTTGCTGCAACAGTTGAGCTGCGATGGCAACGGCGATGGCGCCGGGAAGTTTGCTGGAAATGCCGGGTACGCCGATCGGGCAGACCAGTCTCGACACCGTTTCCCGGCCCAGGCCGTCGCGCAGCAAGCGCGACTTGAATCGTGCCGCTTTGCTGGCCGACCCGATCAGGCCCAGCCAGGATGAATCCGCGCGCGCAAGGATCAGGCGACACAACTCGTAGTCGAGCGCATGATCGTGCGTCATCACCACGAAGCGCGTGCCCGCCGGCGCGCCGAGCGCGAGTTTCGCCGGCTCGGCACAAGCCTGCGGAGTCACGCCATCGGGCAAGCTCGCGGGCAGGAACTCTGCGCGCGAGTCGATCCAGGTGATCTCGAAAAGTGCGAGCTCCGCGAGCAGCCGCACCAGGGCCTGGCCTACGTGCCCCGCGCCGAAGATCCACAGATCCGGACGACGTAGCCGCGGCACCTCGAATAGTGTGACGCGTCCTCGCGGCCCACGCTCGGTCTCCACCGCCGCCGTGCCTGCAAACGAGCGCCGTAGCAGCCGGTGAGTCACGACGCCGTCGAGGATTTCGCTGGCAATCGCGACTCCGGGCTTCGCGCGCAAACGGGCCGCCGCATCCTCGAGCCAACGAGCATCGTTGCGGGTCAATCGCTCCAGCCACAGCTCGACGCGGCCCCCACAGCATTGCCCGAGCTCGGGCCCGAGTATGAGGTCGGCGATTCGCACCGGTGTTGCGCGAGCGTCGCCCAGCAGTTCGCGGGCGAGCGTGACCGCGTGCCATTCAAGCCGGCCGCCGCCGATGGTGCCCACGATGCCACCTGCATCGACCAGCATGGTTGCGCCAGCTTCGCGCGGCGCCGAGCCGCGAAGTGCCATGACCGTCACGCGAACCAGCACCGGATGATGAGATAGATGAGTCCGTGCAGCGTCGACCCAATGTCCCGAGAGCGGCACCAACCATGAGCCTCTCGAACGCGATGCGCGGTGGCCGGATCTGATGTGTGGCACGCTCATGCGGCGTGTCTCCGGCGCAGCGCGCCCAGGGCGCGCAACACGGCTTCGGGCGTCGCGGGTGCGGTCAGGTCCGGCAAGCACCCGACCGGACCGCAGGCCGCACAGGCATCGCGGATGGCATGAAACGCGGAAATCGCCAACATCAGGGGTGGCTCGCCGACCGCCTTGGATCGAAAGATCGTATCCTCGCCGTTGGGCGCGGCCGGCAGCAATTCCACTCGAGCGTCCGCGGGCCAGTCACGGGCGGTGGGAATCTTGTACGTCGATGGGGCGTGCGTGCCGAGCTGGCCGTCACCGTTCCAATACAGCTCTTCGCAGGTGAGCCAGCCGACCCCCTGGATGAAGCCTCCTTCGATCTGACCCAGGTCGATGGCCGGGTTCATCGACGTGCCCACGTCATGCAGGATGTCGACGCGCAACAATTGTGTCTCGCCGGTGAGCGTATCCACCGCCACCTCCGCGACCGCCGCACCGAAGGCGAAATAATAAAAGGGGCTGCCGCGCTTGGCGTCTCTATCCCAATGAATCTTGGGCGTGCGGTAGTAACCGGTCGCGGACAACGACACTCGTGCCTCGTGGGCGCTGCGCGCCAGTGCGGCAAAGGTCAGCCGCTGCGCGCCCACTTGCACATGGCCGTCGGCGAAGCAGACCTCCGCGCAGGCAACGCCGTACTTCTGGGATGCCACGGCGGCGAGCCGTTCGCGAACCGTGATCGCCGCAGCCTGTGCCGCCTTGCCGTTGAGATCCGAGCCGGAGGAGGCGGCCGTGGCGGAAGTATTCGGCACCTTGCTCGTATCCGTCGCCGATATACGGATGGCGGAAAGCGGCAATCCCAGTTCGGCGGCGACCACCTGCGCCACTTTCACATGCAGCCCCTGGCCCATTTCCGTGCCGCCGTGATTCAGCAGCACCGTCCCGTCCGTGTAGACCTGCAGCAGCGCGCCCGCCTGGTTGAACAGCGTGGAGGTGAAGGCAATGCCGAATTTCACGGGCGTCATTGCCAGACCCCGCTTGACGAGCGGCTGGGCGGCGTTCCAGCGGCGGACTTCTCCACGCCGGCGGCGATATTCGCTGCTGCGCTCGAGTCGATCGAAAATCTCCGGCAGCCTGTTGTGCTCCACCACCTGGCCGTAGTGCGTGACGTTGCGCTCGGCGCCGCCGTACAGGTTGACGCGACGGACATCGAGCGGATCCAGATTCAGCGTGCGCGCGATGTCATCGAGCACCGCCTCGATCACCATCATGCCCTGCGGCCCACCGAAGCCGCGGAATGCGGTGTTCGACACCGTGTGGGTCTTGCAGCGATGCGACGTGATCTCGACATGTTCCAGGTAGTAGGCGTTGTCGATGTGAAACATCGCGCGATCGTTGACCGGACCGGAAAGATCAGCTGAATACCCGCAGCGCGAGGCGAGCATCAGCGACAGCGCAATCAACCGGCCTATGTCGTCAAAACCGGCCTCGTAGTCGGCGATGAAATCGTGCCGCTTGCCGGTCATCACCATGTCGGTGTCACGGTCCAGGCGCAATTTGACCGGCCTGCCGACTTTTTGTGCCAAGACGGCGGCCGCGGCCGCGATGAGCGCCGCCTGGCTTTCCTTGCCGCCGAATCCGCCGCCCATGCGCCGGCACTGCACGATGACCTGATTGGAGGATAGGCCGAGCGCATGAGCGACGATGCTCTGCACTTCGGTGGGATGCTGCGTCGAGCTATGCACCAGCATCCCGCGATCTTCCTGCGGGATGGCCACTGCAATGTGCCCTTCCAGGTAAAAATGATCCTGGCCGCCGATCACGACGGTTGAGCAAAGACGTCGCGGTGCCAAGCTGAGCTGCGCGTGCGGATCGCCGCGGCGCATGGTCTGGCTGGGGAGAACATAGCTCTCGGCGGCGAGGGCTGCACGGATGTCGAGCAGCGCGGGAAGAGCCGCCAAGTCGAGCTTCGCGCGCCGCGCGGCGATTCGTGCCGCGCGCATCGAGCTTGCGGCCACGGCAAAGATCGGCTGTCCGGCGTACTGCACCAGATCCTGGGCGAATATCGGATCATCGTGCACCGCGCCGCCATAATTGTTTTCACCCGGAACGTCGGCTGCCACGGCGATCGCGGCGACGCCGGGCGCGGCAGCAACGGCGGCGAGCTCGAGCGCCGTGATGCGCCCATGTGCGATGGGGCTTAAACCAAAGGCGGCGTGCAGCGCGTTCTCCGGCAGCACGATATCGTCGCAGTACTGCGCCTGGCCGCTGACGTGCAGCGGCGCGCTGTCATGCATGCGCGCGCGGCCTATGCTCATCGAGCAGCGCCTCCTTCATGCCGTGGTTCACCGGCGTGTGAGGCATCGTTGGCGCGCAAGGCGTCGTGGGTACGCAAGGC
>Ga0187863_10001942_pt1 | contig 16093 bp, 13 predicted proteins | sample June2016WEW_11_1_FD_132975 | JGI IMG/M metagenome (GOLD analysis project Ga0187863, IMG submission 132975) | Peatland microbial communities from SPRUCE experiment site at the Marcell Experimental Forest, Minnesota, USA - June2016WEW_11_10 | ecosystem: Environmental > Terrestrial > Soil >... | reverse complement strand
CATCCTTCCCGGATAGTCAGCGAGAAATATCGCAATCACCTCTTTCAGCAACTGCGCATCGTTATCCAAACTTTCGAGGAGCGTTTTCTTTTCCACGACGAGTGCGGTCATATGTGCTCCAGGACCTTCCCTTGCTCATTTCAGGAAGGACACAACGGCTGTTCATCTCGATCAGGCGAGCTGTCTCGTTTTGGAGCGGGCCAGCAGAGCTTTGACGCGAGCAGCGAGTCGACGGGGCTCAACGGGCTTCAGGATGTAGTCGTCGGCCCCCAGGGCTAGCGCCTGCGTCTCACTCTCCACACTCTCTTCGGAAGTCAGCATCAAAATCGAGATGTCACGCGTCAGCCCATCGGATCGAAGAGCCTTTACCATCGCCATCCCGTCCATGCCAGGCATGTTGACATCGGTCACGATAACCTGAGGAAGTAAGCGCTTTGCTGTCTCTAAACCAATTAACCCGTCCGTGGCAACGACCACTTCAAACCCTTCCAATTCCAGAAAATATTTCACGACGGAGGCGATGGTGCGATCGTCTTCCACGATGAGTATTCTAGCCTTCTCTTTCAACGCGATTGTTCCGGGGGCTTCCCGTACCGGTGGATGCATGTTTCTGATGGCCGCCGTTTGGTTGTTTGGCAATGAGACGTCTTTCCCGGCTTCCGCGTCCGCTGTCGGAATATCGTCCGGCGCCACAACTTTCAAAAGTGCTTCGAGGGTCGTCAAGCCCTGCGCGGCCTTGGCAATTCCGTCTTCGAGCAGGGTTCGCATGCCTCCTGCCCGAGCCATTCTTCGTATTTCGTGTTCTGGTGCGCGGCGAGTTATAAGTTCACGCAGGTCATCGTTCACTTGCAGCAGCTCGTGGATCGCCAATCGTCCCTTGAAACCTGACCGGGCACACTTTTCACAGCCACGTCCAGCTCGCCATTGGCCATTCGGGGGCAGATACTCGGGCCCGCCGATCTTCCTGACTGCCTCCGCATTCGGCATCTGAGGGGCCGCGCAAAAAGAACAGATCCTCCGGACCAGCCGTTGCGCAAGAATACCGATCAGGGAAGAAGCAACAAGAAAAGGCTCAATTCCCAAATCGAAAAGCCGGCTTATCGTCCCAGGGGCGTCGTTGGTATGCAGAGTGCTCAATAGCAAATGGCCTGTTTGAGCAGCTTCCAAAGCAATTCCAGCAGTCTCTTGATCGCGGATCTCTCCGACAAAAATGATATTCGGATCTTGGCGTAGAATGGAGCGCAAGCCTTTCGCAAACGTTACGCCAGCCTTCGAGTTAATTTGAACCTGGTTCACGCCATCGAGCTGATACTCGATTGGATCCTCGATGGTGATGATATTATTTGTCGCCGACTTAACCCAGTTGAGCGAAGTGTAGAGCGTGGAACTCTTCCCACTTCCCGTCGGGCCCGTAACGAGAATCATTCCCTGCGGACGGAGCAATAATCCCTGAAGGATTCGCAGGTTATCGGGAGTGAGGTCCATTTGGTCCATCGTCATCTGCGATCTTCTCTGATCAAGAAGACGGATGACGACCTTTTCCCCAAACTGCGTGGGCAATGTGGATACGCGGAGGTCGATTCGCTTGCCTTCGAAGCGCAACTGGCTCCTGCCATCTTGAGACCGCCGATGATCGGCAATATCCATCCCAGAGATAATCTTCAGCCGGGAGACAGTGGCATCTTGCAGGTGCTTGGGGACCTTGAAGACATCCTGAAGTAGCCCGTCGATACGTTGGCGAACTTGGAGATATTTTTCTTTGGGCTCGATGTGGATGTCGCTGGCCCCATCCTTCGCGGCACAGCTGAGGATCAGATTGACCAGACGTACCACGGGAGCAAGCTTGGTGTCATTTGCCAACCGAGCGGCATCGATCACGTCACCGGTTTCTGCCTCAGGCACAATTTCGCCTTCGGGCGTCATGCTTGTCAGCATCTCGTACGTCTTCTGACTCTCGAGCGCGTCGGAGGAAGGCTGGCCCAGTAATGCAAGGATCGCCGATTCGCTGGCGCACACGGCGATAATTTCTTTGCTGGTCCGGAACCTAACATCTTGGATGGTCGCGTAGTCCAACGGGTCAACCATGGCAACACGAAGTGAATTGCCCTTGAAGCCTAAGGGTACGACTAAGTGTTTGTGGCAGAAATCTGTTGGAAGAAGGCCCGCATCTGCGGGTAGAACCTCAGGCAGGTCCGCTCCAATGCAGTCCAGGCGCAATTCTCGTGCAATCCTCGCACAGACGGCGTTTTCGTCGGCCAGCCCTAAGTCGGCCAGTATCTTGCCGAGAGAGCCACCGTTTCTCGATTGAACCTCGAGAGCGCGCTCGAGCCCTGAAGAATCAATGAGTGCTGTCCGTACCAAAAGTTCGCCGATCGCACTAGACTTGTTCATATTTGTTTTCCGGATAATGTTGAGGTTCCGTCGCCCCGCAAGCTGGCGGGCGTGTTGAGAACGACGATCGGGGTTGTCCTTGGACAACGCCACATTCGCTTTTCATTTGGCTGGCTCGGCGAATCCAGGCTCACTTGCCGCAGAAGGCCGTCGCACTACTGAGATCTCTAAAATCGCGTCGTGATCGGCGGTCACCTTGCAGAGAGTAAAGGGTGATGGAGGGATTGGCGCCTCCTTGCTACCTCGTCGATGGTAACCACGGACATCATGCGGGACGCATCGGATCGTTTGTCCGCGAACCGGGACGTGGTTGTCAATGCGAGGCTCGTGAGCGTCCGGATAGGCCAGTGTTTTATATTCTTGAACAAATTCGACTCACCTTCCACATCGTCCGCGAGCCGCCTCTAGTGTAGATCGGCCACCTAAGACGGCATATCGCGCATGCTGTTTCCTTTCGAATACTCTGCAGTATCTGTACTATTGAGTCCGCCACGGTGGGTGTGACGTTGGAGAAGCTTCCTTCGCTTCCAAGGCTATTCGGTCGGCGATAGAGTATCTGTCTCTTTTGATACGAATTCTTATGAGTTACTCCTGGTGTATTTGCTTAGCGGGTCGAAGGAACAGCCGCTTGTGAAGGGTTTTTGCAAATTCCGCCTCGGCGGTGCGCGCTTTTCCTGGCCAGCCGTCTCTCCGAGTAGTGGGATTTCCCATGAAAAGCGGAGTTGGGGGGTCCAGAAACACGCTACACAACTACCTCCTGGTCGGCTGTCCCGGTGATTTCGCAAGCGGCGCTTGGCGGGCTGACAGTGCCATGGGAACACAACGCAGAAGGCAGTGTCTGGGCTAAATGGCCTCAACATGCTTCACTGAAATTCGCATCTGGATGGTGACGGCGCTCTAGAATTACTCAGGCGCTGGTCATCGACACCAATGAGACGATGCGTTTGTCAGTCGGTGATTCCTATCCAAGCTCCATTTGCCGCGGTGCACCAGTACGTCCAATACGCGCCGCAGACTTCGCACATACCGCTTCTCCGTCGCACTCGGTCTGCATTGTGCCTGCTTCAGGCTACCTCCCGCGTTACCTGTAAGACCAGTGTTCGCTATGGGACAGTCATCGTCCGCGCGCTCTGATAGAAATGAGTTCATCATCGAAGATGTCACCATGCGGCGCGAATAGGAAGATCGCCACGATGACGAAAGCAGCCCCAAGATTGTCTTGCTGGAGCTGGTTATCAGTACGCCCGAGTGTCTATTTGAACTTCTAAGCGGTTTCCAAGGTCCGCACTCAGTCGAGTTCTTGAACGCCCGCGGTCAGCAAGCGCATTCAATTCTCGATGCGACAGGTTGCCTGGCGGCGTCGAGGGAAACGATCAGTCCGCGCTCAGAACAACCATGTATAACTCATACCCCCGATGCGGCCGACCACACCAGCCTAAGGTTCGGCTTGAAGCAGCACACCCTGGCCAACATCCCGTATGACGAAGAACATTGGAAGGGAGGCTGACATGCGTTGGTACGCAAGGTTGTCGATCAAACATAAGCTCCAAGGTATTGTAGTAATTACGTCGGGCGTGGCTCTACTGGTCGCATCTGCTGTCTTCACGTTGTATGACCGCTCCACATTTGTGCACGCCACAACGCAGGACCTTACCGCTTTGGCAAGAATGTTTGGTTCCAACAGCACGGCCGCTTTAAGTTTCGGCGATGTGAAATCGGCGCGCGAGGTTCTCTCCGCTCTCCAAGCCAAGCAGAATGTGATCCATGCCTGCATTTACGACAAAGATGGCAGAGTCTTCGCGAAGTACAGCCGCAACGCGACACCAGGCGATTTCTCTCCTCCTCCGGCGCAGACTCAACAAGCTGCGATTGTCGGACGGAATATAGTGCTGTTCCAGCCGATCACCTTGAAGGGTGAATCCATCGGGACGATTTTTATCGAGGCAGATCTGACCGACCTCAGTGAGCGGACGACGCGGTTTATGGAAATCGCATTCCTTGTGTCGCTTGCTTGTTTGGGGATCGCTTTCGTGCTGTCTTCTCGATTGCAGCGTGTAATTTCCGGCCCGATTCGGGAGCTAGCGGATACGGCATCGCTGGTCTCCGCTCAAGAAGACTATTCTGTTCGCGCGACCAAAAGAGCAGATGACGAGATCGGTCTACTGTTCGACCAATTCAACAAGATGCTCGAGCGCATTCAGCAGCGTGATGTCGCGTTGCAGCAAGCGCACGACGGACTCGAAAAGAGGGTCGCTGAGCGAACCGCGTATCTTAACGCCCTGATTGAAAACAACCCGCTCGCCATTCTGGTATTAGATTCTGACCGGAAGGTTCAGTTCTGTAATCCGGCATTCGAGACACTTTTTCAATATTCGCGGCAGGAGGCCATCGGAACGGCCATCACGGTGCTGTTTGCTGACGGAGACCTCGCGGAAGCCCGTGTTGTCTCTCCGCTATCTTCCGAACGCATGCCAATCCATCTGGCGGCCCGTCGACAGCGGAAGGATGGGACCTATGTGGATGTTGAGGTTCACACCGTGGGCTTGATGGTGGGAGGGGAAATCGCTGGGTCTCTGGGCATCTATCAGGACATTTCCGTCCGGAAGCGCGCCGAAGAAGAGATGCAGAAATCCAAGGAAGCCGCTGAAGCGAACAGCCGTGCGAAAAGCGAGTTTCTGGCTAACATGAGTCATGAGATACGCACGCCAATGAATGGAATTCTCGGTATGACCGAACTCGTTCTGGACACAAAGTTAGATGGTGAACAACGCGACTACTTAAATATAGTCAAGATATCGGCTGATTCTTTGCTTTCCTTGATTAACGATATTCTTGATTATTCCAAGATTGAGGCAGGGAAACTTGAGATCGACGCAATCGACTTCAGCTTGAACGATAATCTTGGCGACACGTTGAAAACCCTGAGTCTTCGCGCCCACCAAAAGGGCCTTGAACTCGCTGTGGAAATTAAGCCCGACGTCCCGGACGCCCTGATCGGGGATCCGGGGCGCTTGAGACAAGTCGTTGTCAACCTGGTTGGCAATGCCATCAAATTCACCGAACAAGGTGAAGTGGTACTCTACGTAGCGAAGGAGGCGAGGACCAAGGACGGTATCGAGCTCCACTTCATCGTCGCTGACACGGGGATTGGCATTTCTCCCGACAAGCAAAGCTCGATTTTTGAAGCCTTTAAGCAAGCAGACGGTTCAATGACGCGCAAGTACGGAGGCACAGGCTTAGGTCTAACGATTTCGTCCAGGCTTCTGCAACTCATGGGTGGACGAATCTGGGTCGAAAGCGAGGTCGGTCAAGGCAGCCGTTTCCATTTTACCATTCCTTTTGTGATACAGAAGCTGTCCACAAGAACGATCGTGCCGAGGGATCCGATGACCTTGCGCGATATGCGGACGCTCATCGTAGACGACAATGCGACCAATCGACGGCTATTGATAAGGATGCTGGAAAACTGGCATATGCTGCCGACGGCAGCCGACAGCGGAGCAGAAGCGATCGTTATGCTCACAGAGGCCAAGCGCATAGGTAAAACGTACCCTCTTATTCTCCTCGACGCTCAGATGCCAGAGATGGATGGATTCGAGTTAGCGGAGGCCATTAAGCAAAACCCAGAGTGGGGAGTGTCCACTGTGATGATGCTCAGTTCCGCGGGACAACGAGGCGATGCTCTTCGCTGTCGCGAACTAGGGGTCGCTGCATATCTGACCAAACCTGTTCGGCAGGGCGAACTTTTGGATGCGATTCTGACTGCCCTTGGAACGCGCCCGGAAAGCAAAACGTCGCCTCCGCTAGTCACTCGCCATAAACTGCGGGAGAGTAAAAACCGCCTTCGTATTCTTTTGGTCGAGGACAATGCCATAAATCAATTGGTCGCACGCCGGCTACTGGAAAAATGTGGGCATACAGTGGCAGTGGCCGCAAACGGCAGGAGGGCACTGGAGGCGTTGGAGATGGAGTCATATGACCTCATCCTGATGGATGTGCAGATGCCCGAGATGAATGGTTGGGAGACTACACAAGCCATTCGGGAGAAGGAAAAGACAACTGGCGGGCACATCCCAATCGTCGCCATGACGGCTCATGCGATGAGGGGTGATGAACAACGGTGCTTAGAGGCTGGAATGGACGCATACCTAACCAAGCCGATCCGCACGCAGGAACTGTTTGCGATACTGGATGAAATCGGAACCGCAAGACCAGCCCCGGCGGTCCCGTCGACACATTCTTGAGGAGTTTTGATACAGAGGCCATCGCTTGATTATCTGCGCTGACGATGGCACTTGTCTTGCCCAGTTCAGGGATGGCCATACGTATTTGTTTAGCGTGTTCCTGGACCTCAAAACTCCGCTTTTCACGGGAAATCCCGCTACTCGGAGAGACGGTTGCCGAGAAAAACGCGCACCGCCGAGGCGGAATTTGCAAAAACCCTTTAAAAGTGGCTGTTCGACCCGCTAAACCGATACGGCCCCATACTTGAGGATAGCTGCTCGCCTGTGTAGGTGACGGTGAAAAAGTGGGCCACTTTGGCGGTGGTCTGGTCCTCTTCCGGTTGGAGCCTTTCCCTCTTGGGAAGAGAGGCTGTGGGACGGCCCGCAGCTGTCAAGGGCGCCCTGTTGTCGGGCGGCGAAGCGAACCCTTGACGGCGGGGACCGTTCTGAAATCTTCCCGCAGGAGGGGCGGGCACGTCGCGAGTGGACCGCCAAAGATGGCCACCCTTTCGCCGCCTCTGCCATCGCCTGCTGATGCGGCGCGGCCGGAGTTGGGGAAAAATGCAATTGCAGTGCGATGGATCAAAAGCTGGTCGGGAGATAGACGTGCACCTGGATCTAACCAGCCAACACGCACTTCTGATGGTGGAACACAGAGCTTTGCTGTCTACGAACCGACGATCGAGAATACTTCACGCGACAGGTGGGAGAGTTGTGGCCAAGGGAACTCACCACCACCGGTTACAATTCACGGCGAGACTGGTAGTGGTGGTCCTACTGGCTGGCGCGCCTCTGTCTTTTGGTCAGACGAATTCCCTTAGTGAGTATCAAATCAAGGCGGCCATTCTGTTCAACTTCGCCAAGTTTGTCGAATGGCCGGAAAGCGGCTTTCGGACTCCCCAGTCCTCCTTTACGATCTGCATGCTTGGCAAAGACCCTTTTGGTCACTTTCTAGACGATCTACTCTTGAACAAAACAATTGTGGATCGACCCATTGTAGTCGAACGCCTTAAAGATAAAAGCAACGCGCGGCATTGTCAGATGGTGTTCGTCAGTCCATCAGAACAAACCAATCTGTTGGCGATCATGGACAGCCTTCAGGGAGCGAATGTTCTGCTTGTTGGAGAGACGCATGACTTTGCTGCTTCGGGCGGAACGATTGAGCTTACCCTGGAAAACAACCATGTGCGGTTCACTATTAATCTGGATGCCGCCAATCGAGCCGGGCTGAGAATCGATTCAAGGCTCCTCGCACTCGCAACAATTGTCCACGATGAAGGGAAGGCGCTGCCCCATGAACCTCGTTAAAACCGAGCTCGACCTTGAAACCGCGAACGTCCCGTCGCGTTGCGGTTTTGCGGACGCTTGTGAAATGGCTGTGGCCTTGCGACTCTGGCGTAAGACGGTCATCGAAACGTGCAGTTTCGCATCGCGCTCTTGATTCAAACACTCCGTTCCGCCTGCGATAGGCAGCAATCCATCCGCGCTTCGAGCCCTGAGGTCAGGCGGAGGGGAAGCCCGTTCGTCTGAACCTTTGCTCGCAGGGGGCGCCCATGATCGGCTGGAGTCTTGCTATGAATGGATTCGCCAAAAGCGGCCTTTGATCTAGGCTTGTCACGCTTTTATGTACCAATAAGACACATATTAAGAATTGTCTACTACGGGACATCTGTTGTCGTGCACCAGACGTAACGTGCAAGCTAGGCGATATGTACGGTGGTTGGGAAGGACAATGACATACTTCTGGTCGGTCGCGATATTAAAAGTACGAGACAGACACTATGATGTTCTCACCGGAAACCTGTACGCCAGATTCAGGCGGCAATCCTTGCGTTCATACGACCACGCTGACTAAATTCCGTGGCACTCGACTATTGATGGTGTACCAAAAGATCGCTCACCCAACTGTCTTTGCCGTGGTGCGAGCAGGCCGGCATGTCAGGCGCGGTTCCGAGCGACAAAGAGGCACTCCGCCTTCTGCAAATAGGACCTCTCGATGCCGTCATCGCCGATCTAGACATGCACGAAGTCGCTGCTTGTCAGCTACCGACAAAGATGCGCTGCTTCCCTATTGGCGCAATTCGGTGGAAAGTCCGCCGGACAGCGCACCAGGAATGTCCCCAGTACAGATCGATGCAGCCGCAGGGCGCTCTCGAGTAGTGGCGGAACAACAAGCAAAATCGAATGGGTGATCGTCAATGAACTCCACAAATTCTAAGGCCGCGGCTGTCGGCATCGTCAAACCACCCGAGACTCTATCGATGAATTTCCGCAAGATGGAGATCCGCGAGTGGTGGCTCTGGTCAACGGCGGTATCGGTCACACTACTACTGACTGCTGGACTCATTTCCTTTCTACTTCCCGGTTTGACGGGAAGTGAAAGCGACCTATCCAGTTTTCATTGGGTGCCACAGAGCGTGAGCGGGTTGCTAGGACTCGTTTTGCTATTCGACATCTACACCCTGTATCAGCAGATGCAAATACACCGTATTCGCCACAAACTAATCGAGCGTGAGGAGCTATTCAGGGTCATCAGCGAGAATGCAGCTGACTTAATCGCTGTTGTCGACATCCACGGTAACCGGGTGTACAACTCACTTTCCTACCAGAAAGTCCTTGGATACTCAGCGGAGGAATTAAGAAGCTCGTTTCCCTTCGAACAAATCCACCCCGAAGATAGAGAACTCGTGAAAGAGGCGGCTGAAGCGGCCCGGCGGACGGGGATGGGGCGGACGATAGAGTATCGAATCCGCCACAGGGACGGAACGTGGCGAGTGCTAGAATCTACAGCGAGCGTGATCCGGAATTCCTTAGGCGAACCCGAAAGATTAGTCATTGTCAACCGCGACGTCACAGAGCGGAAACGCGCGGCGGAGGCGCTCCGGCGATCGGAGGCCAGCTTTCTCTCGGTCGTCGGAGACGCGCCGTATGGGATTTTCAAGGCGAATTTGGACGGGAAGCTCCTCATGGTCAATCCTGCCCTCGAAAAGATGCTGGGTTATGACTCGTCGGACGAACTATTAGCGGTGAACCTCGCAAGTGGAATTTATCGTCATCCGGCGGAACATCATAAAATAAACGAAACCTTTCTGCGAGAGCAACATTTTAAGGATGTCGAGGTCGAATGGAAGCGAAAGGACGGCGCTTTCATTACGGTGCGGTGCAGCGGCTGGCGTGCGATGGACGAGAGCAGCACGTACATCGAAGTCTTTGCAGAAGACGTCACGGAGCGGCGAGTGCTGGAGCGACAGCTCCACATGGCGCAGAAGATGGAGGCGGTCGGTCGCCTGTCCGGAGGAATCGCCCACGATTTCAACAATCTTCTTGGCGTGATCCTTGGCTACATCCAGGTGATAAAACGAAACCTCGCTCCCGCAGATCCCTCCTATGAATACGCAGAGGAAATCGAGAAAGCCAGTCAGCGCGCCGTATTATTGACAAGGCAGCTTCTGGCTTTTAGTCGTCAACAAGTTCTGGAACCGGTCATTTTGAACCTGAACACGCTGGTGGCGGATATGGAAAAGCTGCTGTCCCGTCTGATCCGAGAAGACATTGAGCTGAGTCTGATTCTTGCCCCTGTGATCGGCCAGGTCAAGGCCGACCACGGACAAATCGAGCAGGTCGTGATGAACCTGGTTGTCAACGCGCGTGATGCGATGCCAGACGGGGGCCAACTGACCATCGAGACGGCGAACGTGGAACTCGACGCGGCGTTTGCCAGGGAACATCCAGGTTCTTTCCCGGGCCAGTATGTGATGTTGGCTGTGACGGATACGGGCACGGGGATGGACATGGACACGCAGACGCAAATATTCGAACCGTTCTTCACCACGAAGGGGCGAGACAAAGGAACCGGACTGGGTCTCGCCACTGTTTATGGCGTGGTGAAACAAAGCAGCGGCTACATCACTGTTGAATCCGAGAGCGGGAAAGGCGCTTCATTCAAGATTTACTTGCCGCGCATCGAACAGCCTGTTGCGGCCAAGTGCGAGAGCGGCCAGAGCCAACTACTGACCGTGCGCGGATCTGAGACGATCCTGTTGGTAGAAGATGCCGAGCCTCTGCGCAAACTAGCGCATATGTTTCTGCAAGACAACGGGTACCGGGTCTTGACAGCAGCGGATGGGTCTGAGGCCCAGCAAACGGCGGCGCAGAACCCCGGCCTTATCGACTTGCTGCTCACAGACGTAATAATGCCCGGAATAAATGGGCGCGTACTGGCAGAACGCCTTGCCCCGCTTCATCCAGCGATGAAGGTTCTCTACATGTCTGGTTACACTGACAGCTTTATCGCTGGTCATGGAGTCCTCGACAAGGGCATCCATTTACTCCACAAACCTTTCACAGAGGAAGTGCTGGTAGGGAAAGTCCGGGAGGTATTGGATACAAGCAACGAGCCGAAGGTAACAGACGGTGTGGCAGGCACGGAAGCCCCGATGGTCGCCGGCCTTGCCCGGCCGAGCAAGTAGGAGACAATCATACATGGCGAAACTACTGCTGGTCGATGATGAGGAGGCCATGCGGCGTCTTCTGCGAATACATCTCGCAGACCGCTACGAAATCATTGATACGGGAGACCCGGAACAGGCCCTTGCCCTGGCCATGCAGGAGAAACCAGACGCCATCTTGCTCGATCTAAGAATGCCGAAGTATTCCGGGTTCGAGCTTTGCCGTACATTGAGTTCCCTGACTTCCACGCAATTGATTCCTCTCATCATCGTTAGTGGGGAAGCGGGTGCAACAACGAAATCACTCTGTCGTGAGCTCGGCGCCAAAGCATACTTCGAGAAACCGGTCGACTTTGAAGCGCTGCGAGCCGGCCTAGTGAGCGTGCTGGACGCCGTTCGACCCGAGCGGAGAAGTGAAGTACGGGTTCGTCTCCGAGTCATACTGAAGCTGCAAGGAACTGATATCAATGGAAAGCCATTCGAAGAGTTAAGCACTACGGAGAACGTGAGTCACACGGGGTTCCTGTGTGGCTGTACGGCCCTGCTGAAAAACGATCTTACGATTGAGGTGTTTCTGGTTAGCGGAGGGGCGAAATTCGTTGGAAAGGCACGTGTAGTTAGGATTGAGGGAGCTCACACGCCTTATCCAAGGTATGCCTTTCGATTCATCCAGAAAGACGGCGATTGGATTCTGCAGTAGTGTTTTCTCGCGGTGCGTGAGATTTGCACCACGTGCTCAAGAGAACCCGTTGACGAATGTGCCTTAGACAAACTGTCTGCGCCAACTACTGCGTTCTCGAACATTCACCACCACTCAGTTCACCAATTCTCGTGGTCGGCCCTGGATCGCAGCCGCAGCTAGGTGCGTTACTCGCTCAATGACTCGAAGTTCGTCTGCTGTAGGACTTCGTGGATCGCAACAAAGTACTTCGAGAGTACCCAGTAGAGCGCCACTTTCCGACAGAATAGGGGCAGAACAAAAAGCATGCAGGCCGAAGGCATCAGGACTTTGGGTAAGCGCGTGAAAGTCGCGTGCGTCCCAATTCGAAGGCAAGACCAGTGATACGATGCCCCCTATCTGAATGTCAATCGCGGTGCACAGTGTATTTAGAATGGTGGAAGGCGGTGCGCCCAAGGACATTAGTTCCTGAACAAGCCTTTCCCATACCAATGGGCTCCCTGTTTCCGAGGCGCAGTCTTGATGTAACAACGACTTTTTTCCCGCCCCCTGGATACGAGAAGAATCCATCGCTCTCACCTCATCTCTGTGTTGCTCTCGTTGGTGGCCTAAATCCACTCACCGCCAAGCGCGATCGTTCCGTTGTTGTCTTGCGCGTTGTTCATGTTCCTTGGCACATTGCGTCGCCCTATCAGCACTTTTGATTCAGTGTTCTTGGCACCTTCACCGTTTGATGGGTGGGTGTTTAACGACAGGCAGCAACGGGCACTCGCCTTCGAGCAAACGTAGACGAATGTGCGCCGAATGGGGACTGTGTGAGGCCGCCTCCAGAAAGCAAACGGGAAACACCGGGCTTCGGCCATTCTTTCCCGGGCAGGAAGGAGATCCAGTGTCCCCCGTGGGCCTGCAGAGCCCCTATGCCACGGCATGATCTGATTCCCACGATCCATTCCGAATGGAACAGGACTGAGAGGCGCATCACGACGCGCGACAACACATCTTGGGAAAAGCGGATGTACATGTATGTGCTGGATTCTGCGCGGAAGCTTTCGACTATTGGAACGCGCTTGGAAGGGCGTGATTGACTGAAGTCGCCGTCGAATGAAAAGTTGCGTAGTCATGAAGTTACCGCACTCAAGAGCGAACGGTTGATGTGAAGTCCGTTACTGTAACTGATAAAACCTCGCTTCTTGAATCTGTTCATGAATACATTGACTCGGGTCCGCGTCGTGCCAACCATCTCCGCTAGAGTCTCCTGCGTTACTTGCGGAACAATTTCCTCCCTTTGATCGTCCTTCCGCGGTCGAGCGAGCAAGAGCAGCGTCCGGGCCAGTCGTTTCTCAGCGGAATTAAGGAGCTGGTCGACCAAGTCTTCCTCGACCCGGATATTCCTTGAAACAATGTATAGGACAAAACGGCGGAAAAACTCATGCTCTTGGTGAAGTGCACGAATCATCTCGTCTCTTTCAATCACGAGCAGCGTGCTTGGCGCAATTGCAGTTGCCGTGCCTATTCGAACGGGCTGATCCGTCAGGCATCCCTCACCCAAGAAATCGTCGGGGCCCAAAATAGCCACGACAGCTTCCCCACCGGTTGCGCTAAAAACGGAAAGCTTGATGCGTCCCTCTTGGATGTAGATAACCGATCGTGCGGCGTCGCCCTGTGCGAAGATCGTTGCCTTTGTCTGAAACTCGACAAGCTTTCTTGCCGGACTAGCCGAGTGGAAGAACATCTGAGGACAAAGACGTTTCCGACGACTGGAGGCGTTATTGCTCACGATATTCTCCTTTCGTGTTTTAAGTGGCGGCTAACCCCAATGTGCAACGAAACACGGTAGTGAGCGCAGAGGTCTGCGCCCCTCCACCGGATGCAGCTGTTCTGACGCCTGTGTTCCTTGACAGTTGGCCACGACGAATGTCAGAGGGCTTTGACTTCAGATTTTCCGCGAACCAGTCAGATGTTCGAACGGAAACCGTTCTAACTGCGCGGTGTGCTCTCTCGACCTTCCGCGCGTAGCCTCTACCGTCTAGCATCGGCATCGTCACTAATAAAATGAGGACACGCAGGTGTGACCATCTTTGTGAAGGCCCTTCCTTAAGAAGGGCTCGCGAGCTCGCCACACACGGTGCCGTGAAAGTACAGGCGTCTGGGTTTGAGCCATTTTCCGGGAGTCAACCTCCCCTTCGTGGCTGGCTCCCGGAAATGTCGTGCTCCCACCACAAGGTATTTCAGAAGGGCGGCAGAAGATGCTCAATATCGTACACTCGTCCGAGCGTATTAACGTATACGACACCTCACACATACGTTTCTAAGCTGCTGGAATGGCCAGGATGGAACTGCCATCCGAGAAATATATATAGAGCGATGAAGCAAGGGGGCCGGGGGGAACGAGCGAAGCGAGAGCCAAAACGAGCCGAGAAGTCGCCAACCCCCCCGTTCGATGACCCAGTCTTCGCGCTTCGGTGGTTTGTACCAAAAGAGACGAATCTTGCCGTAAGAGGAATCGTGGCACATATTCACATCTCAGAGATGCTGCGATTGGCAGAATGCAACTCCATACTGCGCTGGCGTTTGGTCTGCTGCCTCAAGAAAAGAAAGCAAGTGAGGGTGTCGGATGGGCAAAGTCATACGCCCACGGGAGAATCGACTGGTGCACAAGAGTTGCTTCGCCCCTAGAGGGCAGCCCCCGACGGAATGGTGCTGCTCCAAGGCTAGGAAGCGCGCACAGTCAATAACAATGCTCATGTCGCTGCACACGTAAGCACAGAGAGTAGGCTAAGTTTTGGCCGCTTGGACCTCGTCGATACCTTGATGAGGGATATTCCGACCGGTATCTAGTACAACACAGACTCGTGTTGTTGTACTGTTCCGCACAGTCCTTGATCGCCTGCGGCCAGAAACTGTGACGAGCCGGACCGACGACCCCAGCGCGGGATGGTGGCAATCTAGCGGCAACAGGGGGGCGGTATGAAGCGAGGAACGGGCTTTACCTGATCGAAGTGATGTTTTCGATGTCGATTACGAGCATCGTGGCTGGCTCTGCGATCGGCGCCCTATTGCAGTGCCAGGACGTAATGCAAGGGGTAGGCTTACAGACACACGACAATCTGAGGAATCAAGTCTGTCTGTGTCCTGGCATTCCCATCGCCATCTTCCACGACCGCCGGAGTGCTTCCCGTTCCCCGAGAATTGAAGAGGCTGCCCTGAGAATTTGTAAAGGAGAGATCGTCGTGAGCACGAAACGGGAAAACGGAATCGCTCTCATCACCTCCTTGATGGTCTTGTTTCTGATATCAGCGATTATTGTGGGGATGTCCTGGATGGTGATGACCGATCAGCGACTGGATGGAAACAACGCCAACCGCGAAGTGGCCTTTTACGGAGCCGAAGGAGGCATGGAGAAGATGACTGCCGACCTGGGCAACATTTTCACCGAGTACGGCTCTTTGACCGCGGCTAACATAGCGACGATTGTCGCGTCGGTGCCGACAATTCCGGGAGTCAGCTATGTGAATTCGCAGGGGCAATCGACCTACGCGATCAGCTATCCGGGTCAACCCGGAAGCCCGACAACTACGACGGGAACAATTCTGGCGCCCAGCCCGTATGCAGGTCTAAATGCCCTGGTGACCAACTACACGCTGACTGTAACGGCAGCCGGCACAACTTCGCCCGGCGAAGTGAAGCTGCAGAGGATCGTGCAGACATCCGACATTCCTATTTTCCAGTTCGGAATCTTCTCCAACGTGGATTTGATGTTCAACGCCGGCGACGACTTCATTTTTGGGGGCCGCGTTCATACAAACGGGAATCTCTGGCTCACCGCGGGCGCCGGTGACTGGCTCGAGCTTCCCAGCAAGGTGACGACGGCAAAGGAGATCGTCACGAGCACGTTGATGAATGGTGTATCCACTGCGGGCGGAGGCGCCGTGGATATCTCCAACGGATCCTCCTATCTCAACCTGGACACCCAAATCCCGAACCAAAGCATTAGTGGGACGACCTGGAACATCCAAACGCTAGCGGCAGCCGAGGCCAATAGCACCTACACATACAACGCGAGCTTCAGCGCTCTGGCAAGCGGCACGTATAACGGAAACATCGGAGTGAAAGAAACCGGCGTCACTCCACTGAACCTGAGCATCGTGACCTCAAGCTTGGGGGGCCAGTCGATTGACCTGATCCGCATGCCTGTGTCGGGCGAACAGAATTCCGCTCCTGCCAAACTGGGGCTGCGCTACTACAGTCTTGCGAGCATGCGAATTCTGCTTGCCGATTACGGCCCTTCGGGAACCTGCTCGGACAGCGACATCAGCCCCGGCAGTGCCAATCCTCTGCCTTATATATCTGCT
>Ga0187863_10001941_pt1 | contig 16110 bp, 15 predicted proteins | sample June2016WEW_11_1_FD_132975 | JGI IMG/M metagenome (GOLD analysis project Ga0187863, IMG submission 132975) | Peatland microbial communities from SPRUCE experiment site at the Marcell Experimental Forest, Minnesota, USA - June2016WEW_11_10 | ecosystem: Environmental > Terrestrial > Soil >... | reverse complement strand
TGTATGGTTTTCCAAAACAGCAGGGCTGTCCCGCCAAGGTTGTTGAACGCGACATTGCTGCACCCGTATTTGTAAACCATGGTTTTCTTGTGCGAAAGAGTGAGAATGCTGGCAACCGGTATGCCATCTTTCGACGCCAAGCGAATCTTAAGGTCTTTTCCAAAGGCTGCAATCAAGCCGCGAAACCAGGCCAACGGTTGCGGCGGCAGATACTGTCTGCGGCGAGTCATCACCAAAAGATGATAAAACTTCTGGAGCAAATCCTCTGAGGCACCCTCCTCATACTCCAGCCGCTCCCGTTCCGCGCGTCGAATCTTTCTCTGAACGCAGTCCTTGTGCAGGTTGTGAAATAGCTGGTCAGTCCCAGAACCTAAATCCAACTTGTGGAAATAGTACGTAACGAACTGGCTAAGCTCCGTGTGGCCGGTCGGCTCATAGGAGATCGGTCTGATTTCAAGGTACTTCCATTTTTCCTGCGTGACCTGCTGCTTCATGTGCACGAGCAAAGCATCAAGTTCGTCCGCCCTGTCGACCAAAGGATCGCAATGATCGGAGAAAGGCAATGACACCAGGCGTCGACCGGTCAACCAGCTCTTGACCCGGCAGAAGACAAGCCCGTTCGTGAGAGGAGATCCCGGAGGACATGTAGTGACAGCCGCAGGCTCGTAGCCGTAAACATCTCGGAGAGCCGTCAACCACTTCGGACTATGAAACACCGAAGCCCGAGGATGAGTGTCGACAAACGCGGCCCAACGGGAATCGCGGAGCGGGTCGATCTCGTAAGCACCGGAAGCCACGCGCTCGACCGCCTGTAAAATGGGCGGAGACGTCCTGTCAGGAGCTAAGGCCACGGCTGTCGCGGTTGCTGACTTCAATTCGCCCATGCGCGCGGCTTTCATTGCTCTAACCACAAAAGAGTAGTCTTCGGAAACACAACTCTATATTTATAGTGAACTTGAACTCAACTCCGTTACAACTTCCGCGGCGGCAAACTCCAACACTTTTGAGGTGCAACCGAAGCGCAATGGGTTGTCGTATACATCGTCCATTGTCGCCATTTTAGTCACGACAATACGCGGTTGCGGCCTCTTTCGTCTGCTCTCGATACCATTCCACCATTCGCCGCAAACCCTCGGCAAAATCAACCACTGGCCGGTAACCTAGATGCTTTTCCGAACGCGACAAATCTGCCAGGGAATGCTTGACGTCCCCCGCCCTGGTTCTGCGTATTCAACATCCCCCCTGTATCCCGTTAGCTTCGAAAGACTGAGGCTTGTGGATGGCTGTCAACCAAGAAATCTCAGCGCGGATCACACAAAGGGTCAATTTCGTACACTCTAGCCGCTGCCCTATCTATCTTCACGGCCGACATCAATTCATGGGTCGCTCCTACCGCAGCTGCAGGTTCAAAGCCCGAACCGCATCCAATCCTGTCGCCATTTCCTTGCAGCCTAGCTGTTTTCGAAACGGATATCTGAGAATGGCTTAGTTTTTTCTTCCGCTCTGCCCGTTGCGCCACTCTGCTTCTCGTCGTCCCTGTTCACCTCAATGGACTTCATCCACCGATGCTCCTGCTGATCATAAGTCTTCAAGAGCCTCGCTGGATTCCCCCCGATTATACTGAATGGTGGGAAGCTGCTAGTAACGACCGCATTAGCCCCTACGACACTGTTCCGCCCCAGGGTAAGGGTCCCATGGCTGCAGACAACCGCTGCCCCATACCCTAACCAACAATTCCGCTCGATTGTGATTGTCCCGCCCGCGGTTACGCCTTGTGCATAGATCGGAAGGTTTGGATTTGAGAATTCGTGGTTGTGATCCATGAGCAGGACAGAAGGAGAGAGAAGTACGTCTGCTTCAAGAAAAATCCGATTCTTACTGGATATCATCACCCTCCGGCCAATTTTACAACCTCGGCCTAGGACAATCTTAGGGTCCGAACCGTCGGAACCCGCGGCGATATTCAGCCAGATGTCCTGTGCCAGGTAGACCTCATCGCCCAGACTAATGAACGGAGCTGCTGAGCGGCGTATATCACAGGAATGATCAACCGAAGTTCTACGGCCGAAATTGGCAAAAGGATACGTCTTCCTCAACCAAATCGTGTGCAGAAACGTCGCAACTCTCGGTACCAGATGTACAGGATCTTGAAAAGGAGCCGACGTTTCTACCCCCAATTGACTTTGGCTAGACACTCACATCTCCGACGGCGGCCGGATTCTCGTCTGCGTTGCGGGGAAGGAAGACTCCCAGGAACGCTTTCCATTCTAAAACTGTTACGGACTTAGTGATCAGTAAAGCCGGCCACACCATCAACAAGCAGCCCATGGTCACCTCTCCTAATCTCAGCGTGGCTAGAAGGCGTACGCCCGACAGAGCAGGAAGTGGGATTCGTCCGGCAACAACGCCAGCCGCGAGTACCACAGCGCTCGCAGCAGTAAGTTTCACGGCGTCGGGAAGCAGAGTCCTCACTTGGAATGAACTGAATGTTCGAGTGAGCGCAAACAACATGAAGAGCACGCCTGCCAGTTCCGCGACAGCTAATCCTATCAGCGTACCGTTGAAGCCTAATTTAGGAGCAAACAGTGCGATTGAACCAAGGATTACAATCCGCAAAACTTGCCGTATGTTGTCCATCAGAGCTTTGCCGGAAATCCTGTAGAGCACGAGTTGCAGTAGTGAAAACGCATGAAAGACACCGGCAAGGCTGACGAGACTGAGGGCTGTCCGAAATGAAGGACTTTGCTGACCGGTCCACGCGAGGAGAATCGAAGTGCCGAAAAGCGAAATGAAAGCTAGAGGAAACAGGGTGAGTCCTAAGGTAATTTTGAAAGACTTGAGCAGCAGACGGCGCATCCGCTCGGTCGAGCCGGAGGCATACACCATGGTGCCTCCTGAAAGGATCGGGAGTAGGAATGCATCCTGAATCATTAGAGCTGACGTCACCAGCCGGGTGACTAGGGCATATTCTCCAGCAGCATCTGCCCCAAATGCTCGCAGGATGGCAAACGGTAAGATCGAACCGTATAGCACTTCCAGAACATTCACTAACTGGTAGCTTCCAGCAAACCGCAACAGCTCTGGCAACACATTTCTTGTGAGATACGAGATCCTCAGGCGAATTTCCGGGACAACGCTCTTCGAGGCCAGGTAGCAGCTAAACACAAAGCCAACCTCGGATGCTGCCATTACCAACGCCATCGCGAAAAGACCATAACCGTAGTGAAGCACAATGACGATGGCTATTGCTTCCGCCACTGTGTAGAATGTGGTGAATTTTCGGGCCAGATCGATCCGATGGCCGCCCATCACAATCGCTTCGAACACAGCACCCACATTCGACATGACCATGATTAAGGCAAGTACCGAGATAGATCCCGCGGTCGAATGCAGGAATTCCGGTGGAACCCCGCCTGCCTTTGCGATCGCGGTGGAGAAGAATACAACGGGGACTAGGCCTGCTACAGAGAGCACAAGCATCAGGGCACAGCCGGTACTGAGCAAGCGGTTGGTTGCTTCGTAGTCATTGTTTCCGGTGGCCTCAGCAACATATTTCTGGAATGCGGACTTAACGCCGACGCTCCCGAAACGCATGTAGGCCGCAGTCGTCATAATAATGGACCAGATTCCATAACCACCCAGGCCCAAATGCGCAATCACGATAGGAATAGTGACCAAGCGCGTAGCAACTTGAGCGAAGCGAGAAACGATCCCGAAGAAGGTATTCCTCCCAATCGTAACTGCCAAATGGTGGCTCGAAGCGGGCGCTTGATGCGATTTTTCTTCTATCAGCGTTTGCACTTTTTCAAACTTTCTTCGACCGAATCTGTAATCGCAGGAAAATCGGTGGATGTTTCATGCTCGCAAATTTTGGACCCTAGAGCCCTTCTGGCTGGTCGCATCGATCGTCACGTTGTTAATTTCGCTATCAGCAGGACTTTCATCCCAGAAAATTATGGTCTTTTGAAGGATCGTGAACTTGCTCGCCCGGCCCAAGCGATGAAAAGGGGTTTTTCTGAGCGATGCTAACTGCGCTTGGTTCCATTCTGCGGCTTCGATGAACGCGCGATCCATTCGCTCGATCGCCAGGTTACGTAGTATCTCGGTCACTAGCAAGGGATTGAGTCCCCGCCCACGATATTGGGGAAAAACGTAAAAGTCGAATAGGTGCACGTCGTCTGGCCCTAACCGATAGTAGTGACGCTCTATGGTGCGGCCCCGCAAGCTCCAGCCATAGCCAGCCAACTTGCCCTCGGACTTAATCATCCAGAGCGATGCTCCGTGCGCAAAGCGCCCTCTGATGCTGCGGTAGGCTGTCGTCGAATTCCACGTACGGATGATCTCTTCGAGATCGAGCGGAGTGATTTGACCCTCATTTTTCTTCCGCTCTACCGTCAAAAGGGGCGGCAAATCCGCCAGTTCCGAGCTCCGCCCATTAAGATTGCAGTAAAAAAGAACCATACGTCGGGAGAATAGGCGGCGTATCGCTAACGCAGCACGGCGAGCTGTCGCTCCAACACCGTTACGCTTATAGTAAAGGGTTAGACGCGAAACTGAAGTGGAGACGCTCATGATGACCAGTGGCCAGAGCCTAAGCCTTGCGTGGAACGCTCTCCGAGAGAAGCGCCTGCAGGCACGCGGAACTCACGCGCAAGCGGTCTCCGCTTTCCAAAGCCTTGGAGGCTCGCAGAAAGCGTGACACTGCGACAAAAAGATATCGAAGCACATGACGGCTAAACAATATGCTCTTGATCCCCACGAGCCCCAACACGCCGTGATGCTTCGACCAATATTGAATGGTGGATCGTTGCTGCGCCAGAGCAGACCAGATCGGCTGGCTGGCCGAACTGGTGCCACGGTGATGGATCGCCTCTCCCCCCGGGAAAAATACAATCTTCCAGCCTGCCTTCCAACAACGGCGGCACCAATCCACGTCTTCCCCATACATGAAGAATTTATCATCCAACAAACCGACGTCCTCAATTGCTTTTCGCCGCAAAAGCCAAAAGCATCCCACTAAAACATCTACAGGCAAGGTCCGGTCATGAGGGAAAAATAGCATATGTTCGCCGCTAAAGAGTCGGTTGGTTTTGAATGCGCCTGCCAGTCCTGTGGCGGAGCACAAATTGTTCCAGAAAGTGGGAAAACGCCTGCATGAGCTCTGAAGTGTCATGTCAGAGTTCAATATGCGTGGACCAACATTTCCAACACCGGGATTTCCTTCGAGGTAATTTACCAGCGCATCGAGGCAGCCGGGCAGAACCTTCACATCAGGATTCACCAAGCCGACATAACGTCCACGGCTTTGTTGGATGGCCAGATTATTGGCTTTCGCAAAGCCTAGATTCTCAGCGCTTCTGATCAGCTTTACCTGTGGAAACCTACTTTTCACCATGTCCGCAGAACCATCGGTGGAAGCGTTGTCAACGACAATAACTTCCATCGAGCGCAATGGGGGCGCCCCGGACAAACTTTCCAGACACTCCTCCAAATAGGGCTTGCTATTCCAGCCGACGATAACGATCGAAATATCCATGACTACAGAGAAAGAACCATGCTGACTTATAGTGAGGCAGCAGGTTGTGCAACAGAGCGGGTGCGGCGCAATCTGCTCATGCAGCCACGCAGCGCTCTATACGCAGCCTCGCTTGACGTAATTATGGTGGAAGTCAGAACGCTCTTACAGGCGACAAATGGACTCAAGTGGCGGACGTCCGCAGCCGACAATCCACTCTTGAAATGGTAAACTCCCGGATTTCGTTCGGGGTCGATCCCCCCCAGGTCGTACCACCTAAAATTATTTTCCTTGAGCCATTGAATTTGCGCCCATTGCAGCAAGTAGGCGCCCTTGGAAGTGAGCCCTTCATCACTGGTGGCTCCGAGCAGGTAACTTGCAGAATCACCCATTGCTGAGCAGACAATTCCTGCGACTGGGGTCCCCTCCTGCAAGCAAATCATGACCCGCATGCGCTGGCTCTCTGGCAGCTCTCGTTGAATCCGCCCAAACTCGTCGACGTCCACGCTGGTTTCGAACGCTTTGCGCTTTCGCATCTGATCGTACATCTGACAAAAAGTTCTATATACCTCAGTTTCGTTTCCCGAAACGATTTTCAATCCGTTCTTTTCGGAACGAGTGAGTGCATTTCGCCACTTTTTGTCGAGGTTCCTGCGGAGCTCTTCGATCGGAGGTGCAAGATCGAGGAGAAAAGTTCTATAGGTATTGGCATGGGTGGAAGGCTCCTGCGTAAACCCCCGAAGAGCAGATTGAAGCACGCTAGCTCGTGGCGACCCGACGAACGCGTTGGGCAAGACGCGCAGCAGGAGCCTTCTCTTGCCAACGTATTCTTCGTCCAGCGCACGGGTCATCTCTAGGACAATCTCCGGGTCAAGCGGTTCCCCGCGCCGGTGACACAAAGGTCCCCACCGCAGATAAGCAATGCCAAACTTAAAGTTTGTCGGGCGAACAATCCTGAGCTGTGACATTCCTACAACTTCGCTGTCTCGCTTCAGCACGAGATGACTCAGATTCTTGGTTCCCCAGCGGACCGCGCCATACGCCCAGGTCTGATATAGGTTGGCATCTTCGAACAGATCGAGCATTGCCGACCATTCCTCTGGCGTTGCGCGATCCACTTCGACATCGAGAGTTACGTCTGACATGGGTTTAATTGACTCTCTCCAGGTGGGACACTTTCCGGGTGAGCCCGGAATTCGCAATGCCCGACAACCTGTTCCTTAGCATGCGAAGCCTGGGCAGGATCTCAATTTCGGAAAATAGCTCAGCGTCGCTCCGGCCTTTAACGCTGACTCGGTTCATCTCGAACAGATCTACACCCGTTGGGTTGGCAACACTCTCGGCCAGAAAAATTGCCTCGTGTCCGGTGCTTCGAAGGTGCGCAGACAGTGCAGGAGTGAGGTCTGCCGTGGAACCATAGGGCACGCTGAACGATCGAACCAGCCTGCCTGAGATATCTTCGAGTACAGCCTTGTTCCGGGCGACTTCTTCGTCGAAGTCGCTTTCTGAAAGGGATCGACAGTTTACATGCGTGTACGTATGATTGCCGATTTCAAAATTGAATGAGCTCAATTCACGAAGTTGCCGGCTGGTCACATAAAGTCCGGCTTCGCGGGCCAAGCCCTGTTCACTGGTTCGCGCCAGCTGAACCAGTGCATCGCAAAAGCCTCGCCTCGCTGGCAGCGAAATGCTGGGCAGGAAGAGGCTGAACACCTCGGTCAGGGATTGCACCTGGATACGCTCTTTGTCGTCCACTGCGCGGATCGCGGCATTGACCGCGTCGAGTCCGAAAGAATTGGCGACATGACAAACTAGGTTGTCCAGAGCGAGTCGTTGATTATCGAGAAAAGCTGCATTCACAAAGAAAACCGCTGGCACCCCGAACTTGCGACAAAGCGGCGCTGCGAATTCGACTACCGAAGCGTACGCATCGTCAAACGTAACCAGCACCGGACGAGGCGGAAGCCGGCGGCCTCCGGATTGCTCCAGGACTTCATGCAAGCTTACCGGAGTGTAGTGTTCAGCAAGAAACCTCAATGCAGATTCGAAATTGGCGCGCGTAACAGTGACGCCCATCCCCTTGGTCAATGACGACTCGGCATCCGAGATATCGTGAAAAATCACGCAGCGTAAAGAAAAGCCGGGGCCGATAAGGCGAGCAATATCAAAACAACCCGGGATGCGCCACAATGCTCTGCCTGCCAAGTCTAGCGCTGTTCGGCTGCCCGACCGGGTGGTCACCGGAAGCCCAAGCGTCTGCTCCTCACCGACAAATGCGACATCCACTTGATTATCGGGTTGCATTGGGTTGAGGTCTGATCTAATGCTTGGATCTTTTGCTGCAGTCCACGCTTAACTGCGCGCCACGAGATCTTCTGACGGATCCAAGCTGGGTGGATGCGAAGTCTGGCTTTCATTCCCCAAGAACTGCCTATGCCATAATTCCAGGACGGCGAGAGAAAAAAGCTCCTTCGAGTTCCTGCCAGATTCGGTACTTTCAACCAGCAACTTCTCGATAGCACTCTTCCGGAAATATCCTCTGGACGAAGTTTCGCGATCGAGCAGAATATCCCGCAGCCAGCCCTTGAGTTCGTTCCTCATCCACGAGTCATAAGGAACTGGAAACCCGGTTTTCTTCCGGTCCAGAATCTCTCGCGGAACTTGTCGGCTTAAAGCCTTCTTGGCGATGTACTTTGTGGCAAAACCGCGAACCTTGTAGTTCCCTTGCAGCGAAGCTGCAAATTCCAAAATTTTGTGATCGAGAAGCGGCACGCGAAGTTCTACGGAGTTGGCCATGGTCATCCGATCCGCTTTAATCAGCAAATCGTCGGGCAACCACGTCTTCGTGTCCACGTATAGCATTTTGCTCAACGTGTCCTGCGCGGATCCGTTTTGCAAATATCCTAGTGCCGGCTTTACCGAGCGATTCTTGTCGGCCAAGTGCAAGAAATCATCCGAATACAGCTCGGTCATGTGGCTATTGAAGAAAGTGAAAGGAGTGGAAGTTCGGCTGTAGTAGTAAGAATCGAACGGCATGTCCAATAACTGGGCATATCGCCTGAGGCCAGAGGACGGCGGAAACCTGCTGAAAAGACTGCGTACCGCGGGGAATGCCATATTCAATGGCTTGAAAAGGTGCTTCAGCCGCTCGAGCCACAACATAGAGCGGTAGTTGGGATATCCGGCGAAGGCTTCGTCCCCGCCTTCTCCTGAAATCAAAACCTTTACGAACTGCTTCGCCAGTTTTGATATGTAGAACAAGGCGACCGCAGGAGGCTCACAGACGGGTTCTTCCATGTGCCATATGTAGTGCGGCAAGAAGTCAGCAAAATCCCTGGCCCCGATGGTCATCTCGTGATGTTCTGATCCGTATCGGGCAGCGGCAAGTCTGGCATACGGTCGCTCATCGGTCACCCCTGGATCAGAGAAACCGATCGTAAAGCTGCTGATCGTGTGTTCCGTTTTCCCGACCGCTAGTCCGAGCATCGCGGTCGAATCGACGCCTCCACTGAGAAGGAAGCCTAAGGGTACATCACTAATCATATGCAACCGGACCGACTCCTCTAAGAGTTCCAACAGTTCCCGCTCTGCATCCTCGATGCTTCGCGGTGCAGTCGAGAAACGGAGGTCCCAGTATTGAGTGATCTTGGCATTTCCGCCTCGAACGACCATGTGGGAGCCAGGAGCAAGCTTTCTGATGTCCTTGAAGAGCGTTTCTTCGCCGGGAGTGTAGTAGAAGGTTAAGAAACGGTCGATCATCCCTGGGATGACTTCCAGCCTCACTTCTGGGTCCGCCAGGATGGTTTTGATCTCGGAACCGAAAATTATTGATTTATCCGTTAGCCGGTAATAGAGCGGTTTGATTCCCACACGATCTCTCGCAAGCAGCAACACCTTCTGGCGGTCGTCCCAAACTGCAAACGCAAACATACCGCGCAGTTTTTCAACACAGGACTCTCCGTATTCCTCGTACAAGTGAACGATGACTTCAGTGTCGGTTTTGGTCCGAAAGACGTGACCTTTCGCTAGCAACTGTTGTCTGAGATCCTGATAGTTGTAAATCTCGCCGTTGAATACGATCCAAATCGTTCCGTCTTCATTGGACAGAGGTTGGTGGCCAGTATTGAGGTCAATGATCGAGAGGCGACGGAAACCGAGCCCTACCGCACCTGAGACGTAGTACCCTTCGTCGTCTGGTCCGCGATGACGGATCGTATCCGCCATTTCCTTACAAAGCGCGGGAGCTATTGTAGCCGCACGATCAAAGTTAAGTTTCCCACAAATGCCACACACACTGGCCTCTTTTCCTACGAACGCTTACAAAGAATTTTCGACCGCCCCACTCTTGAAGCGAAATCGTCACCCTACGCGAAGCAAACACTTCTGCGACAGGAAAGCTAGACACTATCTCCAGATGGTCTGTCTTCCACGAAGGCGACTGAGTTGCTGGCTCCGCAGATATGCGATCGTGGCCGGGTCATCCACCTGCTGGATGCGTTTGACGTAGCCGGTGACAAATCCGTACATCAGTCCGATCGAGCCGAGAACGTACGGCTTTTGGAGAAGGCGCACAATGCATTTGCTGACCATAAATAAAGGGTGGTAACCGCAAATGTAATTGGCTCTGCCATACTTAACCAGAGTGGGCCAAACACCGTCTGCTGATCCGGTCTCGCGGTGATGGAGTAGATGCAGGTTACGGAAGCTTCGGGTACTCCAACCCAAGCTATTGGCTTTCACCTCGTCCAGAGTATCCCATCCGGGCGCCGGCCAGAAGCCGCCGATTCCGTCCCAACATTCTTTACGATAGATCTTGGTTGCACCCCTGACATGAAATGCCGGCGCCGACTCGAAGGTCTTGACGCCATTGACCACGTAGCAGATCACGCCTCCGCCAACGCCGAGTTTGTGATCACGTTCGAATTCGTCAAAGCACTTCTCAAAGTAGTCAGGCTCGATAGTCAAATCACCATCCAACTTGACGATGAAGTTCCAGTGTTTCGATTTCAGCGCCCTGTATCCGTCGTTGAAGGCGTCCACGACTCCGCCGCCTGCCTTCCGAAAGCCGCGGTCCTGGCGATGTACGCCTCGAATCCATGGGTAGCGACTGGCATAGTCATCGATGATCTTTCCGGTATTATCTTTCGAGCCGTCGTTTACGATGATCCACTCCGAGGGGGGGATGGTCTGAGCTGCCACGCACTCGATCGTAGAGGCGAGGTACGCTTCTTCGTCGCGAACCGGAGTAATGACTACATAGCTTGGGTTGGAATTCATTTTCTCGGGAAATCTCTAAAGGGAAACACAAAGCAGATTCAAGCTACCATTCTAGCCGAACAATCGTTGTGACAAGGAGCCGGATGAGCTATCAAGTGTCATGACATCTACGGATTCTGGCGCGTAGTGAGTGGACGCGGAAGCCGAAACGGGCATGGTCTCCGTCTCGCTGGCGCTAGCGACTCGAGGAAGCATCGTGACCACAGGAATGATAACGAGTAACGCGTACCAGGCAAAAATCGACTGATCGAAGTAATCGACTCCCATGAAAGCCATCACTTGGGCGAACATCGCGGCCCCGAGCAGCCAAAAGAGCCATTCTTTCCTACTGTGGCCCGTGACCGCTTTCCTGGCTTTCCCAATTTTCCTGAAGCAGATGACGATCATGGCAATAAAGCAACCGAGGGCGACAAGACCGCCTGTTTCTCCCTCGGTTACAAATTGGTTGCACTGGTCCCACATATCCCATCCCCAGTTGACGTTGTCATGGGTCCCAATCAGCCACCAATCACGAACATGCCGAATAAAAGTATCGATCAAGTACGCTCTGTTCCAACCCGATGACCCGCCAGCGAGATCGATATGAGCCAGGACATACCAGACCGGTGCCTTCATCACTAACTGTAGACTTATCAGGGCAAGGACAATTACCCATCGAACCATTCGCATGTTCTTGCGGATTGGCCAAAGGCAGATTGCACCGATGCTCCCTAACCAGGCGGCGATGGGCGTGCTGCTCGCGCAAGCAAAAACCATGACGCTGGCTGAGACAGCTCCGATGGCGGCGGTAAGTCTTGTCTTCTCCCGCTTCCATAACCAAAGGAACAATGGAAAGGCAGCGGCACCAAAGGATCCTGCCAGTATTGAATGCGCGAAGACGCCTTGGGCACGAATTCGTCCGTTGCGGACATCCGATATCGCCCGAATTCCTCCCAGAGACCCCAATATGTTCTGTCCGGTCTTCAGTTCAATCAGCATCACAAGGGCTGAGACCGCGGCAACTATCGCAAATACCTTCACCACTCTTCGGACGTCCTGGTCATCCCGGATAAGGGATCGAAAGAGAAAATATGCGCCCACGGAGTCTAAAAGGAAAGCCGCTTGATTAATCACGGCCCCGAACTGCCCGAACAGAAGAATCACCGCCAGCGCCCGGTATGTTGCCCACACCAGAAACACTTTGTCGAGGATGATGACTCCGCCGGGAAGAAACCCGCCGGACGATCGTTTCGAAGAAAGCAAGCGCCCCCAACCGATCAGAATCAGAATCCGAAAGACATAAAGATGAACTCCGATGTATATATTCTGTCCCGCCGGAGTCAGCAAGATGCCAAGAAGCAAAGGCACGATGACATACTTGCGAGGCAGAAAGAACGTTAGGGCTGCCACCAAGACCACCGCCACCAAAATAACGGGATGCAAAATACTGCTGGTAGCTCCACCGCCAAATGCTCTAAACCCTGGATCGAATTGCGATAAAGGATCGGCCATGCTGCCTAGGCTCTTTCCTGTTTCTCATACGGAGAAGCAGGTCGGTTGAAGGACAAGGAAGTGGCGTCAATGCAAAGCAGATTGCTTTCGACCCTCTCAGCACTTGGATAAAGGCGTTGAATCATTTCAATATACGCTTGATGTTTCTTGAAATCGTGAAAGCGAACCAGGAAAATCCCGCTCTCCCCTACCATTTCCATGACGCTCTTCAGGACTTGGGGGAGTTGATTGAGCCCTATGTAGTAAATCGACTCAATCATGGCAACGGCATTCCATTTGAAAAGCGAATGGAAAGACTCGATGTCAGAGACAACCCACGAACTTCGTTGATCCGCAAATTTGTTGGCATCCCTGATAGCCTGTTGCGAGACATCCACGCCACAGTACTGGCCCATCCAGCCATACTGTCGCAACCCGCGGATTAGAGAGCCTCGACCACAGCCTAGTTCAAGCAGCGACCCGCCTTCTGGGAGTCGAGATGCAAGATATCGTATTGCGTCCTCGGGAGCCACCAGATGCGGATAGCGGAGTAACTTGTATTTCGCGTTCCAAACATACTTTCTTGCGAGGGCCGGAAGTCCAGCTCGGAATCGACTCATATTCAGTTTTTCTTGTGCCCAGCGGAGGAAGTTATGCCGGTCACTTCGTGGCGGTCGATTGAGCTTCAAACTCGCGGGAAAAGATCCGCTGCTTCAAGATTACCCCTCGCGTTCGAGCAGGATCATACGCAACCGACCGCAGTTTCATTCTGCGATTTTTCGTTCGAAATGGTCGCCCAGGGAAATGAACTTTGCCCGCAGTAAGCGATCGATGGGCAAAGACTACTGCACGACTGCCGCTAGACCTGTCGGCGGAGCGGGCTGAGAAGCAGCGTTGAACGAAATCGCTCCCGCGTCCCATGCCGCACTGGTTGGACGCGCATTCCCGTTGTAGTCAAAGCACAGTGCCCCGAGTCCAGGGTTCGGCTGACCGCTGCACATACTGTGGAGATTAGCTCCCGCTCCGATTGCTGGAGAGCCGCTTTGTAGCGCCAGATCTGCAGTTAGCGTAGAACTGGTAGCCGATACAGAGGCCGTTTCGCCACTGGTTGCCTCCCACGTCGAGAATTGGGAGAAGGGAAGAAAGGTCGTGTGCCACACGAACGCATTACTTCCACCACTCATATACACGTTGTTGCTGAGAGCAGAAATCGTGGTCGCTTCTCCGCCTACGTTTGTGCCAGGAATGTCGTTTAACTCCGCGTTCGACGTCGAGTCAACGTTATTCTGCACTACTAAGCTCGGCCCTGCGACAAGCAGGCTTGCTGAAATCTGCATGGTGTTGTTCGCTAGGATCGTGTTGTTCAGAACGGACACGTTGGTCCCAGAATTAACTTCAAACACACTGGAACACATGCTCTGGCTGCAATCGGCGAGATTGTTAAATATCCAATAATTGTGATGGTTTTCTTCCAAGAAAATCTGTGCTGTTGTGTTAGTAGGTCCCCAGTTCCCGTGAAAGTAATTGTTGTAAATGTAGACGTTGTTCCAGTATGTTCCGGGGCAAAAGCTTGTGTTATCCGCGCAATAGGCCCAAAGATGCACGCCATCGTGGTGATATTGGCCTGCGCTTCCGGTGTCCCACGTGGTGGCATTACTCAGATTGTTGTTATAGAAGTACACCGGCCCTGCGATTCCGCTGGCTTGGGCAAGTCCCATTCCGAGGCCGTGATCGAAGTTGTAGATTGTATTGTTGTACATCGAGAGGTTGGCCGTAACAGCTCCCCAAACACACCAGGCGCAATCGTGAAAGGTATTATTGTCGATGGTGAAATTGGTTCCGAATGCCGAGACGCATACTGGATATGGCGCGCCGAAGGACGTCACTTCTGGTGGAGTATGGATGTAGAGAGGCCCGCAGGTCAGATTTTTGACCTCAATGTTACTGGTGCCTGGCATTGCCGCAATTGCCATTGATCCTACCGAGTTTCCGTATCCGCTCGACGCAGTCCCGTTATTCGTACTTTGGATCACGCCGCAACTTTGGCCATCGACAGTGATATAGCTGCTTCCGGTGAGGACAATGGCTCCTGTCGCAGGAATCGCCGGCATGGAAATCTGACCTTTAGACGGGCAGTCGAATGCAATAACGATCGGCGAACCGCTGGAACCGCTTCCCTGAGCCGTGATCGGAGCATTAAGCGTTCCACACAAATGCACTGTCGTTCCCGGCCCAATCTGGCTGCCACCTGATCCCCAGTTTGAGGAACTGTTAAACCAAGAGGCGGCATGCGCGTCGGCGCAGTCGGCGCCGGTATTGCCGCCGGCTGCGTTTTGGGCAATATAAATGTCGCTGGCGGTTGAAAAAGCTGTGGCGAAAATCACAAGGATTGCTGCGAGTAGAACTTTTCGGGGGGCGTTCACTCTATTCCTCCATTAATCGTGTGCTGGGTTCGTCATTTTAAACGAACCTGCTGGTCGGACTCGTCGTGCCCAGTAGGGGAGTGGCTCACGATCTACTGGATGATCGAGTCTCTTTTATAAATGGAGGCGTCTCGTCATGACAGGTCCCAGGAGGACATGCACCCCTGCTTGGGAGTCTTATGAACTGCAGGGAAAGTCTTTGGAAACGCTGCACTTACGTGCGCCAGCCGAGCTTCTGAGGTAGCTTTTTCCCTTTTTGGCAAGGTACTGAGATTTCGCTACCCAATCATACGCTCCAGCCAGCTTGGCTTGGAACAACGGAGCATCATCGCACGAGTTCACCGGCAACCGCTCCATAAAAAGAGGCTCGCTTCTTCGGTTCGCCCTGCCTACAATCGTGCAAACCCCATTTCGATAGCCAGCCTGACGCAGCGAATCGCACAACCTCATCGTGAAATCTCTATCCGTCTGAGGAAAGGCGTATGGGTAGGCGAACCCGTCCGCCGCACATCCCAGCTTCTGCTCGATGGTCTGCTTGGAGCTTGTAATCTCTTCGTTTATCGCCGGCATACTCAACGCGTGAAGCTGCGGATGAGTCACCGTGTGCGAACCGAAGGCGATCCCGGATTTCTGCAGCTCGCGCACTTCGCCCCAGGTCATACACTCTCTGCTCTTGAATTGCAGCGTCTGTTCTCCAATGAAGGATGTTGGCAGGAACATCGTCGCGCTGAATCCAAGGCGGCTCAACACCGGGAAAGCTTCGCGATAAAAATCGCGGTAGCCATCGTCGAAAGTGATGACCACGTTCTTTCCCTTCCCCGCTGCTTCTCCTCGCAGCTGCGTAACGGCCTCCGGCAGGGAGGCCGTCCGGAATCCGTTTTCGTACAGGTATTGCATTTGTAAAGCAAACTGTTGCGGAGAAGTGGAGGTGCGGTAATAAGGATGCACCCCGCTCTCCGCATCATCGGAAATACTGTGGTACATCAGAATCGGAATAGACGGCCGATCGGCAGACGCGCTCCGCCGCAGCGGATTCACCACATACAACGTCGCGAATCTGTCAAAACGGAAGCTCATTTAAGCAGTCCGGTCGGCCGATGTTAAGGTTCCAGCATCCGTCGCGACCTGCTTGCGCGCGGTCATCGAAGTGAAGTTCAGAATCTCTTCGACCACCCGGTCTTGCTGCGCCGCCGTCAGCTGCGGAAACATTGGCAGGGAGACAATTTCGGCAGCGGCTTTCTCTGTGACCGGGAAGTCTCCTTTTCTGTAATTCATGGCTGCATAGGCTTTCTGCAAATGCAGCGGAATCGGATAGTGAATGCCAGACCCGATCCCTGCCGTCTTGAGATGTTCCATCAGGCCTTCGCGATCTGCAGTGCGTACCACGTACAGGTGATAGATCGCGCGCGACCGCAACCCTTCATA
>Ga0187863_10001939_pt1 | contig 16118 bp, 14 predicted proteins | sample June2016WEW_11_1_FD_132975 | JGI IMG/M metagenome (GOLD analysis project Ga0187863, IMG submission 132975) | Peatland microbial communities from SPRUCE experiment site at the Marcell Experimental Forest, Minnesota, USA - June2016WEW_11_10 | ecosystem: Environmental > Terrestrial > Soil >... | reverse complement strand
TTCGAGACCCACCACCGAGAGGCCGGCCCGCGACAGCTCGCGCAACATCACGGACCCGCCCGCCCCCGTCCCGACCACGACGACGTCTGCGTCCAGGATCAGCGTGCGCGGTTCCAGATCGCGGCCGTGCACAATCCCGAGATCGTTCACCACCACCCCCCCGGGGGGCGCGCGACGAACGGGCCATCGTAGCCCACGATGCGCCAGGTGCGCGGATCGCGGTAGTAGCCCATGAACACGAGAGCCTTCAGCCCCTCGAACCCCGCGCGAATCAGCCCACTCGAGGACACCTCGGCCGACGCCAGCACTCGGTCCTGATCGCGCGGAGCGAGCCGCGTGAACCGCGACCCCAATCCCACGCCAATCGGCGCCAGATGCTCGATATACGCCAGAAAGCGGCCGAAATCCCGGCGGACGCGATCGTCCAACCCCGCGAGCCACGTGTCCACGAAGCCCGCGACCTCGAGCTCGTCGGCGGTCGGAATGGGCGGTCCGGACGCGCCGTCGCTCGCGGCGATGCGGCGGGCGGCGTGCTCGACCACCACGAACTGCCACGCGCAGAGCGAGGCGAGGACTTGTCCGCGCCGAAGCGTGTACCCGCGGGTGCGCACGACGGCGGCAGCCGAGCCGCCGACGAACGCCGCGGCCGCCGCAAGTTCGAGGATTCGCCTGCGAGAGAAGGACAACGAGCGATTGCGGGACTCTCGCATCGCGCTGCCATCGCATGTATAGCCGAAAGGGCGGCTTGCACCTCTTCGGTCTGACCGGCGGCATCGCTTCGGGCAAGAGCACGGTGGCCGCTCGCTTCCGAGCGCACGGCGTACCGGTCATCGACGCCGACCAGCTCGCGCGCGAAGTGGTGGCTCCGGGCACGGCTGGGCTTGGTGCGGTGGTCAACGCGTTCGGTCCGGAGATGCTCGGACGCGACGGCACACTCGACCGCAAGAAGCTCGCGAGCGTCGTCTTTTCGGACGAGGCGGCTCGACAGCGCCTCAACGGCATCACCCACCCGCGCATTCTTCAGCGCGCCATGGAGGTCGCCAACGAGTTCGACCGTGCAGGCGAGCCGCTCGCTTGCTACGAGGCTGCGCTCATCGTCGAAAACGGCGCGGCCGATCGGTTCCGACCCCTCGTCGTCGTGTCGTGCGCGGACGACGTCCAGCTGGCGCGCGTCTGCGCTCGAAGCGGCGGCTCGCGCGACGATGCGCTTGCACGGATTCGCGCGCAAATGCCCCTCGGCGAGAAGGTCGGCGCGGCGGACTTCGTCATCGATACGAACGGCTCGATCGACGAAAGCGCCCGCCAGGCCGATCGGGTCCTTGACTCGGTATGCCGACGGGTGAATGTCGACCCCAACCGCTACGGCCTTGCGCCGTGAAAGCCCGCCTCCGAGCCTTCGATCTCGCCATATCCAGCGATGAGCAGATCGTCGCCGTCGCGACGCACCATGAGAACGGCCACGTCGCCGAAGAACCGCTCGCCTGCGGCCTGCGTCACCTCGACGGGCACCCGAACGACGATGTCTCCGGGTCGCATTCCGAACGGGCGACGGGGCGCATCGGGCGCCGACAAGTCGTCCCAGCTCCAGCGCTCGATTCGCTCGGGTCGGACGAGCTCGAGTCCCGCGAGCCGCGGGTATTCGTGAGCCTGAAGCCGCTGCTGCCAGTTCTCGATGACCGAGCTCCGGCCATGAGCGTTGCCGTAAAGGGGCTCGGCATCCGAAGCGAGCAAAACGGTGAGTCCCTCCAACGATCCCCGCTGCCAGGCGGCGAAAAATCGCTCCACGAACCGCTCGACCGCGGCCCGCGCGATCGGCTCGCGCAGCGAGACGATTCCGCGGGCACCGGTGCGCTCGACCGGATCGGGGCGTGCGGGCGGCGGTTCGAGCACCACCGCGCCCGCGCGGCGCACCCCGGGGCGCTCCACGTCGACGTCTACGGCGGCGGGCGCGGCCATAGGCCGGCTGCAGCCGACAGCGACAAGGACTCCGGCGGCGCCGAGAAAGGCGGCAACGAGAACCGATCGGCGGCGCGCGACGAAGTCAAAGAGCTTCGATGCGCGGCTCTTCGTCACGCGACATCGTGACGATGGCACACTCGGGCACAACCTTCCAGCGTCCGTTGGGCACGGCATCGTCGAAATCGCTGGCGGCGATCGAGAAGTGAACGCGCGACAGCTCCGGCACTTTGCGCCGCAGCTGGGGATCGTCGGCAATCACAAGCTCGGCATCGGCCTTTCCGCTGAACGTGCGCAGGCGCATGTCGGCGTCGCTGCGGTGCACGGCGACGAGGCTGTCCCCGTTGGACACCATCATGTTGAGCTTGCACGCAAGCGCCCCCACCTCGGCTGTCATTCCATCGACGACGGCGAGGCTCGATCGAATTGCATCGAGAATGAGGGGAGCCTCGACGAGACCGTCATTGAGACGGCCCGCATCGTGCAGGAACGAGAGAAAGACGTTGAAGACGACCTCGGCGTCCGTTTCACCGCGAATCCCACCGCGCAAGAAGTCCGGGATGCTGGCCACCAGACGCTCGCGAATCTGTTGGAAGTCGAGGACCGTGCCGGTTTGAGCGAAGAGCCACTGCCGATACCGGAAAGGATGGGTGTTTTCCGTGCGCAGGGCGCCGACCGTGGCATGCCGCACGTGGCCGATCACCAGATCGGCGCGCACGTCGGCAACGAGCCTCGCCACATCGAGTTCCTGCCGTTCGTCGATGGGCCGTCGGCGCATGAGGACTTCGCCGCCCTGATAGAAACCAAGCCCCCAGCCAAACGGGGGGCCGCTCGATCGAGCCCGAAGCGCGTCCGCCTCGAACGCAAGAACTCGGGCCGCAAGGTCTGGACGATTGCCAATGATCCCGAAGAGACGTGCCATCGTTGTTCACCCCGACCGCTAAGTCCGTCGATTGAGTCCGGACGGTGACGAAGCGGCCAGCATGGCCCAAGAGCCGGCAGGAAAGCTTCGACGTACGCGACGGAACTGTCGCGCAGTCCCTAAGACGAGCCCCAGCCGCAAGCGGTTTGCGCAGCAGCCCGACACACGACGCATGCCCATAGAAGTAAGACCTGGCGCGTCGATATCAAGGACCACCCGGTCGGGTACGACGCTCGCAGGCGCCTCAGTGCGCTTTGTCGATGGTGTCGGGAATCACGATGAACGGCACGACGTGCTCCTTCGACTCGAAGGCGGCGCGGTACTGCGTGGCCGCGCGCTGCGTGGCGAAGGGACCCACGCGCACACGAAACCATGTCCCCCGGCCGGCTACATGCGCCTCGACGACGTACGCTTTGTGGCCACGGGCCCGCAGCTGGCCGGCAAAGCTCTCCGCTTCGGTCTGCGACCGGAAACTCGAAACTTGGAGCTGGTAGCCCCCGTCGTGGCCCGAGGGAGCGGTCTCGTTCGAAGCGGAGGCCGACGTGATCTGAGCGGCTTCGCTGGCGACTTGAGTCAGGGCGTCGCGCGGGCGCGTCACGACAGGCGTCGCCTCGAGAAGCGCCTGGGCTGGAAGCGGAACAACGGGAAGTCGATCGGTCGGCGGCGGCGGATAGATCGGCCCCAGCGGAGCGGCCGCGCCTTGACCGCTCGCGGCCGCCGGCGGCGGCGCCCCGCTCGCGCGAACCGCAGCGAGCGCGGTGGTCGGGCGACTGTCGTCACTGAGCCTCTGCGGAAATGTCACATCCGCCGGCCGAAGGTCGAACGACTTGGCGTTGGATCCGTCGTTGCCGGCGCGGTGTGCGACGAGGTCGCCGAGTGGATCGCTTTTTGCGGCGAGCGGATGACTGGTGCGTCCACCCAGCGCCAGTCCCCCGAAGACCAAGCAAGCGCCCCCCAAGATCAGGAACGTGAGCGTTACGCTTCGCGGCGTGCGCTCCTCTTCCTCTTGGATTTGGTCGAGGTTGCGAAGTGCGGGGAGCATCGAACCAGGATTACGTACCGCGAACGTCGAGCGGGGGCCAAGTTGTTGGTTACGTAGATCACGCTGAGCGCTTCGCTCTGCCTCGACTCGCTTCGCTCGCTCGGCTCCGCTCTCGCCCAACCGGCACTGCCGACACGTCGAGGGGAGCGAATGCCGCTCCCCTCGAGCTCCCCAGCAGGAGCCGACGAGCTCCCCAGCAGGAGCCGAGAGAGATAGGAGCCGAGAGAGATGCTGCCGATCGGCTCGCTTGATCGGTCGTCACTAGGCTTCGACGGCGTCATGGGCTTCGGTCGAGGGACGATCCATGCGCTCGGGGGCGCTTACACCCAGGAGATCGAGCGCGACCGCGAACGTCACGCGAATCGCTTCAATCCAGGCCAGCCGTGCGCGTGTCTTCGTTCCGTCCCACGACGCTTCCCAGCCGGCGCGCAGGCGGGTGCTTTCGCGCGGCAAGATGGGATCGTCATCCCCTTTGAGACGCGTGAAATAACTTTGAAAATGCTGCGCAAGCTCCTGAACATAATATGTAATACGGTGTGGCTCACGCAAGCGAGCGGCTTCGTTCACGACGGCGGGAAAGTCTGCGAGACGATGGCACATCGCGAGTTCGTCGGGATGCCGCAGATCCCTCGTGTCCGCGGTCGACCAGCCGTCGCCGAAGCCGAGCGCGACGGCCTTGCGTTGAATCGAGCGGATGCGGGCGTAGCCGTACTGGACGTAAAACACGGGGTTGTCGACCGTGTCTTTTTTGGCGAGCTCGATGTCGAAATCGACGTTCGAATTGGCGCTCCGCGACAGAAAGAAGAAGCGCAAGGCATCGGCGCCGGCACCCTTGCGCCCCGTGGCCTCGTCGATTTCATCCATGATCTCGTCGATCGTGACGACGTGGCCGGCGCGTTTGCTGCTCTTGACAGCCACACCGCCCTTCGTGATGAAAACCAGCTGATACAGGAGCGCTTCGAAACGGTCTTGCGGCAGACCGAGTGCGGTCAACGCATTGCGCACACGCGCCACGTACCCGTGGTGATCGGCACCGAGGACATTGATCAATCGGTCGTATCCACGTTCAATTTTGTCGGCGAAGTACGCGACGTCCGACGCGAAATAAGCCCACTCGCCGCTGCTCTTTCGGACGACGCGGTCCTTGTCTTCTAGCGATCCCTGCGGCGCCTGGAAGAAGACGGCTCCATCCTTGTGCACCAGATGTCCGCCCTCCTGGAGCTTTCGCATCACGGCGGCGATGGCACCCGAGCGGTACAGGGACTCCTCACTGAACCAGACATCGAAGTGCACACGAATGTCGGCGAGGCTCGGACGGATGCCGGGCAGCGACCGCGAACCCGGAACTCCCCGCAGCATCCAAGAAACGCACGCACGGCCGAGCGCTTCGAAATCGTCGCCCCGAAGGACCGATGGCTCAACTTGGCTCAGCCACGAGCCGAGCTCCGACACGTAAGCGCCCTTGTAACCGTCGTCGGGAATCGCGCGACCCTCGGCGGCGGCGCGAACGCTCTCGGCGAACGCCCGGACCTGATTGCCGCGATCGTTGACATAGTATTCGCGCGTGACGCGGTGCCCGGTCGCCTCCAGCAAGCGCGCCACCGAGTCACCGAGAATGGCGTTGCGCCCGCTCGCCACCGTGACGGGACCCGTTGGGTTTGCGCTGACGAACTCGATGTCGATGCGCTCGCCCGAGGCGGCCGGGGCTCGGCCCCACGCACGGCCCGCGCGAAGAATCTCCGAGACGACGTCCTGGAACACGCTGGCGCGAAGACGCATGTTGATGAACCCGGGCCCGGCGACCTCCGCGGATCGGACCACAGCGTCCTCGGCGTCGGCGCGCGCGTTGAGTGCCCTCACGATCGCCTCGGCCAGCAGACGCGGCGGCTTGCCCATGCGCTTGGCCGCGCTCATCGCGACGTTCGTCGTCAGATCTCCATGCTCCGGACGCTTCGGACGCTCGATGATCACCGACGCGAGATCGATAGCCGGGGCCGGTCCGCCGGCGACGATCGCCGATTCGTAGAATGCGGCGACCACGGCGTCGCGAACGCGATCGACGAAGCTCATTGTCTCGCTCCTTAGCACCTCGACGCCCGCATAAACACCGCGTCAAAGGTCGCGTTTTCGTCGATCCGACAAGCGCCGACCCCGACCACGACACCCCGACCGCGACCCCGACCACGACCCCGATCGCGACCGTCTCTCAGTGAGGGCGGGAGTCACTATCGCGACGCTGCGTGCGAGTCCCGATCCGAACAGGCGCCGGACATGCGCGGGGTGTGCCCCCCGAAATCAATCGGAGTCTGGTTCTTCGGTGGCATCTTCCGCGGCGTCCAGCGCGGGGGTGACGACGGGAGCCGGCGGGGCAAGCCACGCGCACGCACCGGTTTCCGGCGTGATGACCAACGCGCAGTCGCCGCTTTCGATGGCGGCCGTGCAGGCGTTCACGGCGCTCGCTCCTGGATCGGCGACCGTGAGCCCGTGCAAGCATGCGGTGTCGTAGAATCGAATGCAGGCTTCAACGTCGGTGCCCGAGCTCGAATACGGCGGCTCGATCGAGATGCCGCAGGCCACGGCCTGCCGACAGCGCGCGGCCTCAATTTGGCGGCACTCGCCGACGCCCACGGCGCCGCTGCCGCAAGCACTGCCGGCAAGCCACATCGCCATGGCCGCCGTCGGAGCGGTCAGGCGCATCCGGACGGGCGGTCTCGCCATGACCCTGCACTCTCGTACTACGAGCGGGGCCGATCGACCAACTTTGCTCCCGCTTGCCCCAACCGCAGATCGGCCGGACGCGCCGATCACGGTCTCGGCGAACCACCCTTCGGCCCGGCGCTCGAAACGATGGTCATCCGCCGGCCCTCGCTTACATTGGCGGCTGAGATGCTTTCCGCCGCGATGGTCCTCGCCGCCGGGCTCGGGACGCGGCTTCGGCCATTGACCGAGTGGTGCGCCAAGCCGCTCGTGCCCGTGGGTGATCAACCGGCTCTGGGTCACGTCCTCGCGCAGCTGCGCGCGGCGGGCATCGCGCGCCTCGTGGTCAACGCCCATCACCGAATGGCCGACGTGCGCGCGTTCGCGAAATCCTCGCCGGACCTTTCCGTGTCGGAGGAAGCCGACCTGCTCGGAACGGCCGGCGGCGTCGCACACGCCATCGGCCAGTTGGGGGGTGGGGACGTGCTGGTCTACAACGCCGACACGTTCGCTCAGATCGATTTGCGCGCGCTCGCCGATGCCCACGCGGGAGACGGCGAGCGAGCTACCCTCGTCGTTCGAGCCCGCGGCCCCGGGCAGGGCAGCGTCGGCATGGACGAGAACCTGCGCCTGGTGCGCCTGCGCAACGAGCGCATCCGAACGGAGGCGTACGGGGGCGACTTTCTCGGGGTGCAGGTGATCGGCGCCGCGCTTCTGCGCCTGCTTCCGACGCGGGGCTGCCTCGTCGGGGACACGTACATCCCTGCCCTGCATCGCGGGATCGATCTGCGCGCCTTTTTGCATGCCGGGCTCTCTTTCGACATCGGGACTCCGCGCGGCTACCTCGATGCGAACCTCGCTTGGCTCGCCGCGCGGGGCACCTCCCATTGGGCAGGCGCTGGCGCGAGGATCGATCCGCAAGTCGCCGTCGCCGAGACGATCGTGGGTGCGGGCGCAGCGGCGAGCGGTCACGGCACAATTTGTCGCTGCGTCGTGTGGCCCGGCGCAACGGCGCGAGCGCCCCTCGCCGACGCCGTCATCACGATCGAGAACGTGGTGCTTGTCCGTGGAGACCGCTGAGGGCGTGTTCAACGCGCCTGCTCTCGCGGTTCGATGTTGAGCACGCTCTGAGATGGTCGCGAACGCGGTGGCGGTCGTGCTCGCATCGAGACCCGCGGGCACCCTTCAGAGCGCCCCGTCCATCATCGGAGGAGGATCGGTCCCCGGGTCGTTCTCCTGCTCGACGGCCTCGACCGGGATGCGCACGCGAGCCGCGTGGACACGGCGGTCGAGTTCGACTCGCCAGAACGAAGGCGCATCGCCGCTCTTGCATCCGAGCGTCATGGAAGGAGCCGCAAGAAGCTCGAAGTCGCGCCCTGCCGGGTGACGCCGCTCGCTGATGTGGCGATGCCCATGCATGACGAGCGTGGCGCCCGCCTCGGCGAGCACCTCGGCAAAGGCGCCCGCGTCGTCGAGCCGCATCCCGATTTCGGTGGGTGCCCGCTTTCCGACGCCCAGAGCCAGCGGGATGACATGGTGATGGAACAGCACGATTCGGTGCCGGGCGCCGAACCATTCTTTGGTTTTCGCGAGGTCGCGCAACCAATCGAGCTGGGCCGGACCAATCGCTCCGTTTTGTCGGAAGAACGTCCGCTGACGGCGCGCGCAGGAGTCGAGACCGACCAGAATCGCATCGGCCTCTTGGAGCGATGCTTTCCAGGCGCCGCACGCATGAAGAGCGAGACCGGCGCGTTCGGCGACCTGGCGCCATCGCGCGCGCTTGATCTCGTGGGTCGGCCGCGGCCGAGCGCTGCTCGCGATCGGGAACAGGTACAGGTCGTGATTGCCCGGGATGAGAAACAATCGGCCGCGATCCCGCCAGCGCGCGAAGGCGCCTTCGACGAGCTCCCATCCCTCGCCGTCGTCGGTGCAGTCGCCGGTGACGATCACGGCGTCGACCTGGCTGTCTGCGACGGCGCGCGCGCCCCGGAGGCACCTCAGATTGACATTGTTCGGGGTCGTTTCGAGCATCGACGCCAGCGCCCCTTCCGTCGGCGGATTGCTCACGAGGGTCTGGGCTCGCCGCTGCTCCAAGCGGCAGGCCTTCGCCGCCGCGCGTTCGACGGGATCGAGCAGTCCGCCGCTGTCTTTGGCGCTGGGTACAGGGTGGGAGTAGCCTTCGGGGTCGACGAGCACGACGTCCGATCGCTTCTTGCTGCGCTCCCGCAGCACGCGCCAGCTGGCCTCCTCCCAACACGGTTCGAAGTGCGCCTCGCTCGTGTCGACGATGCGAGCACTGCGCTTTACGAGTCGTGCTCGGTCGTGAAGCGTGTCCCCGAACGTCGACACGTGCAGATCGGAAACGTGGGCGAGGGTAAACGCAGGCATCCCAGGATTCCGGGCACACTGGACGCGGACCGCGTCGTCACATTCCGCTGATGATCTTGAAGGACTCCCCGTCGCGAACGAGATCGAGCCGGTTGTCGGCCACCTGGTGGTGCCACTCGTCGCCTTTGGATCCGGGCAGCTTCCAAGCGGCGGCGTACGTATAGTCCACGAAAATGTGATTCGTCTCGGTGAAGGTGACGCGACGGTAGCGTATCTCGTAGCGAATGCCGCTCGTTTTCAGGAAGGGGCCGGTCAGAAATTCGCGAATGCGATCGTAGTCCGCGTCGTCTTCCGACTTCGTGTTGCCGCCGTCCTCGAAATAGGCGGGACTCATCAGCTTGAGCAGCTCGCCGACATTTCGGTCCTCGAGCGCGTGTCGATACTTCTCGCAGAACAAGATGACGACCCGGTTGTCTCCGCTGTCCTCGACGTCGGTGTTCGGAATGAACGGCTTGGAACAGCCGACGCCCGCGATCGCAAGGACCCACACGAGGGCGAAGCGTGAGCAAATCCGCAGCATGGGACCCAACCAGACGCAGGAGAGCAACTTACGGGCCGAGGCCGTCCGAGTTCGCCCGTGGCTCATTTTGTCGGCATCCGAGGCAATCCTGGCCACAGTGATCGGGCGGGGACGTTGTCATGTTGTCAGGGGACTACGCGACGTGTAGGCGGCACTGTCGAACTGTCAAATGGGCTCGATCACCACGCGCGCGCTCACGTCGGGAGGAGCCGCGCAAGCAAGCTCCCGAGGGGCAACGGCCCCCAGCAGGGGTAAGAGTGCGGCGTGGCCGGGCGCGAGCGGCCCGCGGGGTTCGACCCCGCGACCCAACGCCATGGCCCCGACCCGGCCGCGCGGACCCGTCGCGCGATCGGCGGTGAGAAGGACCGCCACGGCTCCCGAGCGCAGATCGCCGGCCAGCTGCCGTGTAACGGGTCCGGCGTCGTCGACGGCCAGGATGATCATGCGGTCGGCGTCACCCGCTTGGAGCAACAAAGCCCCGCAGGCGAACGCCTCGATCGCGGCGTGGAGTCCGCCGCCGACGGAGAAGGTCGGCCCGGTCAAACCGAACGCGATGGAGCATTCGCCCGCAACGGCATTCGGGGACGTGTACGGAAAGCGGCGGGGCTCCGCCGAGAGCGCCCCCCGATCTCGCAGGCGGGCCGCAAACAGGGCATTCGTCTCAACCGTCGCAAGCGCCGTGCCCACCACGAGACCACAGCCTTCGAGCGGTCCGCACGCGGCCGCGAGTCGGGCGATCGCCGCGAGCGCCAGCCGCACGAGCGGGTCGCCTCGGGCGAGCCGCTCCGCGGGCCAACGAATCTGCGCGGCCAGATCGTCCAGGGCGGGCTCGCGTTCGACGTGGGCCGCCGCACCCACGAAGGCGTCGCGCCGATCGGGGCCTCTGTCCGACATCCGGACTTCACCGCGTGTGACGACCAGCGCGGCGTTGGCTCCTCCAAACGCGGACGAGATCTTGAGCGCGACCTGCGGCGTTGCAGGCAGCGTGCGATCGAGAAGACGTGCGGGGGCCGCGGGATCGACCTCGCCCGTCCCTGCGGACGCGGGCAGAACGCTCCGGTCGAGCGCGTCGACGCACGCGAGGAGCTCGAGGGAGCCCGCGGCGCCGAGCGCGTGGCCGATCTGTGCCTTGAACGGGTGGACGACGACCTCGCGCGAGCGCTTCGGACCGAGAACCGCGGCGAGCCCTCGGAATTCGGAAACGTCGTTGAGAAGCGTGGCGGTGGCGTGTGCGCTCACCAGATCGACGACCGGGTCCCCCGCTTCGCGGAGCGCTCGCTTGGCCGCGCGCGCGAGCGCCCGGCCGTCGCGATCGGGTGCGGTCAAGTGCACGGCATCGGATGCCGCTGCGAAGCCCGAAACGAAGGCCCGAGCCGGACCATTGGATGCCCGCGCGAGCGCCAGTACGGCGGCACCCTCCCCCAGCGCCATTCCGTCGCGTGCGAGGCGAAACGGACGCGGGGGCGGCGACCCGGTCGTTGCGCGGAGCGCTTCGAAGCCCGCGGCGACGAACACGGTAACCTCATCGAAACCGCCGGCGAGGACGACATCGCATCCGCCCCGATCGACCCATCGCGTCGCGAGACCCACGGCGAGCGACCCGGAGGCGCAGGCGCCAAGAACGAGGACGCAGGGATCGAGCGAAACGCGCAGCCGGCGCGCGGCTCGCGCCATCGGCCCGAAGTACGTCGGAGCCTCGACGTCGCGGATGCGTTCGCCTCGCGAGATCGCGTCGAAGGCGCGCTGTGCGGCGCGCATGCCGCCGCTGGAGGTGCCGAGGACGAGGCCGACGCGTTGGCGCCGCCAATTCGGACGGGCGACATCGAGGTTCGCGGCACACGAGTCCAAGGCGTATGCGAGCAAATCGGTCGCCCGGTCTTCGCTCGGCGCAATCGCCGCCCGCGCGGCAAACGGGCGTCCGAGACCGGCTTGCGCAAGTTCGGCATCGAGCCCGATCGCCACGGCCGCAGCTTCACCCGCCTCGCCCGCTCGAAATGCAGCGCGCCCCTCACCGAGCGCCGAGATCGCCCCGAACGCTACGATCGCAACCGAACTCACGTGCCACCCCGATCGCGATCCGGATCCTCGAACGCCTCGGGGGTCGGACCCGTTGCGCCGACGGACTCGACGTCGACCTTCACCCGCAAGCCCGTCGTTTCGTCCGCGTACTGGACATGGTCACCAGCTGCGGAACCGGGCGAGGAGTTCATCGCCTCGCATTCGTCCATCTCCTCGACCCGACCGTGCGCGCGCCTCGTTGCCGTGATGCTGCGCTTGTGTCCTTCATCGCATCGGGCGAGACGCAGATCGACGATCGTCGACCCGTCGCGCAAGAGGAAGCGGTCGCCGTCCGGGCCGGTCGCGGCTGCGAATGCGCTTCCGGCGAATGGGAGCACGAACCGCCAGCGCAAGAATCCGACCGGCAGCCCCATCGGATCATCGGCACCGCCACGCCGGACGATCTGCAGCGGCGGCACGGCGACGCGCCACTGCTCCCGAGTCACCCACGCATCAAGGACCGTCGCCCCTGCCCCGCCGATCAGAATCATGCGCACGGCCCGACCGGGGGCGACGGCCATGGCGCCGCGTGCGTCGATCCAACGGCCGCTCTTGGGGTCGCGCAACATCGTCGCGATCGTGGCCACGTACGGCGTCGTCGGCACCGACGATCGGAGAAGATCGAGCCGCGCCACGGCACCCTGCCATTGCGCTGTCGCCGGCTGAATCCACGAGACGGGCGAGTGCTGCGCGCAGGACGCAATCAGTCCGAGCGTCAGGGGGAACCACGACGACCCGCGCATGGACGGCCCCCCCGCAATACCATCTCACGCGGCGGCGAGCACAATGGCGTAGCCACGGCCCCGCTCGAGCCCGACGACGAGTGCCTCCGGCGCCCGCCCCGTACCGACGCGCGCCGCAGCGACCGCGATGGCCACCGCCCCCAGCACGCCATTTTCACCCAACCGGTCTGCACACGACCATCGGCGTTGATCGCCCCATCCGGTTCGCGCAAGGAAGGCGTCGACCGCGCGGCTCGATCGGGCCACGACGACCTCGGCACGATCGGCCATCGGAGGGCGAAGGGCACCGGAAGAGTTGCTGCCGTCGCCGCGCCATTGGAGCCTCTGTGCCACGTGCGCGAGAATGCGGGCGCCCCGGCTGCGAGCGGCGGCGGCCGTCTCGATCGCGATCGCCGAGGCCAGATCGCTCCGGCTCGGCGCCGTCGCATGCAACGCCGCGTCGGAGCAGAGGGGCGAGAGCACTCGCGCGACGATATCGCTGCCCGGCTCAGAGGCCACCGCCACGACTCGCGCCGACTCTGCGCCTTCGACGAGCTCGACCGCCTGGGCAAACGCACAATCGGCGCTCGCGGCCAGATCGGCCACGACAAACGCGGGACCGCGCATCCGCAGGTAAATGGAAACGTGGCCGACCGCGGAACTCGGCACCAGGTTGGGGAATTCCGAGGGGCTCGCGGCGCGCGGCCCTCTCTGAAAGACGCGGTAAAGAAATGCCGCCGACGCGTCCACGGCACCGAACGCGCTCCCGAGGACCACGCCGCTGCCCTCGGCGGTCGCGCGGGCATCCCGCAGCGCGTGTTCGACCGCCAGAGCAGCGAATTTGGACGTGCGATCGAGCCGACGAGCACGAGCCGCGTCGAGATGGGCGTCCGGGTCCACCGCGGCATCGTCGATGGGGCGTGCCGTAAGCAGATCGGCGCACCCTTCGGCCCCCATCGAACCCGCCGAGCCCACGACCGAGACGCCCGTGACGACAGAAACGCTGCCCGACGGCGCCGGCCGAGCGCCCACGCGGGACACGGGCGCGACCGGGGTTTCGCACGGGGTGAACACCAGGACGGTGGCCAACCCGCCAAAGCCGAATGCGTTCGACAGCGCCGCGCGGACGCGGGCCACTTCGCGGCCGACGTGCGGTACGTGAAGCAGGTCGATCGAGGGGTCCGGCTCATCGAGCCCAGCGGTCGGCACGAGAGTCTTCCGAGACACGACGAGTGCCGTGATGACCGCTTCGATGCCCCCCGCCGCACCCAGCGTATGGCCGATTTGGCCTTTGCTGCTCGAGACCGGTATGCGGGCCAGATCGCGGCCTAAGGCGCGCTTGAGCGCGGCGCACTCCATCGAGTCGTTCGCGGGTGTGCCCGTGCCATGTGCGTTGACGTAGTCGAGCTGTGGGGGAGAGACGCCTGCGCGCTCGATCGCTTCCGCAATGAGCTTCGCGACGACTTCGCCGTGGGGATCGGGGTCGGTGATGTGGTGGGCTTCGGAGCCCATGGCCCACCCGGCAAGCTCTGCAATCGGCGAAGCGCCGCGAACCTTCGCGTCTTCGGCGCGCTCGAGCACGATGAACCCGGCCCCCTCACCGAGGCTCGTCCCGCGCCGTCGCCGGTCGAACGGCCTGCAGGGCACCCGATCGATGGCGCCGAGCGAGTTGAACCCCGTGAACGTCAGCCGGCAGAGCCCGTCGCTGCCTCCCGCGACGACGGCGTCGACCTGTCCGGACAGCAGCCACGCCGCCGCGACGGCAATGGCATTCGCTCCGCTCGAACACGCGCTCGCGAGCGTGCGAACGCGAGCAAAGGGCCCCAATCGCTCGTCGAGCCGATCGCCGGTGGCCGTGATCGGATGCGACAGCATCGCCAAGGGCGCGTCGCGCCCATCGGGATCCGCGTGGAATTGGGCCAGAAGCTCTTCGGTCTCGAACATTCCGCTCGTCGTTCCGCCCACGACCAGGCCTACGACCGCGTCCGCCGCTCTGAGCCTCGCCATCGTCATGGCTTCTGCGACTGCGGCGACCGCCATCGCACTCGTACGAGACCACGCCCCGGGTGGATGGATCGGCGTGACGATGCCGTCGACTTCGGCAGCCAAATCCGATCGCTGTCCGGAGACGTCGAAGAGTTGCAACGGGCGAATCGCGCGATCGCCTCGGACGAGTCGGGACCAGGTCTTTTCGATACCCACGCCGAGCGGCGTTACGGCGCCGAGCCCGGTCACCCACAGGCACGGCTTCACGCGGTGCGCACCTTGGCGACATGGTCGGCGATGGTTCGCACGCTGCGGAAGACTTCGCGCGCTTCGTCCCCTTCCGGCAGCCGCACCCCGAGCCTCTCCTCGATCGACATCGCGAGCTGCAACGCGTCGAGGGAGTCGAGCCCCAGATCGCCGCCAAAGAGCGGCGCCTCGTCTTCGATCGTGTCGGGGTCACGCCCTTTGAGGTTGAGCTCCGTCACGATGAGGCGCTTGATTTCAGCGCGCAGATGGGCCGGGTCCATTCGTAACCTGCGCTATTTAGCATGGGCAGCCCCCCCGTCGCGTCCCGCCGGGGTCGTTCGGGACCTTGCTTGCGCCCCCGCGAGCGCCCCGGTTAGACGCTCACGAGCTCCCAGGGGGCCATCAAATCCTCTGGAATGCGCTTGAGGGGGCGCGGTTCGATGGGTCCAATCGGGGCCCTTTTGAGTTGGAGCTCCAGTCGTTGCTCGAGGCGTCGTGCGGCGACTCCGATGCCGATGCCGGCGGTCGTCTGAACGAGAAGCGCTGCGCAGGCCCAGAGCGCCGCGGCCACAGCGACGCGCGCCGCATGTGAAGCAGATTTGCGCCGCATCGTAAATAAGTCTAAGACGCGAAAGTCGGGACGCCAGCGTGACAATGGGTCGCGGGGCCCGCTCCCGACAATTCGGCTCGGGTCTCCGGCGCTCGAGATGGGCGGTCTCGGATCCCATGCGTTGGAGCAGGCGAGATGGGGACGCTCGTGAATTACGTCACGGACAAGGGTGTCGCGCTGCTCACGCTGACCGACCCTCCCGACAATGCGTACACGCACGAAACCATCAAGGAGCTCGACGCCTGCATCCTAGAAGCGCGGTTCGACGACGACATCCACGTCGTCGTCCTCACGGGTCAGGGGGACAAGTACTTTTCCGCAGGCGCCAGCGCGAACATGCTGAAAGAGGCGGACGAGAGCTTCCAGTATTACTTTTTCCTCCACGCCGCCGAGACCTTCCTCCGGTTCGAGAACACGCCCAAGCTCGTCATCGCGGCCATCAACGGCCATTGCCTGGGCGGGGGCCTTGAGCTCGCGTTGTCGTGCGATCTACGAGTAGCCCGTGAAGGAGCGTTCCAGATCGGTGTGCCCGACATCGAGCTCGGGCTGTCGCCGGGCGCGGGGGGAACTCAACGGCTGGCGCGCCTGGTCGGAAAGGCGCGCGCCATCGAGCTCTTGGTCGAGGCCAGGCGGCTGTCGGTCGACGAAGCCCTCGCAGCCGGCATCGTGCACAAAGTGTGGGAAACCGAGACGAACGAATCGTTCGTTCGGCGCGCGGTCGATTACGCCCACGAGTTCTGCCCGCCCGGGCGTGCGGCGATCGCCGTGGGGCAGATCAAGCGGGCCGTCCAGAGCGGCGCCGAGTCGAGCCTGGAACAGGGACTGGCGATCGAGCGCGAGCTGCAGCAGCGCGTCTTCGGGACCCACGACGTTCGCGAGGGCCTTGCGGCTTTCATTCACAAGCGAAAGCCGACGTTCCAAGCGCGGTGAGTTCTTTTTCGGGTCGCGCAGGGGGGGAAATTTGGGGGTCG
>Ga0187863_10001938_pt1 | contig 16120 bp, 12 predicted proteins | sample June2016WEW_11_1_FD_132975 | JGI IMG/M metagenome (GOLD analysis project Ga0187863, IMG submission 132975) | Peatland microbial communities from SPRUCE experiment site at the Marcell Experimental Forest, Minnesota, USA - June2016WEW_11_10 | ecosystem: Environmental > Terrestrial > Soil >... | reverse complement strand
GCGGGTCGGGGTCGGGGTCGCGGATCGTTACTGTTTTTTCTTCGCGTCGGCTTCGACCGACTTGCGGATCAAATCGTCGAGGGAGCCTGGGGCGGGGGCGGCCTTCGCGGGGGCTGCCTTTGGCCGGGGGGCCTTAGGCGGCGGCGGTGCGGGGTTCGGGGCATCGTTCGACGGGGAGGCGACCTTGGAGGGGCGCGGGGCCGGCCGGTGGCCTGCTGGCCGCGGTCGAACGGGAACTGTGTGACGTCCTGCGGTCCCGCGATCCCCAGCCCCCGACGCGGTGGGGGCAGCCACCGGAAGCGAGGAAACGAGCACGACGGGCACGTCCGAGGCGACCGTGGACGATCCGGTTGCGGCCGGCGGCGAAGCTGAGGGGATGACGGCGGCTGGCGATTCGGTCCGCGGCTCGGGCGTCGCGATCGCGTATCCGATCGGCGTTCGTCGTGCGATCCACGCGGCAGCGGTCGCACCCCCAATCGCCACAAGCAGCGCGATGAGCAGGATCTGGCCAAGCCCCCGCAAGCTTCGCGACGGAGAACTTTCGACGTCGTCGTCCACGCGAACCGTGGTCTGCTGGGTACGACGACCGCGTGAAATGGGGGCGGGCATCTCCAGGGGCCCCCTCAGGGGCACTGGGGCAGCTACCCCCGCAGCGAGCGGAAGGTCCGCCATCGGCGGCGATGCGAACGGCCAGGATGGCGCGGACGCTTGGCCCACATCGATGGGCAATGGCGAAGACGACGGCGCTTGCGGCATCTCCAACGGAGATCGCCAGGAGGGCGGCGCGAGCGCCTCGCTCAGGTCAAAAGAAAGCGATGCCGAAGGTGGCGCCACCGATCGCGGCGGGACGAATGGAGGTGGATGGGGCCCCACCGATCGGGGCGCCGCGGATGGAGGTGGCGATGCAGGAGGCCCCACCGATCGCGGCGGGGCGAATGGAGGTGGCGATGCAGGCGGCCCCGCTGGTCGTGCAGCGGAGGGCGGTGGCGATGCAGGCCGCGCCGCCGCTCGCGGCGCGGCGGATGGAGGTGGATGCGGCCCCACCAATCGCGGCGCAGCGGATGGCGGTGGATGCGGCCCCGCAGCGGATGGAAGGGGCGATGCAGGCCGCGCCACCGGCGGCGCGGCGGCCGGTGCGGGACTCGGGGGGGCCGTTGCGGCCGCGGGCTGAACCGCACGCGATGGGGCTGCCGGCGCCGTGGACGGCGAATGCATCCAGGGTTCGGCGATGGCAGAAGGGGACGGCGTGGGGATGGTTCGGACCCGCGAGATGGGGGCGCTCGGCGGAGCTTCCGGAGGCGGAGGCCGGATCGGCACGCGGTCGAGCGGCAACGCCGGGGCCCAGGACGCGGGCCGTGGCGCACGCGCAGGGGGGTCGCTAGCGGTGCGGACGGACGAGGGCTCCGGCTCGTCGAGCGACACGACGACGTCCACCTCCAACGAAAACGAGTCGCGTCTCCCCGTCACTCTTTCCAGAATGACACAGAACGAACGGGGTCTTCAAAGCGCAAAGGGGGCCGGCTCACCAAAAAAAAAGGTCCGATGAACGGGCGTACGGCCATCAGGGCGCCCACACGTAGTACCGATACCCCACGTCGGTGCGCTGGGCCGAAACGCTCGTGCCAAGATGCTCGAGCGCGAATTCGCCGCGGGGAGGCCGAACGGAATCGCCGCGGGGACGGACGCGCCAGGTGGGCTTCGCCCAGGCCGCACGCAGGGCGGCGAGATCATCCGCGCCCAGGACACCGCCCTGGAGCAAATTGCGTGAAAGCGCGTCCGGGCAGTCGATCTCGCAATCGGACAGCGCATGCAGTCGCTCGTACTCGGCGACAGTCAGCGGAACGCGGGTGCCCCCCTCCGACTCGGGACGTAGGTCGTCTCGGATGTGCAGCTTTCGTGCAATCGCGTCGTACTCATCCGCCACGATGCCACTGAACACCTTTGCACTCGCCCCGCTGCCGTACGAGCCGAAGACGATCCGCCGTCCGGCGAGCCCGCGCGCACTCTCTTGTTCGAAGAGACTCGCCAATGCGAGGTACAGCGAACCCGAATAGATATTTCCGATGTCTCGCGACAGCGCGACGGCGGGTTCGACCTTTCGCGCGAATGCGGCGCGGAAGAGCGGACTCTTCGCGACGGCGCGCTCGAGTTCTTTGCGCCAGGCGCGCGGGTCCTTGCCCGGGTCCGCGGCGACCAGCGGGACCTCCGCTGTGAGAACTTCGCGCGTATGCGGATTGCCCAACCACAGCCCCGTGAAGACGCGGGCGGCTGCATATTCCGCCATCCGCGGAAACGGCACATGAAACAAGAAGTGATCGATCGCGTCGTACAGGCGATCCGAGCTCGACCCGAATACGTGCTCGGCGCGCCTCGCGTACGCCTGAAATGCCGCCTCGATGCAATCGAGGTACACGTCGATCGAATACTTGCCGTCGACGACCGCTTCCGAGCTCCAGTTGGGCCGAAAAAAATCGCGCTCGTCTCGCGTGATCGTTGCCGACAGCCCCGGTTCGAACGCCAGGACGCGCGGGGTTTTCGAAATGAGCAACGCCACCGCGCCGGCCCCCTGGGTGTATTCGCCGGCAGTCGCCAGCGGGTACTTCGAGACGTCACTGGCGATGACCAGGCTGTAGGGCTTGATGTTGTCGCCCGCGCGGATTCGACTGACCGCGGCTTCCAGGGCGTAGGTCGCCCCGATGCATGCGAATTGGAATTGCGGAGCGCCGACCTCGGAAAGCGACACGCCATAGTGGCGCTCGAGCATGCCCAGCACGTAGGCCGCGGTCGATTTCGATTGATCCACGGTCGTCTCGGTACCGACCGCCAGGTAGTCGATGTCGGTCGGATCGATTCCGGCAGCGTCGATCGCTCGCTTCGCCGCCATGGCCGCGAGCGTCGCGCAGTCCTCGTGCGCGTCGATGACCGCCATTCGCCGGACGCCGACGCCCTCCGTGACTTTGCCGACGAGCTTGCGGATATCCCCATCGGCCAGCACGGGCGCCCGCACGCGCGCCCATTCGCCCGTCAGGTCGACGTACAAGCGAGGCACGTAGACCCCGATCGAATCGATGCCGACATCCGCCTTCTTGAAACTCATCGTCCACCTACTACCGCGACCTCGTCTCGTCAGGCAACGACCGTGGGGTAGAGTTTCGTGGCGATCGCCAAGAGGACAACGAGCGCCGCGACCTGAACCATCAGGTCCGTTCCTGCCCCGAAGACCGAGCGTCCTCCCACAACCATCCAAGCGCGCAGCATGTCGACCAGATACGTCAGTGGGTTGACTCGCGCGATGACCTTGAGCCAAGCGGGCATGACCTCAATCGGATAGATGGCATTGCTCGCGAAGAAGAGCGGCATCGTGAGCACCTGGCCGATTCCCATGAAGCGCTCGCGCGTTTTGACGATGCAGGCCACGATCAGCGAGAACGTCGCGAATACCGCCGATCCCAACACGACGGCCACGAGGACTCCGAAGACGGCGTCCGGTCGAAACCGAACGTGAATGCCGAGGACGAGTGCGATGACGTAGATGATGACCGCCTGAGCGGCTCCACGCGCCCCTGCAGACACGGCCTTGCCCAGCACGAGAGCGCTTCGGTACGCCGGACTGACGAGCATCTTTTGCAAGATCCCGAGGTCGCGCTCCCAGATGATGGCGATGCCGTAGAAGATCGCCGTGAAGAGCACGCTCTGCGCGAGGATCCCGGGCGTCATGAAGTCCAGGTAGGTGAGCGGGCCCGTCGGAATGGCCCGAAGCCGCCCGAAGACCTGCCCGAAGACCAGCAGCCACAAGGCGGGCTGCACCGAACGGGTGAACACTTCCGTGGGATCGCGCAGAAGCTTGCGCACCTCGGCTTCGGCGATGGCGGAGGTCTGCCGGATAAAATCGAGGACGCCTCTCCACATTTCAACCAAGCCTGCGAGCCGTGCGGCGCATCCGGGCGACATCGCGGTAACTGCCCGAACGTTCGACCGGGCCGCCGGTGAATTGTACGAAGACGTCGTCCATCGTCGCGTCCGGCCCGATTTGCGCTTTGAGCTCCGAGGGCGCGCCGAGCGCCACGAGACGCCCGAGGTGCATGATGGCCACGTGCTCACACAGCACGTCCGCCTCCTCCATGTCGTGCGTCGTCAGAAGCACGGTCGATCCGAACTCGGCGCGAAGTTCTCGCAACGTGTCCCACACGGCGAAACGCGCTCTCGGGTCGAGTCCGACCGTCGGCTCGTCAAGAAAGACGACCCGAGGATGGTGCAAAAGGGCCTGAGCGATCTCGAGCCGTCGGATCATGCCGCCCGAGTACGTTCGGACGAGGCGCGACGCCGCATCGCCGAGCTGCATGAACGCCAGCGCCTGGTCGACGCGCGCGTCGCGCTCGCTGCGCGGGACGTCGTAGAGCTTGGCGAAGAGCCGAAGGTTCTCGCGGCCCGTCAGCGTCGCATCCGCCGACAGCAATTGAGGGACGTATCCAATGAGGCGGCGGACCTGCCTCGCCTCCCGAACGATGTCGAAACCAGCGACTTGAGCGCTGCCCGCCGACGGCCGAAGCAGCGTCGTCAGCATTTTGAGGGTCGTGCTCTTGCCGGCGCCGTTCGAGCCGATCAGCCCGAAGAAGGAGCCGGCTGCGATCCCGAGATTCAGACGGTCGACCGCCAGTGTGTCGCCGAAGCGGCGAGTAAGATCCGACGCCCGGACCGCGTCTCGGCTCTCTGGACGAGCGGATTGTTCGTCGTTCATTCGATGGTGCCCGAACCGCTCGACTCGCCCGTCGCAGAGACGCTTGCCGAACCCTTGCGGCCGAAGCGCGCCGATGTCAACCGCGCCTCGCCTCACCCGCGTTTGATCTAGGGTGCAGGTCATGCCGCTTTTTCAAAAGCCCCCGTCGACGGCCGAGGAGATCGAACGAAGCCGTCCGCTCGCCATCGTCCCCGAAGACGTCGCGGCCATGGACGAGGCCACCTGGTACGCCCGCGCGTTCCGGGGAGATGCCGCGCAGCTCACCGTCCGCGCCGTCGCGATGGGCGCGATTCTCGGCTTCTTTCTGGCCTTCTCGAACGTCTATGTCGGTCTCAAGGCAGGCTGGGGGCTCGGCGTCGCATTGACGGCATGCATCGCGTCGTTCACGATCTGGACGTTTTCGCTCAAAATCGGCATCGCCAAGTCGCCAATGACGATTCTCGAGAGCAACTGCATGCAGTCGACCGCGACGTCGGCGGGGGCGTCCACCACGGCACTTCTGGTGTCGGCGGTACCGGCCATGCTCCTCTTGTCGATCACCGACGCCCGACCGGGCGGGACCCAGATCCGCTGGTACATCGTCGTGACGTGGGTGTTCTGCGTGGCAGCGCTCGGCGTGGTCATGGGCATCCCCATGAAGCGGAGCATGATCAATCGCGAGAAGCTCAAGTTTCCCTCCGGCACCGCCGCCGCGGTATTGCTCCAGAGCCTGTACAGCGAAGGAACGGAGGCGCTCGCGAAAGGTCGGGCCCTCTTCGCGTCCGCGGCGTTCGGGGCGCTCGTCCCGCTGCTCACCAACTTGAACGTCGTGAAGACGACCGGATCCGACGGTCACACCGACCGGCATGCGATGGCTCCCTCGCAGTCGGCGATCTTCGACTGGCTGCCGGGCATTTCCGCGATGCACCGCGACCCGAAGACCGGCGTCCTCTCGGTCCACGCCTACCCGTTGTCCGCGTGGAACGTCGTGCTCGATCACAGCGTCGTCCTCTTGGCCGCCGGAGCGATCGTCGGGCTGCGTGTCACGCTTTCGATGCTGGCAGGCGGATTGCTGCTCATCGCGGCCATCGGACCTTTGGCGATGCGATGGGAGTGGTCCCCGCATGGCACCCTCGTGGCGGCTCTCACTCGGCCGGGCGCCGCCTGGAAGGAAATAGGCATCTGGTTCGGCGCGCCGCTCATGGTGGCTCACGGGCTGATCACCTTCGCGCTCCAGTTCAAGACCATCGGTCGTGCGCTGGCCGACGTCGGCCGTAGGCCCCGGGCGGGCGACGACGGGCCAGCCGACCGGGTCGAAGTGCCCCTGACCTGGTTCGTCGTCGGAACTGCCGGCTCGGGGGCCGCGGTCGTCGCGCTCGCCTGGCTCGCGTTCGACATTCCGCCTCACTACGGAGCGCTCGCGGTGTTCTTGACCTTCTTTTTGGCCCTCGTCGCGTGCCGCGCGACCGGCGAAACGGACATCACCCCGATCGGCGCCATGGGAAAGATCATGCAACTCACCTACGGCGCCCTCATGCCGCAGAGTACCGCGGCCAATCTGATGACCGCATCGATCACGGCGAGCGCTTCGGCCGAAGCGGCGGACTTGCTCAACGACCTCAAATCCGGCTACTTGCTGGGCGCGCACCCGCGTCGGCAATTCATGGCTCAGTTTTTCGGCATCTTCACGGGAACGGTCGCGTCGGTCCTCGGCTACTTCCTGCTCGTCCCCGACGCCACCGCCCTCACCGGGGTCGGAGGCAGACCGCCGCAGTTCGCCGCCCCGGCGGCTCAACAATGGAAGGCGGTCGCCGAAATTTTTCGCATGGGCATCGGCAATCTGCACCCGATGGCGCGCGAGGGAATAGCCATCGGCCTTCTGGCGGGAACGGTGCTGGCGATCGCCGAATGGCTCTTTCCGAAAGACAAGGCGTGGCTGCCGTCCGCGACGGGCATCGGCCTCGGCCTCTTCTTGCCGTTCTACACGTCGCTTTCGTTCGTCATCGGGGCCGTCGCCGCCGCAGCATTCCAACGCTTCAATCCCCGGCAGGGGGGCCGCTTCGTCATCCCCATCGCGTCCGGGCTCATCGCCGGCGAGAGCATCGTGGGCGTCCTGGTGGCGGCGCTCGACACATTCGTTCTGACCTGAGATCCGCCCATGCCCCCGCCGCTGCGTGTCTTGTTCGTCGCCTCCGAGTGCGCCCAGTTCGTCAAAGCGGGGGGCCTCGGCGACGTGGTCGGCGCGCTGCCGGCGGCGCTGCGCGCACTCGGGCACGACGCGCGCATCGTCATCCCGCGCTACGATGTCATCGAACCGGCGGGGCTCACGCTCCATGCGGCGCCGCTCGGCGTTCCGCTGGGCGGTGGGGAAGCCTGGGCGGCCGTGTTCGAGACGCGGTTGCCGGGCAGCGAGGTCCCCGTCTATCTGCTCGACCACCAAGCGCTCTTTGCGCGGGGGTACCTGTACGATCCCCCAGGCGGCTACGCCGTCGACAACCTCGTGCGCTACGCGTTTCTCTGTCGCGGCGCGCTTCAACTCTGCAAGCACATCCGCTTTGCACCGGACGTCTTCCACGTGCACGACTGGCCTACGGCCATGCTGCCCATCTACCTGAATACGGTGGAACGCCAGGGCGCTCTCGGCCAATCGGCTTCGGTTCTGACGATTCACAATCTCGCGCATCAAGCGAAATTTCCGGCCAGCGATCTGCCCGCCACGCACATCCCCTGGAGCGAGTTCCGGGCCGACGGCCTCGAAGACTTCGGGGGAGTGAACCCCCTGAAAGGCGGCCTCTTTCACGCGACCAAGTTGACCGCCGTGTCCCCACGGTACGCACTCGAAATCCGAACGCGCGAAGGCGGAGCCGGGCTGGATCACGTGATGCGCTTTCGCGGTGCGGACACCGTCGGGATTCTCAACGGAATCGACGAGCACGCGTGGAACCCTCGGACCGACCCCGCGATCGCTCTTCCGTTCGACCGCGCGGATCTGACGGGCAAGGCCGCCTGCAAGCTCGCCCTGCAACGCGAGCTCGGATTGGCCGAACGCCCCGACGTGGCCCTCCTCGGCGTCGTCTCGCGCCTGAGCGGGCAGAAGGGCACCGACGTGCTGCTCGCCGGGCTGACGCGCATTCTGGATCTGGATACCCAGGTCGTGGTCCTCGGCGCCGGCGACCGAGCGGCCGAGGAGTACCTGCTCACCCGATCGCACCACGGCGGCGATCGCTTTCGCGGGTGGGTGGGTTTCAGCGAAGCGCTGGCGCACCGGATCGAGGCGGGCGCGGACCTCTTCTTGATGCCCTCGCGCTTCGAGCCCTGCGGCCTCAACCAAATGTACAGCCAGCGCTACGGCACGCTGCCCATCGTGCGCGCAACGGGCGGCCTCGACGACACGGTGGACAACTACGACAGCGCGACCGGCGCCGGGTCGGGCTTCAAGTTTTGGGATCTGAACGTCGATGCCCTGGTCGCCACGGTGAAGTGGGCGGTCGAGACGTATCGCCACCGACCCGCGGATTTCATCGCGATGCAGCGCAGAGCCATGGGCAAGCGCTTCGGCTGGGAGGTCGCGGCGGCGCGCTACGAGCAGGTCTATCGGTGGGCCGTGGCGGCCCGGCGCGGCGAACCGCCGACTCAGGTCGCATACACGCGGTAATCGACGTCGGGGAACAGGTTGTCTCGGCTCGCGACTTCCGCGAGCCATCGCTCGTCGAGGGCTCCGCTCAGAAGCTGGTCGTAGATGCGCGTGAAGCGCGTCACGTGGTCGACCGTGCGCTTGGTCGCGTACGGCACGGTCGTGCCTGTCTTCATGATGAAAGCCCAGTCGCTCGCCTGGGCGAGCATGACCTCTCGCGCTGCCTGATCGAGGGCAACCCGCTGCACGCCCTCGGCGCTCGGAAACTTGTGCGCAAGCTCCACCATGCGCTCGGCGATCTTATGCAGATGCCGGTACACCCAGGCGTTCGTGCCATTGCACCAGTAGTCGCCATAGCCCTTCTCGCCCCATGACGACCAGCACGGCGTCGCCACTTGGTTGGTGGGATACTCGTGCAGGTATCCGCTCGGCGTGATCGGCGCAACGGCTCCCTGATCGTATTGGAGCTTGCGGAACAACAGCTCCAAAAACGTGGGACCCTCGTACCACCAGTGCCCGAAGAGCTCCGCGTCGTACGGCGCGACGACGATCGGACGCCGATCCATGTTGGCGCGCAGATGCTCGACCTGACGCTCGCGATTGTGCATGAAATTGCCTGCGTGCTCCGCGGCGCGCAAGTACGCCTGGTGGGGGTCGTAAGGACGCTTTTGATCCGCCGAGCGATGGGTCACCGCGTAGTACTTGATCCCGGTGAACGTCCGGATCCCTTCGGGGTGGATGTACGGCCCAATATAGTCGTGTGGAAGATCGAACCCGATGTCCCTGTAGAAGTCGCGGTAGGTCGGGTCGCCCGGGTACCCCTCCTGCGAGCTCCACACTTGCTTCGAGCTCTCGATGTCGCGACCGAACGCGGCCACCCCCGAACGGCAATAAATCGGCGCGTGCACGCCGTAGAGCGGCCGCGGATCGGCGAACAGAACGCCGTGGGTGTCGACGAAGAAGAAGCGGATGCCTTCCTCGCGCAATAGTTCGTCCACGCCGGGGACGTAACCGCATTCGCCCAGCCACATGCCCTGCGAACGTCGCCTGAAGAGACGCTCGTAGAGGCTCGCGGCGGTGTAGATCTGCGCGCGAAACGCGGCCCAATTGCGGTCAAGAAGCGGAAAGAACGGGTGCGTGGCGGTGCACGTGATGAGCTCGACCCGGCCGGCGTCTTGGAGCGCGCGGTATGCGCGGATCAAATCGCCGTCGTAGCGCCGCCAACAGTTGCGCGTCTCGTGGAAGCGATACCGGTACATCTTCGCGAGCTCGTGGAAGGTTCGGTCTTCGCGCCACGTGCGGTCGACCTCCTTTTCGGCGAGCTCGATCAGGTGGTCGAGCTTGCGCGCGTACCGCTCCTTGAGCAGATCGTCGGTCATCATCGAAAGCAGCGACGAGCTGAACGAGAGCGTGATCCGAAAGTCGATGTCGTCACGCGACAGGTTCTCGAACGCGAGCAACAGCGGGATGTACGTCTCGGTGATGGCCTCGAAGAACCACTCCTCCTCCATGTATGAGGGAGCTTCCGGATGCCGAACGAACGGCAAATGCGCGTGAAGGATGATCGCCAGGTATCCGTGGGCCACGTTCAATCCTCCTTCAGCCGCCCGCCCCAACGCTCCGCCGTACCGAACAACCGCTCGCTTGCGCCTCCCCGTGGACTCGCGCCGCCCGCCGCGTGCCACCACTCGCTGGCGCCTTGCGTCTCGCTCGCGCCTCCGACATGGCTCGCGCCGCCCGCCGCGCGCCACCGCTCGCTCGCACCGAGCACCTCGCTCGCGCCGTATCGCTCGCTCGCGCCCAGTTGAGCGAAGGCGCTCGCCCCCGCGAACGCCCACTGCGAGCCGCCGAGAAAGAGCGTCTCCGAGGCGCCAGCCGCAGCCCACTCGCTCGCACCGAGCCACATGCGCTCCGAGGCTCCCATGCGCCATAGTTCGCTCGCGCCGCGCTCGAGCAGGGCGTGCCGCTCCGAAGCGCCGTGCACGACGAGCTCGCGCTCGTAGCCACTGAGGATCTGCCGTTCGATTCCGAGTCCCCAACGTTCGATGAGGGGAGTCGTGGCGCGCACCCAACGCATTGCCCACGTCGAGATCACGCGCCGGTGGGGCTCCGCGTCGAAGCTTCGCACGGTCATCTTCCAGGGGCCGTACACGGTAAATTCCATGCCTTGCGAAAGCAGGCGGACCGGCACCTCGCCGAGGAGCTCGATGGCGATGCGCTCCCGGTCGAGCAGCTCCACGGCGAACGGCCCCTCGTGCCACGACGACACGGTCGTGTCGTCGACCGCGCCGACGCGGCGCACGAAGCGCAGGCCGCCACGCCACTCCGACCGCCATTCCTCCAGATGCCACCAGCGCTCGATATGCACGCTCCGATCGTAGGTCCGGTGGACGCCCGCGCCGCTCGACGCGGCGTTCTCGAGCGGAGCCGCAGCACCCGGAATGGAGGGTGCATACGCCGCACGCCACACGTCGACGTAGCCGGCTCCCTCGCGACCCGGCAGCACGGGATCGGGCCCGGCGTACCGCGACTGAAACGGTGCGACCGCCGGCGGCGGGTAGTCGGAGGTCACCGTGAGCCACTCGAGATTCGTGTTGGGAGAGGGCGCATTGCGCGGGAAATCGGCACCGCCCGATCGCGCGATGGGCTGAAAATACCCTTCTTGCGTCTTGACTCCGATCTCGACGTGCATCGTCGAGGTCGGTCGCCGAATCATCACGAAGTACTCGCGATCCGCGCGATCGACGCGGATGTCGAAGTAGTCGTTCGCGTTGGTGCCGTCGAAGAGCTTGCCGGTCGTGTCGTACACGCGCAAGTTGCACCAGCCGTCGTGGCCGGCGGGCCCGAGACGCTGCCGCGCGGACGCGAGGCCGGCGTCGGTCACCTCCCAATAGAGGTAGGCCGATTCCGGATCGCGCACGACCGCCGTGATGCGGTCTACGCCGAAGCCCCAGGGCAATTCGCCCGCGTAGATGGCGGGCGAAGGGGCACCGAGATCGTACTTCGAGTCTTCGACGCGCGTCTCATCCGTCATCACGGCTCGGAGACTAGTACCCCGCGATTCACTTTTGTCCATGGAACGGTATGGGCGGGACGGTTTCCGCGCGGCGGAACCGTACGGGCGAGCGCGATTTGTGCGCACCGGAAACGTGGGCGCAAGCGATTTGCTCGCGCCGGAAGCGCGCGGGCGGAAAGCGTTTCCAAAGCACCGTCCGCAATCGACGCTCCTTTGCCGGGTCCGCTCAGCGACGGCGCAGGACCAATGAAGGACGAATGAAGGAGGATGAGAGGTCACTGGACAGCGACGCCCGCATGGCGGTACGAGACGCGAGTGGTCGGAGGTCTGATGCAGACGAAGCGGCTTGCTCCGGTCGCCGTGGCCGTGGTCGTCGTCGCCGCCGGCGCGTGCGGCAAGAAACCGCCGGACCTCGAGCGCCCGTCTGCGGCCAAGCCTGAGGCAACGACGTCGGCCGTCGCCCCGGGGCCGGGTCCGACGGCTCCGCTGTCGTCACGCGCCATGATGGGAGCGGAAAACGCAGAGGCCCCGGCCGTCACGTGGACGACGCCAGCCGGGTGGCAGACCGTGCGCAATCCAAACCGTATGCGGCTTGCGAGCTATCGCGTCCCACTAGCCTCCGGCGCCGAACCGCTCGACGTGAGCGTCTCGCGCGCCGGCGGAACGCCCGACGCGAACATCCAACGCTGGATGGGCCAGTTCGACGGGCCCCACGAGAGCCAGACGGTAAAGCACGTCCACGGTCTCGACGTCACGATGGTCGAAGTGAGCGGAACGTACCGCAGCAGCGGAATGTTGCCCGGAGCACCCGTGACTCCGCGTCCGGACTGGACGCTGGTCGCCGCGATCGTTCCGGCAGCAGGCACCGCGTACTTCTTCCGACTGATCGGCCCGGCGGCCGACGTGCAGAGCGCGCGACCGTCCTTCGACGCGCTCGTCGACAGTTTGGCGCCCAAATAGGGGCCCACGGTGGCCAACCTGCGCACGCGCGCTTAGATGTCTCCTATCGCCATGCGCTGGGACGAAGAGCACGAAAGCCCGGACCTCATCGATCGCCGCGGCGAAGAGCCCATGCAAGGCGGCGGATCCATCGGCGGTCTTCTCTTCTTGCTGCCCTGGCTTCTTCGAAGCCGGTTCGGCTGGATCGTCGTCGGCGGCGCCATCCTCTTTTACGTCGGCCGGGGACTTCTCGGCGGCGTTTCGGCGGGGATGCACGCCCACGGCAGCGCGTTTCCGCAATCGGCGGGACCCCAAGCGGAAACACCGGAGGTTCATTTCGTGGCATTCGTGCTCGACGACGTGCAGTCGAGCTGGTCCGACACGTTCACGACGCGTCTGCAGCGGCCGTATCGGCACGCAAAGCTCGTGATCTACACGGATGAGACCGAGACCCGCTGCGGCGAAGGCGAGGCGGCGACCGGGCCGTTTTACTGCCCGATCGACGAGCACGTGTACATCGATCTCGGGTTTTTCCGCGAACTATCCAGCAAGCTCGGAGCGCGCGGGCAGTTCGCGCAAGCGTACGTCATCGCCCACGAGATCGGACATCACGTCCAGAAGCTTCTGGGCATCAGCGAACGGGTCGAATCGAAGCGGGCCATCACCGGAGCAACGAGCCCTTCCGTCCGTCTCGAGTTGCAAGCCGACTGCTTCGCGGGGATCTGGGCCAAATCGACCGACCAGCGGCACCTGCTCGAAAGCGGCGACATCGACTCGGCACTCGGGGCCGCCGCGGCGGTCGGCGACGATCGGCTTCAGAAGAGGGCGACGGGTACCGTGAGCCCGGAGTCGTGGACGCACGGCTCGTCGCAAGAGCGCGTGCGCTGGTTTCGTCGCGGATTCGAGCAGGGTTCGATTTCGGCGTGCGACACGTTCTCGGCGAAGTCGCTCTGACGTGGCCCACAAAATAGCCGAGCGACCGTACCGAAATGTCGGCACGGTCGCTCGATTTGCGTCAGATCGTAAACGTTGCGAAGACAACCCGTGGTCGCGTCCCCCGTCTTACGAGGCTTGGAGGCCGCGTAAGAGACTCAGTTTTCTACCCAGCCGTAGCCCGTGGTGATCCCCTTGTGGACGACGGCGCTCGAGAACGTCCCATAGACCGTGGCGCCACTGGAGTTGATCGAGGTCGCATACTGACCTTGGTGGTCTGGTGTGGCCTGGACAACCGACGGATCGAGCGAGAACGGGTTCGGCTGCGGTCCCACGATACCGGCCGTGTTGTAAAACGGCCCGACGACCGCATACGGGTCGGGATCGACTGTCATCGTCGACGAGCAACCGCTGCCTTGGCACTGCTGGCCGACACCCTGGAAGCGCGCGGGTACCGATGAGCCGTTCAGGGTCATGGCGAAGTACGGATTGGCCGTGCCGCCGGGACCATTGAACGGCGAACAAGCCACGCTGTTGCCGCCCATGTACTTGTTGTAAACCGCCTGGGTATTCGGGAAGAGCTGCAACCCGCTGGCGGTCAGAATGCCGAACCACAGGTCCGGATAGACCGTCGTTCCCTTCAACGTGATGGTGATCGCCTCGGCTCCGTTCGACATGACACCGCTGGTCGTAAAACTATCGGTGACGTCCAGGGGGTTGTAGTTCTCGATGACGCCCGTCGGTCGGCCACCGATGATCGAAACCGACTTCGACGAACCGGGGTAGACAAAGCCCTTGAGAACGCCGGCTTTGAAGCTGTACACGTTGTCGGCGCCCTGCAAGAAGCAACTCGTGAGGCCCGCGGTCAGGTAGCTCGCGACTTCGGGGCTGTCCTGCATGGCCTCGAGGGCGGCCACCGCCTGCGGCGGGATGAAGGCGTAGCCTGGGACGTTCGGGTCGAAGGCGATCTCGCCGCCCGACACGACGAACGAGGTCGAGGCCCAAATCAGGTTGTCGTAGTAGGGATAGTTCGCGTCGCCGGTATTGGGCAACTTGTAGTTTTCATACGCGATGGCGAGGTTCAGGGCACCGGTCGCCACGGACCGCGCGATCATGTCGACGCTGCCGGACGGCCAGCCCTTCGATTGGTTGTAGACCGTGCCGGACGCGACGCCGTCGACCGACGCGACCGTGGGCTTCCAGCTGCTGGAGCCCTGCGGGAACTGCGCATTCCAGGTGATGGTCACCGACTGGCCGGGCTGCAGGGTCGTGCTCTGCGCACCGGGCCCGATGACCGTTTGGCTGCCGACATGGAGCAACTCGGAGCCGGACTGCGGATTCGGTGCGCCTTGCATCGTGGCACTGCCCAAGTTCAAGGCGACCTGCCAGTTGCTCGCCGGCTCGTCGCCGCCATTGGCGACGGTCATGCTGGCCGAGTACGTTTGGCTGGAGCTACTGGTGATGGTGATCGAAGCCGTCAAGCCACCCGTGCTGACGGCCTCCGAAGTTTGACCTACGTCTTCTTCCGACGAGGATGTGGGTGCTACGCATGCTGCGAGCGACGCCACCGCTGCTAGGACCACGAACGACGCATATCTTGTTCTCACGTTGATTCCCTCCGCGTTTTGTTTCCGACGCGTCACGGTATAGAGCAAGGGGCAAGCCACCGTGAGTCGGGGTGGAAATCGCTCGTCCCGATTCTGGGATCCCTCGAAATCACGGCATATCGCAAGCGTCGTGACGAACCCGACATGTCGAGGGTCTTCTTCGGAGGGCACGCCGCGGGGTCGCGACCGGCAGCTTGTGGCGCGGCCTGCACTCCATGTGGCGCCGGAGGCCACTGCAGCCGCGTTGTGTCGATCGAGCCGAAGCCCTTGCGCAGCGCGGTCACAGGCCGTGCTTTCGGATCAGTCGGTACATGTGCGTCCGATCGATCCCCGCCTCTTTGGCGGCCGAAGCGACGTTGTTGTGGTGCTGCTCGAGCAGCGCGCGCAGGAACGCTCGCTCGCCGTAGCCGATCCACTGCTCTCGGAACGCCCGGAATGGCTGGGTGAAGGACGGGGCGTCCGGTCCCTTGTAGGGCGGTACGCTCGCCGGAGATGCGACGATCGCGGCGGCGCGCATCTGCGCCGAGTCCGGAGGACGCGGCAGGACGGCTGTGACGGGCTCGCGCTCTTCCACGGCGTCCTGCAGGAGGTTCATCGCATCGGCCGGACCGATCGCGCGCGCACGTTCGACGAAATTGCGCAATTCGCGCACGTTGCCCCGCCAGGGACGATTCTCGAGCGCGCGAAGCACTTTGGGGGTGAGCCACGCGAGATCGCCGCCGCCAAAATGATTGAGCAGAAGATCGATGTCTTCGGTCCGTTCGCGCAGCGCCGGAACCCGCACGGGAATGACCGCAAGACGAAAGTACAGGTCTTCCCGGAACTCACCCCGGTTGACCATCGACAGCAGATCGCGATGGGTCGCCGTCACGAAGCGGACGTTGACCGGCCGATGTTTCGACTCCCCGATGCGCCGCACGGTCGACGACTCGAGGGTGCGCAGAAGCTTCGGCTGCATGCCGATGGGCAGCTCGCCGATCTCGTCCAAGAATACCGTGCCGCCGTCGGCCGCCTCGATCGCGCCGACACGGGTCTGGTGCGCGCCGGTGAAGGACCCCTTCACGTGTCCGAAGAGCTCCGCCTCGATCAAGGTCTCGGACAGCGCCGCACAGTCGACGACGACGAACGGACCGGACGCGCGCGCCGACGCCAGGTGAATCGCGCGAGCGACGAGCTCTTTGCCGGTGCCCGTCTCGCCCTGGATCATGATCGAGCACTCGAGCGGCCCCAAACGCCCGAGGGTGGCAAAGAGTTCGCGCATCGAAGGGCTTCGC
>Ga0187863_10001937_pt1 | contig 16124 bp, 7 predicted proteins | sample June2016WEW_11_1_FD_132975 | JGI IMG/M metagenome (GOLD analysis project Ga0187863, IMG submission 132975) | Peatland microbial communities from SPRUCE experiment site at the Marcell Experimental Forest, Minnesota, USA - June2016WEW_11_10 | ecosystem: Environmental > Terrestrial > Soil >... | reverse complement strand
GGGCACCTTGTCCGCGCGATCGATCGCGCCCGTCCCCGGCGAAAGCACTTCGCAGACCCAGTCTGGCGTGAGCTCGAACGCGGCGGCGGTCATGGGCAATTGCGGCATGTGCTCGCGGCGCCAGCCGGCAAGGTCGGGGACGAGCACGTGGCCCCCGTGCAGATGCAGCTCGGGCTCGTACAAGATGACCCACCCGCCGGGCCCCCCGTCGCCTAGGTCGAAGGGGCTCCCGAGCTTCGTGCTCAGACGCGTGGCTGCGCGCGCGTGAGGCGCAGCGGGGCGTGGCTGAGTTACGACAACGCCGTGGATAAGCTCTGCGATCAGCCCCCCTCGGACCGCGAGCAGATCCTCGTATGTCGCACGGCGTTTGGCGGGAGCGCCCATGTGCACAATGTAGCCGATCCAGCCCAACAGCCGTCGTCCCCTAACGTCCGCCCGCGGGAAGGGACGACGGGGAGGCACGAGCGAAGGGGGCTCCAAGCAGCCCCGAGCCGCTCGGCATGAACGGGGCCGGGACGTCTTTCGGCATAAGGGTAGCGGCGTGATGGCGGGCGGGCCTGACGGGGCGTCTCAGTTGTCCCGATAGCGATCGCGGATCGCGATGCACGCGGGCAACGCTTCGAGCAACGCCTCGACGCACGCGGGCTCGAAGTGGTGCCCGTTCTCGGACTTCACTTTTGCGATCGTATCGTCGATGGTCCAGGCCCGCTTGTAGGGCCGCACCGACAGCAGCGCGTCGAACACGTCGGCCACGGCGACGACCCGCGCGACTCGTGGGATGCTTTCGCCGCGCAGCCCGGCCGGGTAGCCTCGGCCGTCCCAGCGCTCGTGATGGCCGAGGGCCACGACCCGCGCGGTCTGCATGACGTCGGACGGATGATTGCCGATGATCTCCGCGCCGATCGCGGAGTGGGTCTTCATCGTCTCCCACTCGGCCGCGTCGAGCGGACCGGGCTTGAGCAGGATCCGGTCCGGGATGCCGATCTTGCCGACGTCGTGCATCGGGGCCGCCTGCAGGATGACCTCGGCTTGCTCTTCGCTCATGCCGACCCGCAGAGCGATGAGGCGCGCGATCTGACTCATGCGCACGACGTGCATGCCCGTCTCGTTGTCCCGGTATTCCGCGGCGCGCCCGAGGCGCCGGATGATCTCGAGCCGGGTCTGCAAAAGCTCCGCGGTACGCTCCCGGACCAAGCCTTCGAGGGCGAGACTCTGGTGATGAAGCGCGATGTGGGTTCGGACCCGCGATCGCACGAGCGACGGGATGTAGGGCTTGGTGATGTAATCGACGGCGCCGAGATCGAGCCCCCGAGCCTCGCTGCCCGCGTCCGACAGCGTCGTGACGAAGATGACCGGAATCTTGGCGGTGGCGGGGTTCGCCTTCAGACGCCGGCAGACTTCGTGACCATCCATCTCGGGCATCATGACGTCCAGCAAGATCAAATCCGGAGGCGAGGCCTGCGCGAGCTCCAGCCCGACCGCTCCTCGAATCGCCGCCCGCACCTGGTAGTCGGAGCCGAGCACGCCGCGAAGCACGTCGATGCTCTCCGGTGCGTCGTCGATGATGAGCACGACCGGGCCCGGATCGTCATTCGGGGTGAGGATGGCTTTGCCGGAGGGCATCATGAGCGTTCACCCGATCGGAGTGGGGGGGACGGACGGAGGGGCGTCGGAGTCGGTGCGCGGGGGAAACAGGGTAGCCACCGCACGAAGTTCGCGCCCGGCCTGTTCGAAGTCGTAGGCATAGAGGCTCGTCTCGAGCCGCTGCATCGGCTCGAGCGCGCTCGACCGATCCGCGAGCGCATCGCGCAGCGTCTCCAGGCATTCGATCGCAGCGGTGTCGTGCGCAGAAAGCAGCTTGTCGAGCCGCTCCACGATGCCGACGACGTGCCGCGAGCTCTCGCGCTCGGGAGCCGGTCGCTCCGCGACGGGCGTCTCCAGGACACTCGCCACCGACACCACGATCGCCTCATGCGCGAGATCGAACTCCCGAACGGCATAAGCCCACGGATCGGCGACCGACTCCGGGCGCGACGCGGCCGCCGTTGGCCGCCGCAGCTCCACGTCGAGCGCCTGCGCGGCGCGGTAAAGCCGGATCGCCCCGATGTTGGCCGCCGCGGCGGCGAGGGTGTGCGCGAGCATCGCGGCGTCGCGGACATCGCCCCGATCGAGCGCGCGACGCACGTCGGCCGGGGTCGTGGCGTGGTTGACGAGGAATCGATCGAGCAGCCTGCGGTACACGTCGACGCGCCCGCCCAGCCGCCCCAGGGCGAGCTCGATCTCGAGCTCCCCGTGCGGCGCGCGCAGGACCGGCGCCTCGCTTGGCGCGGTGCCCGAACCGTTGCGCCCGATCGCGCGGCGCGGCGCCGGCGTGTTGCGGACCGCCGGCCTGTCGGAGTCGCGCGGATCGATCGCTGCGATGCAGCCGGCGACGATGGCGAGCAGGCGCCGGGGGTCGACCGGCACGGTGACGAAGTCGTTCATGCCGGCCGCGAAGCAGAGGTCGCGATCTTCGGCTCGGGTGCTCGCGGTCAGGCCGATGATCGGGACTTGGGCGGACCGGGGGATTTGCCGGATCGCGCGCGTGGCGGCAAGCCCGTCGACATGGGGCATGTGCAGATCCATCAGGATCGCGTCGTAGCGGCCCTGGGCGACCGATTCGATCGCCTTTTGCCCATCGACGGCGACGTCGACGACGGCACCCGCACGCTCGAGCAGCAGACGCACGACCTCGAGACTCACTTCGCTGTCCTGAGCCACCAGAATGCGACGCCCGGCCAGTCGAGCGCCGTCGTGCGCGTCGTCGGCGTCGTCGGCGTCGTCTTGGCCGGGCGGCTGCGAGTTCGCACTGAGCCGCAGCGCGCGCCGCATGGCCGACAGGACACTCGCGCCGTGGAACGGCTTGGTGAGCGCGCCGGTCACGCCGTGGCGCCAGAGCCGGTCCACCGACAGGTACGCGGCGTGCACGGGACCCATGGCGACGAGCGCCGGAGGCGCAATGTCGGTCGTACGCCCGATGCGCTCGAGCAATTCGAGGCCGTTGCCGTCGGGCAGTCCGTAATCGGCCAGCACGACGTCGAACGGGGCAATGAGCCGAGCGGCGTGCAGCTCGCGCATCGCGTCGGCGGCCGTGCCCACGATCCACACGTCGAAGCGCAGCGCTTCGAGGCGCCGCTTGAGCGCGCGTCCCTGCGCTTCGCTGTCCTCGACGACCAGCACCCGCACCCCGGCCCCCTCGCCGGTCGGCGCGGCGGCCGCACCCTGGCCGAAATGGGCGACGAAGATGAACGTGCTGCCGCGGCCCGGCGAGCTCTCGGCCCGAATGCTGCCGCCCATCATGTCGACGAGGCTCTTGGAGATGGCGAGGCCGAGGCCGGTGCCGCCGTAGCGCCGCGTCGTCGAGCTGTCGGCCTGCGTAAACGGCCGGAACACACGGGCGAGCTCCTCGGGCGCCATACCGATGCCCGTGTCGGACACCGAGAAGCGCAGCGTGCAGCCGGCCGGCGCTTCCGAGGCCACAGGCTCGATCCGAAGCACGACGTGACCGCTCGGCGAGAACTTGATGGCGTTGCCCACGAGGTTGATGAGCACCTGGCCGAGCCGCAACGGGTCGCCGAGCAGCGTTGCGGGAGTGTCGGCGTCGACGTCGATGACCAACTCGATTCCCTTGTTCGCGGCCGACAGGCCGCAAGTGCCGATGAGCTGCTCGAGCACCTCGTCGAGATCGAACTTCACGGCTTCCAAGTCGAGCTTTCTCGCCTCGATCTTCGAGAAGTCGAGAATGTCGTCCACGATGGCGAGCAGCGCTCGCGATGCGTTTCGCGCGCGCTTGAGGTGGTTGCGCTGGTCGCGGTCGAGTTTGGTGCGCAAGCACAGATCGAGATGACCGGTGATCGCGGTGAGAGGGGTACGCACTTCGTGCGACATCATCGCGACGAATTCGCTCTTCGCGACGCTCGCCTTCTCGGCGAGTTCGCGCGCATCGCGCAGCTCCTCGGCGGTGAGCATCGAATAGAGGGCGCTGCTCAGATGACCGGCGACGCCTTCGAGCAGCCACGCGTTTTCGAACTCTTGCGGGGCGTCGAACACCGCGTAGCCCAGCTGGGCGTCGGCGAACACCAAGGGGAATACGAGCAAATCGCGCACTCCGGCCCGGGGGGCCGCGTGCGGCGGGAAAAGCTCGGTCGCCCGGAAGACGAGCGGGTCTTCGCCGCGCATCGGCAGCTGGCTCGGCGGCATCGACGTCGGCAGCGTCCGCCAGATCTGCGCGTCGTTGTAGACCATCTCGGTCGCGGCGCGCGCCGTCGACGCGTATTGCGCCACGACTTTGGCCATTTGCCCGTCGGCTCCCGGCACGAACAGGCACACGCAGCAGTACCGAACGCCGAGCCCCGACAGCCCCGCGTTGAGGACGTTGCCGAGCCCGCGCATGCTGCGCGAACACACGAGCGTGCTGCCGAGCACACGCATCGCGTTCGCCTGCTGCAGAACGTGCATGCGGCTGAGCGCCTGGGTGCGGGCCGCCACCTCGTTGACGACGAGCTGCGCGCGGCCCAACCGCCGGCGGTGCAGGTGGCCCTCTTCGGTGTTGGTCTCGGCAAACCGTTCGACCGCTTCGGCGAACGGCGCGACCACGTCCTCCCAGCGCAGCGGATCGGCCCCTCGGTCGGCCGATCGCAGGATCGCTTGCTCGAACGCCATGAGGGCGGTGCGCTCGTGGGCGCCGAGCGGCGACAGAAGCGCCCGCATCAGCGCGTCGATCCCGCTCGCGTCGGGCCGGGGCCCCAGCATCTTTTCGAGACGCGCGAGCGCCACCGGCTCGGCGTGATTGAGCGCGATCGCGAGCGAACTGGGCGGGTCGATAGGAGGCAGCGATCGAGCGCGCCGGATGCGGCAACCGCACGACGACCGGATGCGCGGCTCCGAGGCGAACACGGTTCGGTCGGAAATCGCGCGACCAGCCAGCTGCTCGAGCAGCAACTCGACCGCTCGCTCGCCGAGTCGTTCGACCGGCTGGTAGACCGTGGTGAGCGGTGGACTGCAATTGCGGGCGAACTCGTCGTCGTCGAAGCCGACGACCGCGACGTCGCCCGGCACGCGGATGCGGCGGACCGCAAGCTCCTGGACGGCGCCCACCGCCATCTGGTCGTTGGCGCAGACAAGCGCATCGATCGCCGCAGGGGAAATGCGCCGCTCGTCAAGCAGGAGCCGGACCGCGCTCGATCCGGACGGCTCCATGAAGTCGCCCGGAAGGATGAGCTCCTCGCTCACCGGAACGCCCAGCCGGTGCATCACCTCCCGGAAAACGCGCTCTCGGCTCGAGCTGTCGGGGTTGCCGGTGTTGCCCCGGACGAACCCGATACGCCGCAAGCCATGATCGGTCACCAGGTGCTCGACCACCGCGCGCAGTCCGTTGGAGGCGTCGACGTCGAGGTGCGGGAAGCCTGGCAGCTCACCAATGCTCACGACGGGAACACCGCTGCGCGCCGAGAAGGCGCGAACCGCGTCGGCTCCGATCGCCGTCGACAAGATGTTCGACACCACCACCAGCCCGTCGACGGCCGGGGCCGCCGCCAGACCGAACAGAAACGACCCGTCGAAGCTCGCCGTTTCGGCGCCCTCGATCCGCAGAAACCGGCCCTGAAACCCGATGATGTGAGCGCCGCGCGCGCGCGCGCCGCGTATCGCTCCCGTAAATAGGCGCACCTGGTAGCGCGCGAGCAGGGTGTCGACCAGAAGTCCTAGACGAATGGGTTCGTTCACGTGCAGCACTCAGCGGGATCTGCCGGTGGGGACTCCAGCCCGCTCCGGTCACCTACGGTCAGCCGAGCACGGAAATTTAGCGCCAGAGCCCTCGGGGCAGGCGACATCCACGCTAGATGTGGTGATGGCGCACCCGCGCCGGATGCCGTGTTTTGGCGGGCGGGTGGACCTTCGATGGCGCGGGGTGCGCCCCGGTGGCGGCCGCGCTGGCGGGATGACCGGCGTCGGAAACAGTCAGAGCGCTCACTTGGGCGTCCGGATCGTCTTCGCTGTCGTCGGAGTCGGCGGACGACGACGGCGTGTCGAAGGTCGGCAGCGGCACGTCCGGGATCGACGAGGCGACGGCGGAGGAGACGGCGGACGTGACGGCACCGGCGGCGGACGTGACGGCACCCGCGGCCGACGTGACCCGGTGACTGGCGCCGGCGATGTCGCCGCCTAGGCGAGCGACGCTCACCCGACCCGTACCGATCGCGACAGCGATGGCGCCGAGCACACCCAGCACGACCAGCACGACCGCGGCGCCTCCCGCCCCGCGGCCGCGCCGATCCTTGCCCCAGGCCGCGGCCGTCCGGGTGGACTCGGCGGTCGCCAGAGGCAGCACCGGCAGGGCGATCCTCGCGGAGACCGGATCGGCGCGCGACCGGGGTGATCCCACGACGGCTTCGAGCCGTTCGAGCGACGGCTTCGCGCGATCCGGCGCGAAGCGCGCAAGGACCTGGGCAAGATCGACGAGCGTGATCCGTTTGGCAGCATTCTTCTCGAGGCACGCCTGGACCGCTCGATCGAGATCCCGCGGCACGCCCTCGCGGTAGGTCGACAGCGGATGCGGATCCTCCGACGCAATCATCGCGCAGACCTGGGGAACGCTCTCTCCTCGGAAGGCGGGCTTGCCCGCGATCGCCTCGTACAAGACGGCGCCGAGCGACCAGATGTCGGCCCGTGGGTCGACTTCCTTGGTCGACTTCAGCTGCTCGGGCGACATGTACGAAGGCGAGCCCATAATCATGGTGGTCGACGTGAGAGCCGGATCGACCCCGCCCTCGTCGGGGCCGAGGATGAGCTTCGAGATTCCGAAATCGAGAAGCTTCACCGACGGGGCGCCGTCGGCGCGCCGCGTAATGAACAGATTCGATGGTTTCAGGTCCCGGTGAACGATCCCGGCGGCGTGGACTTCGCTCAACGCCTCGCAGGCTTGAAGGGTGATTTCGCAGGCCTCGTCGATCGGCAGCGCCCCGGCTTCGGCGATGAGGTCGCCGAGATCGGAGCCGACCAGGTACTCCATGACGATGTAGGGGACCCCGCCCTCGATGGTTCCGACGTCGTGGACCCGCGCGACGTGATCGTTGCGAATTTTTGCGGCCACGCGAGCCTCGCGAAGAAAGCGCTCGACCGCGATTTTGCTCCGCAACGCTTCCGGCAAGAGAAACTTGATGGCGACCGGTTGCTCGAGGGCCATGTGCGTCGCGAGCACGACGACGCCCATGCCGCCTTCGCCGAGAACGCGCTCGATCCGGTACTTGTCGGCGACGATCGCACCGGCGACGGGCTCGAAGCGAGCCGCCGCCTCGGGCGGGGGCCCAATGCCCTCTCGCTTGGTGGGCTGCACGCCGTTACGTTAACACGTCGCGTCGCCGCCCCGGCCCCGGCGACGATTCACGTCTCCTCGTCGGCGCGAAGCTTCGCCAGCACGCTCAGGTCTTCGAGCGTCGACGTGTCGCCTTTTGGATCACCGCCTGCCGCGATCTCCTTCAGCATCCGCCGCATGATTTTGCCGCTGCGGGTCTTCGGCAGCGAGTCGGCGAACCGGATCGTGTCGGGGCGGGCGAAGCGGCCGATTTCCTTGTCGACGTGGGCCTCCAGTGCGGCCCGTAGCTCGGGACCCACGGCGCGGCCGGCCTTGGCGGTCACGAAGACGACGAGCGCCTGACCTTTGATGTCATCGGACCGGCCCACGGCCGCGGCCTCGGCCACGGCAGGGTGACTGACGAGCGCGCTTTCGATCTCGGCGGTGCCAATCCGATGTCCGGCCACGTTGAGAACGTCGTCGATTCGACCGACGACCCAGAAGTAGCCGTCCTCGTCGCGCCGCGCCCCGTCGCCGGTGAAGTACACGCCGGCAATCACGTCCCAGTACGTTTTGAAGTAGCGCGCGTCGTCGCCCCAGAGCGTGCGAGCCATCGACGGCCACGGCGCGCGGATGACGAGTTTGCCGCCTTCGAGCGCCGTGCATGGTTCGCCGTGATCTTTGACGACGGCGATGTCGACGCCGAAAAACGGCACTCCCGTGCTGCCCGGCTTGGAGTACATCGCGCCCGGCAGGGTCGTCAGCATGATGGCACCGGTCTCGGTCTGCCACCACGTGTCGACGATGGGGCAGCGCTGCCCGCCAATGACGCGGTGGTACCAGGTCCAGGCCTCGGGGTTGATGGGCTCGCCCACGCTGCCCAAAAGACGCAAACTCGACAGGTCCGACTGGTTGGGCCAAGCGTCGCCGGCGCGGATGAAGCTGCGGATGGCGGTCGGCGCCGTGTAGAGAATCGACACGCCGTGCCGCTCGATTATCTGCCAGAGACGCCCCCAATCGGGGAAATTGGGCGCCCCCTCGTAGACCAGACACGTCGCGCCGCAGGACAGAGGCCCGTACACGATGTAGCTGTGTCCGGTGACCCAGCCGATGTCGGCGGTGCAAAAGTAGACGTCCTCGTCTCGCAGATCGAAGACGTACTTGGCCGTCACGTGGGCCCCCGCGAGATAGCCGGCGCTCGTGTGGAGGACCCCTTTCGGCTTGCCCGTCGAACCGGAGGTGTAAAGGATGAAGAGCGGGTGCTCCGCGTCGAACGCTTCGGGCCTTGCGGCGCGCTCGATCGACTCGGCGCTCGATCGACCTCCGACCCGATCGTGCCACCATTGGTCGCGCCCGGGCTTCATGGAGACCGGCGTTCCGGCGCGCCGGACGACCAAGACGTGGCGGACCCCGGGGGTCTCCTCGAGCGCCGTGTCGGCCATGTCCTTGAGCGGGATGACGTTGCCGCGCCGCCAGGCGCCGTCCTGGGTAATGAGAACCTGGGCGCCGCAGTCGTTGATCCGGTCGCGGAGCGCCTCGGCACTGAAGCCTCCGAAGACGACCGAATGGGTCGCGCCGATCCGAGCGCACGCCAGGATGGCCACGATCGCCTCGGGCACCATGCCCATGTAGATCGCCACCCGATCGGCCGGGCGGACGCCGAGATCGAGCAGTGCCGCGGCGGCGTGGACCACCTCGCGATGAAGCTCGAAGTACGTCATCGTCCGCAAATCGCCCGGCTCGCCCTCCCAGACGATCGCGGCCTTGTTTTTGCGCGGCGTGGCGATGTGCCGGTCGAGGCAACTCTCGGTGACGTTCAACTTCGCGCCGACGAAGAACTTCGCATGCGCCGATCCGGCGACCGACGGCGTGCTCGGCTGCAAGTGCCACTCGGACCACGCCGTCCACGGCTCTCGCCATACGAGGTCGGATGTTTGCTCGCGCCAGAACACCTCGGGCTCTTCGATCGATTGCCGATGCATCGCGGCATAGATGTGATGCGACGAGATGCGGGCCCGCGCGGCGAAGGCCGGGCTCGGGTGAAATCGGCGTTCTTCTTTGAGGCGCGACTCGATGCGGTCCGACATGGCGGTGATGGTGTGCGCTGCCTGGAAGGTATGCAAGTGTTGCGAAGCGCGGACCTTCTTGCAGCCCCGGCGGCGCGCCGTCGAGGCACGCGAAGCGGTGATTCCGTGCCGCATCTCCTCGCTCGGGTTCGAACGCGAGAAAATTTGCCTCGCGGCACGGCCATTGCTCAATTTGTCGGCCAGTCCACCGCATGGCCCCCCACGATTCGGAGCGACGCCTCTCCACCACCGGGTGGCGGTGTACACCCGGCGAGACCGCCGGCCGTCCATGGACGGATGACCGTCGATGGGCTCTGACATGAAGCCTGGGGGGATACATCGGACGCGGCGGGTGCGCGCGGCCGCCGCGGGGCTCCTCGGTGGGGTATGGCTGTGCCTTGTCGGCTGGGCCGCGTCCGGCTGCGGCACCAATGCGACGTCCGCGTTGGACGAGGTCGCTCCGGCGGTCAGCCCGCAGCACGAGACGGACGCTTCCGATCTTTGCCTATCGCCCGCCGAAGGCTGCGCGTGCGCGACGGCCGGCGCGACCGCCCCCTGCGGCAGCGTCGTGAACCGATCGGGCACGTACGTGACCTGCTCGATGGGCACGAGGACGTGCTCGGACGGCCTGTGGGGATCGTGCGTCGGCGCGTACATGACCTCGAGATTTATTCCGGCCCGCCCCGACATTCGCCTGGCGAGTCCCATCCCCGCCGTGGCGTGCTCGGGGGATCCGTGCGACCCCACGTGCACCACGTTCGTCGAGACTCCGACGACTATCGATGCCGGCGCCGACTCGGGCCTGACGATCACCGACGCGGCCGTCACGCTGACCGGCGTTCCGGCGAGTCTGACGGCGTGCAATCAACTGCAGATCACCCCCAACACCGACCCCGCCAAAGACCTAGCCGTCACGACGATGGCGCCGAGCCCCAATACCGTGTCGTACACGGCGGCGCTCCTGCCGTCGGGCTGTTATCCCGGAACGCTGTCGGCCCTGTGGGCCGTCGACAAATACAATCTGGCCGAGATCAGCTCCGGCGTTCTCACCCTCGCCGTTCCCATCGCGGGTCCCATCACGGTGAGCGCGTACGCGGGCGCGCTGCAAGCCGCCGTCGTCTGCAACGTCACGGTCAACGTCGTCGATACGAGCGCGGCTCCGACCGGAACCTCGAACACCCAGTTTCCGACGACGACGGGCGCCACCGACAACATCACGATCGTGTACCCCTACGCGGCCACGGTCTTCCCGCTCGGCCTGCCGCCTCCACTCATCCAGTGGACCAACAACAACACCCCGGCGACGACGGCGAGTGCCGTCAAGGTCACCTTGAGCTTTCCGACGACGGGCACGCCGATGTTCAGCTGGTCGGAAATCGTCCCGGAGCTCCAGACCGCTCCCACGCCGACCTTGCCGGGGCAACCGCGGGCGACCATTCCCCAAAGCGTGTGGAACGCGTTTCAGCAGACCGTCGTCGGCAACAGCGGCACGCTCGGGGGCGACGCGAACTTCGCCATCCAGCGCTACGTGAGCGGCACGCTCTACGGTCAGGTGGCGAGGACCATTCACTTCGCCAACGGCGAGCTCAAGGGAAATATCTTCTACAACTCCTACGGCACCAACCTGGTCCAAAACTTCGGCTCCACCCCCCTCGGGGCGGCGTTCGGAGCGGCAACCCTCGAAGTGCCCGTCAACGGCACCACTCCCGAAGTGGTCGTCGGCTACACCGACCCGACGCTTTCGGGTGCGGGATGCCGCGTTTGCCACAGCGCGGCCTCCGGCGGAAGCAACCTCCTATCGAACTCGTATCTCGAATACGGCGCGAGCGGAGGCGGCACCGAGTCGACGTCGTTTCTCTACAATCCCCAGCTGGCAACCCCGGCGCTCATTCAAGGATCGGAAACGCTGATCGGGGCGTACGGCGGCGATGTCTTCACGTACGCGGCGCTCGCGCCCAACGGCACCTACTTGTTCACGAGTGCGGCGCCGATCGGCGGAGTGAACGTCGCCAACCCGACGGGACAAGCGAGCGCCCTGTACAGTCTGAGCGGCACGAAGATCAGCAGCAACGTGCCGAGCACGCTCGGGGGGGCGACGCCCGCGTTCTCGACCGATGCCGCGCACGTCGCGTTCAACTTCTACTCCGGCAGTGCGAGCCCGCTCGCAACCATCAACGCCGACGGCCGGTCGATCGCCATGATGGACTTTGCGGCCCCGTCGACCTTCGCCAACTTTCAAGTGCTTTACACCCCTGCCACCACCGGTGCGAACGCCGCGAGCTATTCGGACTGGCCGGCGTTCTTGCCCGCAGGCCAAAACGGCATCGTGTTCGGCAACGAAATCACGACCAACGGACGCGACTGGGCGGGCACGCGGTCGACGTGCGACAGCTCTGGTTCGTGCAACAATATCGGCGCCACGTCGAATCTGTGGTGGGTGAGCACGGTCAAGACCGGAACGCCGTCGGCATTCCAGGCCTCGCCTCTCACCAACTTGAACGGCGGAACGTATCTGCCGACCCTTCCGGGCGGCGCCAACTACCACGGAACGCAGGCGCAAAACGGCACGTACTACGAACAAGTCTACAACTACGAGCCGACTGTGCTGCCCGTCACGATTGGCGGCTATTCGTGGGTCGCGTTCACGTCGCGGCGCCTGTACGGCAACGTGGCGACGATCGATCCGTACTGGAGCGATCCGCGCTACCAGGACCTCAGTGTGCAGCCGACGACGAAGAAAATTTGGATCGCGGCGATCTCGCCGAGTCCGACGCCCGGCACGGATCCGAGCTTTCCGGCTTTCTACCTGCCGGGTCAGGAGCTTCTGGCGGGTAACGCACGGGCGTACTTCTCGCTGGCCGCGTGCGAGCCGCCCGGGCCTCTGACGGCGGCCAACCTCTGCACGAGCAACCTGGACTGCTGCGGCGCGACCACTTCGCCGGCGACCGCGGTGTGCCAGCTCGACCCGCCTCCGCTCGCCAACCCGCCGACGTCCCACTGCGTGGCCGTGTCCACGGCCTCATGCGTCGCCAATGGCTCGAACTGCACGACCGCCGCTCAATGTTGCAACTTCGCGACGGGCGCTCAGTGTGCCAGCGGGACCTGCCAGCCGACGCCCCCCGTCGACCTGTATTCGAGCGCGACGTTCTCGGTCGTGTACACCGCAAGCTGCGCGACCGGGACCTATCCGTCCTGGGAGTTTCTGTACTGGCAGAGCGTCACGCCGACCGGAACCTCGATCGTGTTCACGGCCGAGACGTCGACCGACGGAGTCCATTGGGGCGCCGCCGTCAACGTCGGAACGTCGGCACCCCCGCCGACGGCGACGACGACGTGGACGTCCGGATCGCAAACGGTCAACCAGGCGCTCGTCGCCAATGGGCAGACGTCGCAGCCGTACCTTGAGGTATTCGCCACGCTCAACCCGAGCTCCAATCACACGCTGACGCCGCAGCTGACGAACTGGCAAGTTCAATACGATTGCGTCGCATCCGAATGAAGTCGGCATTTCGCGACTGCACGGCCTTTGGGGTGGGCCTCCTGCTCTCGGCCATCGGCTGCTCGTCGTCCCCCGGCAGCAACGATCTGCCACTCGCCGGGGCTCAGCGATCGACAGACGCCGGTCGCGGCACGGAGGCCTCGGTCGGCTCCGACGGATCCGCGATCGACGGCAGCGGGTCCAGCCGCGGTTCGGAGGGCGGTGCCGCAACCGGCAGCTCCGACGGCGGCACCGCGGCCGGAAGCTCCGACGGCGGCACCGACTCGGGGAGCTCCGACAGCGATGCGGCGACCGGAAGCTCCGACGGCGCCGCCGGATCCGGCCGCTCCGACGCCGCCCCGAACTCCGATGCCGCCGGCGCCGACTCCACCGTCTACATGGGACCGGGTCTTCCGCCGGCCGTGTGCGGTCCAGGCGCCATCCTGGGAACCGGAACGGCGGTCGCGATTTCGACGGTGTCCGGCGGCGCCGCCGTGCCGGGGCTCGACGGCAGCGTCGGCGACGACGGCGGCGTCGGCCTCGAGGACACGCTCGATTCGGTCACCCCCGACGAGCTCTCGATCGCGTGGACGGTCGGTCACGGCACGACGGCGATTCTCGAGTACGCCGATCGCGACTCGATCGCGGTCGCGTTTGGCACCCCGCAGATGCTCGCCGCCGGCCCCTACGCCGTCGACCGCGCCGCACTCAGCCCCGACGGGCTCCGGCTGGTGCTCATCGGTTCGGGTGGCCAGGGCTTCACCGAATTGATCCGCAGCGCACGGGGCGATCCCTTCGGACCGGCCGCTACCGATGCCGGCGACGGCAGCTATTCCAACTTCGAAATGGCCTCGTCGGACGGAGCGTCGGAAGCCACGGTGTACGGCGATCCCGTCATCAGCGCCGACGACGCGGCCTTCTACTATTCGGTGACGCCGAGCGGCGGCACGCCGACCGTGTTTCGCAGCGCACGGCTTCTCACGACGGACGCATGGCCGACCGGAGCCGCACTGCGCGGATCGACCGGCAGCCTTGCGGGCAGGCCGACCGGAATCTCGAGCGACGGTCAGACTCTGTTCTTGAGCCCGACGTCCGGGACGCTGGACGCCCTGTGGGTCGACGATTCCACCGGCGTCTTCGGATCGGTCGTCGACTTGGGTGCTCTCACGTCGGCCGCGCCGAACCAAGCGTGCGACCGGCTGTACTACTCGGCCGAGGGGGCTGGCTCGGTCGACTTGTTCGTGGCGTCGTTCGTGGCCTCGGACTGAGGCCTCATCGTGCCCCCGCCGAGGCGCGGCGATCGCGCATGATGCGCACGCGCTCGAGCGCAATCTCGCGGTGCAGTTCGAGCAGCTTCGGCAAGGTCGGTCCGAGCGTCTCGAAGAACGTTCCGATCGACTCGAGCTCGACCTTCCAGTCGTCGAGGTCGATGTGCGTGGCCTCGTCCACCTGCTCGTGGGGAATGTCGAGACCGGACAGGTCGAGATCGCCCGCCTTCGGCACCCAGCCGAAGGGCGTCTCCTGGCCCCCGACGCGCAATCGCGCGCGGTCGACGATCCACTTGAGAACCCTCATGTTCTCGCCGTAGCCCGGCCACAGAAAGCGGCCCGACGGGTCTCTTCGGAACCAATTGACCAAAAACATCTTCGGCGGATTCACCATGCGCGCCTGCATGGCGAGCCAGTGGCTGAAGTATTCGCCCATGTCGTAGCCGCAGAACGGAAGCATCGCGAACGGGTCGCGCCGGACGACCCCGACCTTTCCGGAGGCCGCCGCGGTCGTTTCGCTGCCGAGGGTCGCGCCGAAGAAAACACCGTTCATCCAGTTGAAGGCTTGCATGACGAGCGGCACGGTCGTCGCCCGCCGCCCGCCGAACACAATCGCGCTGATCGGCACCCCCCGCGAGTCGTCCCAAAACTTGGACAATACGGGGTTGTTCGTCGCCGGGGCGGTGAAGCGAGAGTTCGGATGGGCGGGCTTCTCCGTCGACACGCCGCGCCGCCACGGGCGCCCCTGCCAGTCGACGAGCTCCTCCGGCTCGTCGCCGTCTTTGCCTTCCCACCACACGTCGCCGTCCTTGGTGACAGCGACGTTCGTGAAGATCGTATCGTGCGATATCATCTTCATCGCATTGGGATTGGTGGTCGTGCTGGTCCCCGGTGCGACTCCGAAGTAGCCCGCCTCGGGGTTGAGGGCATACAACCGGCCGTCGTCGCCGATGTGCATCCACGCGATGTCGTCTCCGACCGTCCAGATTCGCCAGCCTCGGAATCGCTTGGGCGGAATCATCATCGCGAAGTTCGTCTTGCCGCAGGCGCTCGGAAACGCCGCGGCGACGTAGGTCGTCTCGCCCTCGGGAGACTCGACGCCCAGGATGAGCATGTGCTCGGCCAACCAGCCCTCGCCCCGACCGAGATAGCTGGCGATGCGCAGCGCGAGGCACTTCTTGCCGAGCAAGGCGTTGCCTCCGTACCCGCTGCCGATGCTCCAGATCGTGTTGTCTTGCGGGAAATGGCAGATGTAGCGGCGCTGAGGATTGCAATCGAGCGTCGAATGCAATCCGCGGTTGAAGTCGTCCGATCCGCCCAGCCGATCGAGGGCGACGCGGCCCATGCGCGTCATGATGCGCATGTTGAGCACGACGTAGACGCTGTCGGTGAGCTCGACCCCTACCTTGGAATAGGGTGAATCGATCGGGCCCATGACGTAGGGCACGACGTACATCGTGCGGCCCCGCATCGCGCCATCGAAGAGAGCCCCGAGACGCGCGTACGCTTCCTCGGGCGGCATCCAATTGTTCGTTGGACCGGCCTGCTGTCGGGTCGGTGTGCAAATGAACGTCAGCTGCTCGACGCGGGCCACGTCGCCCGGGTTGCTGCGATGCAGGTAGCAACCGGGCAGCTTCTTCTGGTTTAGCGGCTGCAGGATGCCGTTCGCCACCGCTTCTTCGGTGAGGCGATGGCGTTCCTCTTCGGACCCGTCGCACCACACTACGCGTGCCGGCTTTGCCAGGCGTGCCATGTCGTCGACCCATTGGACGAGCGCGGCGCTGCCGGTCGGCGAGCTCCGAGATGGTTCAGTCAGCGACTCCATGGCGCTTTCGAGCTCCAGTCGGGATTTAACGGATTTAACGTATCACCGGGGGCGGAGACTCGCCCGGGGGGGGACGATGGGGTCGCGGTCGCGGTCGCGGTCGCGGTCGCGGTCGCGGTCGCGGTCGGGTTCGCGGTCGCGGTCGGGTTCGCGGTCG
>Ga0187863_10001936_pt1 | contig 16128 bp, 11 predicted proteins | sample June2016WEW_11_1_FD_132975 | JGI IMG/M metagenome (GOLD analysis project Ga0187863, IMG submission 132975) | Peatland microbial communities from SPRUCE experiment site at the Marcell Experimental Forest, Minnesota, USA - June2016WEW_11_10 | ecosystem: Environmental > Terrestrial > Soil >... | reverse complement strand
ATGGCCGCCGAGGACGGCAGCGAGGGCAAGTTGGTTGTTATAGAAATCGACCACGGACGGGGATTGGCCGCGCAGATCAGTGTCGAAGTTACCGTAGGCTCCGCCGACAAGTGCGTGGGCGATCAGCGCGCCGTGCTTGTTGTGCGGCCCCAGCCACTCCGGCCCACCGACGAATAGATACTGACTGACAAATGGCCCGTTAATGGCGTAAGCGTTCGGTGCGGCGCCACTGGTGCCGAGATAGCCGCGTCCTGAGCCTTCGAGGCCCCAGTGCTTGCTGAGCCAATACGATCCGGAGAGATCGAGGCCACCGAGATTGGACCCCTGGATGAGCGTCGGGCCAGCTTTCATGTGGTCATAGGCCAAGCCGAGCGACAGATCGTAGCGTTCGTCGTAGTGGACGTTGGCCAGCGGATCGACCACGACATAAACGCCGTTCACCGGAGATTGAGGCGGGGCGCTTTGGGTCTGGGGTCCCTGAGACTGGGCACCCTGCGATTGGGCGTGCAAGCGGGGCGAGGCAAAAAGAACTAGCGCTGCAACCGCAGCAACGACTGAAAAACTTACTGGAAGACGCATCACTATCCAGCTTACAAGACCGCACTTGGGGCGGACAACGCGGCAAGTGCCGCACATGAGCGCGGAAGGGATCATGGAATCGATTCGGAGGAGGCTCGAAGTTGATTGCAATGGGTTGCCTTGTTGGTAGACGGTCGGCGGCGGTTACGGTTTGCAACGAAATGAAGATCGGAGCCGGAACAGGTCGGAACTTGGGAGGGCGCCTTCCTACGGCTGGCAACGCTCGGCCCAATCCGCGTAGATGAGATAGCGGACCGTCTTCAGGGTTTCTGCGGCGCTGGTGAGTGCAGAGGAGAACCCCGATTCCGGCGCGACAGGCGGTGCGGCATGCATTCTCCATTTGATGGGCAGCCGACCAAAGATCATGGCAGCACGCGGCAGTTGATAAGCGCTCGACACAACTTCAGCCGACCGCCAGTTGTGAGCCTGCATGATTCGCGTGGCGAAACAAGCATTCTGGATGGTGTCTTTCGCATGGGGTTCCATGAAAATGGCGGAATCCGGAATGCCCTCCGACTCGGCCACACGGGCCATTGCCAGGGCTTCGACAAACTGGTTGTGTGCGGCGCCGCCGGTGAAAATCAGGCGTGGCGCGACTCCCCGCATGTACTCGCGCACGCCCTCCGTAACCCTGGCCAGCTGCTGCGGCGTGGGATTTCCATCGGAGTCGGCCGGGGAACCGAGAACGATGATTGCATCGAAGCGCGCGAGGTTGGAGTTGGAGGTTCGGGCGAACTCGCGTGCAAGGGCGGCCCAGACGATGAGGACGAATACTCCTGCGATCGCCGCCAGAATGGCATTGCGACGACCTTTCGGCGCGGGTCGCCGCACCGGCACGTGGCGCCTGCGCCGTCTGCGCGCAGGTTTCTGCTGCCGCAGGGGCCTTGGGGGAGGCAAACCTGGCAAAGAATTTCTCCTGCCTCCACTTTAGCGCGGTCGCCAGCGATGTGTTGAGAGCGGCCAATTGCCCCCGCCCTACCGCAAGCGATCAGCCCAGTTTTGCGGGTTCCCCCCAGGCGGAGAGGACGATTTCGCTTAAGGACTTCCTCGTCCTCGGCGAAATTTCCTGCTTGAGCATCTGCTCGTTGGTCAGCGATGAAGGCTCGCCCTGGTACCCGAGGGCCATGACAGAACCAAGGTCGAACTCGTCGGGGATCTGAAGGGCCTTGCGGGCTACATCCTTGTCGTAACCGGCCATCTGGTGGGTGGCCAGCCCTAGCTCCGCGGCTTGGAGAGTAATGAAGGCGGAGGCGGCTCCCAAATCGAAAAGATGGAAGCCGTTGGGCTTGTTGTCGTGGCTGAAATGCTTCTTGGCGGCGCCCAGAATTAACACCGGCGCCTTGAGCGCCCACTGCTGGTTGAAGGACCCGAGGGCGGAGCCAATCTTCTGATAAGTGTCCGTGTCGCGAAGACCCAGGACAAAACGCCATGGCTGCTCATTGTAGGAGGAGGGGGCCCAGCGGGCAGCTTCGAAGACCTTCCGCAGATGGGCGGAGCTGACTGCGCGGTCTGAAAACGAGCGCGGACTCCAGCGCCCGCGGACCACGGGCAGGATTTCCTCCGTGGCAGCAGCATGTTTCAGCTTTTCAACCTCAGTGGCGGAAAGCGTCATGAACGAACACTCCGATCAGCAGATCTTTCCTTTTGATTATCGATGCCACATGCAGGATTCCCGGTTGCAGACAAAAGTTGTTGTAACGCAGATGAGACGGAACATGTGAGGGAGATGATTTTCGGGCGATGCGGGCGAAGTCCGGCGGTATAAGCGGTTTTGTAACAGTCTATTTACAGGATTGTGGGATTCTGATTTTGAACTCATCGCTGCCGATTCCGTTTTTAGCTCGTCCTGTTTGGACTGTTTCGATCGAGCCGTGAATCCGGATGGCGCTCCCCCAATGGAGCGGAATGAGAAACGGGTGAGCATCCTTAACCGGGGGAGCGAACCGCCACAGCCAGCCAAACATACTGCCAATTTGAATTCTTAGGAGAGCCATCAATGTTCAAAAAGATCAACTCAGCACTACCATGCCTAGCGATCTGTATTCTGACCCTGTCGCTGGGGAGCGCGGCTGTCCACGCGCAGACCTACACCGAAGGCTCGATCGCGGGTACGGTGTTTGACGCCAGCGGCGCAGTCGTTGCCAATGCCGAGATTTCGATTCACAACACGGGTACAGATGCTGAAACGCATCTGACCTCTGACGGGAGCGGCTTCTACAAGGCGCCACAGCTGCCTGCCGCCGTCTATACGGTCAACGTGAATGCGACGGGCTATGCTCCATTCCACGAAGTCGGCGTGATTGTGCAGGTCGGCCAGACCACGGAAGTCGATCCGCATCTGCAGGCTGCTGGTTCCAGCACCAGCGTGGAAGTGACGGCGGAAGTGCCGATTCTGAACTTCGAATCGCCCGACATTTCGAGCGAACTGACTGAGCAAAGCATCGAGAACATCCCGCTGAACGGCGGCCGCTGGTCGGATATGACCTTGCTGACGCCTGCTGCTGTGGGAGATACAAATGGATTCGGCCTGATCGCCTTTCGCGGCATCAGCCCGATTCTGAATAACGTTGAGATCGACGGGGCGGACGACAACCAGGCGTACTACGCCGAAGAGCGTGGCCGGACCCGCGAAGGCTACTCCACCTCGAAGTACATGATTCAAGAATTCCAGGTGAACACCGGCGTCTATTCCGCCGAGTTCGGCCGTGCCGCTGGCGGCGTCATCAACGCCATCTCCAAAAGCGGAACCAATAACATTCACGGGATCGCCTACTTCTCTGACCGCGACAATGACTGGGGTGCTTTCAACCCATACACCACCAACACAGTCAACGCTGGAACAATCGCTTCGCCGAGTTTTGTCACTTCGCCCTACAAGCCGATCGACTGGCGCAAGGAATGGGGCTTCGACGCCGGCGGCCCGCTCCTGAAGGACAGACTCTTCTGGTTCTACGGCTATGCGCAATATCGGCGCAACTTCCCAGGCACTGGAAAAGCAGCGACGCCCAGCTCGTTCTTTACATTGCCCGATGCCACTCTGCCTGCCGGTTATACATGCAACTACACCGACGTGATGTCCGGCGGAAAGATCACCTCCGGCGCAGGTTATGTCTCCGCGCCCTCCGGTGGAACGGCCGCTAGCCAGGTGGATCAGATGGCCTGCAGCCTCGCCGTGCGCCTCAACAATGCCGGCAAGCCGGGCTTTACAACCTATGGCGCGGGCGCGGCTGCCTACAGCGCACAACTCACCAACCTGCTCACGGACCTGGGAGCGGTGCATCGGACCGGCGACGAACTCCTCAATACTCCAAAGATCGATTGGCAGATCAACCAGAAAAATCACGCCAGCTTTCTCTTTCACAGATTGCGCTGGGACTCGCCGGGCGGCGTGCAGACGCAGGCCACGAACACTTATGCGATTGATGCCTTTGGCAACGACTTCGTGAAGCTCGATTACGGCCTGGCCAAGCTCGACACCCTGGTCACTTCCAGGATTTCGAATGAAATCCGTTATCAGTACGGCCGCGAGCTCAACGACGAGACCCAACAGCCCATCTCGGCTTACTCACAGCAGAACCTCGCAGGTCTCAATGGCGTTACCGCTACCTCCGCCGGCGGCTTCTCGCCCAACATCACCTACGTCGCCCTCGACAACCCGTCTTCCGGCGCGGGCATGTATCTTGGATCGCCCTACTACTCCTACCGCAAGGCCCTTCCCGATGAAACGAAGTGGCAGATAGGCGATACCGCCGCCTGGGTGAAAGGAAATCACTCTCTCAAGTTCGGCGTCGACATGATTCATAACTACGATCTGCTCAACAACACCTACGAGAGCAACGGCGTCTACACCTACAACTACATCGGAAACTACTTCGCCGACCTGCTCAACGAAGGCGGCGCCAAGGGCGCCTGCAACAGCACGGGCTCGGTAACTGCTCCGGGAACCACCGGTACGGACTACACCGGCGCTGCCCCTTGCGGCACATACGTACAGGGCTTTGGTCCGACAACGTGGTCCATCAACACCATGGACTACGGTTATTTCGCTGAAGACCACTGGAAGGTGACCCCACGACTCACGCTCGATGTGGGCGTGCGCTATGACTATGAGAGCCTCCCTGCTCCCTACTCCACACTGGTTACGGCAACGGGCAGCTTTGTTCCCTATCTGGCCTCGGCCAACGGACTGTGCGCTGTTTACGCCGGCCCCGGTACCTGCCCCGCTCTTGCCGCACAGGCCAACATCACCAATCATCCCAGCGACAAGAACAACATCGGTCCCCGCATCGGCATCGCTTACGACCCGTGGGGAGATGGCAAGACAACCGTGCGCCTCGGCTACGGTCTCTACTATGGCCGCGTCACCAACGGCGTCCTGTTGAACAATCTGCTGAACACCGGCAGCCCGAACGGCCAGTACGTCTCGTCGAGCTTCAGCCCCAACTCACCGGGGGCACCGCTTTTCCCAAATCTCGTATCGTCCGCCACGTTTAGCTTTCCGACCTCAAATTTCTTTTCCAACAATTTCCAAAACCCGATGGTTCACGAGTTCGACTTCTCCATCCAGCGTGAGCTCGCTCGCGGCGTCGTGGCGCAGGTCAGCTACATGGGCGCACTGGGGCGCGAATTGCCAAACGCCGAGAACATCAATCTGAATCCCAACGCCAACACATCGACCGGCACAAATCCAAACGGAGTGATTCAGACCGTTCTCACGGTGTCCGATACCAACAATGCCGGGCCCATTCCAAATGGCACCACGTTCACTGTTCCCACTTACTCCAAGGGCGCTTCGACAACCTCCAACCTCCTCAATCCCAACTTCGGCGCCGTCAACGAGCTCTTCAGCAACATCAACTCGAGCTATCACGCCGCAGTTGCCGAAATCCAGGACAAGTCCTCAAGGTTCGTTCAATACGACGTGAACTACACCTGGTCGCACGCCGCGGACTTCAATCAGAACGAATCGACGACCACGCTCAGCAGCGGCTTCGTTGACCCGTACAACATCGATGGGTTCAAAAAAGGCGGGAACTACGGAAACTCAAGCTTCAACGTCCCCAACCGCCTTGTTGCCTGGGCGCTGATTAATGGACCGACCGTCGATGGCGGCGGCTGGGCGAAGTGGCTGGCCAATGGCTGGAGCCTGAATCCTGTCTACCAGGCGCAGAACGGTCTACCTTATTCCGCGGCTATCAATTCCGGTTCTGCGGCGGGGAATGCGTACAGCAGCGGCATCAATGGCGGCGGCATTAGTTCCTGGATTCCTTTCATTGGACGCAACACCTATCAGATGAAGAGGACCATGGTGGCCGACATGAGGCTCGAAAAGCAGTTCGAAGTCAGCGCCTTGGACCATCCCTATCATTTTCAGTTGATAGGCGAGTTCTTCAACGTCGCCAATCATCCCAACGTCACCGGCGTCATCAACGGTGCCTATAACCTGTCGTCCCAAACAACCGGATGCCCGGCGATTCCAGGACAGGCGCAGCAGGAGTGCGCGACCATGACGTTCATCCCTAAAGCCGGCACCGGGACCGGCGCGAGCGGTTTCCGCGCAATCAGCAATGCTGACTCGAACTTTGCTTACAGCCCGCGTCAGGTGCAGCTTTCGATCCGCCTGGATTTCTAAATTTATTAGGAAATCCAATACAACACGCGGCAGCTTCGGCTGCCGCGTTGCTTTTCCTGATATCTGATGTTACGGATAAATCCGGTGCAGCGTCCGAGCAAACGGAATCGTCTCCCGCACGTGGTCGAGGGCGCAGACCCAGGCGACGACGCGCTCGATGCCCATGCCGAATCCCGCGTGCGGCACGGAGCCGTAGCGACGGAGATCGAGATACCACTGGAAAGCCTCCATAGGAAGCTGGTGCTTTTCGATGCGGCTCTTCAGGAGTTCGTAGCTCGACACGCGCTGCGACCCGCCGATCACTTCGCCGTAGCCCTCGGGTGCGAGCACGTCGACGCAGAGAGCAAAGCGCGCATCCTTGGGGTCGGGTTCCATGTAGAAGGCTTTCACTTCGGCGGGATAGCGATGGACCATGACGGGGCGATCGAATTGTGAGCTGAGCCAGGTTTCATCGGGGCTGCCGAAGTCGTTGCCGTATTCGAAGGGCTGTTCGAGTTCGCCCTTCTTGTGCGCGTCGTTGAGCATTGCGGCCGCTTCGTCGTAACGGAGGCGCGGGAATGGCGGCAGGATGTTCTTGAGCTTCTCGGGATCGCGGCCGATGACCTGAAGTTCGGGTGCGCGATTCTTGAGCACGCTCTGCACAATGTGCGAGAGGAAGTTTTCGGCCAGTTCCAGCAGGCCCTCGAGATCGCAGTAGGCGACTTCGGGCTCGATCATCCAGAACTCGGTGAGGTGGCGGCGAGTTTTGGATTTTTCCGCGCGGAAGGTGGGGCCGAAGCTGTAGACCTTGCCGAGGGCGAGCGCGGTGGACTCAATATAAAGCTGGCCTGACTGGGTGAGGAACGCAGGGTCGCCGAAGTAGTCGACTGGAAACAGCGTCGATGTGCCTTCACACGCGGCGGGCGTGAGGATGGGTGGATCGGTCCTGATGAACCCGTTGCTGTCGAAGTACTCCTGTGCCGCACGCATGATCTCCGCGCGGATGCGGAGGATGGCGGACTGGCGCGGGGAGCGGACCCACAGATGCCGATGCTCCATGAGGAACTCGACGCCGTGCTCCTTGAGCGTGATCGGGTAGGGATCGGACTCGGGCACGCGCTGCACAACGTGCACGTCTTCGACATCGAGCTCGAAACCGCCGGGAGCGCGTTTGTCGGCACGGACTTTGCCAGTGACGATGACGCTGGATTCCTGGGTCAAACCTTTGAGTGCTTCGAAGACCGCGGGTGGAACGCTCTTGACGTGTGCGACTCCCTGCACAGTCCCGGTGCCGTCGCGAAAGATGGGAAACAGCAGCTTGCCGCTTTCGCGCGAGTTGTAGAGCCAGCCGTGTAGGGTAACCGACTGACCTTCGTGCTGGCCTAACGTCGCGATGGTGGCGTTGGGCGCGGTGGGCTTCGGCGTATCTCCGGCGGGGGTGACTTCTTCGGACATGATGGATAGGCTCTCCGGGCGGCGTGGTCTCCCACCCTTCAAGCAAAGAGCGCTTATAAGGATGAGGCACCCAACTCTTCTGGCTGAACCAAGAAGAGTTGGGTGCGCCGGACTTACTAGGATATCGCTCACGGCTGCTTAGGATAGGGCTCGGCTCATCACCGGCAGTCCGGGGCGACCTGGATCACGCGCTGACTGCGGAGGACTATGCCAGGGCTCACCGCCCGACCTGCGACGTTGTCCGCATTCTGGCCGCATCTAGGCCGCTTGGTTTATCGTCCAATGCATATGGCAAATGCGACGGCCAGTGTTCCCCATCCCACGCTTGAAGCGGAAGAAGTCTATCGCCGCTGGCTTCAGTTTCTGGATGACGAATTCATCCGGCATTGCTCGCCAGAGCGACGGTCGGAGATTGTGCGCGACCAGCTCTACCAGCTCTATTTGGGCCGTCCGCATGGGGGCAAGCTCAACCTGACGCTCACGAGCGAGCTGCCGGGAAACGTGCTGAGCATGTCGCTCGATCCGGAGAATGTGACGCTGGAGGCGGAACACTTCAGCGACGTGGATATGAAGCGATTTGCCGAGCGCAAGCCGCTGTTATGGTTCTGGCAGATGTTCGACCGCTCCCCAATCGGACTCAACCATTGGCTGGGCATTCGGTTTCGGTGCATGCTCGGCCGCCACCTTTTCGAACACATGGGTTCCGGAGTGAAGATCTATCACGGCGTGGATTTGTCTTTCGGCTACAACCTGCGGATCGAGGATGGAGTCATCATTCGGCAGCGGGCGCTGTTGAACGATCGCGGCGGCATTAGGATCGGCAAAGGCGCGGTGATCGGCTCGTTTGCTCGTGTTTTCTCGCATACGTATTCGCATGACGACCTGGACCATGTGAAGTTGACGCCTACCGAGATTGGTGCGGGTGCACGCATTGGAAGCCACGCCATCGTGATGGCCGGGACCAAGGTACCCCCAGGCGAGGTTGTGGGTAACTTCCCAGCGGATCGCTCATAAAGGCTGCAACGTCCTACATGCTAACCTGACCTTTCAGTTCTTTGGGAGCGCTCGCTGTGTCATCCGCTGCCTTCATCATTGCCTTGTTCGAGTTTGTCTTGCTCATCTTTTCTTTGAGCGTTCATGAGTGTTGCCATGCGTGGATGGCGTCGCGGCTGGGCGATCAGACAGCGCGGCTCGAAGGCCGGGTGACGCTGAATCCTATGTACCATATCGATCCGGTCGGCACACTTCTCTTCCCTGCCATCATCATCTTCGGGCCGTTTATCGGCATGAGCATGTTCAGCGGAGCTCTGGTGGGCTGGGCCAAGCCGACACCGGTGATCAGCCGCAATTTCCGCAAGATCAGACGCGATGAGAACCTGGTGACCCTCGCGGGGCCGGCATCGAACCTGATGCTCACGGTGGTCGCCCTGGCCATGCTGATCGGCATTGCGCTTGTGGCACCGGGCGGCCGCGAGATCGTTCTGTCCACATTTGAAGGCGGACTGTTGCAGGGTGTCGGCTCCGGTCTGCAGGCACTGGTGCTGCTCGGCGTGCTGGCCATTGAGATCAATATTTCGCTTTTTTTCTTCAACCTGCTGCCGATTCCGCCGCTCGATGGCAGCCACCTGTTGCGCAACCTGCTCCCCTATAACGCGGTGCAGACCTACGACCGGATTCCGTTGTGGGTGAGTTGGCTGCTGATGATTCTGGTGGGCGGCTTCATTCTTCGGCTGCTGATCGGGCCGTCGATGGCGGTGGTGTATTTTGTGTTGACGCGCGTGTAGGGCAGAGATCCTGCAGGCGCCTCCTTACACACCCGCCTGAAAAGAACCTCGCTCAGCTCGCTTAAGCCCAACGTTCGCTCCGGCGCGCAGCCGCCCGCTACAATGAACCAGGCCTTCCTTCGATCTCCTGATTGAACGCGGGTTCATACTTTCAGCACTACCCGGAACCGATCGACGCAATGTCTGAACAACTCACTTCGAAATCTCGCCCGCGCGTTTTGAGCGGGATGCGCCCTACCGGCAAGCTGCATCTCGGCAACTACATGGGCGCGCTGGCCAACTGGGTCAAGCTGCAGGACGACTACGAGTGCTACTTCTTCATCGCGGACGTGCACGCGCTCACCACGGATTACGCGGACACTTCGAACATTGCCCCCAATACACGCGAAGTGATTCTCGACTATCTCGCGGCGGGACTCGATCCCGCCAAGAGCGTTCTCTTCGTACAAAGCCACGTGCCCCAGCATTTTGAGTTACCGATGTATCTCGGGATGATCACGCCGGTCGGTTGGCTTGAGCGCGTGCCCAGCTACAAGGAGATGCAGGAGAACCTGTCGCACAAAGACCTGACTACCTACGGGTTTCTCGGTTATCCGGTGTTGATGGCCTCGGACATTCTGCTCTACCAGCCAAAGTTTGTCCCGGTGGGGCAGGACCAGCAGGCACATGTGGAGCTGACACGCGAAGTGGCGCGGCGGTTTAACCATTTCTATCCGTACAGCAGAACCGTCGAGCAATTTAAGCGCACGACAGATATCTTGCCAATTCATGTGCTACCGGAACCGGATGTGCTGCTTACGCCTTCGCCTAAGCTTCCGGGGACCGATGGACGCAAGATGTCCAAGAGCTATGGGAACACCATCCTCATGTCCGATCCGGAGCCTGAGGTTCGCAAGAAGCTGAAGACGATGGTGACCGATCCGGCGCGCGTGCGGCGGACCGATCCTGGCGATCCCGATAAATGCCCGGTGGGTGATTTGCACAAAGTGTTTTCCACTCCGGAGACTTTGGCGAAGGTCTATGACGGGTGCCGCTCGGCCGGCATCGGGTGTATTGAATGCAAGGGCTGGGCGGCGGATGCGCTAGTGCAGGTGCTGAATCCTATTCAAGAACGGCGCGCACGTTTTAGTGACGCCCAAGTCGACAGTATCCTGAAAGAAGGATCGGAACGGGCCGCCAAGCGCGCCGAGCAGACCATGGTTGAGGTGCGCGCCGCCATGCAGATGCCGCGGTGAGCGCAGCAAGCCTATGATGAGAATTTGTGCTTTCCCAAGTCCGCAAAACCCAAACCTGGGGCACCCAGCTTATTCAAGTTGAGAAGCAGTGACTGCAGTGACTGAAAACTCCCCCAACCCGGATACCACGCCTTCAGCGCCCGTGAAAGAGCCGGCGCCTGCTCCTGCGCCCATTCATGAGCCCGAGCCGGGGCTTGTGCCGCTGTCGGATCCTGAGCCGCCCGATCAAGAGCCGAATCCCGACCCGGAACCGGACGAGAATCCTCCGCAGAAAGCGGCCCAAGACGAGCACCCGGCCGGAGGCTCATTCGCCGAACGCGCAGTTCCCGAAGGCGCATCCGCCGAACGCGCAGCTCCAGAAAGTCCAGCTCCGAAGCTGGTGTTGACTTCGCCGCCTGCGCCTGGAGAGAAACCGGCGAAGCCGGCCCCGTCGAAGAAGCCCGAGGAAACGTCGGAGGGGTCGCCATTTTCGGTGACCGTGGGCGCTGTGTATGACGGGCCGCTCGACCTGCTGCTGGACCTGATTCGCAAACAGGACATCGATATCTACGACATTCCGATTTCGCAGATTACGGCGCAGTTTCTGGCATATGTGAACCAGCTGAAGGCTAGCGACGTGGATGTGGCAGGCGAGTTTATCTACACGGCCTCGCTGCTGATTCACATCAAGAGCAAGATGCTGTTGCCTCGCTCGCCGTCTGGTCCCGAGGACGCTGCCGAGGATCCACGGCGCGAGCTGGTGGAGCGGCTGCTGGAACACGAGCGCTTCAAGAATGCTGCGCAGATGCTGCAACAGAAGCAGATGCTCGAGGCCGCGACGTGGACCAATCCAGGTTTCCGCGAATTCAAGGAGGATGCGGCGGCGGAGCCGGAGATTGCCGCCGATACCGTCGACCTGGTGCGCGTGTTTCGCGACATCCTGGACCGCGCGCGCAGGCGGCCCATCTTCAACGTCGAGGAAGATGCGGTGACGGTAGGGCAGATGATTCAATTCCTGTCGCGGCGGCTCGCCCTCGAAGACAAGCCTGTGGCGCTGCGCCGTCTCCTGAGCCACACGCGGTCCGAACGGGCGCTGGTGGCCATGTTCCTGGCCTTGCTGGAGTTGGTGCGTTTGCAGGCGATTCTCTTGCGGCAGGATCGGGCGTTTTCGGAGATCTTCATCAAGAAGAATTCCGGCTTCGATGCGGTGATGAACGAAGGACTGACCAATGCTCGGGATGATTGGAAATAAAAGAGTTAGGTCCTCATTTGGAATGTTATAACTTGTGTTATACTTGAGCCCACGTTGAAGGTGGGGGTTCCGCATGGCGGCTACCAAGATCATTTCTGTCGGCAATTCTGCGGGCATCATTCTGCCCAAAGAGATTCTGGCGCGGCTGAAGGTTGAAAAGGGGGACACGCTCTACATCGCAGAAACTCCGACTGGCATTCAGATCAGCCCTTACGATGAAGAGTTCAGTGCCAAGATGGAAGTTGCCGACCGCGTGATTCGTCGGTATCGCGATGCGTTCAAGAAACTGGCCGAGTAAGTGAAAGAGCCAGTTTGGATTCGTGAAGTTGAAGCGCTCGCCTTTCACGCCCAGCAAATCGCAATCTTTGGCGGCTCTGATGGCGTGCGGGATCGCGGTCTTCTGGATTCAGCCCTGGCTCGCCCAAAGAACCTATTTGCCTACGCAGACCGAGCGCCAAGCATGGCCGAGCTGGCGGCGGCATACGCGTTTGGAATTTCCGGCAACCATCGTTTTGTTGACGGGAATAAGATAACGGCGATGCACGTCGCTTTTGTCTTCCTTGAATTCAATGGCTATCCGGTCAACGCAAGCCAAGAAGACGCATGCCTCACCTTTTTGGGACTGGCGGCGGGCGAAGTGAGTGAAGCTCAACTGGCTGTGTGGTTTACGAATCATACGCAAGCCTCGTAAAGTCGCCGAACGGGACTTTTTGGGGCCCTATGCCCGCCTTGAAGTAGTAAGATCAACGTAACGGCCCACCCCCGAGGCCGTGCATGTACAACTGCACGAAATTTTGCGGTTGTGGGGTTTTATGCAAGTCTTCATTCCCGCTGCCCAGGTGTTCCCCCTAAGGTTCTCCCTCTTCCATTCTCAAAATCTATCCAACACCAGCCACAACGTTGAGCTTGAGTGCGGCTCCGCGCGTTGCGCGGGAACAGTCCGATCGAGAGAATTCTGATGGCGACTGCGGAAACGCTTCCCAAGGGCATTACTCTTCTCGATCGCAAAATGACGAGGTCGTCGAGCCGCACAGGAGCAGTTGTCTTCGCGCTCACGGTGGCGGTCAGCCTCTGCTACATCGTGTTTCACGTGGCGCGGGATCTGGATGCTGCCTCAGTGACCAGCTACGGGCCATATCTGTTGCTGGGGATGGCGCTGCTGATTGCGCTGGGGTTTGAATTCGTAAATGGATTTCACGACACAGCCAATGCTGTCGCCACTGTGATCTACACCCACTCGCTCGAGCCGAATATTGCTGTGGTCTTGTCAGGGCTTTGCAATCTCGCAGGCGTATTACTTTCAACCGGGACCGTAGCTTTTGCCGTCATCACACTGCTGCCGGTGGAGTTGATTCTGCAGGTCAGCTCGGGCGCGGGGTTTGCGATGGTCTTTGCGCTCCTGATCGCGGCCATTTTATGGAATTTGGGGACATGGTGGTTCGGATTGCCGGCATCGAGTTCGCACACGCTGGTCGGATCCATCATTGGCGTGGGAATTGCGAACCAACTGCTCAATCCGCACACAGGAACGTCGGGTGTGGATTGGGAGCAGGCGAACAAAGTGTTGAAGGCGCTGCTGATTTCGCCGCTGCTGGGATTTACGATCGCCGGCCTGTTGATTCTCCTCTCAAAGTCGCTGATCAAGTTTCCAGAGTTGTATGAGGCGCCCAAGAACGACGAGCCGCCGCCATTTCCCATCCGCGCGTTGATGGTGCTTACCTGCACAGGCGTCAGCTTTTTCCACGGATCGAATGACGGGCAAAAGGGCATGGGGCTCATCATGCTTATCCTTATCGGCACTGTGCCCACAGCTTACGCGTTAAACCACGCCATCAGCCCGGCGGGGGTGCAGGATTTCATCGCGGCGTCGGAGCAGGCGGGGCGGATTCTCGATCACCACATCGATCCGAAGGGCATTCTCGGACAAAGTGCGCGCGACGAAGTAACGGACTACATGCGCACCAAGCAAGTGCAGCCGGATACCGTGCTGGCAATGCGTGAACTTGTCGAGGACCTGGGCCACGAAGTGGCCCTCTACAAGGAATTCAAGGATGTTCCACCGCAGGACCAGGCCAACGTGCGCAACGACATGTACGTCGTGAGCGAGGCGCTGCGGCTGATGGACAAGTCGCACGATTCGCCTTTCACTCCTGAGGAACGAGCCGCGCTGAAGAACTACAAGACCAAGATCGATAACGCAACAAAGTTCATCCCTACCTGGGTCAAGGTGGCCGTGGCTCTGGCGCTTGGGTTGGGCACGATGGTGGGCTGGAAGCGCATCGTCGTCACCGTTGGCGAAAAAATCGGCAAGGATCATCTCACCTATGCGCAAGGTGCGAGCGCAGGGATTGTAGCAATGGGCACCATCTTTGCCGCTGACATCTACGGGCTCCCGGTAAGCACCACGCATATTCTCAGCTCGGGCGTGGCTGGGACCATGGCGGCAAACGGCAGCGGCCTGCGGCTCAAAACCATCCGCAACATTGCGGCGGGATGGGTCTTTACGCTTCCAGCGGCGGCGCTGCTCTCCGGATTGCTTTATTGGATCTTCCGCCATGCGGCAGTGATCTTTTAAGCCGCTAGAAACCTGCCAGGCTCAGAAGCGCCGCGAAGTTGCCCGATAGATTTCGTTCCCTAAATTCATTCCCTATTCATCTGGAAGGTTTATCCATGTGGAGTCTGGATTGTGCCGCCCCAGCGTCTCTGGACAGAAACCATCCCAAAGTTTGGAGTATCGACCATGTCGGAATTGGCGACAGCCATCCCGGGGCGTCCCCCCGCCGCTGGGCTGCTTGAAAAGAAGATGAAGAAGTCCCACGCGCTGGTCAGCGGCGCTGTTGTCCTGATCGCGTTGGTGATCGGGGTTGGTTTCATCGGATTCCACATCTCGCAGGACTTCGACGGTGTAACGCTGGGCAGTGCCTGGCCGTATGTCCTGCTGATCGTTGCGCTCTTCATTGCGCTGGGTTTCGAGTTTGTGAATGGCTTCCACGACACAGCCAACGCCGTAGCGACGGTCATTTACACCCATTCACTCGAGCCCAACATCGCCGTTGTGTGGTCGGGCATGTGCAACCTTGCCGGCGTGCTTACTTCCACCGGCACGGTCGCTTTCACCGTGATTACGCTGCTGCCGGTTGAACTCATTCTCCAGGTCAGTGCGGGCGCCGGATTCTCGATGGTCTTCGCGCTATTGATCGCGGCGATTCTGTGGAATCTGAGCACCTGGTGGTTCGGGCTGCCTGCATCGAGCTCGCACACCATGGTGGGTTCGATCATCGGCGTCGGCGTCGCCAACCAGCTGATGAGCGTGCATGGAAGCGGGACGTCGGGCGTGGATTGGGAACAGGCAACCAAAGTTTTCAAAGTGCTGCTCATTTCACCAATCGTCGGATTCGGTGCAGCCGCGCTTCTGTTCCTGCTGGCCAAAGCAACCATCAAGTACCCGGAACTCTACGAGGCTCCGAAAGACGCCTCGCCTCCACCGTGGCCCATCCGCCTCCTGCTGGTGATTACCTGCACCGGCGTCAGCTTCTTCCATGGTTCGAATGACGGCCAGAAGGGGATGGGCCTCATCATGCTCATCCTGATCGGCACGGTGCCGACAGCCTATGCGCTCAATCACGCAGTGAGCGCTGGCGGGGTACAGGACTTCATCGCGGCATCGGAGCAAGCAGGACGCATCCTCGACCGGCATGTGGATAAAACCGGAATGCTCGGCGCAGACGCTCGCGCCGAAGTCACCGATTACATCCGGACGAAGCAGGTCCAGCCGGATACGATTCTCGCGCTGCGCGAGTTGGTGGAAGACCTCAACCACGAAGTTGCCCTCTACAAGGAATACAGAGCCGTTCCGGCCAGCCAGCAGACCAACGTCCGCAACGACATGTATGTGGCCAGCGAGGCACTTCGCTTGCTGCAGAAGCGTGATGCCGGTTTGGTGAAAGACGGAAAGCAGCCGCTCTTCAGCAAAGACGAGAATGCATCTCTCGCCAACTACAAGAGCAAGGTCGACAAGGCCACCAAGTTCATTCCCACCTGGGTGAAAGTGGCGGTCGCCTTGGCTCTCGGCATGGGAACCATGGTTGGGTGGAAGCGGATCGTCGTCACGGTCGGCGAAAAGATCGGCAAGGAGCACCTGACCTACGCGCAGGGCGCTTCCGCCGAGTTGGTCGCCATGGCAACCATCATCGCGGCGGACAACTTCGGCCTGCCGGTGAGCACCACGCACGT
>Ga0187863_10001934_pt1 | contig 16169 bp, 10 predicted proteins | sample June2016WEW_11_1_FD_132975 | JGI IMG/M metagenome (GOLD analysis project Ga0187863, IMG submission 132975) | Peatland microbial communities from SPRUCE experiment site at the Marcell Experimental Forest, Minnesota, USA - June2016WEW_11_10 | ecosystem: Environmental > Terrestrial > Soil >... | reverse complement strand
CGACGAGCGCCTTTCTTCCCGGAATTCCGCCGAGAACATTTGCCAAACCTTCCACAGCGGCCAGTTTCTGGTCGGTGTTGAAGACGTTGAACTCGGTTTCGTCGGGCGTGAAGGCCGCTCCGGTATATTCCTGAACGTCATACTCGCCGTTTTCTGCCGCAGCGTAGAGAGGGTTGGCGAGGTCGGACGAGCTGTTGGCGGTCAATTGCGCTATGGCCTTGTTAATGGTCGCGCGATCGTTGGTGAAATTCGCGAGCACGGTGATTCTTGTGGAAAAAGCGACAACGGCGACGACGTCCGCTTTAGTCATCTGCTGCTTGACGAATTTCTGCGCTGCGTCATGCGCGCGGATCAGATCGTCGGTCTGCATGGAGGTTAGATCGAAGAAGAGAACAATCAGGCGGCGATCGCGCAGTTGGTCGCTGATCGCTTCCGCCGATGGCGCGTTTGGCCCCTCATTATCAACCGGGACGACAACGGGTTTAGCGTCCTCAGCTCCCGCGGCTTCGATGCTTTCTATGTCCGCGTAAGAAAAACTGGAAATATCCTGCCGCTTGCCATTATCCGTAACGACGAATTGGTCCGCGCGCAATCCCTTGATAGGCTTGCCGGACTTATCTGTCACTTCGACGTCAATGCGAACCAGGTCCGATGATGTGTGGAGGACCGAAACCGGGTTGGACTTGGGGGACTGTGGCGAAGACGGCGTTGAAGCGGGCATGGGGACGGCGACAGGCGCAGACTGGTTTGTGGAAGGCTGGGCCGAAGGATTGGCAGATTGCTGCGGAGACTGTGCCAGGGCCAATCCTGCGACCAGGAACGCCACAGCGAAGGGAGGCGCGATTGTGCGAGCGCATTTCCTCATCAGAAGTTATACCGGATCATAACATCCATGGTGCGCATCGATCCCGCGCTGGTCACGCGGCCGAATGATGACGCGCCCAGTGTCGCAGAAAGCCCAGAAAAACTAGGCGTATTGGAAAGATTTTGGACTTCCCAGCGAACGTCCAAGTGATGCCGCTCTTGCGGGCCGAACCGAAAAGATTTCGCGAGCGACGCGTTCCAAGAGAATTTGCAGGGTCCCTCAATTGCGCCGCGGTGCTCGTCGCCATAAGCGGTGGGAGCGGGCGTGGTGAAAGCGGCAGAGTTGAAAAAATTGAGCGGCGCCCCTCCGCAAATGCCTACGTTCGGATTGCCGACCTGTTGTGCGCGGAGCGAAAAACTCGCTCCTGTTCCATTGTCGGACGCAGTGCCACCGAGGTAAGCCGTAACCGGCGTTCCTGTTTGCCAAGTTACGATGTTCTGAAGCCGCCAATTGCCGAGAACGTGCTCTGCCCATCCGCGGTTTCCATAGCGATGGCGCTCGCCGAAGGGCAATTCGTACACGGAGAAAAGGCGGGCTTGATGGCGGACATCAAATGATGAGAGTCCACGCTCCGCGGCAAAATTGCCGTCTTGCTGAACTACGATCGGCGTGGTGCCGCCAATCGTGCTGGCGTTATCCAACGATTTGGCAAAGGTGTAGAACGCCTGCACGGAAACACCCTTCGTGAATCGGTGAACCAAGCGCACTTGCAGGGCGTTGTATATCGAATTCGCGCCGGATTGATCGTAATAAAAGCTATTGGCATTAGGGATCTGGAGAGCGTTTTGCGTGTTCAGCGGGCTGGTACCCAGAGGAGCCCGATTCGGAGCACGGAGAAGATCCAAATTTGTTCCCTTGGTGCCGGTGTAGGTCAAATCCAAAATCCAATTCTGAGTGAACGACGTTTCGGTGCCTAAAGTCCAAATCTGTGCGCTTCCGTTTTTGTAAAACGAGTTAACGCCACCCTTGTTGGAGATGGTGCTGCTGGCAGGGAATCCATTTTGAAGCGTGAGGACCTGAGTGGCTGAGGTGATGAGGTTTTCCGAATTGGCGAAGGGCGGTTCATATGAGAGATATTGCTGCGCGAGAGTGTTGTAAATCGCTTCGTTGTAGAAAATCGAGTATCCGCCGCGGATGACGGTCTTGGGCTTGATCATTTTCGGCACCCAGGCGAATCCAATCCGCGGCGCCCAATTTCCGTAATCGCCGTGGACGAGAGCCTGAGGGTAGCGGCCGTCAAACATTCCCAGCCCACCAGGTGTGACAACGTCAACTTGCGTGGCCGTGGAATTCAAATCGAGATTAGCGATCTGGTTGTTCTCTTCTACCGGGGGCGTAGCAGCTTCGTAGCGCAGGCCGAAAAGAAGAGTGAGTTGCTTGTTCACTCGCCAGTCGTCCTGGGCATACGTAATAAAATCCCAACTACGCAGATAGATGTTAGGCCCAAATTGTACGGTCGTGCTGTAAGGCAGACCCAAGAGGAAATCGGCAATCTCGTAGAAGGGCTCGGTCTGAGGACTGAGTGGTACAGGCTGGCCAGTCGAAGTCAATTGTGACGTCATCACACCGGTAAAATTAAATAAGCCTCGCGGCTGAGGATTCGATTCGGCGTTGAGTTGGATGCGGCGTACCTCGCCCCCAAAGGTCATTGTGTGTTTCCCGTGAACCCACTTCAAACTGTCCCCCAGGCGGAACGTCTGGTTGCGAACGAGCGAGGGAACCGGATCGTTCAACCCGGAAAGGCTGGTGAAACTGATCGCGGGAATGCCGAAAGTGAGTGGATCAGTGGAAACCCCGCTAATTCCGAGATTTCCTGCGATGTTGTTCTTGAAGGAATTATCGCTGAGTATTTGAGTGCGACTCCGGCTCCAGTTCAGTTGCGTGCTTTCTACGAGGTGCGGGCTCCAGTTGTGCGAGAGTCCCAGAGTCACAGACTGATTCAAACTTGATTGCGTGCCGGCCGTGTCCGGAAAATTGCCGAAGGTGTTCTGCCGCTGGGAATTCAGATTGTAAGCCCCGTTCAGGCTGAACTTGGAATTGATGGTGTGAATCACGTGGAGGTTCAAAATGTCGTTGTTTATCGGCACGGTCGTTTGCAACAAAAAGTTTTGCACGCTGCCGGGCAGATTCGCCATGGGATAGAAGGCGAGGAGTCCTGCGGCAGCGGAATTTATTGTCGGAATTTGGCAGCCGTTGCCGAGAGGAGTGCGCGGGCCGGTGAAATTCGAAAATGGATTGAAGATCGTAATCCCGAGGCCGCAGAAGTCCCCGGTGCGTTCAGCCGCCGTAGGCACGGTGGAATAAGTGTCTAGCGCACTCGATTGAATCTCATGCTGGTAGTTGATAAAGAAATATGTACGGTCGCTGCCATTATAAATGTGAGGGATTTTTAGCGGGCCTCCTAGATTGCCGCCAAAGCGCTCGTCGTAAAAGCTAGGCTTAGGAACCTCGTTTCCCGTAATCGAATACGGTTTGGCATCCAGCGCGGAATTCGAATAGCGGTCGTAAAAACTAAATCGAACGCGGTTCACCGTTTGACGACCCAATCTTCCTCGCCCTCCAAACATTCCTCCGCCACCGCCTCCACCGGGGCCACCCGGGCCTCCTGGACCACCGGGACCTCCCGCGCCGCCTTGGCCGAAAAGTTGTCCACCGCCGCGACCACCAGGACCACCGCCAGGAGTGCCGGGGACTATTCCGCCGAGGCCGGAACTTCCGGGGCCACCACTCATGAGGCTCTGGCCGACGGTTCCTTGCAACAAGAAAGAATCGGAGGTCGCATTTGAATTATTGCCGGCCGAAAGCGCGAGTCCTGCCTGAGGCCCTTCGTTCCCGGAGGCGTTCGTTTCCGTTGCTTGCGGATTTGTTCCTTCGCCCGTCAATTCGGTCTGCTCGAAACCGCCGCCTGCCAGGCCTGCGCTGATCGCATTGGTCACTCCCGCCGGCAATTCTCCTCTGCCTCCGGGACCCCTCCCAGAGCCAGGTGCATTCGAGCCGGAAGCGGTCGCGGGATTCGGAGCTGCGTTCTGGCCGCGTCCCTGCCTGTTCCCAGTTGGGTTTGGCCTATTCGACGAAGGAGTTCCAGGCGTTGCCGAAAGCTCTGCGAGAGTTGCGACGCGAAGGACGACCGGAACGGGACCTGGCGGAACAATGGGAACTTCGACAACGAGCGATGATTGGACAAATCCGAGCTGACTTGCCTCTATTCGATATTTCCCGTCGGCAATCTTCGGAAATTCAAACTTGCCGGTTTGGTCGGTCCAGCTCATCCACACTTTATTTGTAACGGTGTCAATCAAGCGCACCGTAGCACCCGGAACGGCTGTGCTTTCGGACGTCCGAACGATTCCAATGACTGCTGACGGCGGGTTTGCAGACTGCTGAGCCGAAGTCGGATGCTCCGACGGCAGCCAAAATAAAAAAAACACCAATAGTTGTGCAAAAAACAAACTGCGACTCGAACTTCCTCGAGCCAGCGACTTCATGCGATTAGCCTGTGACACTCAGCGGCTTTATTCACTAAGAGAGTTTTCCCATGGCAGGTTTAAGAATACGCATGGCAAATTGATTTGGCGGCGAGAACTCCGGATATTGTTTCCTGTACTGGCGGCCCTGGCCGGCCCCACAATTCCGAAATTGGAGTAGTCCCGCTTTCAGTTCATGGAGCCGGCCAGACCATAGAGAATTTCCCAAATCTCATGGGTCTAATTTTCCCATGCGCATAAATGATTCACTTTTCAGGGCGCGACAGTTCCAGAAATCCCGGGAGAGCTGTACGAGTTGATCGCTTGCGATTCCATCTCAGGCAGTCCAAAAAGATGGAACTTCGCAGCCCTGAAAACGGAATCCTCAAGCGAAAGCCGCACAGTTCCAAGTGCGGCGGACCACCCGATTGCCTGATCCAGGCCACGCAGCCGAAGGCGCTAAGTTCATGTCCATCACGAGACGAGCACTTCAGAGAGCGTCTGGATTTCCCCACGGCCGTTTAGGGCGCAAACCACGCGTTTGGACAAAACTGTGGATTCTGTCCGCGATCGCTCTGTTGTCGCTGGGTGATACGCCGGCGCGGAACCAGCAACAGCAAACGCCGTCGATCTCGGTGGACGTCAAGATGGTCAGTATGCTTGCGACGGTTCGGGATAAACACGGACATCTGGTCAACAAATTAAGCAAAGATGAGTTCGTATTGGAACAAGACGGCCATCCGCAAACGATTACCTATTTCGCGCAAGATTCCGATCTTCCGCTGACGCTGGGGCTGCTGGTGGACACGAGCATGAGCCAAAGGCGTGTGCTGGACCAAGAGCGCACCGCGAGCCACGGATTTCTCGATCACGTGCTGCGCGAAGATAAGGACAAAGCTTTTGTGATTCATTTCGACTACGAAGTCGAACTGCTTCAGGATCTCACTTCTTCCCGCCAGAAGCTGGAAGCGTCACTTGATGCACTGGGCGAACCCGAACTTGCGCAGGCAGGAGGAGGCGGATCGAGCGGCAGCGGCCATGGTTCGTACGGCAGAGGCGGAGGTGGCACGTTGCTCTACGACGCGGTGTACCTTGCGTCGAATGAAATAATGAAAAAACAGCGGGGACGCAAAGCACTCATCATCCTTTCCGATGGAGTGGACCGCGGAAGCAAAGAGACTTTGCGAGACTCCGTTGAAACAGCCCAGCGCGCGGACACTCTTGTTTACTCCATTCTGTTTGCCGACAAAGAAGGATACGGGAACGGCGGAGGTTATGGCGGAGGGCACGGGGGCGGAGGCGGAATGGGGGGCGGTGGACATCATCGATATCCGCAGGAATCGCGCCCCGACGGGAAAAAAATTCTCGAGCAAATATCCAGAGAAACGGGCGGCCGATTTTTTGAAGTCTCCAAAAAAGAGCCCATCGATCAGATATACGCCGCGATTGATGAAGAACTCCGCAATCAGTACGGCCTGGGCTATGTCCCGGATAAAGCGGACGTCGCCCCGGGCTATCACAAGATTCATCTCACCGTGAAGCAGAAGGATCTGACGGTACAAACGAGGGATGGATACTACGCGGATCGTTAGTTCGGAAGCGTTTCGCGAACGATCCGCAAACGTCAGAGCGGGTATGGGATTGGGGATCGCGTAACAGTGATCCAGCGCAGTTCGGTGAACTCTTCCAGAACGGCTGCGCCGCCGAATCGTCCCCAGCCGCTGTCTTTTACGCCACCGAACGGCATCTGCGGTTCGTCATGAACTGTCGAGCTGTTGATGTGGCACATGCCGGTCTCAAGGCGCTCGGCGATTTTCATCGCCTTGTTGATATCACGGCTGTAAATCGCGCTGGAGAGACCGTACTCCGTGTCGTTGGCGATCCGCAGAGCGTCTTCACTATTTTCTGCGATGACAACGGAAACAAGCGGACCGAATGATTCCTCGAAGTAAACGCGCATGTCTTTTGCGACACCATATAAAACGGTGGGTGTGAAACAGGGGCCCGCTGCTTTTCCGCCGCAGAGCAGCCGCGCACCTTTACCAAGTGCGTCAGCGATGAGAGCTTCCAAGCGATCGATTGTGGCTTTATTTATGACTGGACCGATCTGCGTATCCGGCTGAAGCGGGTCTCCAACTTTAAGAGTGACAGTCTTGGCTACCAGCCTTCGCGCGAATTCTTCGGCGATTGGCCTCTCGACTACGATCCGCTCGGTGGACATGCAGATCTGTCCCTGATTCATAAAGGCGCCGAATTTCGCGGCTGCCACTGCGGATTCGAGATCCGCATCCTCGAGAACAATCAGCGGAGCTTTGCCGCCAAGCTCGAGCACGGTCCTCTTCAAATATTTTGCGGCCTTTTCGGCGATGATGCGCCCTACTTTCGTCGAACCCGTAAAATTAATCCTGCGCGTTTTGGGGTGGGCAATCAATTCGTCTACAACATCTGCGGCATCCTTGGGAGCATTCGTAATAACGTTGATGACGCCTTTGGGAAATCCAGCCTGTTGCAGTATTTCTGCGATGGCAAGATGGGTTCCCGGCGATTCCTCTGAGGCTTTAAGGACCACAGTGTTTCCATAAGCGAGCGGAAGTGCGACTGCTCGCACTCCAAGAATGAGTGGCGCGTTCCACGGGGCAATTCCCACCACGACACCGACGGGTTGTCGCGTCGCCATGGCCACCGTGTCGGGAAGATCCGATGGAATAATTTCTCCCACTAGCCCGTAGGTTTGCGCAGCAGCTTCGCGCAGAATTCCGGCGCCCAGGATGCAATTGAATATCCCCCAGCCGAAAGTTCCACCCGTTTCCTCCGTAATCAGCCTCGCAATCTCCGGTTGACGGGAGTCCATCACGGCGGCTGCTTTCAAAAACAGACTGCGGCGTGTTCCAGGAGGCGTTGCGCTCCAAGCGGAGAATGCCGCGGAGGCAGCCTCCACAGCGCGCGCGGCATCCTGACGCCCGGCCGCGGCCACACGCGCAATTACTTCACTCGTGAACGGATTCCGCTTCTCGAACTTGCCGCCGTCGAAGGCGTCAGTCAGTGCGCCATCGACGAACATTTGTTGGTTTCGTATCGAGTTTGCCGACACTCGTCTCTCCTGAGGCATAGTTGTACCACTAATTTCATTCGAACTTTGGACTGCTGTAAATTCTTCCGGAAAAATTCGATTATCGCACAGGAGGAAATGTTGACGACTTCAGCAGGTAAAAGTCACAGAGTAAAACTTCCACTCGAAGCTATTGCTATGCTTGCTCTCGCAAGTGCGAGGAGAAAAGCTGGTGCGCAATTCCCGGGGCTACCAGACCGGCCTTGTTGTTCTAGTGTTCTTCACTTGGGGCACGGTGTTTCTCGACCGGATGAGTCTGGTCTACCTGGTCCCGTTCATTGCTCCCGACCTTCATCTCTCGCACGGCCAAGTTGGTCTGCTGGTATCAGCGCTCGCCCTTACCTGGGCGGCGTCCTCTTTAATTTTCGGAGCGCTTTCGGACCGCATTGGCCGGCGCCCGGTACTGATTCCAGCAGTATTTGCGTTTTCCGTTTTGTCCTGGCTTTCCGGTATTGCGCGATCTTTTGCACAGCTCTTTGTCATCCGCTCGCTGATGGGAGTGGCAGAGGGCCCCACGTGGTCCACGATCACCGCAACTGTTGAAGCGTCTTCAAAACCCGAATCGCGTGGGCGAAATGTCGGCATCGTGGTCAGCGCGGCTGCTCTGGTGGGACTAGCAATTGCTCCGGTGCTCACCACGCAAGTTGCTGCCAGATACGGGTGGCGTTCCGCTTTCTTTATCGCGGGAGTTCCGGGCGTAATCCTGGGTCTACTCCTTTGGCGCTACCTTCGGGAACCAAAACCGATCGACTCCGAAATGGTCCACCACAAGCCTTCCTTGAAGGGATATCTCTCGATCTTGCGGCTTCGAAATATATGGCTTTGCTGCATCGCAAGCGCCGGCTTCATGACCTGGCTTTACGTAATGAATGCTTTTGCGCCTCTTTACATCACCGAAGTGTCGAAACATTCGGCTACGTTGGCCGGCTTGGTGATCGGAGCCAGCGGGCTGGGAGCCTTCATCTGGGGTTGGATTTTCCCTTGGATCTCTGACCGCATTGGACGCAAACCCACGCTTCTGTTTGTCGCGCTTCTTTCTGCCGCAGTGCCCTTAACGTATCAAATATCGTATCTGGTAGCGCACCCTTGGCTTATGGCTACGGCCGGTTTCATCGCTAATGGAGGACAAGGAATCGCAGCGCTGACCATCGTTCTGATTCCCACGGAGAGCGCGCCCCCGCAATTTGCGGCGACTGCTATCGGATTGTCCACGCTGGTCGGGGAAGTGTGCGGCGGCACGTTGGCGCCTACCGTTGCCGGCGCTTTCGCCGAGCATTATGGTCTTGTCGCGCCGCTTTGGATTGCGTCCGGCGGAGCAATCCTCGTTTTTCTCGCCGCTCTATTTATGCACGAAACAGCACCCGCACGGCGCAGCCCGCTTTCGTAGCGCTCGCAGCTGGGCGCGGGCAATCGAGGTTACTTGAATAGCGAGGCTCCATAGCGGAGGACTGGTTGCATGTCGTCTGCGAGGACGTCCGGTTCGTAAATTTCCAGGTAATTGACACGGTGACCGGCGCTGTTGGGCTCCATCCCTCTATTGATGGATTTTTTCAAGGCGAGCGGAGGATCTCCTTCCGCGCCCATGTTTCCGCTGTTGCGTTCGCAAGAAGTGCGCAACTGAAAACCGGTGATGATACGACCGTTATAACTAATCACCAGAGGGACGCCGTGAGGGCCTCGCTCCTTCTCCGGATTTCCGTCGAGATTGCTATTCTGAAGTGCAAATCGACGTCCCAAGATACTAATTCCCTCTTCGATAATCGCTTCCTTGGTGGGCTTGCCCTCCTGCTCATCGCGCTTATGCCGGTCATTTACAATCAGACCAAACCCCAGTGAGAGAGAAACGTACTGATTTGGAAAGTCGGTCGCATACACTCGCAGCACCTTCTTCCACGCGTCTATATATTTCTCCGGGGTATAACCGACACTGCGCCACTTCTGAACATCTTCTGGCGACTTAGGCAACGTGAACTCGGCGGATACCGATGTCGGTCCGGCAGCAGCGGCTATTCTGAAAGCAGGAGAATTTCCATACCTGGCGCTCAGTTGTTTCAGGAAAGCGAACCAATGGGAGAGGTACACCTCGTCCCATGGCAGCGGAAGCGGCGCTAGGGTGCCTTTACCGGGGCCATATTGTAACGGAAACATTTCGGTCTTCGCGCCTTCCAGAGCCCAGGCGGGAGAAAAAAAACCGGGGAAGATGAGGAGTTGAACCCATTTGTTCGATGATTCCGCAGCGGCGAAAAGTTGATCCAGCTTCGACCAATCCGGTTTTCCCTGGACCGGCTCAAGATCGCGCCAATGGATCTGCAGGGCGACGCCACTGATGTAGGGGTTTTTCAGTGCAGCCAGATCCAATCGATCCTGTTGAGGCTTGTTTTCTATGACGACAACAAGTCCGCTCGGTGATGCGTCATCCGCGGATGCCCGGGACTGCCCCGCATCTGCCACTCCAATAGCCGCGAATAGCAGCACAGCACTAACTAAAACAAGCACAGTGTGAATAGCAGGTCTTACGGATCTTGGGGCACGGTGTATCAACATCGCTGCCTCCTCAGATCATTGGTAAGTGTGGCGCGCCCGGAGGGATTCGAACCCCCGACCCTCTGCTTAGAAGGCAGACGCTCTTTCCAACTGAGCTACGGGCGCATCTTTTCCGTATTGTAACATCTGCGCCGAATTGCTTCAGGGGTTCTTGATTCGCGGAGGGCATAGTGTTTAGTGCTGCACGCCATTCCAGAATTTCTGGTCAGGTTCCCAGCAGATTGATTTGCAGTTTCTCGTATCCGTGCTCGCGCGCCCACAGGTCCAGAGGTATCGTCGCCAGCTCGTCCACAACGGGAACCGCCAGTCCCGTCTTCGTTAGATCGATGCTCTTGAGGTAGACATGGCAAGTGTCGCAGACGTCCACGCGGACGTGCGCGATCTCCGGCGCCGAATAAAATGCCATTTGCGGTTCTCTTTCTTCTCCGCACGCTGGGCAATAAATCCTCCGAAAAGCCCATTCGTGCGCGCAGAGCATGCAAATCAGAGACTTTTTCCCACCGTCGCCTTCGCTCCGCAATACGCCGACGATCGGCTTGCCGCCGCAAAGCGGGCAGGTGGATGGAGTTCCATCTACGATCGCGATCTCGCGGTGGTTGGCAAGATACTCGGCATACGGTTGAAGAAAAATCCACGCAAGCAGTTGATCGGAAAAATTTGCTTTGTTCGAATCGCCAGTCTCGGCAAGCCCGGAGATGTCCGCGGCCGCAGTCAATTCCGGATCCCCGTGCCAGAAATCTTCGATCGCCTGTTGCCATCCCGCCGGGCCCTTCTCCGCCAATTGAACGGCAGCCTGGGCCAGCGGCACCGGTGCAATCTGCTTGATGACGGATAGAAATGGGGAAAAGTGCGGCAGCAAGAGGAAGAAATCCAATTCGTCTCGCAGGGGACGGTCGGCGGAAATCTTCGGCGTGTCTGCGAGGGCTTTTTGGATTTCAGCGTAAAGGCTTTTCTGGAATGTCGCCACTCGCGCGTAAAAGCGCAGTCCCTCACCGCCAAAAGGATAGGTTGAGCTTAATTCGGTGGCGCGCCGGATTCGGCGATCCCACTGCGGTGGGATCATTGTTTGGGTCGGGATCTACCGGTGACCTGGTAATACCATTTGCGGTGAAACGTCCAGGCCCAGGCGCGCGTAACGGTTCCGTAAACCATGGACGCGAAACTTCCTTTTTCCAACAGCGTGCTCATGTAAACGTGAATGAGGAAGAGGCCAATCGTGATTAGCGCTACGCTAGCGTGAATCAAGATCGCCACATAGCGCAAAATGTGGAAACTCCACGGAACGGCTTCAACGTACCAGAGCACAAAGCCGGAGAGAAGCAGAAGAATTGTGCTGCCAACCATTGCCCAAAAGTAGATTTTCTGTCCCCAGTTAAAGCGCCCGACGGGAGGGAGTTTGTCGTCCTCATTATTTATGTAGGCTTTGATGTTATCCGCCCAGACGCGATCGTCGTGATCCATTTCCATATCGCCGCCCCATTGCACGAACATCAAGAACTGGGAAACGGTGAAGAACAAACCGAACCAAGGGTGCCAGAATCTCGCGGTTGGCCCGCCGCCGACAATCGCGGCCAACCAGTAAAGGTAAGGTGTCCAGAAAGCGAGCCCGGTGATCAAACAGTAGGAATATGTTAGTGCGCCAAACCAATGGTTCACGCGCTCGACAAACGAATAACGCGGGATCAGTTCCTCGTCGAAATCCGTGGTCGTTCGAGGACGCCGTACCGTATCGGTGGTACTCATGAAGGCCCCCGATCTTCCGGCGGGATCGGTTCTTCTTTCTTCGGCCCGACTCGCAGGTAATGCAAGGCGAGGCCCACAATGCCGCCGATCATGGCCAAATTTCCCAGCCACTTCAGCGGTTTTTTCCATAGCCACACCGAATAGGGGATATGCGGATCTTTCGGCAGCCCGCCGTACAATTCAGGATTCTTCGCATCGTGCAGAACGTAGATCACGTGTGTTCCGCCCACTCCGGCAGGATCGTAAACTCCCGCGTCGGCGAACCCGGAGACGTCGCGAAGCTGCTCCGCCCTGAACTCCGCCAGCTCCTTCATTTCCGATTTCGTGCCGAAGTGCAGGCAGCCCGTGGGGCAAGCTTTAATGCAGGCCGGTTCGAGACCCACCGACACGCGATCGTTGCACAGCGTGCACTTGAAAACTTTGTGCGCCTCCGGGCTGAATTTTGGAATGTTGAAGGGACATCCCGTGACGCAATAGCCGCAACCGATGCAATGCGCTTCCTGAAAATCCACGATGCCGTTGGCGTACTGCACGATAGCACCATCCGCCGGACATGCTTCCAGACAGCCCGGTTCCTCGCAGTGCATACACTGATCTTTGCGCATCAGCAGCATCATGCTTCCGTCGTCGCGCTCGTGCTCGTTGAATTTGATCAGGTTCCAGTAATTCCACGCCGTCTCCGGCATCGTCTGGTAGCTGTTGTTAAAGGACGTTTGAGTGAAGGTGTAGCCGTTCCATTCCAGGCAGGCCACTTCACACGCTTTGCATCCGATACACGTGGTGGTGTCCACGAGCTTGCAGACTTGGAATTCGCGATTTAGCCCGGCGCCTGGGACAGTCCCGGCGTGTCCTGAGATTCTGATTATTTCCGTTGACGCCTGGCTCATCGTCGCTCCCTACGCCTTCTCGACTTTCACTAGGAACCCTTTGGATTCAGGAGTGTGGGCATTCGGGTCGGTCACCGCCGGCGTCAACAAATTCGCCGGGGTCCGCGCGTTTCTTCCTTCATCCTCGTCAATGCCGCGGAAGCCCTGGTGAATCGGCAACCCTATCTGGTAGACCTTTTTCCCATCGATCATCATGGGCTTCAGCCGCCGCGTCACAAAAGCTTTTGCGGTGTAGGTTCCCCGCGCGCTGATCACATGGATCATGTCCGCTCCTCGAATTCCCTTTTCATCCGCCAGCTCGACAGGAATTTCCACGAATGGCTCCGGGATCAACTGGACATTCATCGGGTTATTTTTCGTCCAATAGTGATACTGCTCGGTCAGCCGGTACGTGGTGCATACGATGCTGTATTCTTCCGGCGAGCCGAACTTGTCGTAGGGCGACTTGAATTTTTTCACCAGCGGATTATTCGATTGATCGGGGTGCAGCGGATTCTTGATGGGGCTTTCAATCGGTTCGTAGTGCTCAGGAAACGGCCCGTCCGCGAGTACCCCGATCGGAGCGAAGAGGCGACCGACGCCTTCGGGATTCATAATGAATGGCCCCAAGTGGTCCTTCGGATTGGAGTCGGGCTTGAAGTCCGGGACGTCGTTGCCCACCCATTTTCCCGCTGCTTCGTTCCACCAAATCTGCTTGCGATCCGGATCCCACGGCTTTCCAGCCGGATTGCAGGACGCACGGTTGTAAAGCACGCGCCGGTTGGCCGGCCACGACCACGCCCAGTTCGGAAACACTCCCATTCCGGAGGGATCTTCCGTGCCTCGCCGCTGGATCTGCGATCCAGCTTCCGTCCAACAACCGGAGTAAATCCAATTGCCGCACATCGTGGTGCCGTCGTCCTTCAGCCATGCGAATCCGGGCAATTGTTGACCCGCCTTAATCACTTGATTCGTCACCGGATCCGTCAGGTCTGCCAGCGCTTTTCCGTTGAGCTCCATGGCCACCTGAGTGAGTGGTGGATGAGCCGCGTCCGCATAAGCCCAGTTCAGATTCAATATGGGGTCGGGAAATTGTCCGCCGTCTTTCTTGTAGAGGTCCCGAACGCGCAGGAGAATCTGCGCGATGATGTCCTGGTCAAGGCGCGCTTGCCCCGGAGGCGGAACGGCGGCGTATTTCCAAGTCACCCAGCGCGCGGAGTTCGTCATGCTGCCGTCTTTTTCCGCGAAGCCGGCGCAGGGCAAGCGATACACCGTGGTATTGATTTTCTTCTGTTCGTCGGCTGTGATTCCCGGCGCTCTCCAGAACTCGCTGGTCTCATCCGGATAAATTTCGCCCACTACCAGCCAGTCCGCTTTCTTCAGTGCGTTGATGTTCTTGGTCGTGTCCGGGCCGATCATCACGCCGTTCATGCCGAAGGCCATCATGCCCTTGACCTTGCCGTTGTACATATCCTCCCAGATATGCGTCCACGAATAATCGCGGTCAACTTTGGGCAGATAGTCAAAAGCAAACCCGTTTTCTTTTGTCGCGGCGTCGCCATACATCGCCTTCAGCAGCGAGACGAAGAATTTCGGTGTGTTCTGGTAATAGTTCATCGAATCCCACGGTGTGGGCTTCGATGCTGTCGGTGTCACGCGTTTCAGATAAGTGGCCAAGTCCACGTCATCCGGAACGGGGGCTTTCAAGTATCCAGGCATAGAGTCGTAAAGCCCCGCCATGTCTGTTGCGCCTTGAATATTTGAATGGCCGCGGAGCGCGTTCACGCCACCTCCCGCTCTTCCCACATTGCCCAACAGAAGTTGAATCATGGCAGCGGTGCGAATGATTTGCGTTCCGAAGGTATGCTGCGTCCAGCCGACTGCGTAGATGATCGTCGCGACTTTTTTCATGTCGCCGTCTTTCCGGACGGACGTAAACAGTTCAATAGCCTTCAGGTACTGTTCCTTGGGGATACCGGTGATGCGCTCGACGGTTTCCGGCGTGTAGCGAGAATACTGCTGCTTCATCAATTGGAAGACGCAGCGCGGATGCTGAAGCGTCAAATCGTAGGCGACGTTCGGCGGCAGAGCCGGAGGTGGCGCTGGTCCGCCCGGCTTACCCGGCACCGGTTCGGGAGCGTGACCCGAGGCAGCGCCCGCGGAAGATGCCGCCGCGGCGGCTGCGTGTGTCGGAGTCGCGGGAGCGTCCGTTCTGCCGCTGAAGTCCCCGCCCTCCTGATAATTCCAGGTGGTTTTGTCGTAAGTGCCCGGCCCGGCGTTAAACCCGGAGTACAAGCCATCTTCGGGAAGTTTGAAGCCTTCCTTAACGATGAACGCGGCATTCGTATAATTGACCAGATACTCCCTCGCGTAGCGGTTGTTCTCGATAGCGTAGCGAATCAGGCCGCCGAGGAATGCGATGTCAGTGCCGGCGCGAATCTGGAGAAACAGGTCTGCGGTTGCGGATGTGCGGGTAAATCGCGGATCGACGGAAATCAGCTTGGCGTTGCGGTTGCGCTTGGCCTCCATCGCCCATTTGAATCCGCAGGGATGGTTCTCGGCGGGATTGCCGCCCATGATCAACATCATGTCGGTGTTCTTGATGTCGATCCAGCCATTCGTCATCGCCCCGCGTCCAAACGTTGGTCCCAAACTTGAGACCGTGGGGCCGTGTCAAACACGGGCTTGGTTTTCTAAATACACCAAGCCCAGGCTCCTCATTGCTTTCACTACCAAAAAATTGAATTCATTTGTATCCGTGCAGCCGCCGATGAAGGATATCCCTTCGCAGCGATTTACGGTTCGGCCGTTCGCATCCTTTTCCACGAACGAAGCGTCGCGGGTTTTCTTGGTCCATTGCGCAATTTCATTTAGCGCCGTGTCCCAGGAAATATCCTGCCAGTCCGTCGCGCCAGGGCGCCGAACTTGAGGCTTCACGAGCCGCCGCGGATTGAGCATATCCTGTTCAAGCGAAGAACCCTTGGGGCATAGCGTACCGCGGTTGGTGGGATGATCGGGGTCGCCTTCGACGTGAATCACTTGCGGCGTCACGTTCTTGGCCTTGTCACCGATAGTGTAAATGAGCACGCCGCAGCCCACCGCGCAGTAAGGACACGTTGAGCGCGTTTCGGCAGCGCGTGCAATCTTTAACTCTTTGAGTTGGGCGTAGGCGGGCTTGAGGTCGAATCCAAAGATTGTGGCGGCAACGCCGCCGACAGCCGCTACCTTAAAGAAGTCTCTGCGGGACGTCTGCATCGAAGGGACCTCCGCATCCTTTCAAAAATCGGCGACCCCTATTTCTTAGACCTCGATGGTTCATTTGTCAAGGTGGACGAAAGACAGAGTGAGAATTTGGGCATCTCTGAACATCGAACCTTTTCATACTCGGGAAGCGAGCTTTCTAGTTTATGGACTCTTCCAGGCGACATTGGCGGCACCGATCAACGGAAGCTCTTCGTTCAGAATGACGCGGATCGGAATTTGGGCGAGGAAGTCGGCGAGCTTCTCCTTGTGTTTTACGGCTGCTGCGAAGCGGCCATTCTTCAGCTTGGGCAAAACTTTAACCGCGATTCCTCCGG